>Ga0208783_10001414_pt1 | contig 14232 bp, 17 predicted proteins | sample DEB19_08_DNA_2_FD_184529 | JGI IMG/M metagenome (GOLD analysis project Ga0208783, IMG submission 184529) | Aqueous microbial communities from the Delaware River and Bay under freshwater to marine salinity gradient to study organic matter... | ecosystem: Environmental > Aquatic > Marine >... | reverse complement strand
CGTCAGGCCCATGAACACGACGCGCTTGCCGCTCGTGGGGGTCCAGACGGTGGTGATGCTGCCGCCGGCCACGGCGTTGACATCCTTGAACACGTCCGGCACGCGCAGCCCTTCGATCTTGGGGGTGCTGGCCGCCGTGCCCGAGGTGGTGCCGGTGGATTTGAATACTTTGACCGCTACGTTTTGGCTCATAAGCTAGTAGGCTCGGACAATTTCGAGGCGTTGATACTGGGGTTGGCTCGTGTGCAGCTTTTGCAGTTCGCCGGCGAGGTATTCGTCGGCCAGTCGTTCTTGGGCGATGGCTTTGTCCATCTGGCCGTCCATGCGCAGGTAGTCCGCATATGCGCCCATGACCAGGTAGGGCTGAAACACGTAGGGAATTTCCACCATGGCCCAATACGCCGTGTTGCTGGGAGCCACCACTGCCGTGGTTTGCAGGCAGGTGTAGAAGTTCTTGATGCTGCCGCTGGAGTTGTAGAGCACTTGATCGCCCACGGCATACAGGGTGCCATTGACCCAATCGCTGCCGGTCAGCGGCACGAAGCGGGTGCGGTATTCCACCCACACGCTGGCCGGGCCGTCGGGCACCTGCACGCCGTTGCTTGAAAGCGTCCAGTTGGGCACGTTGAAGCGGCGGTTCACGGTCGGCTGGGTCGAGTAAAGATCGCGCACCTCGCCCAAGGCCGTCTGGCCGGTCTGCTCGTAGGCGATGTATTTGTCGAACGGCGTCAGCACGGCGAAGCTGCTGCTGGTGGGCAACGCGCCGGTGTTGGCGGTGATGCACACGTAGTAGCGGCCGGTGGCTCCGTAGCGCACCACGTCGCCGATCGCGTAAGTCGTGCTGGTGGCCCAGTCGTTGCCGGTGTAGCTGCCCTGGCACGGATACCAGTTGCCCAGATTCAGCGTGCCGGAGTCGTTGACCGGGTTGGGCGTGCAACGAATGGTGCCGGTGGCGGGCGTCGTGGGGGTGCCCAGAATGGTGTAGTAGAACTGCGTGGTGCTCAGGACTGTGACCGTGGCGGTCACGTTGTATTCTGTCTCCGCCGCGCCAGTGATGGTCACAAGGTCGCCGGTGGTCAGGCCATGCGCCGCGCTGGTGGTGGCGGTCGCCGCAGTGCTCACGCGCGTCAGGCTGCTGACAGTCAAGGGCAGGGACCGCAGGGCTTGGTAATAGCTGTTCACCGCCCGGGTGTTGCCCCGATAGAAGACTTCCGTGCCGGCCGTGTAGGTGGTGCCGGCCGCCCAGGCGCCGCGGTAAAGGCGTTCCTCCACGCGCATCAGCTCGGGCCAGTAATCCGCTTCCCACGCCAGCCGAAACCGCCGGCTGATGTGGCCGCGCAGCCGCAGGGCCAGCTCGGTGGGCAGGGTGGTGTAAGTAATCCCCGCCAGCTCGCTGACCAGTTGCAGCACTTCGCTGTAAGCCACTGTCCTCATGCGTAGGTCTTGCGAAAGCGCACGCGCCGAGACGGTTCTTCCCGGCTTGGCCGCACTTCATCCTTGGCCTGGTAGCTGTAATCCACGGTCGGGCTGAACCCCACGCGCGCCGTGGTGGTGCCGCAGTCCTTCACGCCGATCTCGATGCCGTCGCGCTTGAGCAGGCGCAGCATGGTGGGGTCGGACAAGGCCGCGCCGTGGGTGGTGCCGTCGGCATCCGCCGCCACCTGCTTGATGGTGAAGGCGAGGTAAGGGTCCATCTCCAACACGGGAGCCCCCACGCCGTCAATGGCCCGCCGTTCCACACCCAGCTTCTTCTGGATGTAGCGTTGGCGCTCGATGGCACTGCGCAGCTCCTTGAAGTGCTGGTCGCGCACCAAGTCCTTCACGAGCTGGAAGAGCTGCTCGTCGCTGATTTTGGGTTGAGGAACGGGAGCGGAGACGTGCATGGCGAGAAATCAATCCTTTCCCCGCAGGGAAGGGCGGCGGCCGGGAAAGGCGACGGCCGCCGCCCTGCTGCACCTCGGTTACGAGGTCGGGACGCCAGTGGCGGTGCGATCCTCAATCTCCACCACAATGGTCATCTGACCCGCAGTGGCCGCGGTGCCATCCACATCCACCGTCACGGTGAGATACTGGCTGGCCGCGGTGATGATCGCGCCGGTGTTGTAGAGGTAGAACTCCGAGCCGGCGGCCAGGAGGTTTACCCCGTTGATGTAGGCGGTGCCGCTGGCCGTGGTGCCCACGCTGGCGGCGGCGCTCGTGCCGGAGTTCCAGTTGGTCGTCACGGACACGGACACGGATTTGACCACGGTGCCGGCGGGCAGCGCCATGAGGTTGGTGGCCACGTTGTCGCTCACGTCGCCATAAGCGACGATGAACGCATATTTCTGGGTGATGCGCTCCTCGTAAGAGAGGGGCTTCTTGATGATTGCCATAACTAGGTGATGTTCGTGGTTGCGGTTGCGGGTGGCTTACGGCTTGAACTTGCCCATGCCTTTTGGCGAATCGACCTGAAGGCCGGCGATGGCCCGGATGAGGCGGCGCTCACCACCGCCTAGGTTGGGCAGGGGCGTCACCGTGGGGCGCTGGTTGTAGCGCAACCGCAGCTTGCTCATGTCGAGCAGGTAGCCGCGATCCGTGTCCGGCGCGAGCGGGGTGCCGCTCATGCCGATCCACGAGGAGGGCGTGACGGTGAAGGAGCCGAAGTCACCCCGGAACACTGTGGTGGTCGAGGTGATGGTCTGGTTGTCCATCGGGCCGCTGAACGTGCGGACGCGCACGGCGGCGGCGCTGGATTCGGTGTCGGTGCGGGTCATCTCCGTGATGCGCGCCCGGAGCACGGAACCGGCGAGAAGCATGTAGTTCTCGCTGACCATGCCGACGGCATCGAAGATGGCACGCAGGATGCCCTGCATGTCCGTCACTTCGTCGAGGGAGGCGGTGGCCGTGGTGATGACCTGGCTGGAGCCGGGCCGCTGGTTGCTGGGGCAGGTGGCCACGCTCGGGCCGGCCGTGCTGATCCAGAGATCGAGGCCGCAGGTCAGATACGGCACGGTTCCATCATCGACTTGCGCATCGTTGCTGGACAGAAAGACCGATTCCATGTCCCGCTTGATCTCCACCAGCGCCTTGGCGGTGGCGGCCTGAATGGGGTTGGCGGCCCCGGGCATGTCGCTGGCGTCCTGCGTCAGCGTGCTGACCATCGGCGTGCGCTCGAAAATTTGCACGTAGTTGGACAGCTTGCCGCGGTTGGCGAACTCGTCCGAGAACGAGGTCACATCCTGACCGTCGATGACGCCGCTCAGTTTGGGCGCGGCATACGCATCGGCGGTCCAGTCGAACCGGGGGTTGGTGGCGGCGGGCGATTTCTGCACGGCCGAGGTGAAGGGCAATGCCTTCGCATCGACCAAGGCGAGAAGGTCGGAGTAATCCTCCTTCTTCGTCGTAACATCTTTGACTAACGTGGCTGACATGGTGGGTGCTGCTTTCTCCGGCGGTTACGCCGGCATGAGGGCGGCCAGGTCTTCCGTTCTTCCAGTCTGCTCGAAACGGCTTCGGGCGGCGCTGCCGGCGGCCACGCGGGGCGGCGCGCTGCGGCTGGGCGTCTTGGGCGGGGCGGGCTTGGTCATCACCGGGGCGGCTTTGGCCTTGGCGGCGCGGCGCGCTTGCAGGGCCTTGAGCCCTTCAATCTGCACCGCCACCACAAAGGGCCAGTCCGGTCCCATCTGCTTGACCAACGGCCGGCTTTTGACCACCTGCTCAAAGAGCTGGTATTCCTCGCCGGTCTTGGTCTTGAGCCAGGGATAATCCTCGGCGGCCAGTTCCATGACCCTTGCTTCGTGCTCCAAGTGCGAGCGGCGCTTGGGCACTGCCTCCAGCGCCTCGCTCGCGTGCTCCTTTTGCCCGCGGATGTTCTGCTTCAAGTCCCGGATGAACTTCACGAGGCCCTCGCGGTCCTCGGGCGGTTCATACTTCGCGGCCTTGAGCTGGCGCACCACGGCGTCGGGGTCGGCGTCGAGGTCTTCGCGCAGCGCATCCAGCGCGTCCAGCGCCCGCTCGGCCGCCCGCACGGTGTCGCGGCTTTTGGCCTCGACCGCCTCCAGTTCGCGGAGGTCCACGATCTGGTGCAGGGGGTTGGTGGGGGGCAGGATGACCGGCGCGCTTTCGGTGGCTTTGGCCTCGGGCGGCTTGGCGCGTAGCTGGGCCAGCTCCGCTTCCAGCGCCTTCTTTTGCGCGGTCAGCTTGTCAATCCGCTTGCGGGCACGGCGCGGGAGACCTTCGATCACTTCTTCGTCGGTCTTGTCCGCGTCGTCCTTGGGCTGTTCTTCTTCCGCACTCGCCTCGGCGTCACTGTCGGCTTCGGCTGCGGGACTCTCATCCCTCAGCGGTTCACCTTCAGCTTCACCCTCTGCGCCGTCGGAAGCCGTTTCGAGTTGTGAAAGATCGGCTTTGACCGGACCAGCCTCGGGTTGTGAGTTGGGCTCGTCGGCCGCCTGCGCGGCTCCCGAACTGGTTTCCGTGGCGAGTTGCTGAAAGCCCATCAGGACCGCCAGATTGCTCGCCGTTTCCGTCGTTGCATCCGCGCCACGAGTTGCCGCCGGGGTCGCGTTGTCCGGCTTGGTTTGAGTTGGCATGTTGCACACCGACCACTTTGGGCGGGTCGTCCACCACCACGCTGCGGTGCTTCGGCCCGTGCGAGCCCAGCGCATCCACATGAAGCTGTCGTCCCCCATAAAGCAGAACCGCCGCGACATCCCAAGGGGACGCGCGGCGATTTGGGACGGTTTAGGACGGTTTAGGACGACAAAAGGAACTTCAGGTCCAGCTTGCGGAAGCGTTGATGCCCGCCCGGCGTTGCCTGAACCGGTTTGATGACTCCGGCTTGAATCTGCTTGTAGAACGTCGTTTTGGCCCAGCCCGTGACGGCCAGCACCTGGCGGCGCGACACCATCAGCGGCAGCTTTTGGAATTCCTCGGCACTCATGGCTTTCCTTTCAACTCTCAACTTTCCTCTTTCAACGGCACGGCCCGCCAGTTCTCGATTTCATTGCGCACGGCTCTGATGCCGCCGAGCCGGCCGGCGAGCTTGTGGCCCGTCTCGCCCACCACCTCCGGGTCTTCCAAGTCTTGGCTGACCTGCTCGATCAGCTCGTCCGTGATGACGCGCAAGGCGCGCAACACGAGCCCCTGCTCATCCAACGCCTGAATGGCCCGCACCAAGTCGGCCCGCTCGATCTCCCGCTGTTGTTGCACCAGTTGGCTCATATTTTTTTCCACCCGTTTAGTTTAGCCACCAACGCATCCAGCAATTTGGTGTTGGCCTCCTGCAAATCAGACAAATGACATTGCACTGCATCCAACTGGCCCGCGCTGCCGCGCCCTGCGCTCGGGCGAAAGCCGCAATTCCACAAATCATCCATCAGCCTTTGCGCTGCCTCCGGCCGCAGCCGGGCATCCGGCGCACGCCATTGCGCGTCTTCCGGGTCGCCCGGCCCAAACGTTTTGAACGTCAACTCATTGGCCAGAATGGCGTAGCGGCTTTCTGATGGCCGCCCGAATATGCGCAAGTTGACCAATCCGCTGAAATCCTGCGGGTCCACCCACGCCTTTAGCTGGCAGGTGTTGCGGTCCCATTTATCGCCGCCAAGTGTGTCAAATTGCTGGTGACTCATGCGAATGCCTTGCTCTTACGCCGCGCTGACCGGCTTTACGCCCGTCCGCCCCGTGACCACGTTCTGCCCCAGCTGCATCTCGGATTGCTTGAGGCTCTTGCTGTAATTCTCCATCAGGTCGCGGAACCGTTCGTCCTGCGCGAGCGCCTGCTGATACTTCGGATTGTTCTGCACGATGACTTGCAGGAACTGCTGCTTCATCGCGGCGGTCGGGTCGTTCTGCGGGTATTGCGGTTCGTTGCCCAGGGCCATGAACGCCACGTCCCGGTTGACCTGCTCGAACACCTTGCCCGCCGCCCCCTGCTGATCTTGCAGGATGGTCTGCGCCATGGTGGCGTCGATGCTTGCCAGCGCCAGCGCGGTGTATTTGTTAAAGTCAATCGCGCCGCCCCGGTCGTTGGGCACCACCAGCTTGCTGATGGCGTCGAGCTTCTTGAACGTGAACTCCATGTCCAGGTCGCGCGCGTCGAACACGAGCTGGAAGTCATACTCGCCCGCGATGTCCGCCGCCGTGGTGGGAAAGCCTTCCAAGCCCCCGCCAATGCGTTGCAATTCCTCGTCGGTCAAATACTGCTGGGCCAACTGCAACGTCTGCGTGCAAACCTCTTCTTCGGCAGCGAGGAAGTTCTCGACCGCCTGCTGAAGCCGCGCCTGCCACTTGGCCGGCACCACTTCGGGATGCGGCAGGCCCCAGTAATCCGCCGCCCGCCGCAGCACCATGGCGATGACTTCAAACGCCAGCCTGGGATTGCCCGTGGGCGGTTCCAAATACTCCAGCGCCTTGGTGCCGCCGAGCGGTTTCTCCACCTTGATGCCCGGGCCGATGCGATACTTCTGGCCGAATTTGTTGGCCGGCACCAGCAGGGTGGGATTCACCTCCAGCGTGGACCGGTCGGCCAGCATGTCGCATTGCGTCTTGACCTCATCCTGCCACGTCGCCGCGACCTCGGGCACCCCGCGCGAATCCACGAGCCGGCGGCTGACCCGTTCCTGCTGCACCTCGACAAACGGGTATTTGCCATGAGCGTAACCGCAAGGGCCGTGCTTGGCATAGATGCGGTTGCCCTGGTCATTCTTCGTGGCATTGGGGCAGAAGATCGTGCAGCACACCTCGGGCACATCCTCGGTGTCCACGCTGCGCACGTAGGCCCACACCACTTCCACCAAATCCTCCTTGGTGTCGGTGCGCGTGGCGTTGGTGTATTGGTCGCCTTCGTGGATCACATCACCCAACTGGTTGTCCCACGTCATCACCATGCCGCGCGTCTTGAGCGCCGCCTCCACCCACGCCTCATCCCAGCCATCGGTCAGCACGTTCTCGCGCAGCTCCGTCTCGCTCAGGAAGTCCCGCACAAACACCACCCGGGCGCGTTGCATGTCCGTGGTGCTGGCCGGAAAGAAGATGTCTTCGCCCAGCTTGCGCGCCGTCCACTCCGGCCCGTGGTAGGTCACGTAGGGGCGGGGCACCTCGGCGGTGCCGGAAGTGCGCAGCGACCGCACGATCCGCCGGGCCTGGGGCTTGGTCAACGTGCCGAGCAACCGCAGCGCCGCATCCACCGCCGCGTCTTCGAGCGTCGGGTCGAGCACCAGTTGCACCAGCGCCGGGCCGTCCGGGAATTCATCAGCCAACTGCCGCAGGTTGACCGTGGTGCGCGTGTAGCTGACGCGCCGCTCCCAGCACACTTGCCAGACCGCCAGGCCGTAGGCCAGCATCAGGTTGGCCACCAGCTCGCGCTCGCGGCCCAGCTCCCGCCGGCGTTGCTGCCGGAAATGGTTCACGAGCTTGGCCACCTGCGCGGCCTTGGCTTCGTCCGCGGCTTTGGCGGGAATGGCTTTGACCTGCGCCCGGGCTCCGGCGGTGGTCAACACGCTGGCCAGGTCTTTGATGATGCCGTCCACGAGCGGCACGCGGGTGTCCGCCGCGTTGTCCCACGGCAGGCAGGCATCCCCGAGCAGTTCGCGTTTCTTGCGACCCGACGGGTGCTGGCCAGCCCAGCGCATGAACCGCGTGCGGTCGCCCTGGTTGGCGCGCCATTGCCAGTTGGTGTAACCGCCGGCCTTCTCGAACTCCTGCAACAGCAGGTCGAGATCAGGCTCGCGGGTGGTCTGGAGAAGCTTGTCCTCCGTCGAGTCGTATGCAGCAGTCATCAGGCGTTCAGAGTCAACGCCCAGCCAGCGCACGACGGAGTGCGTGCCGGGACTCAAGCAGAACGGCTTGCGGTCGTCAAGGTGACGCGTTGCGATTATGTGCCGTGCAGCGGTCGCAACGGAAGTGTCCGTCCTCGTTGAGCCGAATTTGCAGCAGGCAAAACAAGTCGTGGCAGTCCTCGCACTCTTGCATCGTCTCGTCGTCGCTGACCTCAATCAGCGGCACATTGAAACCGTGGAATGGGACACTGGCAAAAGTCATCACTGTCCTTTCAGATTCTCAAGCTCCGCCAAAGCCTGCCGCAGCGCAGCTAATTGGCGCAGCACGTAGTCATCCACCGGCTCGTCCGGGATCAAATTGCGGGACTGAAATCCTTCCGTGATAATTCGATTCATCGCCTTAACCAGCCCCGGACCAAGCGCCGCCGCGCTCGCCTTGGCCTGCGCCAGTTCAAGCTCCCGCTCCAACTGCCGGGCGAACTCAACGATGTTTGTCCCAGTGTCTGCCCACGCCGCATCCGTTCTCGGCGTGTCTGTCTTTGCTATCTTCGTTACCTTCTCACTCATACGTAACACCTTTCCCTCTTCTCATCCATCCACTCCAAATTCTGCATGGCCATGTAGCCCAGCAAATCCGCAAAGTCCTTGTTCGGTTCCTTCTCGCCCGCGTCCGGGCCGGGCCAGTGGTTGAAGCACGCGATCACCTGCTCCGCCCGCTCGCTCACGAACAGCGACGGCGCGTTGGCCACCATGTCCAGCTTGGCGTCCTCGTGCCAGAACAGCAGCTTGTTCACCTCGCCAATCCGGGTGCGCACGTCCGTCCCGCTGGCCGGCAGAAACTCCATGCCCGGGTCGTCTTCCCCGCCCGGTTCCGCGAGCTGGTCAATCAAGCACGTCCCGCCATGCACCTCCGCGTGGGGATTCCGCCCCGCCCGCGGGTCAATAAACCGCGCCGCCACGTCCAAGCCCAGCTCGGCTTCGATGGCCCGCCACGTCTGCCGCAACTGCGTGGTGCCCAGCCCCAGCGAGTTCTGCGCCGGGCCGGCCTTGTAGAGCTTGCCGGGTGAATCTCCGCTGCCCTCCAAGTTGGGCACCGCCCACTCGCCATAGGTCGCCGCATCCGGCCAGTCCGCCACGATGTAGAACCGGCCGTCCGCCGCCACGCGCACCCACAGCGTCGCCCAGTTGCGCGCCCCGGCCGGGTCGGTGAACTGGTAGTCCGTGCCGGCGGGAATGCGCTCGGGCTTGATGACATTCCACTCGCCAAACTTGGGGAAGGGCCGCCCCACTGTGTCGCGCGTGTAGCCGTAGGCGATGCGTTGAATGTATTCGGCCGACCTCGGCTTGCCGTCCTTGCCCCGGCAATCGTCCTTCACCGCATCGTAGAACGTCCGCTGACCGTCGCCGAAGCGGTTGAACTCGGAGAAGAAGTAGATCACGCGCGCCCGCGTGGTGGCCGCCCGCTGCACGTAGGGCATGTGCCCCTCCGGCAAGCCCGGCACGTTCACGCGCCCCGTCAGCAGCTCGGCGTAACGCGATTCCAACGTCTGCGGTGCGTCGCCCACCGCTTCCTTGATCGTGGCCGTCATGCCGTTGATGGGCGTGAAGGACCAGATCAGTTGCGCCTGTTGAAAGCGCAACCGCCGTTGCAGCATCAGCCACCAGTTCACCCGCAGGTTCTCATCCGCCCACACCGCCGGGATGGTCCGCCCTGACAACCCGAACATCTGGCCTTCCATGTCCGCCGGGTCTTGCTGGTAGGTCTTGAACATGAACTTCGTGCCGCCCGGCAGCGCCAGCAGTTGGTCCGAGAAGCCGTGATGGCTCGAATACTTGATGTAGAACTTTTTGCTCTGCTTGCCGTTGAGCGCCTTGAACTCGTTGGGCAGGTAGTGCCACAGGATTTGCTGCTGGGTCTCGATGCTGCTCTCAAAGTTCTCCGCCAGGCACAGGAACTTGCTGCCGGGATTGCGCACCGCGCTTTCAATCAAGCGCCGCCCGGCGTAGCGCGATTTGCCCGAGCGGTTGCCCCCGAGCAGGATCAGGAACAGCACGCGCCCGGCGGCATCTTGGTCCGCCAGCAGGCGGTCGGCATCCGCCCAATGCGGCGGCTCCGGCTCGCAATTAAACGGGTCGGACTTGGCCGCGAGAATCGCGTTCTCCCGCGTCGCATAAATGTCCGCCAACCGCTCCGCGCCGCCCGGGCGGCTCAGGATCACGCGCATCTCTTCCGGCGTCGGCACCGGAAAGAGCGGGTGGGAAGTCCATTGCAAGGCGGTCACGATTCCTCATCCTCCTCATCCGGCCGGCCCACCGACGCCGCGCCGCTCACGCGGCCGGTGCCGCCACAGAAGTCATGGAAGGTCATGCTCTCCTTCTCAAAGACCATCGCCACATCCATCTCCGCCGGGCCATTGCGCTGCTTGGCAATGCGCAGGTTGGTGGGCCGGAATCCCGGCTCGCGCCGCTCGCGGTAATCCGTCCACGCCTGCCACATGCGCGCCCCTTCTTCTGTGGACTGGCTCGGTTCAGGCATCTTCCACAGCATGAAGATCGCGTCCGCGTCCTGCTCGATGCTGCCGGAGTTGCGCAGGTCCGACGGCGCGGGCGGCCGGCTGAACAGCTCGTCCCCGCCCCGGCGACCGTTCTTCTCGATGTCCCGCGAGAGCTGCGACAACACGATCACCGGCACGTTCAACTCCTTGGCCATCGCCTTCATCGCCTCGCTCACCATCGTGGCGCGGATGAGCATGTCACCCGCCACCTTGCGGTCGCTGGGCGGCACGATTTGCAGGTAGTCCACCACGATCAGCTCGCACCCCTCGCGCACCGCCTTGCGGGCGTCCGCGCGGATTTGCACCTCGTTCAAGCACCGGGCTTCAATGGACAACCCACTGTTGGCCAAACGCCCGCCGGCCGCGAGCAGGCCGCGCAAGCCGGCGTCGCTGACGAAGCCTTGCTGCACCTTCATGAAGCTGCACTTGGCCAGCGCGCACATCATGCGCAGCGCGATGCTGTTGTCCTGCATTTCCAGCGAGTAGAACTTGCACTTGCGGTTCAAGGTCAGCGCCGTGTGCAGCAGCAGGTCCGCCGCGAGACTGGTCTTGCCCATGCCCGGCCGCGCCGCCACCACGATCATCTCGCTCTTGTGCAGGCCGCCGCCGATGAGCTTGTTCAGGTGATCCCAAGGCGTCGGGATGGTGTTGGGGTCTTGCAGGCCCTTGCCGCGGTGCTCCATCGTGGTCTCCACGATGTTGAGCGTGCCCAGCACCACCTCCTTGATGCTGCGCTCCCCGCTGTCCGCACTGAACGCATCCGCCAGCCGGCGCACGTCATCCTCCACCTGGGCGAACAGCGTGCCCGTGTCCTTCTCCGTGTCTGTGTAAATCTCACCCACCGCCCGCGAGAACGTGGCCACCATCTGGCGTTGCAGGTGCTTCTCGATCACGATGTCGAGGTAAAACGGCAGGTTGGCCGGCGACGGCGTGGCATCCATCAGCGCGTTCAAATACGCCACCCCGCCCACCGGCTCCAGCGTGCCCGCGTCCTTGAGCTGCTGCCGCACCGTGATGATGTCAATGCCCGTGCGCGCATCCTCCATGGCGCACAGGGCCAGCCAGAGCGTCTGGTGCCGGAGATCGTAGAACGCCGCGCCCACGCCCAGCTTGGCCCGCGCCGCGCTCAAGGCATTGGCCGGGTCCAGCAGGCAACACCCCAGCACGCCTTGCTCCGCCTCGATGCTGTGCGGCGGCAGCCGGTCCAGGTTGGCGATGTCCACGGGCGTCTCGGCCGCCCGCCGGGTGCGCCGCAAATCCGGCGCGGGAGATGTCTCTAGGTCGTTCATGCGTTGTTCGCCTCAATCAGGATTTGAGCCTCACGGTTGGTCAGATGGATGCGGTTATCATTGACAGATTTTCCGCGCATCACGCATTTTGGATTCTGACACCAATCCCCATCGTAGAGTGCCCAGTGGCACACACCGCAGCGCAAGCCACGATGAGGCGAACAAATCGCTGATGCCAACGCGCCTTTGCGCGTCTGGCGAGTTCGAGAGTTTTTGGTGGCGCGCGGCATAGCTCAGTCGTTCCGCGTTCTCAACCAGTCCGCGAACTGCTCACGCAACCGTCGCTTGGGCGGCTCCGGCAAGTTCCACTTCGCTTTTCCAGGCTGGCCGGTGGTTAATGCGGTGTTCATTTCGTAGAGTAAATGTTCGGCGGACTTATCTTTGTGCCCATGCGTCTGCCGCTTCTTCGAGGTTGTTTGAGAACGCCATCGCCATGTCATAGTCGCCGCTGGCGGTGCTGTCCTGCCACAGTGCGTAGGCACACGCGGCATTGTATAGCTGGACGCCCAGCTTGTGTTGACGGTCGTCCGCCGAACCACGCGCTCCAGCCAACAGCGCTTCGCGCCTGTCGGCTTCGGAGCGCTGTTTCAGGGCGAGCGCTGTTTGGAGGTTTTCAGCTTCTTTTGTCATAGTCGCGCTGTGGCTGAGCTTGATTCGTTCGGAGTGCTCGCCTCTAGGCGCTTTGCCACGTAGCGGAGCACCTGGCACACATTGTATGGCGATGGGAAGTGATACTTGTCGCCCTTCTCGATGGCGGCAGCCATTCCGCGCAGCGCGGCGGATTCATCCAGTGGCAGTTCCGGCGTGCCGTCCATTCCGGGCAGTTTGCCGTGTTGCCAGCGGTAGAGTTCGACTATGGCCCATGAGTCGTCAGTGTCGGGCAGTTCGAGCATTTTGGTTTTCATTCAGCTTCGTAGCATGTTTGGCAGAGCGCGGAGCCTTGCCGGTTTCCTCCACGGCGCGGGTTCTTGCAGTAGTAGCACATCACTGCCACCGCCCTCCGAACCAGTCGCTGCACAGAACGGCTCGGAGCCGTTCCGTTCCGCTTAGTCTTTGGTGTCTTCATACGTCGTTGGTTTTCGCCGAGCCGTCTGTGAGCTTTGCGTTCGCCCTCAGAAGCGCGGGCCACAGTTGCGGAGGAATGTCACGAATGCAGCGACACCGATGATGGCAGCCAGCGCAAAGCCAGCGTAGAAGGGCCAGTCGCAGAGAAAGGCCGGAATGGTGATATTTATGTTCATAGTGTTTCTTCGAGTTCTTTGGCGATGCAGCCTATGGTTTTGCAGGTTTGGAGGTTCATGCACCCATCACAAGGGGCGAACAAATCGGATGCAGATAACCGCTCTGGGCTATCTGTCGTATTTGCCGCGTCCTGGGTTCGCGGTATCTGATCCGAAGCGTTCAAAACTCCACAAATCCGCCCGTGCGGTTGACGCGGTTGATGAGCGCGGGGCCGTGGGCCACCTGCCCGTTCATGCCGGCCCAGGCGGCGAAGTCGCCCGCGCTCCAGTTGCCCACGAACAGCGTGCTGCGCTTGGCCTCTCGCCGCGCCTCGGCCACGTTGAACACCTTGTCCAGCACGTAGCGCGTATCGCGCACCTTGTCGCACTCATCGAGCACCAACAGGTGTGGCTGCGCCAGCCAGAGACTTACCTCGCGCTCCGTGTTGAACTCCAGTTCCGCCCCGGGCGGATGACTCCGCGCCGCGTCGTAAATCTCCATCAGGTCGAACAGCCGAAGGTAACGCACGCGGCGGCCTTTTTTGAGCAGGTCCACCCCCTCGGCCACGGCCAGCAAGGTCTTGCCGCGACCGCTGGCCCCGCCCAACACCAGCAACGCCGGGGGCTCGGCCAACCGCGCCCGCACCTTGGCCCGCGCCGCCGCCCAGGCAGCATGGGGGCCATCCGTGCGCACGCCATCGTGCAACACCTTGGCCAGCGTCAAGCCCGGCAGACCGGACTCGGTGAGCAGCTTCTTGAACGCGCCGCCATCTTCCTCGGCCCGCTGCTCCGCCAACGCCGCCGGGCTGGCGGGCGTCATGCCTTGCAGGCGCTCCATCTGCGCGGCCAGCGCCGCGTCCACGTCGGGTTTGTTGAGGTCACTCATGGTTCAAATCGCTTTCAGTTCCGGGGCCTGCCAGCGGCCCGGCTTTTCCGGCGCAGCGTTTTTTCCGCTGCCCACCCGGGCGGCCTGATCGGCGAAGCGAAGAGCTTCGCCCCGGACGTGGTGCGCCCAACTGCGGATCGGCTGCCCGCGCCAGTTCAGCCCGTTTTGCGCCATAGCCTCGTTCCAGACCCGCTCCACCACCACTGGCGGCACCCCGGCCCCCGCAGCCTGCGCCTGGGCGTCGTCGAGCGTCGCCGGGAATCCGGGCGGCAGCGTCACGGCCGGCGCGGTTTCCCCCGGTCCCCCTTCCAAAGAAGAAGACTCTGCTCTGCTCTGCTCTGCTCTGCTCTGCTCTGGGGCCTTGTAAGGCCCTTGCAAGGGGCTTGGGGGGTAGGAAGGGGCTTGCAAGGGGCTTGCAAGGGGCTTTGCCGGAGCCAAGATCGCCATGACTCCCGCATAGAACTCGGGATATTCCCGCAGGCATTCCATGCGCAAAGTCTCTGGCATTGAGGCGATTGCGTTGAT
>Ga0208783_10001413_pt1 | contig 14233 bp, 13 predicted proteins | sample DEB19_08_DNA_2_FD_184529 | JGI IMG/M metagenome (GOLD analysis project Ga0208783, IMG submission 184529) | Aqueous microbial communities from the Delaware River and Bay under freshwater to marine salinity gradient to study organic matter... | ecosystem: Environmental > Aquatic > Marine >... | reverse complement strand
CGAGCCGATGGCCGCGCGCACCGGCGCACTCGCCGACGGTTCGTACGCGTCGGCCCGACCCGGCGCGCCGCACCGGGCGACGTTCAGCCTCGCCGTGCGCGGTACCGACTGATCGTGGCCGCGGTCGCCGGGTCGTGCGGGGCGTCGACCCCGTCGCGCACCTCGGCGAGGATCGTGGCCGCGAGCACCTTGCCGAGCTCGACGCCCCACTGGTCGAAGGAGTCGATCCCCCACAGCGCGCCGGCCGCCGCGACCTTGTGCTCGTGGAGGGCGATGAGCGCCCCGAGGGTGGCCGGGGTGAGTTCGTCGAGCATGAGGATGGTCGACGGTCGGTCGCCCGCGAACACCCGGTGCGGGACGAGCGCCGGGTCGACACCCTGGGCTGCGACCTCGTCGGCGAACCGACCGCGGGCGAGGGCCTCGGCCTGCGCGATCGCATTGGCGACGAGGACGTCCTGGTGATCGCCGAGCGGCTCGTGCGCCCGGGCCACCACGATGAAGTCCACCGGCGCGATGACCGTGCCCTGGTGCAGCAACTGCAGGAACGCATGCTGCGCGTCGGTGCCCGCGGCTCCCCAGACGATCGGTGAGGTGCCGGCGAGGACGGGATCGCCGTGCTCGTCGACCGACTTGCCGTTGCTCTCCATCTCGAGCTGCTGCAGGAACGCGGGCAGGAGCGCGAGGTCGGCCGAGTACGGGATGACGGCGCGGGTGCTCATGTCCTCGAGGTCGGTGTTCCACACCTCGGTGAGCGCGAGCAGCACCGGGAGGTTGCGCTCGAGGGGCGCGGTGGCCGCGTGCTCGTCCATCGCCCGCATCCCGGCGAGCAGGTCGTCGAACGCGTCCGGGCCGATCGCGAGCATCACCGGCAGGCCGATCGCCGAGGACACCGAGAAGCGACCGCCGACCCAGTCCCAGAACCCGAAGGTGCGGGCCGCATCGATGCCGAAGGCCCGGACGGCCGTGAGGTTCGTGGAGACGGCGACGAAGTGCGTGGCGACCGCGCGCTCCCCGAGCGCCCCGACGATCCAGGCCCGGGCGGCGCGAGCGTTGGCCATCGTCTCGGCCGTCGTGAAGGTCTTCGAGGCGACGATGCACAGCGTGCTCGCCGGATCGAGACCGCTCAACGCGCGCTGGAGATCGGCGGCGTCGACGTTCGAGACGAACCGGACCTCGAGGTCCGGATCGGTGTACGGGCGCAACGCGGTCGTGACCATCTCTGGTCCGAGGTGCGAACCGCCGATGCCGAGGTGCACGACGGCACGGATGCGCTCGCCGGTAGCCCCGAGGTGGGACCCGTCCCGTACGGCGGTGGCGAAGGAGCGCATGGCGTCGAGCACGGCGTGCACCCCGGGCACGACGTCGTGCCCGTCGACCTCGATGGGTGTGCCGCGGGGTGCGCGCAGTGCGGTGTGGAGCGCGGCCCGCCCCTCGGTGGTGTTGACGATCGCACCCGTCTGCAGCGCGCGCAGGCGCGCGTCGACGCCGCGGTCCCGGGCGACCTCGACGAGCAGTCCCAACGACTCGGCCGTCAGACGCTGCCGGGTGAGGTCGAGGTGCACCCCGGCGGCCTCGGCGGTGAGCACCTCGATGCGGCCCGCGTCCTCGAGGAGATCGCGCAGGTGCGTGGTGGCGAGCGTCGCGTGGTGCTCGGCCAGGGCGGTCCAGGCCACGGAGTCGGTGAGGCTCATGCGGGTGCCTCCCCGATGGGAGTGCGGCCGGCGAACCCGGCCTCGGGCCAGTGCCACCAGCCGATGGTGGGCTCCCCGAGGAGCCAGCACAGGTGGTACTCCCGACCGTCGACGGTGCGGGCCGGGAAGTCGATGAGGCCGCGGTAGGGGTCGCGCAGCACGATGCCCTGCTCGGCGAGGGTCGCGAGCGCCTCGCGCAGTTGGGCCTCGGCGACGGGATTGATCGCTGCGGGCCGCTCGGGTTCCGCGGCGGACACGCCGTGGCCGTTCGGGGTCACGCCGGGGAGCGCGCCCACGAGACGGGACGCATCCGCGAGGTCGCGCACGCGCTGCAGCACCTCGGTGACCCGGGGCAGTGCGGCCACGGCCCGTTCGAGCGTCCAGTCCTCCACGGCGTCCGACGTTACCGGCGGGAGCGCCGGTGGGTGCCGTCTACGCTCTCGTCCGTGACCCCGCCCATCCGCGTCGCGTACCTCGGCCCCGCCGGCACCTTCACCGAGGAGGCGCTGCGCACCCAGGCCGATCTGCGGGCCGCCGCTCACCTCCCGGTGCGTTCGGTGCCCGAGGTCGTCGCGGCCGTGGGGCGGGGGGAGGCCGACCTCGGTCTCGTCCCGATCGAGAACGCGATCGAGGGAGGGGTCGCCCTCACCCTCGACGCCCTCGGGTTCGAGAGCGATCTGCTCATCCAGCGCGAGATCGACCTGCCGATCTCGCTCAACCTCGCGGCGCGCGAGGGCACTGCGCTCACCGACGTGCGCACGGTGCTCACCATGCCGATGGCGGTGGGTCAGTGCCGGGCCTGGCTCGCCCGCCGCCTGCCCGACGTGGAGATCCGTGCCGCCAACTCCACCGCCGAGGCGGCCCGCGAGGTCGCGGGTTCGAAGCGGGCCGGGCTCGCGGCGATCGCGAACGCGGCGGCCGTCAAGGAGTACGGGCTCCGCAACCTCGCGACGCGGATCGAGGATCACGACCACAACCAGACCCGGTTCGTCCTCGTGGGTCACGGGATCCCCGCCCCGACCGGTCACGACCGCACGAGCATCGTGTGCTTCCAGCGCGCCGATCGACCCGGTTCGCTGCTCGCCATCCTCCAGGAGTTCTCGGCGCGCACCATCAACCTCACGAAGGTCGAGTCGCGGCCCACCAAGCACTCGCTCGGTGACTACTGCTTCTTCATCGACTTCGTCGGCCACGTCGGCGAGCCGATCGTCGCCGACTGCCTCCGCACCATCGCGGCCTCGGCCGCCCAGGTGAAGTTCCTCGGGTCGTACCCGGTCGCGGGCGAGGCCGCCAGCCGCCGCCGACGTTCGGCGACCCGGGCCCTGCGCGATGCGGAGTCCTGGATGAACGACCTGCACGCCCGCATCCGTCCGCCGGGGGCCGACGCGTGATCGACATCCGACGGCTGCGCGACGAGTCCGGGTACCGCGCGGGCATCGAGCGCAAGCGGGTGCGCCCCGGGCTCATCGACGAGGCGCTCGCGGCCGAGGACGTCCGGCGGGGCCTCCTGTCCGAGGTCGAGACGCTGCGGGCCGAGCAGAACGCGGCCTCCAAGGCGATCGGCCGGGCGGCGCCCGAGGACCGACCGGCGCGCATCGAGGCGGCGGCCGGGCTCAAGGAACGGCTCAGCGCCCTCGAGCCCCGGCTCGCCGAGGCCGAGGAGGCGGTGCGATCCCTCGCCCTCCAGATCCCGAACCCGGCGTCGGCCGAGACCCCCGACGGTGGCGAGGACGACGGCACGGTGCTGCGCACGGTCGGCGGGCAACCGGCGGCACCCGCGCTCGACCACGCGGCGCTCGGCGAGGCGCTCGGCTTCGTGGACAGCGAGCGCGGCGCGCAGGCCAGTGGGTCGCGGTTCGCCTACGTGATGAACGAGGCCGTGCTCCTCGAGCTCGCGCTGGTGCAGTGGGTCATGGCCGAACTCGTGCGTGAGGGCTTCACCCCGGTGGTGCCGCCGGTGCTCGTGCGCGAGCAGACCATGGAGGAGGCCGGGTTCTTCCCGACCGACCGGGCCCAGGTCTACGAACTCCCCGAGGACGAGCTGTTCCTCGTGGGCACGAGCGAGGTGCCGCTCTCGGCGCTCCACCGGGGCGACCTGTTCGATCCCGAGGCGCTGCCGCTGCGCTACGGGGGGTTCTCCTCCTGCTTCCGGCGGGAGGCCGGCACCTACGGCAAGGACACCCGCGGCATCTTCCGGGTGCACCAGTTCGACAAGGTCGAGATGTTCGTGTGGGCCCATCCGGATCGCTCGGCCGAGGAGCACGAGCGGATCCTCGCGGTGGAGGAGCGCATCGTCGGCGGGCTCGGCCTGCCCTACCGCGTCGTGGACATCGCGGCCGGCGACCTCGGCGCGCCGGCGGCCCGCAAGTTCGACCTCGAGGTCTGGCTGCCGAGCGAGGGCCGGTACCGCGAGCTCACGTCCTGCTCGAACTACCTCGACTACTCGGCCCGGCGCCTCGGGACCCGGGTGCGCGACGCCGAGGGCAACCGGCTCGTGCACACCCTCAACGGGACGGCCTGCGCGGTCGGGCGAACCCTGCTGTTCCTGTTCGAGCACTTCCAGGAGGCCGACGGCGGTCTGGCCGTCCCGGACGTGCTCGTGCCCCACACCGGCTTCTCCCGGGTCGAGCCCCGGGCCTGACCGGCCCGCGGACCCTCGTCCACCGAGGTAGAACGCGTTCCGGTCCGGGGCGTACTCTGCGATCCCGGAGGGATGCCGGAGAGGCCGAACGGGGGGGTCTTGAAAACCCTTGAGCGAGAGCTCCGTGGGTTCAAATCCCACTCCCTCCGCCATCGCGAGCACCTCGAGCGACCGCCCACCTGAGAGGGACGACCCCATGTACATCGGATACACCGACGAGCAGAAGCGCCTCCGGGACGAACTCCGGGCCTACTACGAGGCGATGCTCACCGACGAGATCCAGGATGAGCTCTCCCGCAGCGAGGGGGTCGGGCCGCTCGCCCGCAGGCTCTGGAAGCAGATGGCCTCGGACGGCTGGGCCGGCATCGGCTGGCCGAAGGAGTACGGAGGCCAGGGCCGCACGCCCATCGAGCAGTTCGTGTTCTTCGACGAGTCGATGCGCGCCGGGGCGCCGGTGCCGATGCTCACCATCAACTCCGTCGCGCCGACGATCATGCAGTACGGCAGCGAGGAGCAGAAGGCGTTCTACCTGCCGAAGATCCTCGCGGGCGAGATCCACTTCGCCATCGGCTACACCGAGCCGGAGGCGGGCACCGACCTCGCGTCGCTCAAGACCCGTGCCGTGCGCGACGGCGACGAGTACGTCATCAACGGCCAGAAGATCTGGACGAGCCTGGCGACCGACGTCGACTACGTCTGGCTCGCCGTGCGCACCGACCCGGACGTGAAGAAGCACAAGGGCATCTCGATGCTCATCGTGCCGAGCGACGCCCCGGGCTTCAAGGTCGAGCCGATCAGGAACATGGGTGGTCTCAACACCAACATCACCTTCTACGACGACGTGCGGGTGCCGGTCGGGAACCTCGTGGGCGAGGAGAACGAGGGCTGGAACCTCATCACGAACCAGCTCAACCACGAGCGCGTGACGCTGTGCTCCTCGGGCATCGTGGAGCGGCAGCTCGAGGACGTCTCGGCCTGGGCCAAGGAGGCGAGGCTCCCCGACGGCCGCCGGGTCATCGACCAGGAGTGGGTGCAGCTCAACCTCGCCCGGGTGCACGCCCGGCTCGAGTACCTGCGGCTCATCAACTGGAAGGTCGCCGCGGACGCGACCGCGGGCCTGCCCCTCGACCCCGCCTACGCATCGAGCATCAAGGTGTACGGCACCGAGTTCTACCTCGAGGCGTTCCGGGCCCTCATGGAGATCATGGGATCGAACGCGGTCGTCAAGGGCGGTTCGCCCGCGGCCGTCGTGCAGGGCCGCATCGAGGCCCGCACCCGCAGCATGCACATCCTCACCTTCGGTGGGGGCACGAACGAGATGCAGCGCGACCTCATCGCGCTGTTCGGTCTCGGCATGCCCCCCTCGCCGCGCTGAGCCGCGACGCGACCACCGACCCGACGCACGCATCCAGGAGCGACCGATGGACTTCACCCTCACCGACGAGCAGCAGGCCCTGCAGGGTCTGGCGGCCCAGATCCTCACCGACAAGGGCACGCTGCTGCGCCTGAAGGAACTCGACGCCAGCGACGACTGGTTCGACCGTGACACCTGGGCCGAGTTCGCCGCTGCGAACCTGCTCGGGGTCGCGGTGCCGGAGGCCCAGGGCGGTCTCGGCCTCGGCTTCCTCGAACTGTGCCTCGTCCTGGCCGAGCAGGGCCGACGGGTCGTGCCGATGCCGCTGTGGGCCACCCTCGCCGCCGGCGCGCTGCCGATCTCGCGGTACGGCACCGACGCACAGCGCGAGGCCCACCTCCCCGGCGTCGTCGCCGGGACCACCGTGCTCACCGGAGCGTTCGAGGAGTTCGGCGCGGACCCCGAGGTCCCCGCCACCACCGCGACCCGGGCCGGTGACGGCTGGACGATCTCGGGTGTGAAGTCGACCGTGCCGGCCGCACACCTCGCCGCCGCGATGCTCGTACCCGCATCGACGCCGGAGGGCATCGGCGTGTTCATCGTCGACCCGAAGGCGGCCGGCGTGACCCTCGGGCGTCAGGACACCATGTCGCACGAGCCCCGGTTCGAGGTGACCCTCACCGAGGTGCGACTCGGCGCCGACGCGCTGCTCGGCGGCACCCTCGACGACGGCACGACGCTGCGGTCCATCTTCGATCACGCCACCGTCGCGCTGTGCGCCATCAGCTCGGGGTGCGCGCAGGAGGCGATCCGCATCGCGGCCGAGCACGTGACGAACCGCAAGCAGTTCGACCGACCGCTCGCCACCTTCCAGGCGGTCGGTCAGCGCATGGCCGACTCGTTCATCGACACCCAGGGCATCCACCTCACGATGCTCGGAGCGGCATCCCACCTCGCCCTCGGCGAGGCGGCGCGCGAGGAGGTGGCCACCGCCAAGTACTGGGCGGCGGAGGGGGGCAGCCGGGTCGGGTTCGCCGTACTGCACGTGCACGGCGGCATCTCGATCGACGTGGACTACCCGATCCACCGGTACTTCCTGTGGCTCAAGGAGAACGAGTTCACCCTCGGCGCCGCAACGCCGACGCTCGCCCGACTCGGGCGCATGCTCGCGGCATCCTGATCCGACGAACGCGAGGAGGACGGTCCCATGACCGCGAGCGTGCAGACCGCATCCCGGCTCATCCCGGCCCCGGCCCAGGTGCTGTTCGACCTCGTCGCCGATCCGTCGCAGCACCCGGCGTTCGACGGCTCGGGCACGGTGAAGTCGTCGCCCGCCCCGTCGGGCAAGGTCGGGCTGGGTGACACGTTCGGGATGTCGATGCACATGTACATCCCGTACAAGATGGTCAATCGGGTCGTGGAGTACGAGGAGGGCCGGCGCTTCGCGTGGACCCCGGGACTCGACGGCCCGTCGTTCATCGGTCGCCACATCGGGCCGGTGATCTGGCGGTACGAGTTCGAGGAGGTCGAGGGTGGCACCCTCGTGACCGAGACCTGGGACCCGACCCGATCGAAGCAGCGACGCCTCTACGCGATCGCGGGCATGGAGCGGCAGGTGGCGCCCAACATGGAGCGCACCTTGGAGCGCCTCGAGCGCCTCGCGCTCGGCGACTGATCCGGGGCCCCGTGGGGCCCGGGAGGGGGCCCGGAGGGCCCGGGTAGCCTCGCCGTTGAGGAGGGCGTCCGGTGCGGCAGGTCTACGCGTGCAGGCTCGACATGGTCTACGAGTCCGGCGCGCGCACACGAACGGACGCGTTCAACGCCCGCGTCATCGCCCGCCGACTGTTCGAGCAGTACGCGGGCAGTGATGACTGGACCGACGACGATCTCACGGACTGGGCGCCGGCCCCCGACCACCGCGTCCGCATCCGTCGGCTCCGCGACGACCAGAGCGAGGACGCGGCGACGATCATCCTCTGGGAGCGCCCGCACCCCGACCCGGCGCTGCGCGTGCGCACCGAGGCGATCATCGGGGTGGAGGACGAGCGGGGTTGGGTGGTCGTGCGCGAGGCCATCGGTTCGGTCGACGCGACGCTGACCCCGCCGGTGGACAACCCGCGCCAGGCTCCCGGCATCGTCACCGAACTCATCGGTCCCATCGCGTTCGAGGATGCGATGGCTCGACTCTCGATCGGACCGAAGGTCACGACCGCAGCCGACGCACCGGCGCTCGATGCGTTCCTCACCTCGCTGCGCCACCTGCCGGTGCTCGTGATCTCGCACATGGGTGACGGTCGCACGACGTCGGTGGCCAAGACGATCGCGTTCCGGATCGCCGGTCTGGCCCACGTGCACCTGCTCGACGGGGCCGGAGCGACCGACGAGTTCAACCGCGAGGTGGGCGGGGTCCACGCGGTGCCGCGAGGCGGCGCCCGCCTCTACTGGCCGCGGTTCCGCTCGCTCGACGCGGCGCGCAACCGTGCATGGCAGGTCACCGACGTCGTGCGCCACGACGGTCGGCCCCAACCCTCGTTCATCGGGGCGGTCGTCGACGCAGTGTTCACGGCCGGCGCGCTGCGGGTGCCGGATCCGCCGCTCGTCGCCCGACTCGAGGCGGCTGAGGTGCGCCGGACGATCGAGCGGCGCCGGGCCGAGCGCGCGGCGCGGGCCGAGGAGACGGCCGCGCCCGAATCGGTGGGCGCCGCCCCCACGGTGTCGGAACCGGCCGCGGCCCCGGCGCCCGTGCCGAGCCCGGTCCCGGTTCCGCCCGCGCCGGCCGCGCCGCCGGACGAGGTCGAGGAGGAACTCCTCGAGGAGGCCCTCGGCGAACTGCAGCGGGTCCGGGAGCACCTCGCCCGGGTCGAGGCGGACCGCGACCGCGTGCAGCGTGACTTCGACACCATGCGGGATCGTTGGATCGCCCGTGCGCACGCCGGCGAGGTCACCGACGAGCCACCCCGGGCCGAACCGCTCGTCACGGTGGTCCAGCGCGCGCGGGAGTTGCCGCACCTGCGCATCCTGCCGGAGGCGATCGAGTCGGCCCGGAAGTGGCAGTACGACCGGACCAACGAGGTGTGGACCGCGTTCACGCGCCTCGAGTTCCTCGCGAGTGAGTGGGCGTCGGGCGCGTTGACCGGGTCCTTCACCGCCACCGCGCGCGGGCTCGGCCTGGACTGGGCGGGCGGGGTGTCGGACACCGCGAAGCAGAAGTTCGCGGCCGACTACCTCCGCGAGGTCGACGGTCGGCAGGTGGTCCTCGGCCCACACCTGCGAATGAGCGGCGGCAAGCAGCTGCTGCGCATCTACTGCGCCCTCGACGAGACCCCGGGCGTCGCGGGCGGTCCGCCGGTGCGCCGTCTCATCGTCGGGCACGTCGGCGGGCACCTGCGCGACCAGGGTGCCGACGACTGATCGGCACCGACGCCCGCCCGGCGATCCCGGCTCGTGTGCCGGATACACTCGGGCGCTCTCGGAGGGATGACTGAGTGGCCGAAAGTGCTCGCCTGCTAAGCGAGTAGGGGGTGTAAAGCCCCCTCGAGGGTTCAAATCCCTCTCCCTCCGCCATCGAGACGGCCCCCGCGAGGGGGCCGTCGTCGCGTCCGCCTACCGGGTGACGAGGTCGGGTGGGCGTTCCCCGGCGAGGACGGCGGCCGCGTTCGTCGCCGCGAGGCGGGCCATGGCGGTCCGGGTGCCGACGGTGGCCGAGCCGATGTGGGGGAGTAGCACGGTCCGTGGCGCGCCGAGCAGGCGCGGGTGCACTGCGGGTTCGCGCTCGTAGACGTCGAGTCCGGCCGAGAACAGGCGGCCGACGTGGAGCGCGTCGGCGAGCGCCTCCTCGTCGACGACCGGGCCCCGGGTCGTGTTCACGAGGGTGGCCGAGTCGCGCAGGCGGGCGAGGCGTTCGCGGTCGAAGAGGTGGTGGGTCGCATCGGTGAGTGGCACGTGCAGGCTGATGACGTCGCAGGTCGCCACCAGGTCGTCGAGGTCCGCGGTCCAGCCCGGTTCGCCGGTGTCGTGGCGGGTGTGGTGGACGACCTCCATCCCGAAGGCGGCGGCCCGACGGGCGACGGCCCGGCCTATGCGCCCGTACCCCACGAGGCCGAGGCGGGCGCCGTGGACGTCGAGGCTCAGGTGGTCCTCGAACCCCCAGCCCGCCCAACGCCCGGCCCGCAGGTCGGCCTCGGCGTCGGAGGCGAGACGACGTGCCGCGAGGATGAGCAGCCAGGTCGTGTCCGCGGTGGTCTCGGTGAGCACGCCGGGCGTGTTCGTCACTGCGATGCCGAGCCGGGACGCGGTGGCCACGTCCACGTTGTCGTAGCCGACGGCGACGTTGGCGACGACGCGCAGACGCCCGCCCGCGGCTCCCGCCTCGAGCACCGTCGCGTCGATCCGATCGGTGAGCAGGCAGACGATCGCGTCGGCTCCGCGCGCAGCGGCGGCGAGCGCCTTCGCATCGAAGGTTCGGTCCTCGTCGTTCGTGATCACCTCGTGGCCGGCTGCGAGCAGGGGGTCGAGCCCATCCTCGGGCAGACGTCGGGTGACGATGACGCGAGCCACGTCAGAACTCGTCGAGGGGTCGCCGGTCCTCGACCTGTGGCTGCCGTCCGGTGCGCAGCGGACTGAGCGGGGCATCGACCATGAGCGTGCGCTGGGTGCGCACGCTCATCGCATCGGCGTGCATCCGCCACGGCCATCGGGTCCGGTCGTCATCCCAGGTGGTTTCGAAGGCAGCCCAGGTCGGCCAATCGGGGATGGCCCAGATGATGATCGCCTCGTCCCGGGCGCGCATCGCGGTGTGGAACGCGCCGATCGGCGCCAAGCCGAGTTCGGCGTACGCGCCGACCCCGACGTCGTGGACGGCGTCGAGGTATCGCTGCACCTCTCCGAGTGCGGTGGTCACGATCTCGTGCGCGTACACGGCACCGCGGGTACCGGCGGCGTTGTGCTGGGCGATCGACGGGCTCCACGGTTCGGGCACGACGATGCGGTCGACCCCGCCGCGGCGCAGCGACGCGGCCGCCGCCCACCACTCGACGAGCGAGGGATCCTGGGCACCCGCTCCGACGAGCTCGTGCTCGAAGTCCGCGGCCAGACCCTCCCAGTCGCTGATCTCCCAGAGGTTCACGACCTCGGGCCACCGGCCCGTCGCCCCGACGGTGGCCCACACCCCGAAGCACAGCTGGTTGCGCTCCTCCCGGGCGACCGGACACCAGTTGGCCGTCATGTGGTGCATGTAGCGGGCCCGGTTGTGGCCGATGACGTCGATGAACTCGTGGATGTAGACGTGCTGGTTGCTCATCGCCGGCAACCCTAGCGAGGGCGTGCGGCACCCGACGTCGACGTCAGGATGGCGCGGCCCTCAGGCGGTCAGCGTGAGGACGAGGAGGGCGACCACGCAGGTGGCGATCACCGCGATGGCGATCAGGTAGGCCGTGGTCATGCCCCGCCCCGCGGTCGCGTCGCCCATGAGGTCGCGGTCGCGGGCGATCGCCAGCATGAACACGAGCAGCGGCAGCAGCAGGACCGCGTTGAGCACCTGCGTGAGCACGAGGACCGGGATCAGGGGAAGACCGGGGATGAGCACCGCCGCCGCACCGATCACCGTCACGACGCCGAAGGTCGCGTAGAAGACCGGCGCGTCGCGGGCGCGGTCGTCGAGAGCTGACTCCGATCCGAGGTACTCCGAGACCGAGTACGCGGTCGACAGCGGCAGGATCGACGCGGCGAGCATCGCCGCGCCGAGGAGTCCGACCGCGAAGAGCGTGGCGGCGAGGTCGCCGGCGATCGGTTCGAGGGCCCGAGCGGCATCCGCGGCGGAGTCGATCTCGATGCCACGGGTCCACAGGGTCGCCGCGCACGCGACGACGACGAACGTGCCGACGACACCGGTGAGCACGGCTCCGGTCACGACGTCGACCCGCTCGTACCCGAGGTCGGCCGCGGTCAGCTTCTTGTCCACGGCGTAGGACTGGATGAACGACAGCCCCCACGGCGCGAGCGTCGTCCCGATCGTGGCGGTCGCGATGAGGATCGCATCCCGGGTGAGGGGCATGGACGGGACCACGAGGCCGCGGGCCGCCGCACCCCAGTCGGGATGGGCGAGGAGTCCGGCGCCGACGTACGCGAGGAACACGGCGCTCAGGGCCAGGAGGATGTGCTCGACCCGGTGGAAGGATCCCCGTAGCACGAGGAGCGACACGACGAGGGCGGCGAGGGGCACCGCGAGGTAGCGGGAGAGCCCGAGGAGTTCGGCGCCCGCCGCGATGCCGGCGAACTCGGCGACGGTCGTCCCGAGGTTGGCGAGCACGAGGGCGACGAGACCGGCCCCGGCCCGTCGGACGCCGAACCGTTGCCGTACGAGTCCGATGAGCCCCTGGCCCGTCACCACCCCCATCCGTGCGCCGAGCGTGTGGAACAGCACGAGCGCCACGGTGGAGAGCGCGAGCACCCACAGCAGGCGGTAGCCGTACTGCGCGCCGAGCACCGAGTAGGTCGTGATGCCGGCCGGGTCGTCGTCGGAGAGACCGGCGAGCAGACCGGGCCCGACCACCGCGAGCAGGAGCGCGAGGCGGTAGCGGCGCCGGAGGACGGTGGCGCCGCGATGCGCCGGGCGGCGCCATCGGCGGGGGGTCGCGGTCGTGGTCACGGTGACCCCCCGCGCTCGCGCGGGGGCGGGAGGAACCGACGCCACCCGCGGCCGCGTTCGAACCGGCGCCGTACGGCCCGGTCCCGTCGCAGCCCGTGGAGGTGGTGGCGTGTGTCGTGCGGGAGTTCCTCGAGGACCGTCGCCGCCGTGCGGTCGTTGAGTGCGAGCGCGACCCGGGCGCCGACCTCCGGGTGCGAGGCGTCGAGCGCCGCCGCAGCGCGGCCCGGCGGCACCGTCGCGATCACGTCGGCCGCGTGGCCGGTGGAGAGGAGGGCGATGAGGTGGGCGAGTTCACGCTCATCCAGCCGGTGGACCGCGGCGGCCGTGCCCGACAACTGGATCGCGTGGCCGCGTGCACTGGTGAGGTGGAGGTCGCCCCAGTCCACGGCCTCCTCCCGCATGCGGTCGGCCGTGCGGTGCAGACCGAGGCGGCGCAGGACGGGAGCGATCCCGACGTCGACCGCGACCGCCTCGAGGTTGCCACCATCGGTGCGAGCGAGCAGCACGTCCCCGACCCGTTGCACGCGGCGGCCGGCGACGTCGACGATCTGGGTGTCGAGCACGTCCCGCACGAGGAGCAGCTGGTCGGCGGCGAGTGGGACGACCCCGTCGGGCACCGTCGTCGGTTCCGCACCGGGACGGAGGTGGACGAGCGTGTGCTCGAAGGAGGCCACGTCGCGCCACGCGACGAGGTGCTCGATGCGGTGCGCACCGACCGCGACCATGTCGACGGTCGGGTGCGCGGCATCGATGCGCACGACCAGATCGAGCACGCGGCCGAGGGGTCGCGCGTCGGCGGTGTGGACCTCCTGGCCGGTCTCGATCGTCAGGCGCAGCATGCGGGACGAGTGTGCCACGCACGGTGAGCGTCCGGATCGTGATGTTCCGTCGGTGACGAACGGGACGAAGCGAGTGGCGTCATCCCGTCCGGCGAGGAAGCCCGGGCACTCGGTGGCGTGTCGATGGTGCGGGCCGCGAGAATGGTGGTACTGCGGTACCACGCGAGCTCCGAGCAGAGAGATGCGAGGCGCGATGACCCTCCAACCAGTGGTGAGCGGACCCGATGCACGACGACCCGGCACCTGCAACCGGGCGCTGTTCGGCATCGGCCGTGATGGTCGCGTGACGGCGTGGTCCGTGGGAGCGGTCGAGCTCCTCGGTTACCCGGCCGATTCGATGATCGGCCGCCCGTTGGCGAGCATCGCCGTCGTGCCCGCGACCCCGACGCGTGTCGCCGACATGCGACAGGAGGTGCTCGCCGGCGCCGAGATCGTTGCTGAGAACCGCAGGCTGCGGTGCGCGGACGGCCGAACCATCGAGGTCGAGACCACGGTGTTCCCATTGCTCGACGCCGCCGGACGGGTCACGCGGGTCGACCTGCTGTTCACCCCGGTGCCCGACGGTGCGGGCATGGAGCGCGAGGTCGACCAACGGGATCGGATCGACCGACTCACGACCGCGCACCGGCTCGATGCGACCGAGGTCCGCATCCTGGAACTCCTGGGTCATGGGCATCGGGTGCCCACGATCGCCCGCCGCCTGCACCTCGCGCCGGGAACCGTCCGCAACAGGTTGTCGGCGCTCTACGCGAAGGTCGGTGTGACCTCCCAGGTCGAACTCATCGAGGTGCTCGTCGGGGAGTGGGAACCATCCGATCCCGGCGTCCCGGTGAACGGGCGTGCGGCGCGGCCCGCGTCCCGGTGACGGCGCGTCGCCGGGACGACGACCCGAGGGAGCGCCGCCCGAGGGGCCGGATGGGCCACCCCCGGCGGGGTCCTCTACACTCGGGCTCCGCACCACCTGCGCTCGTAGCTCAACGGATAGAGCATTTGACTACGGATCAAAAGGTTGGGGGTTCGAATCCCTCCGAGCGCGCTCATCGATCCGCCCCGGGTATCCGC
>Ga0208783_10001412_pt1 | contig 14236 bp, 10 predicted proteins | sample DEB19_08_DNA_2_FD_184529 | JGI IMG/M metagenome (GOLD analysis project Ga0208783, IMG submission 184529) | Aqueous microbial communities from the Delaware River and Bay under freshwater to marine salinity gradient to study organic matter... | ecosystem: Environmental > Aquatic > Marine >... | reverse complement strand
TTTCCTCGGCACCTTCAGGCCGGCCTGCCGCCAGATGCGCTCCACCCGCTTGTGGTTCACGTTCCAGCCCTCGTTTCGCAGCATTCCCGTGATCCGCGGCGACCCGTACCGGCCGTACACCGATGCCAGCTCGACGATCCGCCCGGTCAGCGGCGCCTCGTCGTCCTGCACCCGCGCCGTGTACCGCTGCACCGCCCGCGGCTGACCGAGCACGCGGCACGCGCGGCGCTCGCTCACCTCCGGTAGCGCACGCCGGACTTCCTCGACCGCAGCCCGGCGGCGCGCCGGGCTCAGAAGTTTCCCTTGGCGGCCTCCTTGAGGATCGCCTTGTCGAGTTCCGCGTCCGCCAGCAGCCGCTTCAGCCGCGCGTTCTCCTGCTCGAGCGCCTTCAGGCGCTTCGCCTGGTCGACCTTCATCCCTCCGTACTCCTTGCGCCAGCGGAAGTACGTGGCGTCCGTGATCCCCAGCAGCTTGCACACCGCCGCCACCGTGCTGCCCCGCGCGAGCTCGACGTCCGCCTGACGCAGCTTGTTGACGATCTCCTCGGCCTTGAATCGCTTGCCTGGCATGACCTGACCTCCTGAAATGCGCCGGATACCAAAATCCGGCTTGGTACGGTTTCAGGGGGGAAGGTCAGGGGCAACCCCTTCCATTCGGAGCACGCGATCATCGGTTCAAGGTCCGTGCAACCGTGATCGGCGGAATCCGTGGCATCGCGTGAGACGAACCCAGCCGCTCAGGCGGTCGCTGAACGGGACGCATCGAGCATGCGGGACATGGAAATGCGACGTCGATAGCAGCACGACGCTTCCCGCGTCCGGCGCCCATTCACCTCCACGCGCTCAGTAGCAGCGTCAGGTCCGACCCGCCGACGAAGCCATCGCGGTCGATATCCGCAGCCGCGTCGGTCGAGCCCCACGCGCCCAGCAGGATCGTCAGGTCCGCGCCATCGACCGTGCCATCGGCGTTGATGTCGGCGGGGTTCGCGGGCGGCACGGGCACGCCGATCTCGAGGTGGAACGGCCCGGCGACGAACTCGTCGAAGCCGCCGACGGCGATGTAGTAGGTCGTGCCCGCGACGGCGTCGAAGGTGAGCCTGCTCGTGTACGGCGCGGCGCCCTGCGTGCAGCCGTCGTCGTCGCAGGCGATCACGCTCGCGGCGTCGCCGCACGCGGCGAGCACAGCAATGCGCGAATCGACGCGGCCGAGGCCGGTCGGATCAATGTCGGCGCAGGTGCCGATCGTGCACGCGCCCGTCGTGAGCGCGGTGTAGCGCACGATGCGCGCGCAGGCGATGGTGTCGGTGCCCGCGGGACCGGGATCGCAGTGCCCCGCGAGGCTCAGCCCGCGGTAGGCGATGCTCATCGGCACCGTCGTGACCGATCCCTCCGCAGCGGCCAGCATGTTCGCGGCGGCGCACGGATTCGCGGGCGGCGCGAGGAAGCTCACCGCCAGCACCGTCGACGCGGGAAGCGGGTCGACCGCGCTCCACGCGCCGACTCCGATCAGGGTCGTCGCGCCCGCCTCGCTGAAAAACTGCATGCGCGACGGTCCGCCGATCGTCCCGCAGCCATCGTCATCCACCGCGACCACCGCCAACGGATCGTTGCAGGCCGTCGTGCGCACCAAAATGCTGTCGAACGCCGCGTCGGCGCAGTTCGCCACGCGATAGACGCCCGCCTGCGGCGCCACGAAGCGGACATAGCTGACGGTATGCACGGTCGTCGGCGGCACCGTCGGGACCGTCAGGTCGGGCAGCGTCGCGTCGAGCGCGACGGTGTTCGCACCAAGGGCAAGCGTGCCGATCGACTGGCACGGATCCGCCGGCGGCGCGATCTCCTCGACCTCGACCGAGAGCACGGCCGGCGCCGGCGCGGCGGCGCCGTAGAGGCCGACCGTCAGGAACAGCACCTCGCCCGCCGTCGCGTGGAACACCACGCGCGACGCAGCCCCGCAGGAATCGTCGTTGCAGCCGATCGAGGTCGTGCCGTCGCCGCAGGTGTGCAGCACGGCGAGCACGGTGTCGGTGAGCTGCGCGCAGGTGTTCACCGCGAAATCGCCCGTGTACGGGGCGGTGAAGCGCAGCACGTTCGCCCGCGAGAGCAGCGCGGGGCTGCCGCCGCAGTCGACCTCGACCGTGGGAGCGTTGCCATCGAACGCGAGCGCGTTCATGCCGACCGTCGCGACTGCTGGATCGGCGCACGGGTCGCTCGGCGGCGGCACCAGCGCGATCGAAAGCGACCCTGCCGCTGGTGCCGTCGAGAACGCGTATCCGCCGACGGCGATCAGGTAGGTCTGCCCCGCCACCAGCGGTGACGCGAGCGGCATGCCCGAGTTCACGGGCGAGAGCCTGCTCGCCCACAGGCCCGAGCCGCCCCCATAGGCGCAGGAATCGTCGTTGTAGCCAAGCACCGTCCACGCGAGATCGGGGTCGGCCGGACACGCGGCACCCAGTGCCAACTTCGTGTCGACATTCGCGCCGCACACGCCGATGAGATACTGCGCCGTGACATCGGGCGTGAAGGCGAACCAGCCCGCGCTCCAGATGTAGTCCTCGCCGAATCCCGTCGAGGTGCGCGAGAGCTGGGGCGCGAACGCGGCCTGGTTCGCGAACGGCGTGTCGCCCGCGAGCACGGGCACGGCCTTCTGGCAGATGGCGCCCTGTGCCAGCACGGGGGCGGCGCAGACGAGCGAGCAGGTGAGCGAGCAGGCGAGCAAAACAGCGACGGTCTCGAGCGGACGACTGCTCAAGTTCGGCTTCATGGGCAACCTCTGCGCGCCGAGTGGTGGTGGCGCGACCTCTTGATGATTCCACTGCCCGGATCAGCGTGAAAGCTCCCGCGGACGAGGCGGGACGCTGCCGACACTATGCCGCCGAAACGGCGCGTGGCCGCCGCAGAGCCGAACTCTCCTCCAAGCGCGTGCAATTCGCAGCCCGCGGATGCAGTTTGCGGACCTGCGCTACCGCCCGGCCTGCCTGCCGCGGTACTCGCCGAGCGAGCGCGGGTGCAGGTCCGCGATCCCGCGGCGTACGAGCGCACGGACCAGCTTGCGTGCCACGCAGAAGTCGGTGACAAGCGGGATGTTCATGTCGATCGCCGCGCGACGGATGCGATAGCCGTCCGGCCGCCCGCTCTCGTCGAACTCACGCGGAATGTTGATGACGAAGTCGACCGTGCGCGAGCGCATCAACTCGAGCGCGTCGGGCCCGTCGGCGCCGTCCACGCCCTGCCCCGACTTTCCGACCACCTGGCATTCGATGCCTTCGGCGCGAAGTACCTCTGCGGTACCCGCTGTCGCGAAGAGCGCGAGCCCCGCGCGCGCGAGCGCGCGCGCATCGTCGGCGAAGCGGTACTTGTCGCCCATCGGTCCAAGCGAGAGCAGCACGGCCTTCTGGGGAAAGCGGAATCCGGTCGCGAGCATCGCCTTCAGCAGCGCCTCGTCGGCGTCATCGCCCATGCAGGCGACCTCTCCGGTCGACGCCATCTCGATGCCGAGCACGGGGTCCGCACCTGAAAGGCGTCCGAAGGAGAACTGAGGCGCCTTCACGGCGACGAACCCGAGGTCGAAGAGCGTGTCCGCGTTCATCGCAGCCTCCGGCTCGGCGCCGAGCATCATGCGGGTCGCCGCGCGGATGAAGTCGCGCCCGAGCACCTTCGAGACGAAGGGCAGGCTCCGCGACGCGCGCAGGTTGCACTCGATCACCTTCACATCGTTGTCGCGGCAGAGGAGCTGCACATTGAACGGCCCCGTCACCTGCAGCGCCTCGGCGAGCTTGGCACCGACCATGCGCACGCGGCGGATGGTCTCGACATTGAGCTCCTGCGGCGGCAGCACGAGCGTCGCGTCGCCCGAGTGGACGCCTGCATACTCGATGTGCTCGGCCACGCACCAGAGGACGATCTTGCCATCGCGCGCGACCGCATCGAACTCCATCTCGCGCGCGTGCGACTCGAACTTCGAGACGACCACGGGATGCTCGGGTGACAGCGTCGTCGCCGAGCGCAGGTACTCCGAGAGCTCGGGCGCGCTGTGGGCGATGCGCATTGCCGCGCCGGACAGCACATACGACGGGCGCACGACCACGGGGAATCCGCCCATCGCCTCCACCGAGCGGGCGAGCGCCTCATGGCTGGCGGCCTCGAACCACTGCGGCTGATCGATGCCGAGTTCGTCGCACAGGGCGGAGAACTTGCGGCGATCCTCGGCGCGGTCGATCGATGCGGCCGGCGTCCCGAGGATTTGCACGCCCGCCTCATGCAGCTTCAGCGCAAGGTTGTTCGGCGTCTGGCCACCCATCGAGACGATCGTGCCGTCGGGCTTCTCCGCATCGCAGAGCTCGAGCACCGATTCGAGCGAGATCTCGTCGAAGACGAGCCGGTCGCACATGTCGTAGTCGGTCGACACGGTCTCCGGGTTGCAGTTCAGCATGATGGTCTCGAGACCGAGGCCGCGCGCGGCAAGCACGGCGCCCACGGAGCTCCAGTCGAACTCCACGCTTGAGCCGATCCGGTAGCAGCCCGAGCCGAGGACGAGCACCTTGCGCCTTCCGCTCGGCGCGACATCATGGTTCGACGCCCAGTAGGTCCAGTACAGGTAGTTCGTGTCGGCCGGGTACTCGGCGGCGAGCGTGTCGATCTGCGCGAGGCGCGGGCGTACTCCGAGCGTGCGGCGGCGTTCGCGCACATCGCGCTCGCCCGACTTCACCGAACGGGCAATGGAGCGATCGGAGAAGCCGCTGCGCTTGGCAGCGAGCATCTCGTCGCGGGTGATGGCGGCAAGCCCGCCGTCCTTCGCGGCGAGATCCGCGCGCATGCGCACCACCTGCTCGATCTCGCGCAGGAAGAAGCGGTCGATGGCGGTCAGCTCGTGCACGCGGTCGACGGTCATTCCCTGCGCGAAGGCCTTCGCCACCGCGAAGATGCGCCGCGGCGAAGGCTCGCGCAGCTCGCGCTCGAGGTCGGGGAAGGCGAACGCCTCGGGGTCGAGCCCGTCGACGCCCGTCTCCAGCATGCGCAGCGCCTTCTGGATCACCTCGCCGAACGAGCGCCCGATGGCCATCACCTCGCCGACCGACTTCATCTCGGTGCCGATCCGCTTGTCGGCGCCGGCGAACTTGTCGAAGTCCCAGCGCGGCGCCTTGCACACGATGTAGTCGAGCGCCGGCTCGAAGAACGCGCTCGTCGTCTTGGTCACCGCGTTCGTCAGCATCGGCAGGTCGTAGCCGAGCGCGATCTTCGCAGCGACATAGGCGAGCGGATAGCCCGTCGCCTTCGACGCCAGCGCAGAGCTGCGCGAGAGTCGCGGGTTCATCTCGATCACTCGGTACTCGCTCGAATGCGGATCGAGCGCCCACTGCACATTGCACTCGCCCACGATGCCGAGGTGGCGGACGATGCGGATCGAGAGGTTCCGCAGCATCTGGTAGTCGGCGTCCGACAGAGTCTGGCTTGGTGCCACGACGATCGACTCGCCGGTGTGGATCCCCATCGGGTCCACATTCTCCATGTTGCAGACGGTGATGCAGTTGTCGGCGCCATCGCGCACGACCTCGTACTCGACTTCCTTCCAGCCCGAGAGGCACTCCTCGACGAGCACCTGCGGATTGCCCACGAAGGCGCGCTCGACGCGCATGCGAAGTTCGTCCTCGCTGCGGACGATCGCGGAGCCCTGCCCGCCGAGCGAGAAGCCGCCACGAAGGATCACAGGCAACCCGATCGCGTGCGCGGCGCCGATCGCCTCGTCGACCGAGTTCGCGGCGATGCTGCGCGCGACCTTGACGCCGATCTCGCCCATCTTCTGCGCGAAGATCTTGCGATCCTCGCCGGCGCGAATCGACGCGACCGGCGTCCCGAGCACGCGCACGCCGTGGCGCGCCAGCACGCCCGAAGCCTCGAGGTCGAGCCCGCAATTGAGCGCGGTCTGTCCGCCGAAGCTGAGGAGGATCGCATCGATGCGCTCCTTCTCGATCACCATCTCGACGAATTGCGGCGTGACCGGAAGGAAGTAGACCTTGTCGGCAAGCTCCTCGGAGGTCTGCACGGTGGCGATGTTCGGGTTGATGAGCACCGTCTTCACGCCGTCCTCGCGCAGCGCCTTCAGCGCCTGCGAGCCCGAGTAGTCGAACTCGCCCGCCTGCCCGATCTTGAGCGCGCCGGAGCCGAGCAGCAGCACGCGCTGCGGACGCTCGGTGCGGAGTGCGTGGAGGTTCTTGTTCATGACGCCCTCACCGCCTTCACTTCGCCCACCATGTGCAGGAAGTCATCGAAGAGGTACGCGGTGTCCTGCGGACCCGCTGCCGCCTCGGGGTGGAACTGCACGGAGCGGAACGGGCGGAACTTGTGGCGGATGCCCTCGTTGGTGCCGTCGTTGAGGTTCACGAACCACGGCTCCCAGTCGGAGCCAAGCGAGGCATGGTCGACGGCGTAGCCGTGGTTCTGGCTCGTCACATAGGCACGCTGGGTCGAGGTCTCGAGCACGGGCTGGTTCTGCGAACGGTGCCCGAACTTGAGCTTGTAGGTGCGCGCGCCCGCCGCGATCGCGAGCAACTGGTGCCCGAGGCAGATGCCGAAGGTCGGAATGCCGCGCTCGAGCACGGCGCGGATGCGCGCGCTGAGCGTGCCGAGTTCGGCGGGGTCGCCAGGCCCGTTCGTGAGCAGGATGCCGTCGACCTCGCCGAGATGCGACTCCCACGCGGCGTGATACGGCGCGCGGATCACGCTCGCGCCGCGCGCGACGAGGCTCCGCACGATGTTCTCCTTGCAGCCGGTGTCGACGACCAGGATGCGCAGCGGACCGCCGCCAGCATGGCGCGTGGTCTCGCACGGCGCGACCGCCTTCACGAAGTCGCCATCGACGCGATCGGCTGCGGCGCCGAGAGGCAGCGTGCCTGGGTCGAGCGTGCCCGCCATCGTCCCGTAGGCGCGCAGGTGCTTGGTCAGCGAACGCGTGTCGACGCCCTCGATCGCGGGCACACCTTCGCGACGCAACCACTCTCCGAGCGTGCTTCGCGATGCGTGATGGCTTGGTCCCGTGCAGTGCCGCGAGACGACCAGCCCGAGCACCTGGATACGGCCCGACTCCATCGCGCGGCGCGCGTCGTCGCCATCGGGAACACCGTAGTTTCCCTGCAGGGGATAGGTCAGCACCAGGATCTGCCCGCGATACGACGGATCGGTCAGCGTCTCGACATAGCCGGTGAGCCCGGTGCAGAACACGACCTCGCCAGCCACCTTCCGGTCGGCGCCGAACGATGCGCCCGCGCAGGATGTTCCGTCGGCGAGCTGAAGGGTGGCGGGTCGTTGCATGGAGTTCTCGAGTTCGAAGTCGATCGATGTCTGCTCAGGATGCCGTGAGCTCGTTCACGCGCCGCCTTCGTGCGGCGTGCAGCAGGTCCATTGCCCCGCACAGCTGGAAGGCGAGGAGATGCGTCGGCCAGTCGCACTCGAGGTTCGTGCGCTGCACCTGAAGTGGGTTTGTGCCGCGGCGGACGACTCCGCTGCTCGTCATGAAGCTGACGCGATAGCCCGCCTCGCGCACGAGCCGAGCGCCCCCTCGCGAATAGTTCTCCTCCTCGCCGCCGACCCAGCAGAAGACCGGGACCTCGCGCCCCATCCGTGATTCGATCAGCGCGCGCGCGTCGACGACCTCGCGGCGCATGACCTCCTCGGGAACGCCTGCGTGCAGTCGGCAGTGCGACATGGTGTGGCACCCGACGACATGGCGCGTCGCGAGCGCGCGCAGCTCGTCCCATGTCATCGCCACCCGTCCATCGGACGGGATTGCCCCCGGTCGGATGCCCACGCTGCGGGCATACGCAGCCTGCTCGGCGGGCGGCGCCTCGATGAAGGCGACCGGCGCGAAGAACCACCCCACGAAGCCGTGCTTCTCGAGCAGCGGCACCGCGATGTCGTGGTTCGAGCGCAAGCCATCGTCGAAGGTGACCATGAGCCCCGGCTTCTCATGCGGCCACTCGCCCGTGGCGAGGAACGCCTCGAGATCGGCCAGGCCGACCCCGCGGAAATGGCGGGCGAGATAGACGAACTGACGGTCGAGGGCCTCGCGATGCTCGGGGGGCGTGCCGTGATAGTTGACCGCGCGCATGAAGCGCGGACCGCGCGCGAACCTTTGCACGCGAAGCAAGCCGCCCGTGACGCCGGTTGCGCCGAGCGCGGCGGAGAGCTTGTCCTTGACCGCGTGCAGGTTCATCGGTGACGCCTTAGAACATCACATAGACGAAGGGCGAGACATCGGCGCTGTCGTGCTCCTCGACGCGCACGGCGTCGGCGATCCTGCCGAGGCCTGGCGCGAGCGGCGCGAGCGACTGGCAGCCGCATGCGTTCCAGTGGGCGGCGAGCCTGCGGGCGAGCTCCGCGCCATCGGCGCAGCCGGCGACCTCGAAGTCGGCCTTCGACATGGTTCCCCTCGTGCGCTTGATGTAGTAGCTCTGCGCGGCGGGATCGGGCTTGGTCAGGAACACGCCGGGATCGCTCGCGCGCAGGCGCTGCGCAGCGGGCATGAGCTCGCCGTCGAAGAAGCGAAGGATCGCGTCGTGGTTCTTGTCAGTCGAGCTCATAGGTGTTCCTCCAGTTCTCGTCGTCGTCGAACTTGGGCTGGTCCTTGCGCCACACGAGGCAGTCCTCGAGGACGAGCAGGTCCATCTCGGTGCGCATGAAGCAGCGGTACGCGTCCTTCGGCGTGCACACGATGGGCTCGCCGCGGACATTGAACGAGGTGTTCACCACGAGGCCACAGCCGGTGAGCTCCTCGAAGGCCTTGATGAGCGCGTAGTAGTCGGGGCTGTCTTCCTTGGTGACCGACTGGATGCGCGCGGAGTAGTCGACATGGGTGATCGCCGGCACATCCGAGCGCGGCTGGTTGATGACCGACAGCATGTCGTCGTCGCCGCCGCGGAACTTCACCATGTCCATCGGCAGGCAGCGTTCCTTGCGGACCGGCGCGACAAGCAGCATGTACGGGCTGTCGCAGTCGATCTCGAAGTAGGCGCTGTTGCGCTCCGCAAGCACGCTCGGCGCGAACGGCCGGAAGCTCTCGCGGTACTTGATCTTCAGGTTCATCACCGACTGCGTGTCCTTGTTGCGCGGATCGCCGATGATCGAGCGGGCGCCGAGCGCGCGCGGGCCGAACTCCATGCGCCCGCAGCACCAGCCGATGATCTTGCCCTCGCTGATCGCCTGCGCGACGGCCTTCATGCGCTCGCCCTGATCGGTGATGCGCTGGTACGGCAGGTTGTTGCGGTCGAGATATGCGCGCACCTCGTTGCTCGGATAGCGCGGACCAAGCAGGCTCCCCTTCTGCCGGTCGCGCCCGGGCACTGATGGCGTGCGCGGCTTGCCGAAGTAGACATGGTGTGCCATGAGCGCAGCGCCGAGGGCGCCGCCGGCGTCGCCCGCAGCGGGCTGGATCCAGATGTTGTCGAAGATCTTCGCGGCCTCGAGCTTGCCGTTGGCGACGCAGTTCAGGGCGACGCCACCCGCCATGACGAGATTGCGCTCGCCCGTCTCCTTGCGGAGGTGCCGCGCGGTGCGTAGGACGACCTCCTCGGTCACCTTCTGCACGCTCGCGGCGATGTCCATCTCCTTGCGGCTGATGCGGCCCTCGGGCTGACGCGGCGGACCGCCGAACACGGCATGGAAGCGTTCGTTCGTCATCACCATGCCGTCGAGGTAGCCGAAGTGATCGGTGTGCAGCCGGTATGAACCGTCCGGACGCACATCGATCAGCTTCTCCATGATGAGGTCGGCATACTTGGGTTCGCCGTAGGGCGCGAGGCCCATCAGCTTGTACTCGCCCGAATTCACCTTGAACCCGCAGTAGTAGGTGATTGCGCTGTAGAGAAGTCCGAGCGAGTGCGGGTAGTGGATCTCCGACAGGAGCTCGATCGAGTTCCCCTTGCCGACGCCGAGGCTCGTGGTCGCCCACTCGCCGACGCCGTCCATGGTGAGGATCGCGGCGGAATCGAAGGGCGACGGAAAGAATGCGCTCGCGGCGTGGGTCATGTGGTGCTCGGCGACGAGCACCCGCCCCGCCTTGCCAAGCGTGCCGAGCGCGCGCTTCACATGGCTGTCGAGCCAGATCTTGTGCCCGAGCACCGCCGAAGCAGCCTTCTGGAACTGACCGCGCGCGGCGGGACCGACCGACAGCGCGTTGCGGAGCACGCGGTCGAAGGTCGCCACGGGGTTGTCGTAGAAGACGATCGCATCGAGCTCCGACGCATCGATGAACGCTTCCTCGAGGCAGTAGTTGATCGCGAGCTTCGGGAAGCGCGGATCGTGCTTCTTGCGGGAGAACCGCTCCTCCTGCGCTGCGGCCACGATCTCGCCGTCGCGGACGATGGCCGCCGCGGAGTCGTGGTAGAAGGCGGAGATGCCGAGGACAGTGGTGCTCATCGGGAGTGTGCTCCGGGAGTCAATGGGCTGCGCCCGCGGGCAAGGATGGCCTCGACCGTGGGAGCGAGCGAACGCGCGAGGGCTTCATGCCCCGCGGGAGTTGGATGGATGTCGATCGGAAAGCGGAATGCGCGCCGCTCGTCGGGCGAGTGGCGAAGGAGATCGGGCAGCGGGTCGTGCAGCGTGCAGCCGAGGTCGGCGCACAGCTCGCGGAAGCGCGCTTGGTACGCCTTCCCGCTTGCCGTGCCTTCGACATGCTGGTAGAGCGGGATCGGCATGATCACGACCCGCGATGGATCGCCGTGCTCGTGCACCCAGCGCGCGATGATCGCGCGCATGAGGAGCCAGCCGGGATTCGACCGCGCGTTGTATTCGGCGACGGGCTGGTAGCGCGTGAGCCTCTGCACTGCGGCTTGCAAACCGAACTTGCGGACGAGCTTTCGCAGCGCCTCGAAGCGTCCGCCGCGGTCGACGCCCGCGCGTTCCTCGGGCGGGAGTGCATCTTCCGCAAGCGGCATCCGCTCGGGCGGGCTGTGGTGGAGCGCGAGCTCGCCCTTCTCTTCGAGCGTGAAGTAGGGCTTCGCGAACACAACGGTGCTGCCCGAGTCGTCTTGGAAGCGGCGATAGCGCGCCATGATGCGGCGGATGTTCTCGACGAGGACTGCGATCACGAGAACATCGTGCTCGATCCCCTGCCCGAACTCGCGCCAGGCGAGGTACTGCTGGTCCGTGCCCGACCCCGGCAGCCCGAAGTTGTAGGTCTCCGTGTCCGGGAGGAGCGACTCCAGGACATCGGAGTAGCGCTTGCCGTTCGAGACGCCATCGCCGGCCGTGAAGGAGTCACCGAACACGAGCACGCGCCGATTTGCGCCGTTCCGTGAATTCGCAAAGTCACGATCGCATCGGAAGCCCTGCTCGTTCGCCCGAAGGAGATAGCCACCCGATTCGTGGGGGATCCGGGCTCGGACCCCTGGCACGAAGCGGAATGCTGTCGCAGGGTGGTACTCAAAGCACTGTCGAGCCATGCGCGACTCAATCTAGAACATGCGTGCGCGATTCCGTCGGGACATCCGTTCAGATTGCCAGCCACCCCGATGGACCGTTTCTATCGGCATCGCGGTGTGGGTCCATGATCTCTCGTGCGACCGAATTCACGATCATTGCAAGGCTTAGAGCGAGTACTCGCAAGACCAACGCGTGGTGTGCGGCGTCGATGCCAACCGGGCTCGGCCTGAGACTGGCGCTCGTACCCGCTCCCCGAAACCGAGTCGATGCGACGCACAGGGCGTGGTCAGCGCGGGAATCGCCAACGAGGCGACTTCCGTCCGAGAACACGGCAAAGTGACGGAATCGCTCCGTCCTCGCAAGCAGCCCGACCCTTTCTCGACCTGCCCCCTCCCGAAGTCCGATCCTAAAGGCAAGCCCCACGAGAACCGTGGGGTATCTTTTCGGTCGGCGCACTCGGCGCCACCCACACCGAACGAAGGGTCGATCCATGTCGAACGAGTATGCACCCACGGAGCGCGAGCAGGCGTTCCTCGCCAAGGTCGAAGACTCGCGCCACGAGCGCAACATCATCAACGGCCTCGCCCCATTCCTCGAGGACAAGGTTCCCGAGGACATGCTCGGTCTGTACACCTCGAACGAGCTCGTCCAGCTCCGCGTGCTCAAGGGCACCGAGCGCGATGTCGAGAAGCGCATGCCCGTGAAGCTCACGCGGCACTACTTCGAGCTCGCCAAGAACAGCGCGCCGATCCGCCGCATCGTGAAGGCCGACCCCGCCGAGACCCGCGACCTCGCTGGCTCCGAGGACCCCGGCTTCCAGATGGACTACAGCCCCGTCGAGGGCATGCTCCACAAGTACGAGATGGGCCTGCTGTATGTCGTGTCGACCTGCTCGGCGCACTGCCGCTTCTGCTACCGCGAGGAGCTGATCGCGCGCAAGGAAGTCAAGCGGCAGGACGGCACCGTGGCCAAGAAGGGCCTCGCGTCGATCCCGGAGGTCATCCCCTACATCAAGCGCTTCAACGCCGAGGTCGCAGCCAACGGCGGTCGCCACCCCACCTGTGGTCGCGAGAAGCTGCGCGAAATCCTCATGTCGGGCGGCGACCCGATGGTCCTGAACAACTCGAAGATCGCGGCCTGGCTTGCGGCGCTCGCAGAGGCGGGCGTCGAGTCGATCCGCATCGGCACCAAGGAGATGGCCTTCTACCCCGAGCGCTTCGACGACGCGTTCGTGGCCATGCTCGACGAGTTCCACAAGACCTACCCCGAGGTGGGACTGCACATCGTCGTGCACTTCGAGCACCCCGATGAGTTCCTCGCGAAGGACCCGGGCGGCAGCTACATCCGCAACGGACAGGGCTTCCTGCAGTGGGTGCCCGCAACCGGCGCCGCGATGCGCCGTCTCGCCCAGCGCGGCTGGCTCAGCGTCGAGAACCAGACGCCGATCATGCGCGACATCAACGACGACCCCGATGCGCTCCGCATCATGCAGCGCGAGTTCAAGCGCGCAGGCGGCGAGAACCACTACTTCTTCTGCGGCCGCGACATCATCGCGTACCGCGCCTTCAATGTGCCGATCGAGCGCGCCTGGCAGGTGCTCAACGAGTCGCAGAAGGGTCTCTCGGGCGTCGAGAGCCACGCGCGCCTCTCGATCACGCACTACAAGGGCAAGACCGAGGTCAACGCGGTCACCAGCCAGCCGATCCCGGGACTCAAGGGCAGCGAGAACGGCGTGGTGATCTTCAAGATCCTTCGCAGCGCAGGCAAGGCGTCCGACAAGGGCAAGGTGTGCATCGTGGCCCGCAATCCCGAGGCGCTCTGGTTCGACGACTACGCCGACCGCGTGCTCTTCGACGAGGCCGGCCTCTACGACTACTCGCGCGTGAAGAGCGCGCGCGTCACCCACGGCGCTCCGTCGCCCGCCTGCCGATGATCGACAAGCGCGTTGCGAGCGCCCACGCGGCGGTCGCCGACATCTTCGATGGCGCAGCGGTCATGATCGGCGGCTTCGGCGAAGCCGGCAGCCCGATCGAGCTGATTCACGCCCTGATCGACCAGGGCGCGAAGGACCTCACCGTCATCAGCAACAACACGGGCACCGGACTCGTCGGCCTCGCCGCGCTCCTTCGCGCGGGGCGCGTGCGGAAGGTCATCTGCTCGTTCCCGAAGACGGCGGGCTCGACCGTGTTTCCCGATCTCTATCGCGCGGGGAAGGTCGAGCTCGAGCTTGTGCCGCAGGGAACGCTCGCGGAGCGGATCCGCGCGGGCGGCGCGGGCGTCGCTGCGTTCTACACGCCGACCGCCGCGGGCACGCCGCTCGCGGACGGCAAGGAGATCCGCGTCTTCAACGGGCGCGAGCATGTGCTCGAGCACGGCTTGCGCGCCGACTTCACGCTCATCAAGGGGCGCGCGGCCGACACGCACGGCAACGTGCTGTACCACCGCACCGCGCGCAACTTCGCGCCGATGATGGCGACCGCGGGGCACGTGTCGATCGTGCAGGCCGCGGAGGTCGTCGACGCTGGCACGCTTGATCCAGAAGCCATCGTGACCCCTGGCATCTTCATCGATCGCGTCGTGCACGTGCCGACGCCTGCGCTCGAGTCGGCGCTGAACGAGGCGGGAGCGAGCTACCCATGACGACTTCCCCTTCGTCTGCGGCGTCCACGGGCTGGTCCCGCGAGGGCATCGCCGAGCGCGTCGCGCAGGACATTCCCAATGGCGCATATGTCAATCTCGGAATAGGCATTCCCGAGCTCGTCGCGCGCTACGTGCCCGCGGGCCGAACGCTCGTCTACCACACCGAGAACGGCCTCCTCGGC
>Ga0208783_10001411_pt1 | contig 14238 bp, 14 predicted proteins | sample DEB19_08_DNA_2_FD_184529 | JGI IMG/M metagenome (GOLD analysis project Ga0208783, IMG submission 184529) | Aqueous microbial communities from the Delaware River and Bay under freshwater to marine salinity gradient to study organic matter... | ecosystem: Environmental > Aquatic > Marine >... | reverse complement strand
GCCTTGAGACGCTCGGTCACATCCTTGGTGCGGTCGTCCTGCCAGACGATGGCGTTGTGGATGGGGCGGCCTGTGCCTGCATCCCAGGCGATGACGGTTTCGCCCTGGTTGTCGATGCCGATGGCATCGACCTTGCCTGCCGCCGCGATGGCCTCGGTGACGTGGCGGACGAGTTCCTCCGGATCATGCTCCACCCAGCCCGGCTGCGGATAGGATTGCGCGTGTTCGAAGGCCGCGACCGAGATGAAGTTCCCGGCGTCGTCATAGCTGTAGGACTTGGTGCCGGTGGTGCCCTGATCGACGGCGACGACCCTCATGCGCTTCCCCTTGCAACCTGTTCCGCGATGGCGCGGCCCTCGCGCCAGCAGGCGCCGGAGGTCTTGAGCGTGCCATGGACATTGCCCGCCAATGTGACCTTGGGCGCGTTCACCAGAAGCGAGGCCTCGGGCACCCATTCGCCCGTGAAGATCACGCCATCGCAGGCGATGCGCTGCCGCTTGCCATCACGCGAGATGTCCACCGCCTCGACCTGGCCGCGGCCCTCGATGGCGATGAGTCCGGTGCGCGTCCACACCGGAACGCCATAGGCGAGCCTTGCAATCAGATCACCCGGCCATGGCGCCGAGATGCGATCCCTTGCCTCGATCATCGCCACCGGCCTGATGCCGACGTGGCGGCAGGTGAGGATCGCCGAGAAGGACACCCATTCGCTGCCGACGATGACGGGCCTCTCGAATGGCTTGAAGTGCTGGAGATAGACATTGGCCTGCAGCGCACCGGTGGTCATCACGCCGCGCGGGCGGGCACCACCCACGCAGCGCGGCGCACGCGGCGTTTCGCGCGTGCCGGTGGCGAGGATGATCTTCTGTGCCGCGATGTCGTGAATGCCACCGGCGTTCTGGACGCGCAGCACGTCTCCGTCGATGCCGAGCACGGTGTGGCCCGTGCGGATGTCGAGCGCTGAACAATCGCTTCGCAGCCGCGATGCGAAGCGAGGTCCGGTCCAGACGCGGCGGTGGCTTTCCCAGCCAAAGCCTAGGTGCCCGCAGTGGCGCGGCACGCCGCCCGCCTGTTGCTCGCGCTCCAGCACCGTGGCGGCGATGCCGAGTTCAGAAAGGCGCCGCACCGCGGAGAGGCCCGTGGGGCCGCCGCCGATGATGACCACGTCACGCCGCTCCATGGGTCTTCTCCCGGAACAGCGCCTCGACATGGGCCGAGCAGTTGAAGCCCTGGCAACGCCCCATCATGGCGCGGGTGCGGCGCTTGAGGCCGCCCAGGTCGCCCGCAGGCAGCGGACCCTCAAGCGCCGCCACGATCTCGCCGCGCGTGACCCATTCGCAATGGCAGACGATCTCGCCACCCTGCATGTAGGGGCGCGGGCGATTTTCCGCCAGGTTCGGCACCGGCGTCCAGATGGGCGCGGGCGCCTGGGGCAAGGCCCCGAAATGCATGGCATAGAGCCCGGCCACGTGCTGGGCGATGCCGAGGCTGGCGGTGAGGCCGGTGGAACGGATACCGCCAGCGGTGATCCAGCAGCGATCCGGCAACGCCTCGATCACATAGTCCTTGTGCTGACTCGCGGGCCTGAGCCCTGCATAGATGGCGTTGACGCCGATGCCTGCGAGCCGTGGAACCATCTCCAGCGCGCGCGCCTTGAGGCGTTCGAGCGTTGCCGTGTCGGTGGCCGCCACCTCGCGCTCCGTCACGTCCTCTGCCGTGGGCCCGATGGCGAGGTTGCCGAAGGCGGTGCGGAACAGCACCACGCCCTTGGTGCGCTCCGTCGGCACCGGCAGGATGATCGCGTCAACCAGCTTCGCGGCCGGCTTGTCGAACACCACGAACTGCCCGCGCCGCGGCGTGATGGTGAAGGGCGAGGGCCGGGCAATCGCCTCGACGAGGTCGCCGAAATTGCCTGCTGCATTGATCACCACGCGTGCGGTGACAGGCCCGGCCTTGCCGTGAAGCGTCCACCGCCCATTTGCGAAATCGCCGCCCGTCACCTCAGCACTGCACAGGATGACCGCACCATGGGCCAGCGCCTGATGCGCATAGGCAAGCGGCGCTGACCAGGCGTCGATGATGTGTTCGCCGGGCACGAGGACGGCGGCCACGGCATCGAGCGACAGGTGCGGCTCCAGCCTGCGAAGCTCGCCGCGCGTCACATGGCGCACATCGCTGACACCATTGGCATGGGCCTTGGCCACGATACCCTCGAGTTTCCCCTGCTCCGCATCGGACCACGCGACGACGAGTGCCGTGCTGTTCACCAGCGGCAGGTTCAGCTTGTCTCGGATGGCAAGGTATTCGGTGTAGCCAGCCTGCATGCAGGCGAGTTCGAGGCTGCCGGCGGGCGCATCGAAGCCGGTATGCAGCAGCGCGCTGTTGCCCTTGGATGCACCGCTCAGAATATCGGCGCCACGTTCGAGCAGAACGGTGGAAAGGCCCGCCATGGCGAAGCGGCGCAGCATGGCGAGGCCCACCACGCCGCCGCCGATCACCGCAATGTCGAAGCTCCGCTGCATGACGTGATCCTACATGGAAAAGAAGAGGGCGGCCAATGGGCCGCCCTCAAGATCGTGCTGTGCCTCGCGCTCAGGCGGCGGTGAAGCCGTTGTCGACGAAGAGGTGCGTGCCGTTGACAAAGCTCGCCTCGTCGCTCGCCAAGAAGAGTGCAGCGCGCGCCACCTCCTCCGGTTCGCAGATGCGGCCCTGCTGGGCGGCGAGTGCTGCCTCCGACGTGTCGACCCCAAGCTTCTGCAGTTCCGCCACCTCGCGCAGGCCATGGGGTGTTCTCACGAAGCCCGGGCACACGGCATTGCAGCGGATGTTGCGATCCCGGAACTCGACCGCGATGGCGCGGGCGAACATGTGGCAGGCGCCCTTGGTGGTGTCGTAGAGCACCTCCATGGGGGTTCCCGCCACCGCCGAGATCGACGAGGTGCAGACGATGGCGCCGCCGCCTGCCGCGATCATCTGCGGCAGGACGGCCTTGGTGACGAGGAACATGCTCTTGACGTTGACGTCGGTGAGCCTGTCCCATTCCGCTTCGGTGGTCTCGAGGAACGGCTTGATGACGATCGAGCCGGCATGGTTGAACAGCACGGTGATGGGGCCGAGCATGGCGCTGACCTCATCCACCGCCTTCACCACCGCGTCAGCTTTCGAGACGTCGGCCTGAACGAAGCAGGCGGTGCCGCCAGCGCGCTCAATGTCGGCCACCGCCGCGGCGCCAGCCGTGGCATTGATGTCGAGGATGCCAACCTTCGCACCCTCGGCTGCGAAGAGGCGCGAGGCCGCTCCGCCCATGCCGGTGGCCCCGCCGGATATCAGGGCCACCTTGTTGTCAAGCCGTCCCAAGATCAGCGGCCCTCGAGGGCTGCTTCGGCCTTGGCGATCTCGGCCTGGCGGCGGGCGATTTCCTCACCCATCGGCGGGCCCTTGAAGCGGCGGCCTTCGAAGGCAATCCAGGCGATGATCAGCAGGCCGTAGAAGGCGACCGTGTAGTAGATCAGGCCCGGCACAAAGGTATCGCCGGTGATCGACGGCACGAAGGCATGGCCACCGATGATGACGCCGACCGTGCCGATCGCGACGATGATCGCGAACAGCTTCGACAGGCCGCCAAGGCGGAACTTGCCGTAGGTTGTCCAGGTCTTGCCTTCGGCGAAGAAGCCCGCAACCACCGGCATGCCGTAGGACATGTAGAGGTACATGGCGCAACCCGTCGACAGTGCCGCGAAGGCATTGAGCGGCGTGGTGACCACCACCAGCAGGAAGGTGATGAGGCCGGTGAACCAGATCGCCGCCGTGGGCGTGCGGTAGGTCTTGCTGACATGGGCAAGCTGGTGCGGCAGGCCACGGTCACGCGCGAAGGCGTAGATCATGCGCGAGGTCGAAGTGAGGCCGGACAGCGCGCAGAAGAAGTTGGCCAGGATGATGCCGATGGCGCAGAGCTTGCCGAGGAAGCTCGGCATGATCAGCACGTTGAACAGCACCGAGAAGGAGCTCCAGCCGAGGATCGCCATGTCGGCGGGCGCCGGCCCTCCGGGAATGGCGGCAAGCTGGTCCATGATCTCCTTGGGCACCATCGTCTGGTTCGGGTCGGCTGCCAGCACCGTGTAGACAGAGGGCAGCGCCATAACCATGCCGAGCGCCAGCGCGAAGCCGAAGATCAGGGACCAGAACACCGAGGTGAGCATGCCCTTGTGCACCGTGTCCTGCGCATTCTTGGTTTCTTCCGAGGTGTGCGCCGAGGCGTCGAAGCCGGTGATCGTGAACAGCGGATAGAGGAAGCCCATCAGCACGGCGATGAAGATGCCGGTTTCAGGGGCAACGCCGCCGCCCGCCGCACCCGTCTTGTTGACGAAGGTGAAGGCACGGCCGAAGTCCCAGCTCTGCACGTGCATGAACAGCAGGATGACCAGCACGATGGTGACGGCGAAGATCAGGTAACCGGAGAAGTCGGTCAGGATCGTCGTCAGCTTGATGCCGAAATGATTCAGCAGGCATTGGGCGACAGTGATGCCGGCGACCCACATGAACATCGTGGTGTTCGTCCAGGTCGAGACGTCCCAGCCGAGCATGCCGCTGAAGAAAAGATCGCGGATGAAGGTATAGAGAATGACGTTCACCGCCGGAATGACAAACAGCAGGCCAAGGAGGTTGGTATAGGCCGTGAGCCAGCCCCAGAACTTGCCGCCGAGGATCGACGACCAGTGATAGAGCGAGCCGGCCGTGGGATAAGCCGAGGCGATCTGGCCGAGCGAAGCGGCCACGATCAGCGCATAGATGCCGCCGAGGATCCAGCAGATGGTAGCCGTCCACGGACCGACCGTCGACATGGCGATCGGGAACGACGCAAGGCCGCCCGAGATGATGCAGATGATCGAGAACGAAATGGCGAAGCTCTGGAACGTTCCCATGCGTCGCGACAGCTCCTGAGCATAGCCCATGGAATGGAGGACCTTCTCGTCCTCCGTCAAATGATGATGTTCGGCCATAAAGGCATCTCCCCCACGCCATTGGGGCAACCTGGCGCGTTATCTTGTTTCCTGTGTTTGGAATCGCCGGCCTGGGCCAGCGAGCCCCCTCTTCCCCGTCGGTCATTCTGTAACGGAAATTACAGTTGGTCAACGTTCCGTAATTGAATGACAATCCGACGAAATGCAGGCTGTGGTAGAAGCCGTGGTGTCTTGGAATGAGCTTTCCTCATATCAACCCGCGGCCTAGTGTCCTTCCATGGTCCGCCGTCACTACGATCTTCCGTCGCTCAACGCGCTCGCTGCCTTCGAGGCGGCGGCGCGGCATTTGAGCCTCACCCGGGCCGCTACCGAGCTGAGCGTGACGCCGGGTGCGGTTTCGAAGCAGGTGAAGGCGCTGGAGGACCAGATCGGGCGGCCGCTGTTCCTGCGGCTGCACCGGGCGCTGGAACTGACGCCCGAGGGCCACGCGGTCTACCAGAGCCTGAAGGATGCCTTCGAACGCGTGTCGGGCACGATCCGTCAGGTGGGACTGTCGGGCAGTCCGCGCTCCGTATCGATCGGCACCACAATGGCTTTCGCGCAGCTCTGGCTGATGCCGCGGCTGGGCGGCTTCTGGACGGCGCACCAGGACATCGTGCTCGACCACATCATTTCCGACCGCACCCACGAGCCGAACCGCGCCGGAATCGACCTCCGCGTGCGCTACGGCGACGGCAGCTTCACCGACGAGACCGCCACGCTGCTGTTCGGCGACCGCATCATCGCGGTGGCAGCCCCATCCTTCCTCGCACGCCACAAGGTGAGGGGCGTTCAGGACCTGTCGGGCTTGCCGCTGCTCTCCGTCGAAGGGGTGGACTGGACCTGGACCACCTGGGCCGATTTCCTCAAGGCCGCCGGGGCGCCCCACCGCAAGCTGAACGTGCGCCGCTTCAACTCCTACGTGATCGCGCTGCAGGCCGCCCAGGCCGGGCAGGGCGTGGCGCTGGGATGGATGAGCCTGGTGAAGCCGCTGATCGCCAAGAAGCTTCTGGTCAAGGCCAGCCCGGCGGACATTGCCGCCCCACAGTCCTTCTACCTCACCTGGCCGGCGCGCCAGCCCCTGCGCCCCGAGGCGGAAATCCTGCGCGACTGGCTGCTGGCCCAGGCTGCTTGAGCTGAACTCAAGCATGGCCCGCGAAAGCCTCGCTTGAACCGCACGGGCGGCGCGGGTTCTATGGTGCCTCACTCCAGGAGATCCGCCATGACCGACGCCAGCACCTCCGCAGCTCCCGCTCCCTCGCGCCGCGGCGGCGGCGGGCGTGACGGACGGCGTGCACTGCGCGCCGCACCCATGGCGTCCTTCCCCGCGCTGGTGCGCGAAATCCCGGTCTACAACCTCGTGCCCGACGAGGCGGTGGAACTGATCCACGATGAATCGCTGAAGATTCTCGAGGAGGTCGGCTGCGAATTCCGCGACGACGAGGCGATCGTCATGTGGAAGGCGGCAGGTGCCCGCGTCGAGGGCACGCGCGTCTACATCGACCGTGGCCTGCTGATGAGCCTCGTCTCCAGGGCGCCGGCGGAATTCACCCTCAACGCCCGCAACCCGGAGCGCACGGTGGCGATCGGCGGCAACAAGTCGGTCTTCGTGCCCATGTATGGTGCTCCCTACGTGCGCGACCTCGACGACGTGCGCCGCTACGGCACGCTCGAGGACCTCAACAACTTCCACAAGCTTGCCTACATGCTGCCGGCACTGCATTCCTCGAGCTCGATCTGCGTCGAGCCGATGGAGATCCCGGTGCCGAAGCGCCACCTGCACATCATCCACTCGGCACTCACCTATTCCGACAAGCCCTTCATGGGCATCGTCACCTCGAAGGAACGCGCCGAGGACGTGATGAAGATGTCCGGCATCGTGTTCGGCGAGGACTATGTGAAGGACAACACGGTCGTCGTCTCGATCACCAACTGCAATTCGCCGCTGGTGTGGGACGCGACCATGCTTGATGCAATGAAGGTCTATGCCGCGCACAACCAGCCCGTCATCTGCGCGCCCTTCGCGCTGTGCGGCGCATCCACGCCGGCTTCCGCCGTGGGCGCCGTGGCGCAGGTGAATGCCGAGGCTCTCGCCGGTGTCGCCTTCACCCAGCTGATCCGCGCGGGCTCGCCGGTGATCTACGGCCAGTTCATGGTGGCGGTCGACATGAAGTCGGGCGCGCCCATGGGCGGCACGCCGGAAGCGGCACAGATGATGTATCTGATGGGCCAGCTCGCACGGAAATACAGGCTGCCGTGGCGCACCTCGGGCTTCCATGTCGGTTCCAAGCTCAACGATGCACAGGCGGGCTATGAGTCGAACATGCTGATGCATGCCGCGATCCTCTCGGGCGCGAACTACATCTGGCACGTGGCGGGCTGGCTGGAAGCGGGCCTGTGCTGCGACTATTCGAAGTTCATCACCGATGCCGAGCAGCTCGTCGGCTGGTACAAATATGCCGGCGGGGTCTCCTTCGCCGACTTCAAGGAAGCGATGGCGGCTGTGCGCGAGGTGGGGCCGCAGGGCCACTTCCTCGGCACGCAGCACACGCTCGAGCATTTCGAGAAGGCGTTCTTCAGCCCCTCCATCATGGACTTCAACTCGTTCGAGCAATGGTCGGCCGAAGGTGCGAAGGACCACGCCACGCGCGGCCGCGACAAGGCCCGCCAGATGCTGCAGAACTACGAGCCGCCAAAGATGGACGAGGGCATCGCCGAAGGGCTGAGGGACTTCATCGCCAGGCGCGAGGACGTGCTGCCTGACACCGTCAGCTGAGGCGGATGGCGCCGAAGGCGCCTGCGTGCTAGCTCTCGCACATGCTCGCCGACTTCGTCACATCCGCCATCGCCACGCTGCTGGTCGTCGCCGACCCCGTGCTGATGAGTGCGCTGTTCCTCGGCATCACCCACGGCATGACGAAGGCGCACCGGCGCGAGGTGGCGCTCCGAGCGTCCATCATCGCCTTCTGCATCCTGCTGGCGGCAGGCCTTGGCGGCGCCAAGCTGCTCGACCTGCTCGGCATCTCGCTCTCGGCCTTCCGCATCGCGGGTGGCCTGCTGCTGCTCTCGGCCGCTGCGGAAATGGTGTTCGACCGCCGCAGCGAGCGGCTGAAGACCACGGTGGAACAGGCGATCACAGTCGACCACGTGAAGAACATCGCCGCCTTCCCGCTGGCCATTCCGCTGATGGCGGGGCCCGGCGCCATCACCGCCATGATCCTGCTGGCGGGCCGTGCCGAAGGGCGCATCACCTGGCTGGTGTCGCTCTATGGCGTTGCGGCACTCGTCATGGCGGCGTGCTGCGTGGCCTTCCTCATGGCCGAGCGCATCTCGCAGCTGATGGGCGTCACCGGGCGTGCGGTGCTGACCCGCCTGCTCGGCATCATCCTGGCCGCACTGGCCGTGCAGTTCATGATCGACGGCGTCTCGGCCATCACGCCGTGGCACGCGAGCTGAGCCTCGGCAACAGCCGCGTGATCACGAAGCCGACCGCCAGCAACACCAGCGAAACGAATCCCCACACCGCCACGACCAGCCACTCGCCCACCCCCGTTCCGGCGGCGGCGAGCCAGGATGCCCACTCGACGAAGAGCGGGTCGGCCGGGATCACGTCGGCATTGCTGGCGACAAGGCCGCCTGCCACGCCCACCAGGCCATGGGTGATCCAGGCCACCAGCGACCAGAGGGCGATGAGGGTGCCGGTGAGGATCCAGACGAGCGTTTTCATCGATGAGTCTCCGCGAGATGCTGCCGCAGCAGGGTGAGGTTGCGCTGGTTGGCCTTGAAGGCCATGTCGAAAATGAAGCCGATCACCGGCACGGCGCTGAGTGCCGTGTCCGCCGCGATGTTGAGGCCCATGCGGGCCAGCAGGCGCGCCGGCACGCCGTGGCGTAGCGCTTCGCCCAGCACGTAGAGCGACATGCCGGTGCCGACGAGCGTGCCGACACCCGGCACGAGGCTCAGCACGCCGTCCGCACCCATGGTGCGCGCCGTGCCCGGAATGCGGATCGCGGAATCGGAGAACCAGGCCAGCCACGCGAGGCGCTGCAGGGTTCCCTGCGGGGTGAGATCGATGGTGATGGATGGGCTCGTCACTGCATTCATCTCCCAGATTGCGGCGCGGAAAGCGCCCCCAAGGTGGAAGAGTCCGACATCGCAGCCGCCTGGCTGCCAGAGGGGCCCGGACCCGTCAGACCCTCATGTGGAGAGCCTTGGCCGCGGGACAAGCAGTCAGTCGGAAAAAAGGCAGGGGTGAACGGCAGCAACCGACAACCGCTCACCCCCGAGCCGGCCATGTGGCCGGGACGCTCCGAGTGCTCTTCGCTTGAGAATGGGAGGACCCAAGAAAGACGTTTGCGTCCTGATTTCCCATGCAATGCCCATGCCAACGGTTGCATCACCCCGTGAAATTCAATCAATATGTTGAATTATATCGGTTTTTAGTTTAATTAAAGAATTTTTAATCATGCAGATGGCCCTATCACCCTGCCCAGCTCTGATGCAACGCGGAGCAAGTCTTTTCGGCAAACAGGCAGGCCGGTCAGGCGGGCTGGTTCTTCTTCATCCAGTCAATGAACCGCCCGAGTGCCTCTTCCAGCGGCCCGAGGTCCTTGAGGTAGCACATGCGCAGGTGGCCCTCGCCTCCGGGGCCGAAGGTGCTGCCCGGCGCGAAACCCACCTTCGCCTCGTCGATGAGACGGCGCACGGTCGCAGCCGAATCGGTCATGCCCTCGATGCCGAAGAAGAGATAGAACGCCCCCTTCGGCACCTCGAAGTGCAGGCCCGGCAGTTCCTTCAGCGCGAGCACGGCAAGGTCGCGGCGGTGGCGGGCCATCAGCACCTGGCGCGCGAGAAATTCATCACCCTCGTCGAGTGCGGCCACGCAGCCGCGCTGCAGGAAGGCGGGCGTGCCGGAAGACGAGACTTGCACGATGCGCTCGATGGCCGGACCCAGCGCCTTGGGCGCCTGCAGCCAGCCCACGCGCCAGCCCGTCATCGCCCAGTTCTTGGAGAAGGTGTTGGCGAGCAGCAGCTGCTCCTCATCCTCGCAGATGTCGAGGAAGGAAGGCGCACGCGTCTCGCCATTCTCGCCGTAGAAGAAGCGCGTGTAGACCTCGTCGCCCAAGATCCACAGGCCGCGCTTGCGGCAGAAGTCGCGCACCGCGACGAGTTCGTCCCGCGTCGCGGTCCAGCCCACGGGGTTCGAGGGAGAATTGAGCGCAATGGCCCTGGTGCGCGGCGTCACTGCATCGAACATCCGGTCAAGGTCGAGCGTCCACGTGCCGTTGGCGAACTGCATCGGCACCTCGACGGGGCTCGCGCCGGAAATGCGCAGTGCACCCGCAGAGTTGGGCCAGGCGGGGGTGGGCAGGACGATCTCGTCGCCATCGCCGGCGATGAGCTGCACGATGGTCTGGATCGCGTGCATGCCGCCCGAGGTGACATGGAAGTTCTCGACGTCGAAGGCGCGGCCGAAATTGCGTGCGTGATAGCGCACGAGCGCCTCGCGCAGCTCGGGAATGCCGCGCTGCCAGGTATAGAAGGTCTCACCCCGGAGCAGCGCCTCCACAGCAGGCCGCGCGAAGGCTTCGGGCGTCGGCTGGTTGCCCTCGCCCGACCACAGCGCAATGACGCCGGGCACGGTGAAGCCATACATGGCGGCCTTGACGATGCCGCTGTCGGGTTCGTTGCGGGCCTCTGGGGTGAGGGCGGCGAGAAGCTGTTCGGAATTCATGGGCGAACCATAAGCAAACGCACCGGAGTGTCCACCCCGGCGCGCCGACGTTTCGTTGCATTTCTGCCCCGCTTCCTGCGGGGGTCTTGGGTATCAGGCGGACGGCCTCGCCTTCAGCGCATCGCGTATTTCCGCCAGCAGCTCTTCGGTCTTGGTCGGCCCTGCCGGCGGCGGCGGCGGTTCGTTGCGCTTGAGGCGGTTCGAGATCTTGACCAGCTGGAACAGTACGAAGGCAACGAGCAGGAAATTGATGACAACCGTGATGAAGGCGCCATAGGCGAAGACCGCGCCCTGCTTCTGGGCTTCCGCCAGCACGGTGGAAGTGACGTTGCCTGACAATGGCAAGAAGTAGGAATCGAAGTTCAGCCCGCCCGTCAGCGCGCCGATGAGGGGCATGATGAGCAGGTTCACGATGCCATCGACGATCCGGCTGAAAGCCGCGCCGACAATGACACCGACGGCAAGGTCAAAGGCGTTGCCCTTGAAGGCGAAGGATTTGAAATCGTTCCATTCTTTGCGCACGGTATCGGCCATGTGGTCCCCCTGGTTTCCGGATTTGCATCCCGGCGTTGAACAACTGTGACTGCCATTATCTTGCCGATGCTGGCAAAAGCAATGGCACCCTAGCGCAGGAGGCCGAATCAGATGAGCGCACGGCGAACATTCTATCCCGATCTTGCGTCCTTCAACCGGGGGCGGCTGAAGGTGTCGGCACTGCACGAGATCTATTTCGAGGAGTGCGGCAACCCCGTCGGCAAACCGGCGGTGGTGCTGCATGGCGGGCCGGGCGGTGGCATTTCGGCCTTCCTCCGCCAGAGCCACGATCCTTCCGCCTACCGCATCATCCTGTTCGACCAGCGCGGCTGCGGCCAGTCCACCCCCCACGCCGAACTGGCCGAGAACACCACATGGGACCTCGTGTCCGACATGGAGGTGTTGCGCCGGCACCTGAAGATCGCGCGCTGGCAGGTCGTGGGCGGCTCATGGGGCTCGACGCTGGCGCTGGCCTATGCCGAAACCCACCCGGAACGCGTCACCGAACTGATCGTGCGCGGCATCTTCACCCTCCGCAAGAGCGAGATCCGCTGGTTCTACCAGGAAGGGGCCGACCAGCTGTTTCCCGACCTGTGGGAGGGCTTCCTCGCCCCCATCCCGAAGGCCGAGCGCCGCGACTTGCTCTCGGCCTATCACCGCCGCCTCACGGGGCCCGACAAGGCAGAGCAGATCGCCTGCGCCCGCGCCTGGAGCCAGTGGGAGGGCGGCACGCTGTCGCTGCTGCCCGACCCGAAGCGCACGGAGGAATTCGGAAACGACCATTTCGCCCTCGCCTTCGCACGCATCGAATGCCACTACTTCGTCAATGGCGGCTTCTTCCGGCAGGATGACCAGCTCATCGCGGATGCCCACAGGCTGGCGGGCATTCCCGGTGTCATCATCCAGGGCCGCTATGACGTGGTCACGCCACCCGTCACCGCATGGGACCTGCACAAGGCCTGGCCGCAGGCGGATTTCGTGATGGTGCCTGACGCCGGGCACACCGCCACGGAGCCCGGCATCGCCGATGCACTGGTGCGGGCCACCGACCGCTTCAGTCATGCATAATTTGCATATCTGAGTTTGTGTGCAGTGCAGCACACTGCTGCAATCTGTTCACAATTGACCGCCATATGGGTGCCAACGAACGCAACAACACAGTCCCGTTTTTGGAGGCACCCCCATGATCATTTTTTCCGCCATGCGCGACCTTGCCGACGGCCTGACCCGTGGCCTGGGCCTGTTCCTGACCGAGCGCCAGGACACCACCGCCCACGGCATCAACCCGACCCCGGTGAAGCGCGGCGCCCGCCGCTGAGCCTTGCAAGACGGCCGATCGGCGGCGGGAGGACAGTCCCGCCACCACAATGCCCGGTGCCCTCCCCGCTCTGGCCGGATTTGGAGGGCATTATTGTTCGAGGACGACCCGTTTGGCCAGCATGGCTCCTGTCGCCGTCCCGAGCCATGATGGCCATCGGCCCGTCCATACCCTGCCGGTATGGGCGGGCCACTTGCGTTTGGGAAACCGAATCGGCGTAGGCTGCCGGCATGGATCGTACCCTGCTTGAGATCGGCGGCTCCCCCGTCACCCTCCTCCATCTCCTGCTCATCGCCGGGCTTTTCGCCCTGATGCTGCTCATCGCGGCGGTGGTCCTGTCATGGCGGGCGCAGGCCAGCCGCCAGGGCGATGCCATCGCCGCACAGCGCCGCACCGTGGACCTCGAATATCGCATCGCCGAGCTTTCGGGCGCGCTGAAGAGCCTGGTCGAACAGTCGCAAGGCTCGCAGATCCAGCTCGTCTCCGCCCTCGACGAGCGGCTGTCCGACCAGGCGGACCGCACGGGCCAATCGCTGAAGCAGCTGCATGAGCGCCTCGCCGTGATCGACGCCGCGCAGAAGAACATCACGGCACTCTCCGGCGAGATGCTCAGCCTCAAGGACATCCTGTCCAACAAGCAGGCCCGCGGCGCCTATGGCCAGGCGCGCATGGAGGCGATCATCCGCGATGGCCTGCCGTCGCGCGCCTATGCCTTCCAGGGCGTGCTCAGCAACAACACGCGGCCCGACTGCCTCGTCTCGCTGCCGGACTCCGACATACGGCTGGTGATCGACGCCAAGTTTCCGCTCGAGGCCTTCAACGCGCTGAAAGCCGCCACCGGCGAGAACGAGCTGCGCAATGCCGAGGCGCGGCTGCGCGGCGACGTGCTGAAGCATGTGAAGGACATTGCGGAAAAATATCTCCTTGCCGGCGAGACGCACGAGACCGCCATCATGTTCGTGCCGTCGGAGTCGGTCTATGCCGAGCTCTACGAGAAGTTCGAGGACGTGATCCAGAAGGCCCACCGCGCCCGGGTGATCCTCGCCTCGCCCAACGTGCTCATGCTGCTGGTGCAGACGCTGCAGGCCATCTTCCGCGATGCGCGCATGCGCGAACAGGCGGGCCTCATCAAGCTGGAGGTGACGAAGCTTCTCGATGATGTCGGCCGGCTCAGGGAACGTGTGGGCGACCTGCAGAAGCATTTCGGCATGGCATCCAGCGACCTGGAAAAACTCGGCGTTTCGGCGGACAAGGTCATCCGCCGCGGTGCCCGGATCGAAAGCCTCGAACTGCAGGAGCCGGAAGGCGGCGTCGAGATCGCGCGACCGACGCTGGTGGAGCGGAGCTAGCTCGACTTTTCTCGCCGGGGTGACGGCATCAAGCGAGAAACGTCCACAGTGGCCGCTGAGCGGCATTCTTCAGGGATCAGCTAGGGGTCTAGCTTCTATTCACATCGCCCAAAAGCAATCGTTACGAACCTCGTCTGGAGGCTATATCCAAAGCTGGGCTCCGGCTTTCGCCGGGGTGACGGACGATGGAGATGGATTTCAAAGCGGCCTTCGCGCCCGAATCGCCTGCGTGAGCGTGCCTTCATCGAGATAATCCAGCTCGCCGCCAACGGGCACGCCATGCGCCAGCCGAGAGGCGGCAAT
>Ga0208783_10001408_pt1 | contig 14258 bp, 7 predicted proteins | sample DEB19_08_DNA_2_FD_184529 | JGI IMG/M metagenome (GOLD analysis project Ga0208783, IMG submission 184529) | Aqueous microbial communities from the Delaware River and Bay under freshwater to marine salinity gradient to study organic matter... | ecosystem: Environmental > Aquatic > Marine > Coastal... | reverse complement strand
GCCACCAGCACGCTCACGAGGCTGTTCAGGTCCACGCTCCCGCGGTTCGTCATCCCCACCACCCCGACCCCGCTCAGCGGCTCCCGGTACATCGCGGAGACGAAGCCCCGGAGCGATCCGCCGTGCCCGAACCCCGCCAGCCCGCCGAGCGACTGGAAGCGCGCCCCCAGCCCGTAGCCCTCCTTTCCGAAGGAGAGCATCTCCGCGAGCGAGGCGGGGGAGAGGACCTCGCCGCCGTAGAGCGCCTCCTCCCAGCGGAGGAGATCCTCCACGGAGAGGAGGAGGGCGCCCGCGGCCCATGCCACGGTCGCCGCCGAGGTGTTCGGCCGGAACGCCGTGCCATCCCCCAGCTCCCGCCAGACGCGATCCTCGCGGAGCCAGCCCTGCGCGGCGCCGTCCGGGACGGGCTCGTCCCCCTGGAAGGTGGCGCTCGCCAGGCCGAGCGGCTCGAAGAAGCGCTCGCGGAGGAGCGCGGCAAGCGGGCGACCCGTGGCCCGCTCGATGATCCGCCCGAGGACGACGTAGTTCGTGTTCGAGTAGGAGTAGCCGGCACCCGGCCGGAAGAGCGGTGCGCGCTGTGCGGCGAGCGCGAGGATCTCCTCCACCGTCCAGGCGTGGTCCGGCCGCCCGAAGACGAGCTGCTCGTAGCGCGGGTGCCAGAAGTAGTCCGCGAGGCCGCTCCGGTGCGCGAGGAGCATCCGGACCGTGATCCGGCCGGCGCGCCGGAGCTCCGGCATCCAGCGCCGGACCGGCGCGTCCAGGGAGAGGACCCCCTCGTCCCGGAGCTGGAGGGCGAGCGCGGCCACGAACGTCTTCGTGATGCTCGCGATCGCGAAGGGTGTGGACGGGGTGATCCACGCGTTCCCGCCACCCGGTGCCACGCGTCCGCCCACCGAGGTCCACGTGGAGCCATCCGGAAGCCGGAGCGCCACCGCGAGCCCGGGGACACGGACCGCGTCGCGCCACGCCCGGACGCGCGCCTCCAGCCGCTCGGGGAGGGGAGCGAGCGTGGGGGTGGGGGTCGCGCTCGCCGCCGGAGCCGTGGCCGGGCTCGCCGCCGCCGCGGGAGCGAGGCTCGGCGCGGAAAGCGCGACCGGGCTCGGCAGCGCGGATCCCTCCTGCGCGGCCGCGGGGAACGCCGGGATCACCGCCACGAGGCCCGCGAGCGCGAGCAGCACGACCGCGGCCGCGCGCGACGGGGTGCGGCGCTCCGGGACGGGGGCGGGGAGAGGCTGGGACATCCGGGGTCCTCCGCTGGGTACGGCGCGAGACGCGGTCACGAAGACCGTCGCGCGACCCCTCTTCCCTCCGGGTCGGAGGATGCCACGGAGCCGGGAAGCCTGCCGCGGGAGGAGCGGGCTCAGCGGCTCCAGTGGAAGGACTGCTTCACGATCCGGAGGTAGACGAAGCTCTCCGTGCTCACCACGCCCGGGATCCGGCGCAGCTTCTCCGTCAGGAAGCGGAGGAGGTCCTCGTTGTCCTGGCAGACGACCTCCACGAGCAGGTCCCACGCGCCCGCCGTGGCCACCACGTAGATGACCTCCGGGATCTCCGCGATCGCCTCCGCCGCGGACATCATCGCGCCCGCCTCGCAGCGGACCCCGATCATCGCCATCTGCGCGAAGCCCAGCTTCAGCGGGTCGGCCACCCCCACCACCTGGAGGACACCCCGCTCGATCAGCCGGTTGGTGCGCGCGCGCACCGCCGCCTCGGAGATCCCGAGGTCCGTGGCGATCTGCGTGAAGGGACGCCGGCCATCGGCCTGGAGGGCGTCGATGATCGCGCGGTCGAGCGCGGAGATCTCTTCCCCGGACCGGGTTCCGAGGACGCGTGGGGGCTGCTGCACGATGCGGAACGGTAGCAGGAGGAACGGCAGGGGTCCGGCTGGACAGCGCACGCTACGATGAGCACCCCCACGTGCAGGGGAACGACCGACGCGCGCCGGCTCCGCACGGGCCCGGTGCCACAAGGTTCGACGTGCCCTTCGAACAGTCGCTCGTCCTGATCCTCGTCGCCGCCCTCGCGATCGGTCTCGTGCCGGTCGCGATCGGTGCTGCCTGGATCGCCGGCCGCCGGGCGGCCCTCCCCGCGGGCGGGCGCGCCACGGACGGCACGCAGTCCATGGACGAGGCGACCGCCGCCACCGTCGCCCTCGTGGAGCGGGTCTCGCGCGTCGTCGCCCTCCTCTTCATCGCTGCCGCGGGGGTCGTCATCGCGCTCTCCGGCGCGTGGGCGGACCGGGCCGTCGCGCTCTACGTCCTGCTCGGCGGCGCCACCCTCTTCGTCGTCCTCACCCAGGACCTCCTCCCCCGCTCGGTCGGCGCCGTCGCGCGCTACTGGACGGGCGCGATCGGGACGGTCCTCTTCCTCGCCCTCCTCACCGGCCTCACCGGCGGCGCCTCCAGCCCCTTCGCGATCGGCTGGTTCCTCCTCGTCGGCGGTGCCGCTCTCGGCGCGCGCGGCGCATCCCCCATCGCGATCGCGCTCGTCTCGTCCGCGGCCTGGGTCCTCGTCTCCGCGATCGCCGGCGTGATCGGCGGGATCGACGCGATCGCCGCCGGCCAGCTCGCCCTGTGCGTCGTGGGGCTCCTCCTCCTGGCCTACGTGGGGACGGTCGCCGGTCGCGAGCAGCAGCGCGCGAAGGAGGAGGCGCTCCGCCTCTCCCGCTTCGACACCCTCACCGGCCTCGCGAACCGCGCCGCCTTCTATGCCGCGGTGGAGCGGGAGATCTCGCGCGTCGGCCGGATGGGCCGCGGCTTCTGCGTCCTGATGGTGGACGTGGACGACCTGAAGCCGGTGAACGACACCTTCGGCCACCCCGCCGGGGACGACCTCCTGCGCACGGTCACCGGGGTGATCACCCGGACGATCCGCGTGACGGATACCGCCGGCCGCTACGGCGGGGACGAGTTCATGGTCCTCCTCCCGGAGACCGAGCCCGAGGGCGCCTACACGGTGGCGGACAAGCTCCGGCGCGAGGTCGCCCGGCTCGGCTTCCGCGTCGGCGAGCGGACGATCCGGACCTCGATCTCCATCGGCCTCGTCGCCTTCCCGGAGGATGGCTCCACGATGGACGCCCTGATCTCCGCCGCGGATGCCGCGATGTACGAGGCGAAGCGGCGCGGCAAGAACCAGATCGTCGGCTACGCCACGCGCACGGAGCGGGTCGCCACGCCGATCCCCGCGCTCCGCGAGCGGGACGAGGACGCGGAGACCCCGCTGGACGACCGCCGCCCCACCCGTCTCCCGAGCGAGCGCCGCCCCTCCCTCCCGCCGCAGCCCCTCGCCCCCTGGGAGGCATCCGCCGGGTCCTCCCCGGAGCTGCCCGCCGCTCCGCGCGAGGCGGGGACGGGGACGTGGGGGAGCTCCGGCCGTCCCGGTCCCACCACGGTGGAGGAGCCCGGGGGCCGGCGCTACGTCGTCTTCCCCATCGACCCGGACGACCGCGCCCGCTGACCGCCCGGCCGGAGCGGCCCGCACCCCGGTGTAGCATTCCGGCATGGACGACCCCCGGGCCCGCGCCGGCTTCGGCACGCGTGCGATCGCCGCCGCCTCCACGCCCCCGGAGGTCCGGCAGGCCGCGACCTCCGTCCCGATCTACCAGGCTGCCGCCTTCGCCGCCGAGGACAGCGAGGAGCTCGCCGACATCCTCGCCCACCGGACACCCGGCTTCGCCTACGCCCGGATCGAGAACCCCACCGCGGACGCGCTCGGCCGCGCCTACGCCGAGATCGCGGGCGGGGAAGCGGGCTTCGCCTTCGGCTCCGGGATGGGCGCGATCCACGCTGCGCTCGTCTCCCTCTGCTCCGCCGGCGACCGGGTGGTCGCCACCCGTGCGGTCTACGGGAGCACCCGCGCCCTCCTGACGGGGATCCTCGCCCGGCTCGGCGTGGAGACGGTCTTCGTGGACCCCACGGACCTGGACGCGGTCCGTGCGGCGCTCGTGCCGCGCACGCGCGTCCTCTACCTCGAGACGATCTCCAACCCCACCCTCGTCGTGGGTGACCTCCCCGCGCTCTCCGCGCTCGCGCACGCGGCCGGCGCCACGGTCGTCGTGGACAACACCTTCGCCTCGCCGTGGGTCTGCCGGCCGCTCGAGCTCGGCGCGGACCTCGTCGTGGAATCGGCGACCAAGTGGCTCGGCGGTCATTCGGACGTCGTCGCGGGGGTCGTGGCCGGGAGCGCCGCGGCGATCGCAGCGGTCCGCTCGGTGGCCACGGATACCGGCGGGATCGTCGCCCCCTTCAGCGCCTTCCTCGTCCTGCGCGGGATCCAGACGCTCCATGTCCGGATGGCGGCCCACGCCGAGCGCGCGCTCCGGCTCGCCCGCCTCCTCGAGGGCCGACCCGAGGTGATCCGCGTGGGCTATCCGGGGCTCCCCTCGCATCCCCAGGCGGAGGTCGCCGCGCGGATCCTCCACACGGGGGGCGGGATGCTCACCGCGGAGCTCGCCTCGCGCGCGCAGGCGGCCGCCTTCATCGATGCCCTCACGATCCCGCCCCGGACCGCCTCGCTCGGATCCGTCCACACCCTCGCCGTCCACCCGCCCTCCCACACCCACCGCCAGTACGACGCGGAGGGCCTCGCCCGTGCCGGGATCCCCGAGGGGCTCGTGCGGATCTCCGTGGGGCTGGAGGATCCGGCGGACCTGGAGCGCGACCTCCTCGCGGCGCTCGCCGCGGGCACGGCCGCCTGACCGGGCAGGGACGGGGAGCCACCGCGATCGCCGGCGCCACCACCACGGCCCAGGCGCGCCGCCGGTCCGGCCCGGGGCCGCTCCCCGCGCGCCTCGGGGCAGCCGCCTGGCGGACCCTGACGAGCGTCCGCTTCGCCGTCCTCCTCATCCTCCTCATCGCGCTCGCCGGCCTCGCCGGGACGCTCGTCCGCCAGTTCCCCTCCGCCGCGATCGGTGACCCGGGCGCCTGGGAGGCGGAGCTCCTGCGCATGGAGGAGGCGTGGAGCACGCTCTCCGTGGCCGGGATCCCGCTCGGCCCGCCGCTCGTCGCCCTCTTCGATGCGCTCGGGCTCTTCCGCGTCTTCACCACGCCCGGCTTCATCCTCCTCCTCAGCGTCCTCGTCGTCGCGATCATCTGCTGCACGATCGACCGCACCCCCCGGCTCTGGCACAGCCTCCATCACGTCGTGGTGGAGCAGCCCGCGGGCTTCTTCGATCCGGTCCTCCCGGAGCGCTCGCGGCTCGCGGCCGGCCCCCTCGATCCGGACGCGATCGCGGCCGCCTTCCGCGCCCGGCGCTTCTCCGTCCGCCGCGCCACGAGCCCGGACGGGAGCGTCGCGTGGGTCTACGGGGACCGCTACCAGTACCTGAAGCTCGCCACGCTCCTCACCCATCTCGGCCTCATCGCCTTCCTCGGCGCGGGCGCCGTGAGCGCGGCAGCGGGCTTCGAGACGGTCGTCTTCGTGGGCGTCGGGCAGTCCGCGCCGGTGCGGCCGGTGGGGACCCCCGGGAACCTCCTCGTGAAGGTCCTCGACTTCCAGGCGCCGCGCCGCGCGGACGGCACCTTCGCGGACTTCCGCACGGACCTCGCGGTCTACCGGGACGGGGAACGGATCGCGCGCCGGACGATCCGGGTGAACGAGCCGCTCGAGCTCGAGGGATACCGCTTCCACCAGAACACCTTCGGGCCCGCCGCGGACCTCACGATCCGGGACGCGGCCGGCGCGCTCCTCTGGACGGGGCCGGTCATCCTCGCGGGCGAGATCGCGGGACGCCCCCAGGGCTTCCTCACGATCCCCGGCACCGCCACCGGCCTCCTCATCGTCATCGACCGGGCGGCGGAGGGCGGGTCGCGCCTCGTGGTCCAGGGGGTCGTGGACGACCCGGCCACGGGCGGCACGCGGACCCTCTTCCAGGGCGCCCTCGCCCCCGGGGAGGAGGCACGGCCGGAGCAGACCGGCGGGGTCGCGATCCGCTTCGAGGGGACGAGCGCGTGGACCGGGATGGTCATCCGCAACGACCCCGGCCAGCCGATCGTCTGGGCGGCCTTCGGCTTCCTCATCGTGGGGCTCGTCCTCACCTTCTACTTCCCGCGCCGGCGCGTCTGGGCGCGGGTGGAGGACGGGACGATCGCGCTCGCCCTCCTCGGCGACCGCCACGTGGACCTCGGCCGCGAGCACCGCGCGGTCTCCGAGCTCCTCCTCGCGCGTGGCGCGCTGCCTGCCGCGGAGCCCCTCCCGGCCGCCGCAGGAGTCGCCGGAGCAGCGCCCGGAAACGGCTCCGGGACTTCCCGTTCCCGGTACTGAACCGCAACCGCCCCCGCCCGTAGATTGCCCCCACGAAGGGGCGCGTGCGCCATCCGGACACGCCCGCCCTGCGAAATCCGCGCACCAGCAGCCCGCAAGGCAGGAGACCGATGACCGCACGCGCTGACGCGATCGCCGCGATCGCCGCCCACAAGGTGGCCTCCACCCAGAACTACCTGGACCACGCCGGCCAGGCGATCTATGGCCAGTACGTCTTCGGCGAGGACGCCCAGCGCGAATACCTCGCCAAGCCGATCTTCCGCAAGCTGCGCCGGACGATCGAGGGCCACGAGCCCTTCGACCCGGCGATCGTGGACGCGGTGGCGCACGGCGTGAAGGAGTGGGCGATGGCGAAGGGCGCCACCCACTACACGCACTGGTTCGTGCCCATGACCGGCTCCACGGCGGAGAAGCACGACTCGTTCCTGAACCCCCAGGGCGAGGCGCGCACGATGGCCGAGTTCTCCGGCAAGAACCTCGTCCAGGGCGAGCCGGACGCGAGCTCCTTCCCCTCGGGCGGGATCCGCGCCACCTTCGAGGCGCGCGGCTACACCGCCTGGGACGTGACGAGCCCGATCTTCCTCCAGGTGGAGCCGAACGGCGTCACCCTCACGATCCCCACCGCGTACGTCTCGTACACGGGTGAGGCGCTGGACCACAAGATCCCGCTCCTCCGCTCCCAGGAGGCGCTCGGCAAGCAGGCCCTGCGCATCCTGCGCTGGTTCGGGAACACGAGCGCCACGCGCGTCTTCACGAACATCGGGCCCGAGCAGGAGTACTTCCTCGTGGACCGCCGGCTCGCGGAGCAGCGGCCGGACCTCCTCCTCTGCGGCCGGACCCTCTTCGGCGCCCCCTCGCCCAAGGGCCAGGAGCTGGAGGACCAGTACTTCGGCTCGATCCGGGAGCGGATCCTCGCCTTCATGATGGATCTGGACCGGGAGCTGTGGCGGCTGGGCATCCCGGCCAAGACCCGCCACAACGAGGTCGCCCCGGCGCAGTTCGAGATGGCGCCGGTCTACGAGGCCACCTCGGTCGGCTCGGACCACAACATGCTCGTCATGGGCACGATGCGCCGCCTCGCGCCGCAGCACGGCCTCGCGCTCCTCATGCACGAGAAGCCCTTCGCGGGGATCAACGGCTCCGGCAAGCACAACAACTGGTCGATGGGCACGAACGAGGGCGAGAACCTCCTCGACCCGGGCAACGACCCGCACGCGAACGCCCAGTTCCTCGCCTTCCTCATGGCGGTCATCCGCGCCGTCAACGTCCACGGCGACCTCCTCCGCGCCGCGATCGCGGACGCGGGGAACGACCACCGCCTGGGTGCCAACGAGGCGCCGCCGGCGATCATGTCGATCTTCCTCGGCTCGCAGCTCGAGGACGTCGTGGCGCAGCTCGGCAAGGGTGCCGCCAAGGCCTCCAAGAAGGGCGGCGATGTCGAGCTCGGCGTCACCTCCCTCCCCGTCCTCAGCCGGGACGCCACGGACCGCAACCGGACCTCGCCGTTCGCCTTCACGGGGAACAAGTTCGAGTTCCGCGCCGTGGGCTCCTCCGCCCCGATCTACTGGCCGCAGACGGTCCTCAACACCGCCGTGGCCGACTCCCTCGCCCAGCTCGCGGATGCCCTGGAGAAGGTGAAGCCCGGCGACATGGGCGGCCTCACCAAGGTCCTCTCCGCGATCGTCAAGGAGAACCGCCAGGTCCTCTTCGAGGGGAACGGCTACTCCGAGGAGTGGCACGCCGAGGCCGCCCGCCGGGGCCTCCCGAACAACAAGACCACGGTGGACGCCCTCCCGGCGCTCTCCACTGCCAAGGCGAAGAAGCTCTTCTCCTCCTTCGGCGTCCTCTCCGAGCGCGAGCTCGAGGCGCGCGCCGAGATCAACTGGGAGCGCTACGTCAAGGTCCAGAACATCGAGGCGAACACGGCGCTCGACATCGCCCGCTCCATGGTCCTCCCGGCCGTGGCGCGCTACCTCGGCCAGCTCGGCGCCGCCGGCGGCTCCAAGGGGATCGCCGCGGTCGCCGGCCGGGTGGCCGGCCTCGCGGACGATCTCGTCGCCGCGATCGACAAGCTGGAGAAGGCGCAGGCCACCGCCCACAAGGCGGCCGGGGTCCACGCCGAGGCCAGGGCCTTCAAGGAGAAGGTGATCCCCGCCCAGAACGCGCTGCGCGAGGTCGTGGACACCCTGGAGACGCTCGTCGCGGACGACCTGTGGCCGATGCCCAAGTACCGCGAGATCCTCTTCCAGTACTGATCGAACCGGTTCCGACGCCCCGCCGGGTCCTGCCCGGCGGGGCGTCGTCGTCTTCCCGGCATCGCGTCCCGCGGCGGCGTACGCTCTCGCGGATGGATGCGCTCGCGATCACCCCCGGGATCCCCTGGTCCGTCCACCACCGCCGGCTCGCCGCCCCGCGCATGGATGCCGTGGCGGACGGACGCGGGGTCCGCGTCCGGGTCCTCCGCGCCGGGCTGTGCGGCACGGACGCGGAGGTCGCCTCCGGCGCCTTCGGCCACGGGCCGCCCGGCGACGACTTCCTCGTCATCGGCCACGAGCACCTCGGCGAGATCGTGGAGGTCGGTCCGGGCGTGGACGATCCCGCCCTGCAGCCGGGCCGGCTCGTCGTCGCCTCCAACCGCCGTCCCGGCCGGAGCGCCTGGGACCGGGTCGGGCTCCAGGACTTCACCGCGGATGACGACACGCTGGAGCGCGGGATCCGCGGCCTCCACGGCTTCCTCGTGGAGGAGTACGTGGACGATCCCGCCTTCCTCACCCCCGTCCCGGACCTCCTCGCCGAGACCGGCGTCCTGATGGAGCCGATGTCCGTCATCGAGAAGGGGCTCGCCCAGGTCGCGGCCGTCCAGCGCCGCCTCCACATCTGGGAGCCGGCCCACGCGATCGTCGTGGGCGCGGGCACGATCGGCCTCCTCGCCGTCCTCGCCCTCCGGCTCCGCGGCCTCTCCGTCACCTGCTGGTCGCGCCGGCCGGCACCCCACCGGAATGCCGCGCTCGTGACGGCGGCGGGTGCCCGGTACGTGAGCGCGGCGGAGACCGATCTCCCCGGCCTCGTCGCCGCCGAGGGTCGCGCGGACCTCGTCGTGGAGGCGAGCGGTGCCGCGGAGCTCGTCTATCCGTCGGCGCTCGCCCTTGCGCCCAACGGCGTCCTCCTCCTTACCTCGGTGACCGCCGCGGCGCGCGTCGTCCCCGTGGACCTCGCCGCCTGGAACCAGGCCTTCGTTCTCTGGAACCGGGCGATGGTGGGGACGGTGAACGCGGCCCGCGTGGATTTCGCCGCTGCCGTGGGGACGCTCGCCCGCGCGGAGGCGGAGCTCCCCGGCTGGGCTGCCGGCCTGATCACCCACCGCATCCCCGGCCTCGATCCGGACGCCGTCCGGGACCGCCTCCGCGAGCGGGGCGACGCGATCAAGGCCGTCGTGGAGGTGGGCCCCCGCGGCAGCGCCGCCCGCTGAGCTCCGGGACCCCCGTCCTGCCCCCGATCCCCCGGGGGTCCTACCCCGGGATGGGACCCGCCGTGGCACCGTGCGGAGCGTGGATGGTGCCCGGAAGCACCGGCCCCGGGCCTCCCGGGGGCGATCCCGTCGTGGAGGGTATTGCATTCGCCCCCGGACTATCGGATACTCCCCGGACCGCTTGGAGCGGACGGGGCTCCGTGACGCCTTGCCCACAAGGAACGAAGACCCGTCAACGCGGGGATAGGGGAGAGAGAGCAGAGATGAGCCAGTCGATGGGGCGCAACACGACGCGCACCCGAGCCCGCCGCCTGTCGGCGCAGAGCGCGATGACCGCGCTCATGACATTCCTCCTCCTCTTCTCGGCCGCGAGCACCGCGCTCACGGTCTCCGTGCCCACCGGATCGGCCGGCACCTCTGCCATGCAGAGCGGCGCCAGCCAGGACTGGAGCGGAGACGGGGACACGGACGGCTGCGCCGGCGGCTGGGGCGGCCAGATCGCCTCCGGCACGTATGACGCCAGCCGGGACGCGGACGCGGACGGCGACGTCGACGGTGACGACTGCGGCGACCCGAGCCGGGACGGCGACATCGACGGCTGCGAAGGCGGCTGGGGTGGCGACCTGGACACGGTCAGCTACATCGCCCTGCGCGACTGGGACGGCGACGGCGACAACGACGGTGACGACTGCGCCGACGCCAACGGCGACGGCGACCGCGACGGCTGCGACTACGCGAGCGCGGACGCCGCTGCCGGCACCTACGACCTCTCCCGCGACGCCGACCGCGACGGCGACCACGACGGCGACGACTGCGACACTCTCTCCACCGACCACCACAAGGGCTGCCCGAGCTACATCGACGGCGAGACCTTCGATCCCGCGAAGCACAAGTACGACTGCTATCCCGACCCCCGCTGCCCGGACTTCGTGGGCGGCGAGACCTACGACCCGGAGAAGCACAAGGACTGCAAGCCGGACAAGCGGTGCCCCGACTTCATCGCGGGCGAGACCTACGACCCCGAGAAGCACAAGGACTGCCCCAAGAAGCCCAAGCCGACCCCGTGCATGAGCCCGATGGTCGAGGGGGACAGCTACCAGGTCGCCGACCCCTACCACGAGTGCCGGCCGCTCTGCCCCACGCCCGTGGTCGGTGGTGACACCTACTACCCGAGCGATCCCGGCCATGAGAAGTGCCGGACCCCCGAGCCCAGCCCCTGCCCGAGCGCAGCGGTCAACGGCGACACCTACTACCCGGCCGATCCCAACCACGAGTGCCGCCCGGTCTGCCCCAACGTCGCCGCCGGCGAGACCTGGGACCCGGCCAAGCACAAGGACTGCCCCAATCCGTCGCCGTGCCCGAGCCCGGCGGCCGCGGATGACCTGATCGATACGGCGGACCCGAACCACGAGTGCCGCCCGCCCTGCCCGAGCCCGGCCGCTGCGGACGATCTGATCGACACGGCGGATCCCGGCCACGAGAAGTGCAACCCGCCCTGCCCGAACCTCGCCGTCGGCGAGACCTGGGATCCGGCCAAGCACGGCCACTGCCCCAAGCCCGATCCCACCTCCTGCCCGGATGGCTACGAGGACAGCTCGATCATCGCGGACGGCGATCCGTGCAAGACCCCCAAGCCTTGCCCGGACATCGCCGGTGGTGAGACCTGGGACCCCGCGAGCCACAACCATTGCCCCACCCCGAACCCGAGCGCGTGCCCGGACGGCTTCGAGGATGACTCGATCATCGCGGAGCACGACCGGTGCCGGACCCCGGGCCCGTCGGCGACCCCCTGCCCGAACTTCGCGAACGGGGACGTCTACGACCCGGAGAAGCACAAGGACTGCCCCACGCCGGAGCCGACCCCCTGCCCGAACTACGCGAACGGGGACGTCTACGATCCGGTCCACCACCCGCACTGCCCCACGCCGGATCCGTCGGCGACCCCGTGCCCGAACTTCGAGGGCGGGGACGAGTACGACCCGGAGAAGCACAAGCACTGCCCCACTCCGGCCCCGTCGCCCACCCCGGCGCCGTCGGCCACCCCGGCCCCGTCGCCCACCCCGGCGCCGTCGGCCACCCCGGTCCCGCTTCGCCAGATCACGATGGTCAAGTCCACGATCGAGGGCGAGTACGCGCCCAAGGCCGGGGACACCATCAACTTCACCTTCGTGGTCACGAACACCGGCAACATCCGGATCCCCGGCCCGGTGACGATCGATGACCCCAAGACGAGCGACGAGTCCTGCCCGAACGTGAACACCGTCGGGAACGAGGACGAGTTCCTCGATCCGGGTGAGTCGCTCGTGTGCACCGCCACCTACCTGGTGACCCCGGACGACGTCCTCGCTCGCGCCATCGACAACACGGCGAGCGCCTGTATCGATGACGTGTGCGACGGCGACACCGCGGAAGTCCCGCAGGCCCCGCAGCTCTACATCCTGCTCGACCAGTCCGGTTCGATCGGGCCGGCGGCGAACAAGGTGATCGTCCGTTACAACGCCTACCTCGCGAAGTGGAAGGCCAAGACGCAGCTCGCGCCGTACAGCCTCACCCTCTTCAACTCGGTGAAGTACCAGCCGCGCTACAAGGAGCGGCAGATCTCCACCGTGCCGAAGCTCACGCCCAAGACCTTCAAGCCGGATGGCCGGACGCCGCTCTATGACGCCGCCACGCGTGCGATCAAGACGTTCGCGAAGACCAACCCGGACGGACAGGTCACCTTCGTGATCTTCACGGACGGAAAGGACAACGCGAGCACCACGGCGACCAAGCAGTCGCTCGCCAGGCTCATCGTCAAGATGAAGCGCACGGAAGGCTGGATCTTCCGCTTCGAGGGCCCCAGGCTCGGGGAGCTCGAGGATGCGGTCATCGCGATCGAGATGGAAGAGCAGCCCTAGGAACCATCTGGAAGGCCCCCGGTCCGGAGACGGACCGGGGGCCTTCCTCTTTTCCAGACCATCGCGCCCGGCCGCCCGCGCTCCGCTATCCTGCGCAGGCGCCCGATGGAGGAGTCGGGAGCCGGCTCCGCGCGATGGGACGCGCCGAGCCCCGGAGGACGTATGGCAGGACCCGCCGCTACGCTCGAGCCATCGTCTTCCCATGAGCGGCTGCCCGGCGCACCGGTGCTCGAGATGCGCGATATCGCCCGCGCCTTCGGCAGCACGCAGGCGCTGGACGGGGTCTCCCTCTCCCTCTTCCCCGGGGAGATCCACGCGCTGCTCGGCGAGAACGGGGCGGGCAAGTCCACCCTGATCAAGATCATGACCGGCGTCCAGCAGCCGGACCGCGGCGAGATGCGCATCGACGGTCGTCCTGTCCGCGTCTCCTCGTCGCAGGACGGGCAGCGCCTGGGGGTCGCGGCGATCTACCAGGAGCCGATGATCTTCCCCGACCTCTCCGTGGCGGAGAACATCTTCATCGGTCACCGCGACCGCGGGGTGCGGGTCGACCACGGGAAGACGCAGCGCGAGGCGGAGGCGGTCCTCGCCCGTCTCGGGGTCAGCCTGGATGTCGGCGAGCCGGCCCGCGGGCTCACGCTCGCCCAGCAGCAGACGGTCGAGATCGCCAAGGCGATCTCCCTCAAGGTCCGCGTCCTGATCATGGACGAGCCCACCGCCTCGCTCTCCGCCCACGAGGTGCGGCAGCTCTTCCGGATCGTGGCTGCGCTCAAGGCGGAAGGGGTCGCGATCCTCTTCATCTCCCACCGGATGGAGGAGGTCTTCGAGATCGCGGACCGCGTGACGATCCTCCGCGACGGACGCTGGATCTCCACCTCCCCGCGAGGCGAGCTGACGCCCGCGGCCGCGATCCGGGGGATGGTGGGCCGCGAGGTCGTGGAGCTCTTCAAGCGGGAACGGACGGCGCCCGGCGCGGTCCGGCTTGCGGTCCGGGATCTCCACAAGGAGGGTGTCTTCAGCGGCGTCTCCTTCGAGGTCCGGGCAGGCGAGGTGCTCGGCTTCGCCGGCCTCGTGGGGGCGCGTCGGACGGACGTGGGCCTCGCCCTCTTCGGGGTGGCGCCGGCCGAGCGTGGGAGCGTGGAGCTGGACGGCGCACCGATCTCCGTGCGCAGCCCGCAGGAGGCGACCCGTCTCGGGATCGCCTACAGCACGGAGGACCGGCGCCAGCTCGGCCTCGTCATGCCCCTCTCGATCACCGCGAACATCACGCTCCCGTCACTGGAGCGCTACCTCGGTGCCTTCGGGCTCGTCCGTCGTTCCGCGGAGCGCGAGACCGCGAACTCCTTCCGGGACCGTCTCCGGATCCGCGCCCCATCCGTGGAGACTCCGGCGGCCGCGCTCTCCGGCGGCAACCAGCAGAAGGTCGTCCTCTCGAAGTGGCTGGAGACGAAGCCCAAGGTGCTCATCCTGGATGAGCCCACCCGGGGCATCGATGTGGGCGCCAAGGTGGAGGTCCACCAGCTGATCGACGAGCTCGCTGCGCAGGGGATGGCGATCATCATGATCAGCTCGGACCTCCCCGAGGTCCTCGCGATGAGCGACCGGATCCTCGTCATGCGCGAGGGCCGCCA
>Ga0208783_10001407_pt1 | contig 14272 bp, 27 predicted proteins | sample DEB19_08_DNA_2_FD_184529 | JGI IMG/M metagenome (GOLD analysis project Ga0208783, IMG submission 184529) | Aqueous microbial communities from the Delaware River and Bay under freshwater to marine salinity gradient to study organic matter... | ecosystem: Environmental > Aquatic > Marine >... | reverse complement strand
GTTTGCTCTTCACGGGATTTACGCCACTGCCGTTCTAACCGCGCCGCCTCAATGGGGTCTTCGTTATAAAGAGTGTCCCAATCAGGCTCTGCACTGGCTTGCTGCATCAATTGCTGCTGGAGCAAAGGCAGAAGTTCAGCGTATTGAGCGCGTTCTTGACGGATGGTTTCGGCTTCCGACTGAAACGCTTTGCGTTCTTCAGCGAGAGCTTGTGCCTTCCGTGTGTAATCTGAAGTCCGACTATAGCCATTCCGAAGCTCTGCCAGGGTGACTTCCACCTCTTGACCATCAACTTTTACCTTGACAGTCACATCATCAGGAAGTTCCTGCGAGTTAGCTTCTTCCTCGCCATCTTCTTCATCCAGTTCGGCTTCTTCGTCATACTCGCCTTCGCCATCTTCCTCTTCGGAAGGTTCAAGCTCGTCTTCGTATTCCGCTTCCGCCTCACCCATTTCTGGGTCTAGCGCCTCAGCTTCGCTTTGGTTGTCCTCTTCAGGGCCTAGCAGTTTGCTGATGGCTAAGGTTGCTTCGTGGAGGCCGATCCCAGTATCGGGGTTGCCGACTTGTTCCGTCATATATCACCTTTTTCAATAAATGTTAATTCCTTGAGGCAAGCACTCCTGCATCAAGGGTTGCCTGTAGGCGTGCTTTCAAACGCTCAAGTCCTTTAAGCGTGTGAAATAGGTCGGCGCGCTGCTGATGGTCATGCAACGCAGTCGTGCGCCATTCGTTGTAAATGTCAGCCTCTACTTGTGCAAAAGCCTCCAGAAGAACATGGTCTTCTAAGAGGCGCTTTGCGTGGGCCGCATCGTCGATGATTTTCTGAGTGTCCATTAAATCAAAGGCCGATATTGCTGAATTGCAGTGTTGTAAATGTTCTGCATCGTCTGAATGTTAGGACTTTGCGAAACAAGGTTCTGACGCAGTTGGCTTTGGATGTTGCGTGCCTGTTCTACACTCAATTTGCCCTGAGAAACTTGCGCGCCAAGTTGCTTATACAGGTCATTGATATACCGATTTGGGTCGGTAATCGGCTGCGCAGGAGGCGTATATGTCATAGGCTGCATTGGAGCAGGCGTAGGAGCAACAGGGCGCTGTGTGCCAGTTGGCTTCAAGAAGTCAGAGATTTGCGGCATTGGGACAGCAGCCTGAAGTGAAGCCAGTGTCGCACCCGGCACAGATGCAGCGGCCTCAAGCCTTCCTTGAATTTCCTTACCCTGTTCAGGTGTAATGTAACCCTTTGCAGCGTAGTTACCAAGAACGTCATTGACGGACTTGAAGTAATTGAAAAACTCGCCAGAGCGCATATTCTCAAAGCGGTCCTGAAGTTGGTTAAGGCGCTCCTGCGTCATTCCAGTGTTTTCAGGTGTCGAAGGGACACCGCCGCCTACTTGCGATGTTGGGAATGGGCCAACGCCCATTGCAGGCTGAGTTGTTGTAGGTGTCGCGCTGATTGGCTGCAAAGCGCCAGACGTTGCCGCAGTAGTCCCAGCGCCTGCTGCAGCATTTAGAACACCTTGAGCAGATGTCCGAGCCGGAGCAGCGGGAGGCGTGTATGTGTTAATCGCCTGTCCGCCAGAGAAGAACAAAGCCTCTGGACCAAAGCCATAACGCTCATAATCAGTGATATTAGGATTAACCAACGTGCGGGACGCAAAGTTAGGCATAGCACCTAGAGCGGAGACGTAGGGAGTTCCAGCGCCTGCGCCACCTCCACCAGAACCTCCGCCAAAGAGACTGCCAAGTGCAGAAGCTCCAAGACCACCAAGAGCAGCAAGTTGCCCTAAGTTTAACCCTGTTCCTAAAATCCCACCAGCAACTCCAGCACCAGCGCCAGGAGCAACAAATGCACCAGCGCCCATCCCATTGTATCCTGCAGCAGTTAAATCATTTGCAGCGCCAGTTTGAGCATTCGTAGTTGCAGTATCTAAGGCATTTTGCACATTCTCACTGATGGTAGCGTCAGTCGCACCGCCCCCTGAGGCTAGCGCAGCGCCGCCGCCAAGTGCGGCAGTTCCACCTAGGATGCCAGCAGTTCCTCCCGCTCCTCCACCACCAGTGGCAACGATAGCACCAGTCTCGTCAACTACGTTACCAAATTGGTCTGTAGATAGGTTTTCACCAGTCTGACTGGCCGCTTGATTTGTTGTTGACGCAGATGAAGCGCCACCTCCTCCAGTCAGTGCCGCCGCTCCACCAAGAGCAGTAGCTCCAGCTGCTGCCGGAAGCAGAGACGTTCCAGCCCCACCACCTGCAGAAGCTACAATAGCACCTGTTTCGTCAATAACGTTACCAAATGCATCTGTAACCAATCCACCAGTAACTCCGCCGCCAAGGCCAGCACTAGACAATGCTGATTGTGCAGCGGCATCAATCGCCGCCAAATTGCTTGGCAATGACGAGAGCGCCCCACCAGCAAGAGAGCCAGCACCTCCAGCTAAACCACTAGCAGCAGAGCCGTAAATTCCACCAAGGGAAGATGCTGCGCCAGATTGCGCGGCTTGATATGCAGCGTTAATAGCGTTGTTTACGTTTGCAGAGATGGCTGCGTCCGTTGCGCCAGCAGGAGCGCCCTGAAATAGCTGCCCACCAAGATATGAGCCAACACCAGAGATCAATGCGCCCTTTGCAATATCGCCGATACTACGCCCCTGTGCGGCTCCAGACGCAGCCGAGCCTGCAGCAGCCCCAAGCGGACCAGCCAAAACAGAGCCGAGGATAGGGAGGCCAACGTCAGCCAGGATACCAAGGCCGCTTACGTCAGGACGATCTGTTGATACGCTCTGGAAGCCCTGCATGGTGGGGCCGGAAACTTGAATATCCCAGTTAGCCTTTTTGCCAGTAGACGATGAAAGAGCATTAGCCGCGTCAATCGCACCTTGTGCGCCTGCGTAGCCAACGCCAGAATAAACAACTTCCCCAGTTGTGTTGTTGACTAAACGGACAGGCGTATCTGGAGCTACAACAAGGTTATTGCCTGTGCCGTATGATGCGGTGCTGCGACCTTGGTTAGACAGCGGAGCCGTGAAGTATTGGTAATCAGCGGCGTTCTGAACGATGTCGCCATAAACGCTCTGAAGATTGGGAATGTAGTCTTCACGCGGTGTCAGAAGTCCGCCAATGCTGCCGAGCGGTTCGCTGTCCATAGGTGCGCGGATAGGTGAAGCCATTACATCATCCCCTGTTCTTGGGCGGCGATCTGAGCCATCTGCTCTTCTGCTAACTGGTCAACAAACTGCTGGTCTTGTGCTGCTTGAGCCTGCTGCTGTGCGGCAACCATAGCTTTCTGGACATTGCCTTGTTGACGGAGAAGTTCGCGGTCACGCTGCATCAAGGCTTCGATATTAGCCGTGTTTACAGCCGTGCCATACTTAGCCTCAATCTCAGCGGCCTTAATCATGACTTCTGCGTCAATCTTATCGCGCTCGCGGTCATCCTTCAGCAGCATCTCTTCACGCTGTAACTCAAGCTCGGCAGCCTTCTTCTGGATGTCAGCCTGAATGCTCTGCGCCTGGACCTGTGCCAAGATTTGCTCTGGGCTGGGCGGAGGCGGTGTCGGAGCGGGCGGCTGGAAGTTCTGCGGGTTCTCAAAGAACTGCGTAACATCCTTGAACCCTGCAACAGCCAGCATCTGCTCAAGCGTGTTGTAGTAGTTGTTCATCGACACCAGCGGGTTGTTCATTGGCCCAAGTTGCTGCAACAGCATCTCTTGCTTCTGAGCGATGACGTTCAGGAAGGCCATCTTCTGCTGGTCTGAGCCTGTTCCCAGTGCAACATTCACCACAACGTCCATGTTTGCGTCCCAAACACGCGGGTCGATGGGAACAAACTGGTTGCGCAGGCGAACGATGCGCGGCTTGTCTTGGTTCTTTACTAGCAGCTTCAGGGCCTTCTCCATCAGCGTCTTGAAGCCTGTTTCGGCAAAGATGCGGCAGATAAGCTCAATGTGCTGCTGAGAGGCTGTTACAGCGGCGTTAACAGCCGTTGCAGTGCCAGAAGTCAGTGCGTTGGGGTCAAGGCCAGCAGATGCCTTCGTGATGCCTGTGCGGCTTTCCTTAACCTCATCCATGTATTGCAGCATGGGGAAGGCGGCCTGAGAGACATTCGGCGTAACGAACGGCTGCACAGCACCTTGCGACTTCATGCGGATGATGCCGCCAACTTCGGTGTTCAGAACGTCTTCGATAGACGCTTGGCCTTCAACGACACCCATGCGGGGGTAGATCGACTGAGCCAAGCTATCCAGCGTGTTACGCATGATTGACGACTTAATGCGCTGAATGTCCATCACAACGTCAGCAACGGACATACCGAAGAACGTGTGAGGCTCTGGATCAGGGCAGAAGTCAAAGAACGGATGGTCGTCTACAGCTTCTTGGTGCAGCAGCTTGTAAGCGTTACCACCTACGCAGACCTTGCGAAGCTCGGCAATCCCGTCTCCGTCCATGTCAACGTAGAGATAGCCCTCAATGTAAAGAACCTTCTTGGCTGATACGTCAGTCCGGCCAGCGCCAAGGATGGTTGCCTGCGGGTTGCGGTCAAACGTCTCTTGGTTGCCTTCGAAGTCGTCCTGCGTCTCGTAGCCAAGGTTTTCTACTTCGTCCTGGTCGTATCCCATCGCCACAAGCTCGGAGACAGTCATGTAGCGACGATGGCCGATAAACTCGAAGTCATTGATGGACTTGGCGCGGCGATCAATCAGAAGCTCTTCAGGAGGCAGCGCAGCTACGTTAAGGCGGCCTTCCTTCTCCTTGCGGACGACTGTGGCGCTGTAGACTGGCATCTGAACGACTGTAGCGATGCCTTCAGGTGTCAGCATCTCAGTCTCAGTGTATTCTACTTCAACCTCACGAAGCTCTACTTCGGGGTCGGACATGAGAACCATGTAGGCGTTCTCGTCGATGCCCTCAATCTCGTAGGTCTTTACTGTTTCCGTCTCATCCCACCAGATTTTACCAAAGCCGTTCTTACGGATGAGAGCATCCTTGAACATGGCGTAGGCGTGGATGAAAAGGTTGTTGTCGCGTGTCAGGCAGTAGTTGACATAATCAGTAGCTTGCTCGGCTACCTGAATGTCTTCAGCGCGGTTCGGAGCGTATTCCACCACGTTAGATGAGCCAAAGAACACCCGCATGATGCTCGGCAGGATGGCTTGCACTGTATCGCGCACATCCATCGACACGACCTGAGAGCGGCCTTCCTCTTCGTTTCCGAAAGGCTCGCCCTTGTAATACTGGCCAGCTTCAGCGCGCTCAGGAGAGATAACGTCATCAATATAGGCTTGTGCGTCATCAATCTCGCCAGCGACGATGTTCTGAAGCTCTTCGTCGGTCATAGCTTCGCCTTCGTCAGTCGCAGCCTCAACGTCGATCTCCATGCCATCATCAAGCGGCATTGCGTCCATAACTTCCTCGTTGGAAGGCTTTGCGTTCTTACGATAGGCCATAGTTCCGCCTTACTTCTTTTTCGATTTACCGGCTTCAGACAGCGCAATCGCAATAGCTTGCTTGCGTGATTTAGCCAGAGGAGCCTTTGCAGGGCCTTTAGGGTTTACGCCAGCGTGCAATGTCCCACGCTTGTATTCGCCCATCACCTTTGCGATTTTCTTTGCAGCTGCACTGATCTTCTTCATACCACAATCCTTTACCGCTTGGGCTTCTTAGCAGTTTTACGCGCTGCCTTAAATGCAGACGCAGTTGGAGCGCCCTTCGTGCCGGGTTTACGCATCGTCTCTCCCGAACCAGCTTTGATACGAGCGCGTTTCGCGTGGATATTCGCATAGAGACCGTTCTTCATTTCTTTGCCTTGTTCCGAGCGGAGATAGCTTTGGATTTGGCTTTCGCGTCTGCTTTAGATGACGCACCCCACGCTTGCAGCGATAAGAGGAGGCGAGTTGGTTTTCCCTTCTCATCGCGCTCCGGTCCAGGCATATTGCCCATGCGTGCTAAGAATGATGCCCTCCGAGGATTATCGCCAGACTTAACAGGTGCTTTCAGGTTCATCCCCTGCGCTTTTGCGGACGCACGACCTTTGGCGTTTAAGCCACCAGAAGGGGATTTACCCTCTTTGCGTGTCCATGCAGGAGACTTCATCAAACAATTCCACGGATATTGCGCTTTATAGGCGTATAACCCATTTGTTCGCGATGCGCTATGGCAAAGTATCTTGCAGCGTCTGCGTAGTGTGAAGTCCAGTCATGATACGGGTGTGACTGAAACTCTTGGCGTTTGTCGTCGTAAATACGGCGATACATTCTCAGCGCCTCAATACCTGTCTTGCAGTTGTCCCTGTCGAACCAAGAGCGTGGCAGAAGCATCCTGAGGGCCTGAATGCCGTCGATAACATCCATGCGTGGCGCAATCTCAATGTTACGCAGGCCAAGCTCCTGTAGAACCTCTAATCGGCTCTTGCCTGTGCCAAGCTCACGGACACGAACGTCATGCGGGAGATAGTGGTTCCCCCAGACATATGGCTTGTCCTGTAGCTGCTTTACATACCAGTCTAAGCCAACGCCTTCACCTTTGAGACAATCAATCCAGCGGGTTTCTCCGCCATGCGCCTGGACGAACCAGATGACGGTGCTGTCGGACATACCCAAGTCCCAAGCAGTGTGGACTGGTAGAGATGGGTCATAAGGAACAGATGTAATTCTAGCTTCTGCGTCTGCATCTGAAAACTCTTTGCCATAGTATGCCCCTCTAATGGCTGCGTCGAAGCTGCACTCGTATTCTTGGTTAAACTCGTCTTCGCTCATCATGCGGCGAGCGTCATTGAGTTCCTTGTCGTCCAGTAGGCCAGTTTCCGAAGCCTTCAGCATCAGGCGGGACCAATCGTCGTCAGTCTCTGCGTTCTGCCAGAGGTCGTAGAATACGTTCTTACCCTTGGGCGTTCCAATGAAGATGGCCCAGCCTTTGCGGTCTGACAGCGCAGGACGAATAACTTGCGTCCAGACAGTCGGGTTCATGTCCCCAAACTCGTCCAGCACAACACCGTCAAGGTAGATACCACGCAGTCGATCAGGATTGTCAGCGCCGTAAACGCGGATGCGTGCCTTATTGGGCAACTCTACCCATAGTTCGCTTTCGTTAACCTTTACGTTCGGTAGAAAGGCGCACGCGTCCTTGATGTAGTTCCAAGCAATGTCTTTGGCTTGGTTTAACTGCGGAGCGATGTAGGCGAAGCGCGGGTTCAGCTTGGTGCATCCTAAAGCCCTGCGAACAATCTCGTTAACGCACGCAACTGTCTTGCCAGCACGGCGATGGGCAACAGTAATCATCCAACGCGTCTTGCGCTTGTGCAGCGGAAGAAACTGGTCGCGTGGCCTGTAAGGGCTGATTAGGTCAATCGTCTGACGCATCATCCAAGCCAGGATAGCGAACGATGCCGATGTTTGCGTCGATCTGTAGCTTTGATGGCTCGTTGTAGCCGTGCATTGCGTTTAGCTCTTTTACAGCCGCAACCTTAACGCTGCCAGAGCTTGTCTTAAACGTCTGCACTAGTGCCTTTACGGACATCTCCCGCGTCCAGAGAACCCTATCAGCAAGAGCATCCTTTAGCTCTTTCACCCTTAGAGCCACTTTAGGGTTGTCCATGATGCGAGATGCCTCAACGTAAATGGCTGGATCACTCATGTTTTCAGCATCATAGGCAGCACGATAGGCACTCGCTTGGTCTAATCCATCAGCGATACCTTGTGCGAATGCTTCCTGTTTAGCTGTTAGCGTCATTTGTCACTTCCTCATATAAAGAATTCTTTATATCCTTATATGCTCTCATGCCATCATATGTTTTACCAGTTTCTGCGTGAACAGCCTGTTGGCCTGTGAAGTCCTGCCAGCGATTGATTATTACATCGCAGTATTTTTCATCTAGCTCCATCAATCTGGCTTTGCGGTGGTTCTTTTCACAGGCGATTAAAGTGGAACCAGATCCACCAAAACCATCATAAACCACTTCTTTCGTTGGATTATCAACTAAAGCCATCTCAATCAGTTCTACAGGCTTCATCGTTGGATGAACGGTATTCTTTTGACGCTTCATCGTCCAAACATCACCACGAAGAGTTTTATGGCCTCCATAGTCCCCGTAATAAAATATGATCTCGTGCTGTTTGTAATATTTATCAAGGTGCTGCGCAGGGTTAACCTTATCCCAGACAATCATTGCCTTTGGTTGCCGCGCTATCTTAATCATCGCCTCACGGAAAAGGTGGGCGTAATGCCAACTACAGCATACATACATCGTTTCGCACCCCATCAGCGATTGAGTAAGAAAATCAACGAAGTCTGCATCGGGCATCTTATCATTTTTGATTTTATCCCGCTTGTCTTTAACGCCCTGATAATTAATATTATACGGAGGGTCTGTGAACACCATGTCGGCCTTTACGCCATCCATCAATTTATCAACCGCATCGATGCTCGTGCTGTCCCCGCACATCAGCCTGTGATTACCCAGCACCCATACGTCACCTTGGACTGTGATTGGTGTCTCCGGCGCTTCTGGAACCGCATCTTCGTCGGTTAAACCTTCAGTCGGTTCCTTCTCAAACAGGCCATCGAGGAACTTATCGTCAAACCCTAATAGCTCTAGATCGAAGTCTTCCAATACCAGGCCCTCAATCTCTGCCTTCAGCATATCCATGTTCCAGCCTGCGTTTAGTGCGAGCTGGTTGTCTGCGATGACGAGAGCCTTTTGTTGGGCTTTGGTAAGGTGGTCTAGGGTAATAGCAGGGACACGCTCCAGTCCCAGCTTCTTGGCGGCCATTAGGCGACCATGCCCCGCGATGATGGTGTTCTCGCTGTTGATTAAGATAGGGTTGGTAAACCCAAACTCTCGGATGCTTGCCGAGATCTGCGTGACTTGCTCGTCACTATGCGTGCGACTGTTCGCAGCGTAAGGAATTAGGTCGGCAACCGACACATACTGGATCGAAATAGCTTCAGACATATCAGGCTTATACTCCGCTTCTGCCTGAAAAGCTATTTCGTCCTTAGGGTTACGTTTGTCAACTTAACCGCGTTTGATCCTACCCATCGAACCTTTGAAGCGTCCGCGTTCGTCTCGGTCTGTGTGCATTGTAATTTCATCTTGAAGCGCCTCAATCTTTTCACCCAGGTATATAGCACAAACGATATAACCTGTGATGAAGCCTCCGAAGAAACCTCCTGCGATAAGTGCTAGTTCAATCATTTTGCCTTCTCCCATCCTTCTTTTAAATGACCATAATCCCTTGGTTCAGTGACAATCGTTTTAGCGCCGCATAAACCACAAGTGTCTGGATGCCATGTTGCAACGCCGCATTCCTTACGTCCCCATTTGTCGCCGCAGTCTGAGCATATCCATGCGGGGTAATCGCGTTTCATTTCAAATGCTCCCCTGCTTCGATGCAGTCAGCCACATATTCCATGCGACCATCCCAGCCTTCACTCCGCAGCCACGCGACAATCGCTGCGCGTTCTTCCATGCGGTGATGGGCAAAGGCTTGCTCTGCCAGACGCGCATCGTCGGCAATTGATGCGCTTGGTGCTTCCATCAGTGCCGCTACAGCATCCCGGTCAGCCTGTGTGATCTCAACCATGCCAACGCTCATCGTTTGCGAGTGCGTCATAATTATCTTCCTCTTCCCAATGCTCACAGGTATCGTCCATGTGAACAATATGGCTTTCTTTGTCGGCTATCGCTTCGTGGCTACACCATCCGCGACTGGTTAGCTGCACAGTGAAGTCGCAAACAAAATGCTGGCAGTCGATGCACCGCTTTGTCATTTAGCTTCCCCCAAAGCTGCGCGGGCGATGTCCACACGGTCAACCGCAATCTTTCTCCACCCGTAATACATCTTCTTCCAGCATTCACCGGCTTTACCGCTTGGCTCAACCACTACAGAACACGGTTTGGCAATCTGCACCAGCGCCTCACGCAGCCGCTCGCTCTCCTGCTCTGCGCTGGCAAGGTCGTTAAGCAAACTGTCGATGACCTTGGCCTTTACCTCATCAATATCCAGCAGCCGCTCGTTATCTGCGCTTAGGGCTTCAATGCGGTCGGCAGCTTCTTCACGCTGTTTGTCGATGGCATCGCTGTCCATCATCCAGTGCTTTTCGACTAGGATTTCAGGCCAGTCACCCCGCAGCCGCTCAACCAGCGCCTTGTCATTGTCAGTCATTACCCGGCTCCGTCATGTATTCCAGAATACGCTTCATAGCCTTGTAGTCTTCGTCGACTTCGTGAGCGCCTTTATTGTCTCCGTAGTAAACGCCCTCAATCAGCTTCATGTTATCCTTGAGCCAAGATACAACGATCTGATCTGCAACATCCATATCAAGCTCCACCGTTAGCGTATCGATCATTTGCTTTCTCCTTAGCCACGAGACGACGATCTGGTCTGCCACTTCCATGTCTAGTTCGACGGTTAATGTCTCAATCATACTCATCGCTGTATAACTCCTTGTTTGTCAGCACCCATTTCATATCTAGCCGACGAGCCTCTCGGACTAATCCGATGTATCTCCTTCTGGCCCTGTCTAGCTGTTCTGGGAGCATCCTCTTTCGATAGTCTACAAACTTGTCGTTCTTGGTCTTGGCATCCATTAGAGCCGTCCACCAAACTCCCAGCCAACTCGTGCGCAAAACGCTACAGCCGCTGACAAAACACCAATGGCGAGAACGGCCATCGCAATATCAAATACCTGTTGCATGATTTTCCCCTTCATATTCTCGATACCTTGATGTCGTAGGCCCAGGCGATAGCGTCGATCTGCTGGTCCTCTGTTAGGGCGCTGTAGACCTTTTTGGTGTCAAGTATCGCTTGACACTCTGCCTTGCTGCTCTGCTCCATCAGCTTTCGGTAGTAGGTGTCGCTCTCTGACTTGTCCGGCAGCTTTGCGATGCTTATCGGCTTCGTCATGCGGATCATGATGGCGTTTTTCATCGCACAACCACCACTGGCTTGCAGCTTGCTACAAGAACCTTGTCACCCTTCTGCTTTGCGGTGCGCTCAATGACGATGGGCTTTAATCCCTTGATAGCGAGATAGTCGCGGTAGCTTTTCACAGCGCCAACTCCTTCGTCAGAGCGATAACTACGCAAGCGCCGATAAATGCGCTGCAAGCGAAACAAACGATAGCTTCCTTGAGTGTCATGTCTACTCTCCCTTACCAGCTTTGCTGCTTCATTGCGTTAACCAAGTCTTCCATCACATCTGCTGCGAACTGCCACTCCTTCTTTCCGTCGAAGGCGTAGCGGATGTCGGCAATGTCATCTTCTAAGAACTTGATGATAGCGTTCAGTGAAACTTGCTTGTCTTCCATGTCTAATGACCCTCCTGTCTATTAGTGTGATGGTTTGCGCGGACAACGGCGCAGGCTAAGTGCATACTGAGCATCACCCCAACGTAGGCTTAGAAATCTATCAATAGGACGCGGCTGGCTGCAAATGTCTTCCAAGACGCTTAATGGAAGGCTCTTTATTTCTAACATATCTAAATATGCGATGTCTTTTAACGTCATGTCTAACTCCTCTTCGTGTCTATGAAGGCCACTTTAGCGCCTAAAACGCATTGGTCAATACCTATTTCTTATTTTTTTCGCCTTCCATGCTTCGCTGCCAGCGCATAATGTCAAAATCTGCCTCAAAGTCCCACGGCTTCCAACGCCACTTAGTTGGGTCAATGCCGCGCTTAATATGATTGTTTCTAAACACGACATCGACCAACTCGAATGGTGGGCAGCGTCCGTTGTTCTTAGGCAACTGGCAAACCCTTTAGGCTTTCAATCTTAAACTCTTTCATGATGGCTGCAGCCTGCTCTGCGGTGCAAGGCTCGTTGCTGGCTTCGTCATCAGCAGGAACCCAGTCATGGATGGAGGGCTTTGGAAGGTAGTAGTTGCCTTCATAGTCGTAGTTCAGCAGGCACATATTCCATGCTATGCGCTTCAGGAAGTCCGGCAGGCGGTCGATCTCAGCCTGGGTAATGTCACGCCGGCGCATACGCTTAAACAGCGCATCATACTTTGTCTCACGAAACCTCAGCTTCATTGCCCCAAACTGGTCGACATACCATTCGATGTCATTACGCTCCATCGACACGTTGCGGCGATTGGCACGAACCTGTGGGTCTGGAATGATCTCGGCAACAGCTTCGGATTGCGCAGACTTTCTCTCAAGCGGATTAACCATTGTAATTGCCCTCCAATATCTTCTGAAAATTACCCTTCTTAAACACCCAATCGAACGTGCAGCCGCGCCAGCCGTTATCACCACGAAGGAACGGGCTGGTTTTTATGTTCTCGAACACGGTCACAAAGTCATCAATCGAGTATTGCTCAATCCGCGCTTTCAGCAACTGTCTTCGCTCTGGAGTTAAATCCCTTATCTTCGGCTTGCCAAGATGCTGTGCAGTCTGGTTCCAAAACTCCATAACGTGCCTTGGATTAAATTTGTCGTCTTCCTCGTCTGAAACAGGCGTTTCGGACATACACTCGTTAGAGTGTAATTCTGGTTCTTGGTTATTGGTTATTGGTTGTTGGTTATTGGTTGGTTGAACGTCTGTTGAACGTTTGTTGGACCGGCGTTGAGCGGATGCCTTACCAGCGTTAGATGCTTTCTCTGATTTTTGGCGGAAATGCTCTATTTCTGCATCGCAGCGTGCATGCGACCAGCGGTCATCTTCATCCAAGCAAAAGAAGTCCTGAAGCACCTGTTTTACCTCTTGGACATAATCTCGGAGGCCAACTTGCCGTGCAACTTCAGCTTCATCTCCATACACTTCACCATCTTTGAGATAGTAAAGGTCGAGCAGCCGACGATAGGCCAAGTCCTCCATAGGAGATAAATGGCGTGTGTGGCTGGCGTAATCGCCAATGTTGAATTGAAAATAGTGCATCACGACACCTGCACAGGCAGTCGTTTATATTCTCCGCACCACATATCTGGCGCGACTGGTGGCCAATATCTCAGATCCCCATCTGACTTGAAATATGGAGACCTTCTACGGCACTCACCAGCCAAAACTCCGGTTGGCCCTTGATAAAATCTGCAGGTGTCACAGCGCTTCGGGATGTATTCATCGACCTTAACGCCTTGCTCTTTGGGAGCCGAGATTGTAAGAACTTTACGTGTCATGCGATTTGCCTTTCCTTTGGATCGCCTGATATTTGGCGGGGGATTGGAGCTGCTAACTCCACCCTCGCCCGCCTGCATACCACAGGTTATGGCATCTTAAAAGAGCCATATTTCACCAGAGAACTTCTCCGTAAACCAATGTGATGGCTCACAGTCGTGCGGTCTACACCCATAAAGTGAGCGATGCGCTGCGGGTTCCAGTTGAGCTTATCGTGCATCAGGGACATAAGATGCCTGCGTGCCGTGATGATGGGCTTTACCCGTGAGCTACTAAATAGCTGCTCTCTGGTAACGTCATATTCAGCCATCACCTGTTCAATCAGCTTATTGCCCTTCTCGCTGATTAGCTTTGGCGCTGCTGGTGGTGGCGGCGCTACTGGCTCTGGCTCTTTGATAATCGGCCACTCAAACTTTGGCTTGTATTCTTGAGCCTCAGTTTTGCGGCAATGCCTAATCCTAATCATTGTCTAAAGTTCCCTTTTTATATATTATCTAATCACGCTGCGGTGGTGGCGTGGCCGGGTTGAGCTTGGTTCTCCCTTCCCTTTGCTCCCCGGCCTTATTTCTCGAAGCTCATAATTCGGAAACAGCGCACGAAAGATTGACTTACGGATAGGCCAGTCGCGGCTATCGGCTACCTTGCTGCTTGGCTTCACATCTTCGACAATCTCTTGTCCGTTCATGACGTAGCCAAAATCCAGCTTCACCCCTACGCGGCGGCCATTATCGTGTTTTAGCTGCCGGCCATTGATAACGAACCAGAACTGAGGCCAGACGATTAGGTCATCAATGTAACCAACCGCCTGCATCTCGTGTAGCTCATCACAACGCTTCGCTTCCGCCAGGCTGTCGTGCTTGTGGCCTTCCTTGCAGTAAGCCTTCTTAGCTTTCCACTTTTTCACTGAGCAGTCCCCGTTCACGAATTAACTCTTCCAGAGCCTGTTCTGCTTTTTCCAGCGTTGAAAGTCTAGGGTAACGTGTCTTCCATTTGGTGAATGTCGTCTCTGCGATGCCAGCCCTACTAGCGATGTCACGGCGTGTGATGCCCCAGTAGGCAGCCATTCCCAACAATTCCCTTACTCGTGTGTGCATTTGTAACTCCTTCTAACTAGCCCCACCTATGTCTTGATAAATAATACGTCAACGCATTTTTTT
>Ga0208783_10001406_pt1 | contig 14278 bp, 2 predicted proteins | sample DEB19_08_DNA_2_FD_184529 | JGI IMG/M metagenome (GOLD analysis project Ga0208783, IMG submission 184529) | Aqueous microbial communities from the Delaware River and Bay under freshwater to marine salinity gradient to study organic matter... | ecosystem: Environmental > Aquatic > Marine > Coastal... | reverse complement strand
CAATATCAGTGAATATATTGTCAAATGTTATATGTCTTCTTCCTGCTGTTTGCACGCATTTGTCTTCTCCGTTCTCTTTAAAAGTATCCTTTTTGCAAGGCTGCTCTGCAGCGGAAGTCGATTGGGATACAGACGAATTTGGCTCGAGATTTGCATCCACCAAACTGGATATATGAGCCACCGCCCCCGAATCAGATGCGCATAAGGCATTTGAAGCTCCAGAATTTATATGAGCCCCAGCCAAGAGAATTTCTTTATGATAAGGAACAAATTTTCTATAGAAAGAATACATTCTCTCTCTGAGACCAGATTCGTCTCCAACAGTCTCCACTTTAGCGCGATCAAATGCTTCTGCTTCTGTATTTAATCCAGACATAAATAAAGATCCGTCTGGAACAAAAAGAAAGTGTTGAACCTTAGCAGCATTGATATTATTAAGTTCAAAACTTCCATCGGCAGAATACATAGAAATATTTCCCTCTATAACATCGCTATAAGTTGTCTTTCCAGGGTTGACCCATTCGGAACGCTGACCTGAAGAGTCATTTAAGTAAGCGGTAGAAGAGGCACTGCTAGGCTGTTGAAGATTTTCTTGATTTAAAAAGCCAAGCCAGTTATGAAACCTGAATAGATTAGCACCCTTAAGAGTAATGCCAAATTCTCCGGTGCCCGTCTCGCCTATAGCCTCTGTTTTCTCCTTGTCTTTAAAATTAAACATATAAACGCTGGACTGATTGAAGACATATGAAAATGCCTGCCTATTGCGCCTACGCATCGGAGCGACGCCACCTATGGTGACATTCATATTCACTATACCTAAACTGACTGGCGCTGCCTTACTCATGGTAAATAATCTCCACGAACCGTAGATGCATTTACAGAAATAGCCCTTATTTCTCCGCGATCACCCTCAAAATGCATCCTCAAAGTTCCATTTGGCAAATATATCATCGCAGGAGCCTTTGAACCCATGCTTATATTTCCAACTGCTGCTACATTTTCCCTGCTTAACGGCCCAGCCATTCTCCAGGCAAAATCACATTCTTTTTTCATTAGAGAATCAACATATTCCGAAGGTATAGATCCACCTATGAAAACTGGGTATATAATGTCTTTTTCACTTACTTCTTCTCTCTGATCCGTAGTAAACAACTTTTTTATATATTGAATACAGTCATTCATCAACATGTGAACAGGTATTTCTTGCAAGAATACCATACCCCTTATTGTGTACGCAAAAGCCATCTTTTGTCCGTAAACATCGATAGCGGTGCTGACTGATTCTACTTGTGGGCAACTACCGTTAACATATTTTAAAGATACTTCTTCTTCAACAATAGAACTTCCCTTGTCTGACTTTAAAAACTTTATAGGTCTACAAGAAACTCCGCCTCTAAACGCGGAAAAAGCACTCTGCCAATAACGACCACCATCTTGTGATTTACGCATCAAAATTCCACCGTTGCTAACTGAAACCATGAAAAGGGTGCCGTCGGGAAAAACTTCAAATGAGTACGATTCAGACGGGCTATGGGTATATAGTTTTTTTACATTATTATCAGTAGAAAAAAATTCAGATCCCACTTCCATCCTTGAGCTAATTCTATCTCCAGAATCTATGCTTAATATATTTCTGGTGGCATTTTCGTAACTTTTTTTCTCTAGTTGTAGAAATGGCTCATTTACTCCGTATACGAGAAAAGATGGATTTATTCTAATTCTATTTTGCCTATAGGAAATCCTCACATCACCAATACCATATATTTCATTATAAACTTTCCCACTAAGACCATAGCTGGTTTTATCTGGAAGCATAAATTTACTAGGAACAGAAACTACGCCCTGATCAGAGGCTTCGTCCAACCATTCTACACTTATTGGCTTGATAAACAAGCATTCATTAACAACATAAGTTAAATATAATTTATTGCTATGTTTGTCTGATCTTATTGATATAGAATTAAACACTTCTCCAGAAAAAGGTTGAACGACATTAGGTATTCTTCTCCATGTATCTCTATCTACTTCTTTTACAAACATATCAACAGTAGTGGCTCCTGCTTTTAACGAAGATACAGCAGCTACATACCTTCCATCTGATGTCATAGCAATTGATGCATCCAATGCTGATATTTTATAATTTGACAAGTCAGAATTGTTTACAGTAACAATTTCAGCCTGCATTTCAGCGACATCAAGATAATCTAATATGCCGCCAAATACCACAACCTTTCCTCCGTAATATTTTACATTACATTCAGTTGCTATAATTGCATCGCTATTTGCAGAATACGAATTAGAAGAAACATCCTTATACAGTATGGCATCAGTGTTAACTGGACTAGACGATGATCCATTGCTAAAAGACATATTTATAAAAGAGGCATAGCTTGGAACTTCATCTCTAATCTTTCCTTTTATTTGTAAGGATATTCTGTATATTAGATCGCTATCTGGAAGATTTATGTTAAAATATTTTTCTTGTCTTTGAAGAGATTGCCATTTTCCATTTACATACTGATAATAAGATATGCTCCTATTTAATATTTTTGACTTTTGTGTTTTGACAACAAGATCTATAGGCGGATCTGTAATCGCACTACCGGAAGGATTTGCGTCACGAATCACAAAACTTCCTCTCGACTCTATGGGAAGTTGATCAATTGCGAATCCATACCAGCATGGTCTTGTTCTATCATACCAGTCCATGCGCGCGTCTCTCGACGGAAGCGACATATCATCTGCCAAAAGCTTTCTCTTTTGACTCTCTAGCTTACCATCTATATGAGATGTTCGCAGTTCACTTCCTCCAAATGATCCCGCAGAAATGAGAGCACCATTAACTCCATGAAAATCTATGCATGTAGATATTTTACCGCTTGTTGGAGTCGTAGATACATATGGAACATTAAGTTCGGAATTCTGACCTGTAAAACCAGACAATGGATTAGTTCTTTCATAGTATATTCTTCCATTTGCCTTAAGATCAACTGGAGAGACAACAGACCACTCAAGTACAGCGTTAATACTTGCTGGGATAGATCCATTTCCAGTTCTTTGAGACACACTCACTTGACCAACTTCTGCACGCAGAGATCTTGGCATAGGACTTGATATATCAAAAACAGCATTAGACAAATCATAGTAATGCCTATTGAGAATTTCATCCTCCAGCGGAGGAGGGTCTTTTACTATGGAATCCTCTTTCGGAGTCCATGATCCCGTGGATCTTTTTAACAAAAAATTTAGTTGACATATTCCTACACCCGACTCTGAATTAGCCGCCACAAATGAAGTCACTTGAGAAAGCGCTTTAGCAAACCTGTGATCATAAGGTATTTTTTCATTATCATGATACAAAGAATTGCATATTGGAGAAACATCAAAAAATAGATATACAAAACCACCGTCATTCCCCGTATTAAGATAATACTCTTGCTCCACTATTGGATTTATGGTAATACCACCAAAATAAGAATTAAACCACTGCTTGTCCCTTATTTGGCTTTTTGGAAGAAGTATGTCTACATTCCCATCTTTATCTATATATGCTATTCCGCCATCAATTTTATTGTTTCCATCAAAATCAGTAGCAAAAAAGTCAGCAGCTGCAAAGTATCCTAATGGGAATCTTTGCAGTCTAGGTAACTGAGCCTGTATTCTTTCTTTTGATAGCCTAAATCCGTTGAACAATGAAACAGGAACGCTAGGAGTGCCTCCTTGAGGTCTGTTGGATATAACTATATCTGAAAATTTTAAAGGAACTGAATGTTCGCTCACGACTCCGCTTGAAAATGCTGGAATATCAGCAAGAGGATCCGAACCCAGCAGGGAGGAGTCTATTGTCCTCTTCTTATACCAATTTCTTATCAAGAAATCGTATTTTACGTAATAATTTTGTGGAGTGAATACGAAATCCCCATCTCCCATGACTATTCCTGTATTATTTATGAGCATCATATTGTCTACGCGCATTGTATAGAAAGAAAGATTACTTGCAGAATGTGCACTTACATAGAATGAGAACCCAGCGACTGCCTCGTTTTTAGGAATAAAAACCACCAAAAAATTGTTCTTTATCCTAGTATAACTAAACCTAGGACAATTGTAGAATATATCATTGTCCGTGCTTCCTCCATATCTTATTGAAGGAGCATTGAGAGCTCCCATAAATTTGTCATCTACAGCTGATTCAAATTGAAGCGCGTAATGGAGCGGTCTTGCGGAAACTATATACTGACCATCTATTCCTCCCGTCCAATACCCCTCCCATGGATTAGTTACTCCATATCCAACCCTTCTTTTTTGATATTCAGGGATCTGCACCTCATCGCGAGTGACGCAAATTACCTTGCCTACACCAGCACCTATGTTAACTGGTATACCTAAACAATCATTGAAGACACCTGCATTGTCTATGTCTTCTTGAGATATGGTAAACTGGTTATTAAAAAATGTCTCTGCATTTGCAATCTGAAATCCAGTCTTCAACAGTGGAAGAAATGTTACTCCAGATGCAAAAAAGGCTGGATCGCTAGTTATGTCCACATTGGCAAATATCTGATCAAAAGTCACGCCACTGTAATTTATCTCATTACCAAATACACTTCCAGATATCCTGGCATATATGCGAAGCACATTTGCAGGCAAAAGTCTTCTAGAACTGGGAGAAAGACCAACATCTCCTACATAGTTTAATACTTCCGCTGCCTCTGCCTCTGATACATTTGGAAAGGAAGGACGCAAAGATACCGATATGCTTTCACTGTTATTTGCATTTACATAAAATAAAGTGTCTGTATTTTGCTTTTTATCCTGTTCGCTGCCTACCGCGATAATTGATATGTTAACCCTGAAGCTTCCTGCTTCAAAGAATTCTCTTTTATACCAAATAAAGTCTATTACAAAATTAAATCTTTTACTTCTTACATTAGTATTGCTGTCTACTTCCGCATTCTCAAGATCAAGGGGGTGAGATGTGTAAGAAAACACAGCAACTGGAAAAATGCGTCCAGGATATGGCTCGTAATTTACAGATCCTTCAGTGACCGTATAATATCCACGAGGCTCATCATCTATGTTGATGGGCTCTAATTTTGGTATCATCCCCAGCGATATCGCATCAGAGGGATCAAAAGCTAATACACCCTTAAATGTAGGCATTAGTTTCTAGACTTGGATACTTCTTCTAAGGCGATTTTAACCGCCTGCTTTGCAACTTCGGCAAAACCTTCACCAAACTGTTTCGACAACTGACTGAAATCTATCTTTGAAAAATCTATTTGAGCTACTTCGTCCATCTTATGTCCAGTTTTAGATAACTCATCTTTCATTTCTCTAAAAACATTAACATTAGCTGATGGCATTGTGAGTTCTCTCAAAGAAAGACCATCTTCCATGTTTATTCCACCAACTGAAGGACCTGAGAATTTGGTTCTCAAAGATGGCGATGGAATACCTACTGGATTGTTGTCTTCAACTGAAGACGAAGAAACATTAATCCCAGTTTCATTTAATTTTGGTGAAATTGAACCTGGGACTGCAACATCCATCCCAGTTATCGCTTTTGTAACTATCGATTCATGTATTTGATTATATTCTTTTGTGCCTTCGATTATGACCCTACCACCCCTGAGCATGTAAAAGCCCGCGCCTTGTGCATTTCTTCCCGATGCTACTATTTGCGACTTAATATCTCCTGAAACAGGCAAATTTGTGCCCATGACAGGAGTGCCAGCAGCAGGAGTGCCCGCAGCAGGAGTGCCCGCAGCAGGAGTGCCCGCAGCAGGAGTGCCCATGACAGGAGTGTTCATGACAGGAGTGTTCATGACAGGAGTGTTCATGACAGGAGTGCCAGCAGCAGGAGTGCCCATGACAGGAGTGCCCGCAGCAGGAGTGCCAGCAGCAGGAGTGCCAGCAGCAGGAGTGCCAGCAGTTATAGCCTCGGAAATTATTCCACTCATCGGCATGAACGGAGATATTATACCCAAAGCTTCTGCTGCTACAGCAGGATTAAAAGATGCAGGAGCAGAAGCAGAAGCAGAAGCAGGAATGGGAGCAGTATTTTTAGATGAATCTTCTTTTATTTTACCACTAGCGTCAGCTGCCCCCATTTTTTGCAAATACCAAAGTGCAGAAGAGTCTCCTCGCATGGCTGCTTCTGTAAAGAATTTCTTCGCTTGATTAATGTTTTTACCAACCCCTCTTCCCTCATAGTAACCAACGCCAACATTAAACATGGCATCAACATCGCCATCAATAGCAGCAGTTCTGAAATTGTTGAATGCCTCAGCCTCTTCATTGCGCTTACGATCAGCGTTTTGACCGACAGTCAATTCTGGATTAAATTTTTTACTTCTCTCTATAGAAGATACCGCTTTTGAGTATCTTTCTTCATTTATTCCAATAGTTTCAGCAACATTTCTTGAAGCTCGATTTCCATATAAAGCTATGCTGAGGTCTGGAGATTCAGATGCTTTTCTATAATATTTGAATGCTTCACCGAGATCTTGAAACTCATTGCCTGCGAATCCAAATCGATAAGCATCCCCTAACTCTATAGATGCTTGAAGATTTCCAGCATCTGATGCAAATTGCGCTGCTTGCCTTTTGGCAGGATCGGTATAGTGAATTGATGTACCAGCTATCTTAAACTGCTCTTCGCCAATCCTTGCAAGCTCCACTCCCGCTCTACCATCTCCCGCAGACATCGCTTGTTGAAAATATTTTATAGAACCACCCACATCAGGAGACTCTCCTTGCCCCTTGATCATTCCCAGATTATACATCGCATTGACATTTCCCCTACCCGCAGATGATTCAAGTTTTTTAATTGCATCTTCAGGAACTGGCAACCTTTTAGACTGAGCGTCCTTTACTTGAATCATAGCCTGATCAAATTCAGCAGCTGCCACTTGTGAAGCAGCTGCTTTTTTAGCATTTTTAGCAAGAAAGGTCTTTTTTGTATCAAGACCCATATATGTTTTTATGTCTTCTGTAAATCTACTTCTTTCTTCTTCAGAAGTAATATTTCCCGCTAACCCTTCGATCATTTCCATAGAGCGTGCATCAAAAGTAGATTTCTCCGTTCCGCTTGATGAAAAATATTTTTCGCCTCCCCCTACTTGTTCTCTTATTAATTTACCTACTGCAACTACTGCATTTTCATAATCATCATTTTTTCCTATGAATGACACTGGACCTTCCGTATTAGACATAAATGACTGAGCAGTCCTCATTGACTCATATCCTTCACTTCCTACAGAATAAAGACCAGAATCAACAGAGAATGCTTCCAGCTTCTTTTGAGCCTCTCCGATATCTGCAATTCTTGCAGCATTTTGCTTCGGCTCTACAATCTTCGCTGCCTCTGAATTACCTCCTTTAGCCGCCTGCCTAAATAAGTCCATCGCTCTTTCTGGATCTTTTAAAACTCCATTTCCTTCCATGTATAATTTACCAAGTTTTAGTTGCGCATCTGGAATATTTGCTCTCGCAGCATTCTCGTATTTCTCAACTGCCGCCGAAGGAATTGCAACTCCCTGCTTTTCAGCCCTGAAAGCCATCTCTTCTCCAGCTTTCATATCTTTTTCCCCAAGTTGACGGGCAGCCAGTGATCTACCAGATTCCATATAAAAGTCTATCGCCTTGCCCACATTTGGAGTAATACCAGCCGCTGGAGTCACGCCCTCCAGAATTCGACCATAAGCTCCTTCCGCTTCGGCAAACCCACCGCTGGCTGATTCTCTCATCAATGGTGCATATCGTTCGCTTAAAGGACCAATAGCAACTGCTTCTTCATAAGCCTTCGCAGCTCGAGCTGCGATTCTTTCATTGCCCTTTCTTCCCTCAGAATCTCCAAAATCACCAGCAGATTCCAGCTGAGTAAAATATTTACGCGCAGCCGCGATATCAGGAGCGACTGAGCCTTCTCCCTTTTCGTACATAGATGCCAGTCTTTGCATGGCATACATGTCCCCCAACTCAGCTGCTCGCTTTAGTTTTATAACTGCTTCATTTTGACGCTCCGAATTATTTCCTGCATTACTTTCCAAAATGCTAGTCGCATCGTCAACAAGTTTTTCTCTTTCAGAAATAATAGATTTTTGATTCTGAATTCTAGCATTACGATTGGCGCTTTCAGTTTCTATTCGACGAGTATTGTTAAGTGTGTCTTCAGACAGTATGGCATTTGGGACTACAGAAGCAGCACGAGACATAAAATCAAATCTTGCGGTATTGACATCGGCAGAAGGTTGAACGACGCTTAATCCAGCAAAAGGAATTGCAGACATATTGAATGCGAATTCACTGTCTTGCTGTGTTACATAACTGGATTCACCTATTTGAGCTATAACCTGGCGAACGCGATCCTCTATAAGGCGCTTTCCTTCAGGAGTTTTTCTTTGCTCAATTGGGATTGATTGTTGAATGGCCTCCATAGTAGCCGCGAAGGCATTGTTTACATTAAACTGTTTTTCAATTTCTGAACCTACTGGCGCAGATCCTCTTGATGGCAAAGAAGCATATTGTTCCCTAGCAGCCGTCGTATAAAAATCAGCTATATATTTTGCATCAAAACCATTACCAGATTCTGTTCTTAGACCGCTTTCATTTGCTTTCTTGGTATCCAAAGGCACTCTAGCATATCTTTGGATATCTTTCAATGGGTTAACTACTGGAATGAAGTCCTTTGGGTTTTGCGCAACCTCTTCCCTCATTTGTATCTCTGATACTTCAGATGCAAGTTTTTCATTTTCTTTTGCAATTCGCTCCTGCTGACGCGCCAATTCTGCTTCAGTATATATCCTTCCTGCATTTGGATTATAAGAATTAGCCATCTGATAAATCTGATTTAGCCTCGCTTCTTCTTCACGACGACTTCTCATCGCTGGAGATCTGGCAACAGATTCTTCCAATGCACGCTGCTTAGCAGACTCTTCTTCCTCAATTGCCTTGTTAAAATCACTTTGTTCCTGTTGCCGCGCCAATTCTTCTTCAGTATATATCCTTCCTGCATTTGGATTATAAGAATTAGCCATCTGAGCAATTGCTTCTCTTTCATATGCTCTTCTCTTAATATCCTGATCCAACATTTGCCCCATTGGAGTTATGGGAGTTCCAACTGGAGTTTCACCCACTGGAGTAAATGATGGAGCAGCAACTGGAAGAGGAGTTGCGGAAGTGCTAACAGCAACTGGTGCTGGACTAATTTCAGAAACTCCAAGCGATGCAGAAGGTGGAATGTTGCCTGCAACTCCAGTTAATCCCGCCAAGGAAAGTGAATTGCCCTGAGCTTTAAGTATTTCCTTAATTATTTCAACTTGTTGAACAGCGGAATACTGACCAATAGAAGATGCAAAAGACTCTCTGGATTCTTTTGACATAGTATTAAGAGACTCGCCGAACATCTTAATATCTGCATTTCCTGGTTCATTTGTATAATTTCCGCTATAAGCGGCATCTATTATTCTTTTTACTCCAGGATCGATGGCATAGCTTACAGGTGCAGCATTACTGCTTTCTTTGCTCTTTTCCAAAACCGATGTAATAACCCCGTCTATCGTAGTATCAGTGACTGCTAACTTTCGCGTCTGAGTGATGTCTTCTTGATTTGACTTTTTGCTGATTTCTTCCACACTTTTAGCGCTTGATTTCGATATTTCCAAATTGCTTTCAGCATTGTTATATATCAACGGCAATGTAGTAACCAATACTCCAGGAGAAGCAGCGCCTAAACCGTCCTTTAATATAAGTTTTTGCACCTCATTACTTTCAGAAACATGAGCAATGACTTTTTCTAATTGGACATTACTGATAGATGTATTATTTGATTGTTCATTAATTCCAGAAATAATCTTTGAAAGATAAACTTCGCTATTAAGAGACTTTGATGATTCAAAACTTTCCGAAATTTTCTCGCTAAAAAGATTGGGGTAATTTGAAGCATTAATTATGTTTGAAATTGACGCAGCGCCAGGTATTCCAGCAGCACCACCAGCACCACCAGCACCACCAGCACCACCAGCACCACCAGCACCACCAGCACCAGCAGCGCCACCAATGCCAATGCCAGGAGCACCTGGGACTCCTGGTGTTCCTGTAATACCAGTGCCCGCAGCACCTGGGGCTCCTGGTGTTCCTGTAATACCAGTGCCCGCAGCACCTGGGGCTCCAGCAGTGCCAATGCCAATGCCACCAATACCCGCAGCACCTGGGGCTCCAGGTATTCCAGCTATTACACTAGAAGCTGGGCTCGCAGGAGCACTGATATTAATATTGGCTCCAGCGCCTGGGGCTCCTGCAGCACCAATGCCAATACCTCCCATGCCAGCAGCGCCTGGTACTCCTGCAGCACCTGGAGATCCAGCGCTTAATTTTTCTATAGCACCTGCGAAACCTTTAGTATCAGATATTCCTGGTATTTCGTTAGCCTTAGAGGCTGGAGAATAACCACTGGGAGCAATTGACCTAGCACTAATGCTCTCCAGATTTATATTTATATCTTTTAGCCCACCCGCAAACGGCTGAAGTTTTTCAACACTCTTTTCACTCGATACTTTTAGTTCACTTATTGTTTCTTTTGAATAATTTTCTGTGACTTTATTGGATTCAAGAAGCGCAGGCAATAAAGTAACAAGTACTCCAGGAGACGCGACCCCAAGACCATCCTTAGCTATGGATGTTGTAGTAGAATTTAAAGAGTTTAAGTGCGAAGAAAGTGTAGAATATATACTCTTATTTATTTCCTTTATTTCAGCCAACACAACACGAAGATCTTCACCTGAAGATGGGGCATTTGCTTCTACACTTTTAACTTTTTCTGAAATAGTTATTTCACTCTTTGTTTCAGAAATAGTCACTAGTCTCTGCAGTAGTTCTGGAACTTTCTGATTTACCGATAGAGAAGCGTTGTTTGTACTGATTGCTTTTTCAGAAGAAGCAGTCATTGAATCTGATATTGCAGATTCAGCCCTTAGCAATTCAGGAACTAATTTATTAATAGAATTTTCAGAGGAAACTAGATATGGGGCTCCTGCAACTCCTGCAGCACCAACTCCTGGAGCTCCTGCAGCACCAGCAGCACCAGCAGCACCACCAGCACCAGCAGCACCACCAGCACCAGCAGCACCAGCAGCACCACCGATGCCAGCAGCGCCAGCAGCACCACCGATGCCAGCAGCGCCACCGATGCCAGGAGCACCACCGATGCCAGCAGCGCCACCGATGCCAGCAGCGCCACCGATGCCAGCAGCGCCAGCAGCACCAGACATATTAGTAGTATATATGCTGGCTGATGTGTTTATGCCTTTGGGAACTGCAACTGTTCCTGATTCATTAGACCCAACAGGAAGTTGACCTTGATATAATGATGCAGCTGGTCCCTGAAGTCCAAGTGCGCCAAATCTTCCATCGCTAGTTGAGCCAGAGCGATTTCCGCTCACAACGCCTACTATAGATTTGGTCAATTCTACTTGCTGACGCTGCAAATCTTCTATACTTCTCACAACAACTGGGTCATAATTTCCAGAAGGAGCACCGCCTCCAGTAAGTCCGTAAGCACCAAATTTTGCTGGTTCTAACAGCCCACCTGAGCTTGCTCCAGAACGAAGCAATCTAGGCGCCTCTTCAACAGTGCGAATTAAAGTACCAAGATTCTTACTTTCAGTAACGACTATTTCTGAAAAAATACCAGCGCCAGAATCCATCGCATCTATGGCATCAATGTAGCCTTCACGCAGTTGCTTAGTAAGATCGAGTTGCTCGATCATCAACTCCTTGCGCTCACGGTGGGCGTTATTCAATTCAACTTCTGCAGCCTTTATGCTTGTTTGAAGCGCCAACCTCTGCTCTTCAGGAATCGGACCAACACTTTCCGATCTCATGGTAAAGATGCGCTCTTCAATTGTTTTTATAAGAGTGTCTTTACCCCTCACGAGTTCACCTACCCGCTCAGCAACAGCAAGACGAGCCTCCATGGAAGCTCCCATTCCTGCAGCAACACTATCTAATAATTTCACATCAGTCTTAGCAAGCTCAATCTCTGACCTTATCTTTTCTGCTCTTATCTTTATAGGCTGAATAACATTTTCTAAACCACGTATTTCCTGCTGCACCATTTCCGCCATAGCGCCAGATATCTCGCTATTGACAGCGGCAAGATTCCTTGCTATTGCATTTCTAAGACCATCCATGGCCTCTATGTTTCCAGACCTTACTTCAGTAAGTGAAGACTCGAAATACTTTATCCTTTTGTCTATGCTCTCTTTCTCTTTTTCATCCGCAGTAAATTCAAGAGACTTTTTAAGACCCTCTATTGTTTTCTCAACTGAAGAAATTATAATTTCTCTTCTTCTTTCTGGACTCTCTCCTTCAGCTTTGTTTTGCTCCGACATCGCCATAGCTGCTTGAGCTTGAATTTTAGCAGCATCAATACGCAATTGATTTCCTGCCATAACAGCCTTATTAGACTCTTCCTGAAGATACTTAACCTTCTCTATCGGAAGTATGCCATATCCAGCATACATAGCAAAATCTCGCGCTGATTGTGAAAATTTAGAACCTAGTTCTGAAAGAACTGTATATTGCTTTTGCAACTCTTTCGCATATCCAACCGTATCGACCAAAGACTTTGTCACTTCTTTTCTTATTATGTCTTCTTTCTCAGCTATAGATACGCTTTCATCTGAAAGCTTGTTGAAGTTAGCCTTGGTTTCCAGTCTTTGAGTCTCTGCTCTAAGTATGTTCTCAACCTCAATACGAATGTACCTAGTTCTTTCTGCCTCCATTTCTCTGCTCTGGAACTGCTCGCGGAGAACAGGCATAATCGCCTCTATCTCTTCTGGTCCATAGCCTTGCTGCTGGAGAACTTGAGGAGCGCTTTTTTCAAAACTCTGTATTTGCGCTTCACGAGAGCCTTCCGTGGCTTCTCGCACTATTTGATCCATGCTAGCGCCTTGCTTAAACCTTTCCCTGATAGCCTCCTGCTCTTCTGGACGCGTAGTACCTGCGGCGAAACTTATCTTGTTTATGTCACTTACAATTGTCTTTACATTTTCATATGTTTTTAAATCAGTTGATTTAAGTTGCTCTAGAACATCTATAGGCTTGACCTTTTTGCCTTCGTCATTTATCTTTCCTATTAGATTTCTCACCCCGTCAAGCGCAGAACCCATGACTTGGTTGTCCAATGTCATGAAATCAGCCAGTTTTACGGCAAATTTTGTTCCAGCCATTTCGGCTATAATACGCTGCTGCGCATGCAGTAAATGGGTGGATTCCTTAAGACGTGCATTGAATTCGGCCGCAGCTTTCTGCTGCTCATCTTGCCTTCCAAGCAGCGCCTGAGCCTGCATATATGTTTCGCGATCAATGGCTCCGCTCAATATATTAAGATCAAGTATTTGCCTATTATAATCTCTGATTTGCTTAAGCTGAGATATGCGCTCTTCCTCCGATACTCCAGCCTGTATCAGTTCTCCTTCCTTCTCAATGGCATCAACAAGAGAAAGTCGGTAATCATTTGAACTATTCGCAACTTGAGCAAGAGCATTAACAAATCCAGCAGCAGCCTGCTCATTTCTACCAAAAAGTTTCTCGCTGACAAGCATAATCTCATTGAGACGCTCAAAAGATCTGCTAGCGTCCGTGAACCCCATCGCAGCAGTTTGCTGCAACTTAGCCATTGCCTCCACATCCATGTTGAAGCGCTTGCTTAATTCTATAGCTCTTTCTTTGACAGTATCGAATCCAACGCCAAGTGAGTTCATGCGCAGGGCAGTGTCGGCTATAGCTGCGTTCATCGAAGCTAGCGAGTTAGTAACATCAGCTAGATTAAGACTTATCCCGCCCATACCAGTACTGAGATTATTTAAAAGATTGTATACGCTATCTATAGTTCCCATGAATGAACCCTAATGAAAAAGGATCCGCAAAGGACGCGGATCCTTTTTGGTAATTTTCATTACTATTTTAATTTATTTTCGCCTCTATAAGTTCGACAATCAATGCTCCGACTGTTTCAGGAAGAAGATCAAACATCGCATATGATACTGGAGCGACATTTCCAGAGGCATCCTTCAATGTCCACTTCTTTATGCATCCGAACACGCGCTCAAATCTATATTTTATTGGATCAAATCTAATGCTGTCTCCATCTCTGACTATTGATGACTCAGAAGCTTTTCTGTTGCTTCCATAGGTTGGCTTGCGTATCCATACAGTGTTCTTCTCGTATGGAAGACTACCCAAAATCTCCTTAACCTTCTCTTCGTCGCTC
>Ga0208783_10001405_pt1 | contig 14280 bp, 18 predicted proteins | sample DEB19_08_DNA_2_FD_184529 | JGI IMG/M metagenome (GOLD analysis project Ga0208783, IMG submission 184529) | Aqueous microbial communities from the Delaware River and Bay under freshwater to marine salinity gradient to study organic matter... | ecosystem: Environmental > Aquatic > Marine >... | reverse complement strand
AGCTTTTTATCTGCATCGGCGTGTCCGCGTGAGATGATACTGAATTTGACGACAGCAGCTCAGTGCATAAGAGGCAATATATTTCCATTAAACCCGAATTCATGCATATCTATTCCATACTTTCATGATTCTGGGCAATATGCAGTCATAGCAAGCGGTGCGAGCATCAACTACGGATGGATATGCCTTGGCTACGAGAATTATGGCATTTCCAGCAGAGTGTTCGTTGTATGTGGAAAAAACAGATATCTAAAACCAAGAAACTGGGATATAAATAATTGCTCTAGTGCTGTTTATCTTGCAGCCATGAGAGTTGCAGTTTCAAATTCGGAGCAGTTCCCTGCTCCAGATTCGGTCATGCAACTCCCGTTGTTTGGCGCTAGCTCTAAGGGGACCACTTCTCTTTCTTGTCCAACTCCATCTGCAGGTTCTTTTGGTCATTTTGCCGCTCCAGTTGGTGCAACTGGAGGATATTTTTCATTCGCTCCCTTCAGCGCAAAATGCGACATAGAGGATTTTACCATCCCTACTTGTTCCGTACATTTGATTGGACAGATCATACTTGAACGGGCTGCTGATATATTCGGTGCACCAGATTTTGTAAATTCTGATCCAATTGTTGCACTTTACAGAGATCTTGATCCAAAAGGCTTTCAGTCTGGCGGAAAATCAAATATTATATACCTTTTTGAGCAACTTAGGGTTATAGCTGGAACTACTGCTATTCCTAGCACCATTTTAGATATATTTAATTCCACTAATTTAATTCTGAATGTAGCTGTGCCGAGAGTATTTTACTGGGACGAGGCAAAGTATAATTCAGTCACAGGTACTACAGATAACACAAACAAGTGGAAGGCAATATATCACATAGGAGAGAGAAACGTCATACTAGACACAGGATGCATTGCGACATCATCCACCAAGAAGAGATTGGGTTATGTGGACAATATTGTGAGCAGCTTAGGATCTAACGAATCGAACCCGTACCGCATGTTCGCCTTCATGTCATGCCAAGGAAACTCTTCTTCTTCTCTCACTATGGATCTAGATGGCGTTGGCTGTGCTTTAGCATGCTCTCAATGCGATGGAGGATGCCAGGTTGATTCTGGAACTGGACACAGCACGAATAGCTTATTGGGAGATGCAGGAACCCAGGTTCAAAACAATCAAAATTCATTCCAAGGAGATTTCGCTGATATACTGCTGCTTGGGTCCACCTCGTGCGGGTCGCTTCCTCCATGCAGTGGAATATGGTTTGACGAGTACGGCAATCTTATAAACTGTGGTGGATCTGCGACTATGGAGGTATCCGCATACAATCCCTGCGGGTGTGAATGCGTTCCTCCCTATCCATCGGTAAGCCTTACTTTCGGAGAGATAGATGCCCTTACTCAGAACGGTTGCATAGTGCCAGGACCAGTGCAATCCTCCGCATGCTTCAATGGACAAGCCATTAGCATAAGCCCGCCAGCATTTGCCAACTCCAATTCCGCATGTGGATCGCTTTGGGACGAAATGGCGTGTGGATGCGCCTGCATAGCGTTCGGCACCAAGGTGCTTATGGCTGACGGCACGGAAAAGAATGCTGAGAACCTTCGCGTGGGAGACTCAGTGCTTGGCATACGCTTCGGAAATAGCGAGGATCCATCCATATCCACTCCAGACATTAGCCAGATATCTTCTGGGTGGACTGCAGACGACATAGCCACATGGCAATTTGTACCAGCAGTTATCGGACAATTGCAAGTAGGATTTGAGCAAGAAAGATACTCAATAGGCGCTTTGGCTGCTAGTTTTGAGCATCCTGTACTCATAAAAGAAGGTAAATATTTTAGGTTTAGATCAATATCAATTATATCATCAGATTATTTTGCTGTAGACAGGAATCTGCAGATGGTGCAGGTATCTGAAATAGTGAGGCAGACTCGTCCAACCATGACGGTAGCCATCAGCCTTGTAGGAGCCCATGCTCTCGTGGCTGGAGGACTAATCGTCCATGACGGAGGAATACCTGCCTCTAGCACTACGGCCGAGGGCGGCATCGCACTTTCGTCGGGTACGACGGTGGATCCGTGCTCAAAGAATCTGGTGGTATGACATGCGTACTGTAAAAGCAGTTGACTTGCGTGGAAGAAGATTCCTTGTTAGCAGGCCGAAGCGCCTGGAGCCAGATGTTTTAGGATGGTGCAGGGCTAATTGCAAGCCCAAGATAGCGGTTGCTTACTCCTTAAACGGTCAGGAGGAGTTGGAAATCTTCATACATGAGATGCTACATGGTTGCTTTTGGGACATGGATGAGGAGGCAATAACCGACACGGCTGATGGCATCGCCAAAGCGCTTTGGAGAATAGGGTACCGAAAGCAGGAAATACAAAAAAAAGTAAAAAATAAGCGCGCGCGGCATAGGAAGAGTAAGACCCGTTCTCGTAAACGTAATTAATAAATCAGGGGGTGCTAACTCAATATGTCCGACAACACACAAAGTGAAAGCACAAGTAATAGTATTGATGTTCGCAAGGTCCAGCAGGCTGTTTCCATAGGTCAGTTCATATGGACGACCATAATAGGAGCGGCCGTGTTTCTGACCACCCTGTGGACAACGCAGTCCGTATCATCCACTCGTATTTCCCAATTGGAGAAACAGGTGGATGAGCTAAAGGTTGCGGATGAGAAAATCAATAACAGCCTTGCTCAAGCTGAAGGAAATACAAGAGCTCTTCTTCTGGAGATAAGCACCCGTCTACGTGAGATAGAGTTGAAGATGACCGAGCTCCAGACAAGACTTTCATTTGTCATGGACCAGAAAAATAATAACAAGTGAAAGATCTGTTCTAAGTTCTTTTTCCGCACACTACAATGAGTGTGGATGGAACAGATAAAAGAATTTGAGAAAAAAATAAAAGAATGCATAGACTCGTCGCACAAGCGACCAGACTGGCATTCTTATTTTTTAAGCATATGCGAAATAACCGCTGGAAGATCTCATGATGCCCAGACACAGCATGGGGCTGTGATAGTTGATTCCGATAACAGGATAGTCAGCACGGGCTACAATGGATTCCCATCAGGCTCTCCTGATACAGAATTTCCCAACTTAAGACCTGAAAAGTATGCATTCATGATACATGCTGAAATGAATGCGATAATTTCTGCCCAGCGCCCACTAAAGGGCTGTCGCATATACGTGACTGGAATTCCGTGCTCTAGATGTCTTATCCACATTGCTTCCACAGGTATTCGGGAGATCTGGTGTGGGACAAGAACTCATGCCGACAGATCTTCAGAAGTACAGTTTGTACAATGGTTTACGGAAAAAATGGGCATCAGAATCAACGGGGTGAATACCCCTAAATCTGAAGGAAGCAGCAGCAATTTTTAGTGCCTATTGACGAAGCGAAGAGCGGCGCTAGTCTGCCCCGCATTCCTGCGTTAGCGTCAAGTCGGTCCCATAAAACGATGGAGTATTTCATGATAAGGATGTCAGAAAACGAACTTAGGATGCTCAGGAGCAGCATCATGAACCGCATACCAATGCTTGTTACAGGGTTCACGAAGGTGCAGGGGGAGCCATGGCCAGCCTATAGGGTCGCGGCTTCTATGCACCGTGCCCGTGAGTTGTTCAGGTCATTTGACGCTGACCCTAAAACTTGCGTCATGACGACGCAGCAGGAGCAGGAAGCGTTTGAACTTTTGATCAATCTCAAGTTCAAGCTTCTTAGTCTTGTAGAGTTGTCGAATGACCGTAAGCAGGTCGTTCTTCCCTGTGGGATTGAAGCGCAAGAAGTTGCCTCTGATGTGTTCGAGTTGAGGAGCGCCCTCATTGCCGTCAACACTCCACTGGTTTTTTCTGTAACAAATAAGTGGAAGGAAAAGTACATCAACGAACACGACATGGAGGATAGGTGCTCTCTTTGCAATCAGATCCTCATCAAGTGCGTCGATCTCTTCAATCCGTACTTCTCCACCAAGTTCTCTACATTCGCCGTGAATTCGCTCAAGCGAGAAGTGTTCCGTGACCAGGAGAAATGCAACAACAGGAAGACGAGATTCCGACTGAAGGAGGATATCGAGCCTTCTATCAAATACAAGGCTCAGTCACTGATGGGCGATGTTGCGCACGCTGTAGATGTCAGCAGGATCATGAGCAAGGTGGAGGACGGAGTTAAGTTTTTGCGTGATCCATTGGACGAAGAGGTTATTCGCAGGCTAATCACCCATCTTAATGCAGGTGGAACTCTAAAGACTTTCGAAAAAGATCCAAGCATCCCCTCTGGAAGGGTGCGTGAGGTTCTGATTCGTGTCCGAAATCAATACAAGCCATCTTAAAATAACAAGAAACCCAGATCGAAGGTATCACTATTCCATAGGTCCATCAGGACTGCATGGAATAGGTATATTTGCATCGAAGAATCTCAAGCCAGGAGATAAGATATCGGTATTTCTCTGGCATAAGGATGGAAATCAAAGATCATTTATTAGAGACGAATCTTGCAGGTTCTGCAATCACAGCGACGACCGCGTCAATGCCGTAGTCCTGCCCGACGGAGATGACTTCTCTCTGTATTCGTCTTCTGCCATTAATGATGGCGATGAGATACTGATAAATTATCCAAAATCAGTTCAGACCATTGCTCAAGATGGGCTTTTCGCATTGCCAAGCATCGTGAGGGCTAGGACGAAAAACTACATTCCTTTTCTCAAGGATAAAAAGAATAGGTCGCTTCACGATGAACTTGAAGAGATATTCCAAGGCAAGTGGAAGTGATTATTTTTTTGGCTTGGTAGGGACAAAATTTGGCTTCCTGCCGCCTGATCCATCGCTTTTTCTTTCCACTTTTCTCTTTCTCTCGCACGAATTTTTTCGCTCCTGAGAGGACATGTTCTTCGCCTTGCTGCGAGGAAGGCATTTAGGGTATCCACCAGAATCTGTATCTGATCTTCCGCATGGAGGAAGTCCCTTGGCGCATATGTTTACCCAGTCGCCCTTTTTTCCTTTTCCAAACCATTCCTTAAGAGATGCTTTTTTATACCAGTTCATGAAATTTTATTATTTTATTGCCGCTCTTCCACCTGCAGAAATTCTTCCATCTTTGTCCTGAATGATTGCCATTCACTGTTCGCGTTCGTGCACCAATCGCTACTCAAGTAAGGCTCTATCTCTCTTCTTGATGTGGTGGCTATGATCTGATTGTTCTTTGCAGACGCATGCTGATGCAATACTGAGACGTACTCGGCTGCGTTTTTTGCATCCATGCCAAAGTCTATGTCATCGATTACCAGAATGGAGTTCTGCATGCCTATCTTCATATCTAGAATGGGCGACATTGCTGCCTGCATAGATGATCCAAGGCTGTCGTTCGTGCTTACAACCCTTTTTCCTCTTCCAGGGTAGTACATGATCGCATCTTTTCCGCTTTCCATAGAAGATCTCATCCCTATTGAATTTATTGATTGATCTTTAGTTCCCAGCACGACAGGAACGCCTTTCTCCGTCCGAGCTTCAATCCGATAAGGGAGCACGCCTCCAGTTGGCTTTACCCAAGCGCGCATAATGAATTCTACCAGGTGGGTCTTTCCCCACCCAGTAGGAGCGATAATGATGTTTGCGCCATATTGGTTGCGAGGCTCCCAGAGAACCTTCGATGGTCTTTCCAGACTTTTGATTTTGGTGATGTTCACCCGATTATTTCGGCGTGATTTTCATCACATTTGCGACAGGAATTCTCACCAAGAATGGCTTTCCAGCCATGGGATCGCTGTGTGTGACCTCTACAATGTTGTCGCCCTCAGCGACATCCGCCTCGCCATCCCATAGTCTTCCGCAATAAGAATATCTTAGGGAGCATCTCTTCTTTTTCTTGGTAGTCGGCCAGACGGGAAGCATGGTTCTTAGCAGGGTCACATCGGAATGGTCTCCATCTTTAGTTATGAAAACGGGAATATCCTTGGGACCTATAGTAGAAGACTTTATTTCCGAATCAAAGAAGTCTCCGGTTGAGGTGAACCCTCGAACCTTATCTCCCTCCTTGGGAAGTTTCTTTGATGCACGCTCGTACCATGAAGACATATATGAATGTTTATCGTCTTATGGTAGGAAATCCTTGTTCTCTATCAGGAAAGACGTGCTTATTTCATGTTTTATGGATGCGGCATGCGTAGCCATGGCGGAGTCTCCGCAGGCTAAGAAGCATGCATTCGCCGCTTTTGACAAGAACGGTAACTTGATTGAGTGTGGGATCAACAGGTTCCCAACATCAGAAAATGCCGAGAAGGCAGGATACGAGTGGGGAGCTCATCATGCCGAATTCGATCTCTTTTCCATGCACGGAAAAATTAGTTCCGCCGAGTTCTTCGTAGGGGTTAGGGTAAACAGGTTCAGGGAATTTCGATGCTCAATACCGTGTGTGGAATGCTCTGAAAAGTTCTCCCTTTCGTCTGTTCCAGTGTTTGCTTTAGACTGGAACGGCAGCATCGTGCGCTTCAGTTCTAGTGGAAGCCATGACAGCATTTGCCGCCTTCCAGGAGCAATTAAATGAAGTCAAATGTGCCTCTTGCTGCCCGAAGAGATAGGATTGTAAACTCTTGCAGAAAGAATCTGGAGCAAAGACACAGGCGAGTGCTGGTCGGATTGAGCGGAGGAGCAGATTCCTGCGCATTGCTTGGATGCCTTTGTGTCCTCAGGGATAGAGGGGATTTAGATGAGGTCTCCACCATTCATGTCTGCCACAACATGAGGGATAATTGCGAGGTCGATGCTTCTTTTTCTCAAAGAATAAGTGCGGAACTCGGTTGCAAATTCGTCCGCGAGGATATCTATCCCAAGGGCATGACCGGCAACTCATATGATGTCTGCCGTAATTTGCGTTACGGCAAGATGGTGCAGCATTGTCGTGATCAGGGATTCACCGCTTTGGCAGTTGCTCATCACCTAAATGATCAACTGGAAACCATGATTTTTCGCATTTCAAGGGGAGCTGTCCCGAGCTCCATATGCGGCATGGATTTTTCATCGCAAATTTACGGCGATGTCAGTCTCGTTCGTCCTCTTTTAGAAGTCACCCGCAAGGATTGCGAGAGGATGTGCTCTAAGATGGGCGTGATGTGGATCGATGACCCCTCCAACGCCAATACCGACCGTACAAGAGCTTTTATTCGTCATGAGATTGTTCCTCTGCTGCGCAAGTTGAACCCTAGAATAGAGCAAAGCATCGGTCGTATCTCAAGGACGATGCGCAAAGAACTGCGAGGCAATACGCATGGATTCGCGAAAGAAAAAGAACAAAGCAGAAATATCGAACAATAATGACCAGATCACTAAGGATGCAGCATTTGTGATGTTCCTTGCAGAGCAAGAGGACATCAGGGATGAGCGCGGTGAATTCGAATGCAATGGATCATTGTTCAAGACGGTGGTAGAGTCTAGACCAGCCGATGAAGAATTCCCTGAAGAAACATGGGACTCATACGTCGCGGTGGACGGACATTTCTACTATGCAGGAACATTCATAACCAAAGACGAAGCTGGGAGACATTGTTCCGAACTTCGTTTGAGGTTGGAAAAGATGACCAAAAACTATATTTCTAGCATTATGGCAGGCGGAATGGGCTAAAATCTGTACTTTTCCACATATTGACTTGACAACTTATTTTTCTCTTGCTATGGTGTTTTCATGAGCAAGAATACGACTCAAGACAATCATTCGGAAACTGAGCTTTTGCACATGCTCAATGCTGGCAAGCAGGTATGGGTCAGATGTCCCTCCAAGGTTATCGGAGGAATGGAAAAACATTGGTCTAGAGCTAGATTGCTGAATGTTATTAAGAGTGAGGCTATGATCAAGCCGATAAAACATGGTGGAAGGGTTGAACGCGTTCCTCTTTCCGTCATTAAGTTATGGAAGAGTATGAACGCAAAACAAAGTATATGAGTAAACCAAGATTAGTTGTACTTCAATGGCCATCGGAGTTAGGCGGAGCAGACACAAGGCTTAATGATCTTCTTAGGCTGCTTCATAATGATTGGGATATAACATGCGTGCCCAATGATCCTTTCAGGCTGACCGAGGAAAAGAACATATCTTTCCTTAACAGCCTTGGAATAAAATATTGTCTCTTGGATCAACTCCCTCATAGGTATGAGGGAGTTGCTTTTTCTTGCTGTAACTTCAGAATATTTACCGAAGCGTGGCGGATAAAGGCGGTCAAAGACCGCGGCATGAAACTGATATGGGCAAATGACATGATGTGGCATGATCCAGAGGAGATAAGCGCCATAACAAAGGGATTTGTTGATCTCGTAATATTCACAAGTGAATTTCACAGGAGCATGATGCTCCCTAAGATAATCAGCGCTAATCCTTTCCAGAAGCATGCAATATTGCCCAATTACTTCGATCCCGATCATTGGAAGGTTGATCCAAAGATCCATTCTGGCAATGATCTAGTGATAGGGAAGAGCAGCCGCGCCGACTGGCTCAAGTACCCAGACGACTTTCCTCTTTTTTACGAGAGAATGGGCGAAGGAACAAGTTTCGATATACTTGGATGGAATGCAGAACTGGGCAAGAAGTATTCCTGGCACAACTTTGACAATCGGTGGAATTTGCGAGCGGAGTCGTCCATGGATATCAAAGAATGGCTTGCGGGAATAGATGTCTTCGCCTATTGCTCTAATTATAGGTTCATTGAGAATCAGAGCAGATCAATAGTGGAATCGATGCTATGCGGAGTTCCAGTTATGGCTCCAAGGAAGTACAACTTCCCCAACATGATATGGGACAGGAGATGTGGATGGCTTTGGGACGACGAAACGGAGATCAGAGAGGGGATATCGTTCATGCAAGATCCAGAAAACAGGAATATCATGGGCGGAAGAGCGCGCTCATGGTCACTCGACATATGGTGCAACACCCGTCAAGCCATTAATGGATGGAACAAATGCGTTCAAGAGGTGATGAAATGAAAAGAATATTGTATTGGTCAGTGGCCTGGGGCACTCATACCAACATGCTCCAAGCTCTTGTCAACAGCATGAGGTCGAATGGCATAGAGGACAGGTTCATTGCCTTCACAGATAAGATACTAGAACATGTGGAGAACAAGCCGCTTGATGAATCTATACCAAAGGATCAGCCTCAGTTCTGGAAGTTTGAATATCTGGCTAGACATATGGCAAGGGAGAAGGTTGATGCTCTAGTCTTCATAGATGCAGATCATTACTATGTGAGGAAACCAGAAAATCACCCTTTAGAGATACTGGGAAACGATCCGTGGCATTCATTTCTGGAAAGTCCTATTAATTCTCCTGCAACTAGAAGGGCAGATTGGTGGTCATGCCCCAATGAAAAACTGGTTTCTATATATAGAAGGTTTGGTGTAACCCAGAGGGAAATCAGGAACACGAACGGAGGATACTGGATATGCAAGCCAGAATTTGGAGAGCATGCTCGGGTTGTTGCGAAGGAATTTAACCAGTTTGCCGCCAGGGAAGGATACAGTTTCCCCGAAGAGGTGAGCATCTCTGTTCTTTCTCACATGTTCAGCAAGGATTATTCGCAAAGATTCAATGAAAAATGGATGTCATATTGGGCATCAGAGTGGACTGGTCAGTTCAATGATCGAGTTCCAGATGGAACTCCTTGGAGACATCAGAGTTACATGACCAATGTTCAGACCCTGGTAAATCCAGCGATAGTGCATGCCATGCGTTCAAAGACCGCCTTGGCAGCATTGGGAGCCCCCTACATCAAGGATAGGGCGAGTATTGCTCCTGCGGGGGGATGCGCCCCATGCCAGAGGAAAAGGCAAGAGATGGAGGCAGCAAAAATATCTCAGGCAAGCGTAATAGAATCCCTAAGCATAGATGTAATAAACAATAGAAGGTCATTATGTGTTATTTGTCCAGAACATAGCGAAGGACAATGCCGTAAAAATGATAATATAAATATAGCAGCAATAACATCAGACCCTAACGCTAAGTGTCCGATAGGTAAATGGTAAAAGAGGAAAATATGCATATAGGTACATTATTTCAAATATTGAACCAGTTGCGAATGATGCACTGGCAGACCGAAAGCTATGCGGCTCATGTCGCTCTTGGCAGTCTATATGACTCTCTTGATGAGTTGATAGATGATTTTGTAGAAACTTATTCTGGAAAATATGGCAAGCCAAAACTAGAATCTCCTCTCAGCATATCTGTTGCTGACATCGGCAGGATTGATCCAGAGAGTTTTCTAGGAGAGGTTGCCCAGTTCCTCCAGGGCAAGTTCTCAGAAGAATTCGATCCGTCTAAAGACACTGACATAGCAAACATCAGGGACGAAATGATTGGTGCCGTCAACAAAACCAGATATCTTCTAAGGTTAAAATGAGATGGCAAAGAAGAGACGAATATTCCATGCCATAACGGCTCCAGAGAATCAGTCGTCTCTTCATAAGTCTCATGTAGCTAAGTCTCTTACTACAGGCAAGCCTTCTCGAAGAATGGATGTAGAGATATCGTGCCTTAAAAACGGACGCTGCAAGGTCAAAGTCCATGAAGTTACTGCAAAGGGTGAGATAAAAAATCGCGTATACAGCCTTTCAGATGTAACGGATATGCTTCATTCGATACTTGATAAATATGCAAAAGACAAGTATTGGAAGGGTCTTTTCCCGATAGTAGACATGTTCAGAGACTAGCATGAAGACTTATATAAGCACTTCAATAGAACCTGGTCAGCCAGATTTCGCTAGAAGTTGCCTCGTCATCCATGACATAGATTTTGGTCTGGTCAATGATGGAACATTCGTGGATGCCGATGCGTGCGTTGATTTTGCTAGCTCTATCAATGCTAAAGAATACCGATATGGCGTGCTTGATTTTCCTCAGATACCATATCTGCTTGAAGAAGGCTTTACCGAAGCTCAGGCTGAAGAATGCGCAAATGGCATAAACGATGCTCTAGGGAGCCTGATTTCCGCCTTTCCATCAGTTCGCTGGACTATACTTCAACTAGGAAGAATATTTCCATTTGAAGTTGATAACTACTCTGTTGTCAACAAGAAAAAAATACAGTCCTTTGTTCTGAGCAGAACGAACGCTCAGATATTCTCCAATATAGTCACGCAAAATGCCAATTGGGCTTGCATTGACCTGCGTCCAGGAGAAGAGGACAGTTCCGTCCCTGCTCATCAGAGATTCGACTTGTGCAAAGCCAGAGCTTCTTGTGCCATTTCTATAATTTCAAGATCGGGATGGACTGAAAATATATATGGCTGTGTCGGAAAGTATGTATGGAATCCAAGAAACTCTGTTGGATATATAGACGAAAGTTTTCCAATACAGTCCGTCTGCGCTCAGTTGCAGTACTTCGGCATCGGAGGTCTTCTGCATTATCATCCAGGCAGCGTCGTATGGAGGATCCACAATGATAATCCAGCTAACGATGCCGCCAACGGCATATCAGGATTCGGTGATATGTTTGCATTTGAAGATGCTAAAAACAGCATTTATAATGATGCGCAATCAGTTCTTTCCGCAGCCTCGGGATTTGGTAATTTTTCCTCTGGGGATCCTAGGGAGATTCTCCTCAACAAGTTGGTAAACGACTTCAAAGGTCAGGGACTTATGAACAGATCCGAGCATGTTTGGCATGAATTAAACAACAATGTCTCCGCCGATGGATTTTGGCTGCGTAAGGAAGATAAGCCTCCCAGGCCCAATCCATCGGACTTCTCCTAAATCCTCATCTCCATTTTATCCTTAATTTCTTCTTGGGAAAGTTGCAGCATCAGTTTTCTTCTTCTTTCCCTAACCTGACGCAGCTGGGAATCGAAAGATCCTCTCTTTTCCGCTATCAGTTTTGACTCTTCGTCGTTAAGAACCGCTATTGAATCGGCAATCTGTTTCTTTAACTGAAGTCTTTGATATATCTTCTCATCCATGGTGCCTTTTGCCACCATGTAGGTGACATTAACATCCTGCTTGCTGCTTATCCTAAAAAATCTGTTTATGGATTGTATGTCCGTGGACGGAGCCCAATCGAAGTCATTTATTATAACATCGGTGAGGATATTTGGAAAATCTACGCCAGTACCTCCAGCTTGGAGGTTGATCACTATTGCCATAACTGGACTGTCTGGGTTCTTAAAAGAAGAAACCACTTCCTCTCTAACATCCGATCCCTGTTCTCCGTCTATAGTGAAAACAGTTTTTCTCAGATTGAGTCTTTCGAGTACATCTTCCAGCTTCTTGACAAGCATGTTTCTTGAAGAGTTAAATGCAGTGAATATAGCTACTTTTTTTCCCTGCTTTAGGATAGACTCCGCTTTGGCTATAGACTGATCTGTCTTGAGATCTGCAACGGCATTTCTAGCATTGATAGGGTGGACATCTGCGCCGCCTGCCTTTTTAGTTGCCAATTCATCTATCTGAGTCTGCGTTATATTGCTATCCTCTTCAAAGGTATTCAAGTTGGGAAGGTTTGGTTCAACTTGTCTTTTACTTCTCTGTATGTAAACACCATGATCTATAAGCGTCTGGCGAAGTTCGTCCGCTTTTTCTAGTCGCGTAGCTTGATCCTTGGGGTGGGTGAATCGATCCTTAAACTTTTCAAAAGGTATCTGTCCGATGGGATGGTTTGTAGCCTTTAACTGGTTATATACATCGTCGGCCGTGTTCGCCACCATTGTTGCCGTAGCCCCCCATACAAAAGGGACGTATTTGGAGATATCCTGAATGTTGAAAGTAGTGTTTTGAGCCTTGTGTTGCATATTGCCAGTGGGATCTCTGTCTGAAGGATCTCCGTTCTTAATTGTATGAGATTCATCCAAGATAAGAACTGTTATTTTCCCCGCCTTGGCATCTTCCATTAGCTTACGAGTCACTTCTTCTCTAATTTTAGGCGTTCCGAATATACTGTAAGGCAACACAGTCCATTTCGATTCCGCCCTATAGTCGGAAGATACATTGGTACTTTTAGTCATGCCAATTATTTCTTTTTCAAGTTGCTTTACGACTATATTCTTGGTGATAATAACACATCGGCCGCCAGATGCCTCAAGCCTTATGTGAGCAGCGGCGATTAGTTGCAGGCTTTTTCCTACTCCAGGTTCATCTCCCAGTATGGCTGAATTCCTAGTAAGAAGAAATTTTATTCCTTCTATCTGCTTATCCTTAATGGTTACGCCAGCTTGTTTTTTTGTCCGAAGAAGGTGTTCTGCAAAATTTGCCTCCACTTTCTTTATCTCTTCATTGAGTTGTTTTTCCCCTCCTGGAAGGTCTATTTCTCCATCAGCACGAGAAAAAGGTATTTTATTTTGTCTTATCATTTCATCTAAAAAAGGTCTGGCTTGGTCTGTGTTGTAGCCTTGGGACTCACATACTTTTAAAAATCTATAAAATGCATTCCTATCGCCGCGTAAAACGACTTGCGTCATGGGTAGCTTATTGTCTAAAGAAGGGGATTGGATAAGCTGGTGATAGGCGTAACCTGGAACTTCATTTCCTGGCGATGAAGGAAAGCATTCTTCTGTTATGTTCAAAACAGGGATTGGATTACCATATCCTCTAAGATCAAGAATTATATTTCCTTGATATTCGGAAAGTTTTATTAGAGACTGGCTTTCAACTACAGGATTTATTTTTATTTCATTTACTATCGCAGAAAGACCAGATACCGCATCTCCGTATCTTGAAATATTAGAATACAATTGCACTATCTCCCTGTCCGTTGGAGATGATATCGTTATGTCCCTGCTTTTCTGATCTACTGATATTCTATTTACCCCAAATAAGGATATTATTGCGCCTAGTGTAAGGTTGTTCTTTGGGGCGGGTATGATAAGGGTTCTTCCGTCAAACCTTGCCTTTTCTGATGTACTAACCTCTCCTACTTGCTTTATTTTATTAAATGCCTTACATACGGCTTCTCCGTCCTCCTGTGAGGATTGAAAAATTATAGAATTACCAATTCTGCTTATAAATTTGGCATTTTTGGCATTAGGATTGCCAGCTGAAACAGCAGACTGTATTGATTTTACAAAATCATCAGCATTAGCGTCTTGCAAGGTGAAGGTTTTTTCTGTCGACATTATAAATAGATTTTACCAATACTTTCGGCAACCCTGCCTATATAAAAAACATTATTTGTTCGAAAACAAAATATGCCATTAATTTCAGCAATATCTATAGGAAGTTTATCTCCAAACGCAGAGGCGATTTGGTCTGCTCAATCCGGAAGCACCGCTAAGAAAGTTCTAATAATCAGGGAAGATGATTTCTTTACTGTTGGA
>Ga0208783_10001403_pt1 | contig 14296 bp, 14 predicted proteins | sample DEB19_08_DNA_2_FD_184529 | JGI IMG/M metagenome (GOLD analysis project Ga0208783, IMG submission 184529) | Aqueous microbial communities from the Delaware River and Bay under freshwater to marine salinity gradient to study organic matter... | ecosystem: Environmental > Aquatic > Marine >... | reverse complement strand
TGGCTTCGCGGCCGCCGTGTGTGGCATGGGAGCGCTCGCGGCTTGGGCGGTGAGCGCGAGCCCGCGCACCAGCCCCGCGGGCCGCGTGGCCGCCTCGCTCGCATCCACGATCCTGCGACTGGCCCCCGCGCTCGTGGCCCTCGGATGGCTGCAGGCGGCAGGCGGGGCGCTCGCGGCCGACGGCGCCGGCGGCTACCTGGTAATTTTCTATCTGGCGGTGCTTGCGGCCGAAGTGATTCGAACGATCATGGAGGCGCGGCGAGGGGCTCGGCGCCGCGGCGCCAATGACACGATTTGACGCCGAACGGGCCGATCACGCACACTCTCCACCACCCGCCGAGAAAACGCCGGCTGTCGAAGCTGGTCCGTCAGGAAAACGATTCCCGCGATGTCCGACCACAATCCGATCTACCACCTCAAAGACGCCTACTACTTCGAGGTGCCGAAGCCCCTCTGGCGGCAGAACTGGCGGACGCTCGACGACGTTCCCGCCTTTCTCAAGGCGCCCTACGAGCATGAGCCGGCGTCGATGCCGAGCGTCGAGCAGTTCAACGCGGCCCTCGACGGCAAGATCCTGATTCCACAGCCCTTCGGCACGCTCGACAGCCTCTACGAGAAAAAGAGCGGCTTCTGCATCTCGAAATACATGCTGCTCGAACTGCTGCTGGCAGGCGTGCTGCTGCTTCTGTTCAGCCGTCTGGCGAAGCGCCTGGCGTCGGGCGAGCCGGCCAAGGGCGCGTTTGCGAATCTGTTCGAGGCGATGATCCTCTTCGTGCGCGATCAGATCGCGCGGCCTGCGATCGACAGCCACGATCACGGCCACGGGGAGCACGACGACCACCATGCGCACGACCATGGCCACGCCCACGGCGAGGCGGCGCTTGCCGGCGCGGGCGGACCTGCCGTGACCGTGCACCGCGAGGTGCACGATGGCGATCGCTTCGTGCCGCTCCTGCTCACGCTCTTCTTCTTCGTGCTGGGCTGCAACCTGCTCGGCATGCTGCCCTGGGCAGGCTCGCCGACGGCCTCGTTTTCGGTCACCCTGGCGCTCGCCGGCGTGACGTTCCTCACCGTGGTCGTGGCGGGCATGCTCAAGTTCGGCTTCTTCGGCTTCTTCAAGAATCAGGTGCCGTCGATGGATCTGCCGCTCCCGCTGGCGATCCTCCTCAAGCCGATGATCTTCGCGATCGAGATGCTCGGCCTGTGCATCAAGCACCTCATCCTGGCCGTCCGACTCCTCGCCAACATGGTGGCCGGGCATCTGGTGCTGCTCGGAATCATGGGGCTGATTTCGGCGGCGGCCACCTACTCGATGGGTCTGTGGGCCACCGTCACGGGCATCAGCGTCGTCAGCAGCACCCTGTTCAGCATCCTCGAACTGTTCGTCGCCTTCCTGCAGGCCTACATTTTCACCTTTCTTTCCGCACTGTTCATTGGCGCGGCGGTACACCAGCATTAGGCTTGCCGCCACCTCATCCGACCTTGTTTCGATTTTCCGTTTCACCCCGGACACCCGTTCGGTCCCTCGTATTCCAAGGAGCTTGATCCCGTGATGATCCGATCCCTGTTCTCGACCCGTTCGCTCGTCACCGTGGCCGCCGTCGCCGTCGCGTTTTTCTGCGCCGACGTGGCGAGCGCCCAAGAAGTCACCGGCCGTTCGCTGATCGACCTCACGTCGTATTTCGGCGTCGGCCTCGTCGTGATCGGCGCCGCGCTCGGCATCAGCCGGCTCGCGGCGGCGGCCTACGAAGGCATGTCCCGCCAGCCCGAAGTGGCTGGCAGCATCCAGACGGCGATGATCATCGCGGCGGCCCTCATCGAAGGCTTCACCTTCTACGCGCTGTTCATCTGCTCGCAGAAGGCCTGAGTCTCCACCGGTCGGTGCGGACGACGTCCGGCCGGCCGGTGATCCGTCGAGGAGACGGGGTGCGATTCCGCCCCCCGTCTCCCCGCGACGGCGATGTTTCCGAGATGCAGGAACGAGCGCTTTGGGTGTTCGCCCCCGATCTCTTCGAGACCGTCTCACCAGCGGAGTTTCAGTGACCATGATCGCCTGTCTTCGAGCCGTGTGCCTGATCGTGGCGCTTGTGCCCGCCGGCGTCGCATCCGCCAGCGATGCGCACGGCCATGCGCCCGAAATCGGCCACAACGCTCCCGCGGGAGTGAGCCAGCAAGACTTCGAGAGCCCGGCGTGGTTCCAGACCGACCTCGCCGTGTGGTCGTTCGCCGTGTTCTTGGGCCTGCTCTTCCTGCTGACGAAGTTCGCCTGGAAGCCGATCATGGAGGGGCTCGAGAAGCGCGAGGACGGCATCGCCCGGCAGATCGCGGAAACGAAGGCCGCCAACGAGGAGGCCAAGCGAATGCTCGCGTCGTATGAGCGGCGGCTCGCCGAGGCTTCGGAAGAGGTGCGCGGCATGCTCGAAGAGGCCCGCCGCGACGCCGATGTCACCCGCCAGACGATCGTGGCGGAGGCCCGCAAGGCGGCCGACGACGAAAAGGCACGGGCGAAGCACGAAATTCAGCTCGCCAAGGACGATGCCCTCTCGCAGATCGCGGAGAAGGCTGGGCACTTGGCCGTCGAGGTCGCCGGGAAGTTTCTCCGCGACAAGCTCGGCAGCGACGACCAGGCCCGGCTGGTCAGGGACTCGGTCGCCAGCCTGTCGAGCCGTGCCAGCGTCAACTGATTCCCACCGACACCGTTCCCGCAAGCCCCACCTTTCATGTCCCGATCGAACACGAGCCACAGCGAAGCTGCCCACGTCGACATCGCGGCCGATCGAGTCGCGAAGGTCTACGCCCAGGCGATTCTCGAGGCGGGCGACGCCGCCACGTGCACCGACGCCGTGCTGGGCGAACTTGCCATGCTCGCCCAAGACGTGCTGCCGAAGGTGCCTGAAGCCGCAATCGCATTCGCGTCGCCGAAGGTGCCAGCGGACCAGAAGGCCGCCCTGATCGACAAACTGGGCAAGGGGCGCCTCACGCCCACCACGGTGAACGCCCTCCATGTGCTCGCCCAACACGGCCGCCTCGGGATCCTGTCGCTCGTCGTGGCCGCCGCCGAGCGGCTCGCCGACGAGCGTGCGGGCCGGCAGCAGGCGATCTTCACGACCGCCATCGCCCTCGGGGCGGACGAGCAGGCCAGGATCGTCGCCGACGTCGAGAAGGCCCTGTCGGCCCGCTTGAAGCCGGCGTTCGTCGTCGATCCGGCCATCATCGGCGGCCTCGTCGTCCGCGTTGGCGACACCATCTACGACCAGTCGGTCGTCACGAGCCTCACGCGGCTCGGCGGCCGTCTCCATCAGCGAAACATCCAAGCCATCCAAACCGGGGAGTACTCATGGCACAGTTGACCGACGAAATCGCATCCGTCCTGCGCGAGGAAATCTCCCGCTTCAAGTCGGGCATCGATGTCCGCGAGGTGGGGCGCGTACTCGAGGTGGGCGACGGCATCGCCCGCGTGTGGGGCCTGTCGGGCGTGATGTCGGGCGAAATGGTGGAGTTTCCCGGCGGCATCACCGGCCTGGCCTTCAACCTCGAGGAGAACTCGGTCGGCGTGATCATCCTCGGCGACTACCTCAAGGTGACCGAAGGCGACGAGGTGAAGAGCACCGGCCGGCTGCTCTCCGTGCCGGTCGGCGATGCGGTGATCGGCCGCGTGCTCGATCCGCTCGGCAACCCGCTCGACGGCAAGGGGCCGGTGGTCACGGACCTGCGCCGCCCCGTGGAGACGCTCGCTCCCGGCGTGGCCGAGCGGTCCCCGGTGCGCGAACCGCTCCAGACCGGCATCAAGGCCGTCGACGCGATGACGCCGATCGGCCGTGGCCAGCGCGAGCTGATCATCGGCGACCGGAAGACGGGCAAGACTGCGATCGGGATCGACGCGATCATCAACCAAAAGAACAGCGGCGTGAAGTGCTTCTACGTCGCCGTGGGACAGAAGGATTCGTCGGTCGCCGTGGCGATCGACACGCTGCGCAAGTATGGCGCGATGGACTACACGACCGTGATCGTGTCCGGTGCCAGCACCGCCGCTCCGCTGCAATACATCGCCCCCTACTCGGGCACCGCGATGGCCGAGCACTTCATGTACAACGGCCAGCACGCCCTGATCGTGTACGACGATCTCTCCAAACAGGCCACGGCCTATCGGCAGCTCTCGCTGCTCATGCGGCGGCCGCCGGGACGCGAGGCCTACCCGGGCGACGTGTTCTACGCCCACAGCCGCCTCCTCGAACGCTCGGCCAAGCTCTCGAAGGAACTCGGCGGCGGCTCGCTCACCTCGCTGCCGATCATCGAGACGCTCGAAGGCGAAGTGTCGGCCTACATTCCCACGAACGTGATCTCGATCACCGACGGCCAGATCTACCTGCAGCCCGATCTCTTCTTCGCTGGCCAGCGACCGGCCATGAACGCCGGCATCTCGGTGTCGCGCGTGGGCGGTGCCGCCCAGACGAAGGCGATGAAGAAGGTGGCCGGCGGCCTGCGTCTCGACCTCGCGAGCTTCCGGGAACTCGAAGCATTCGCCCAGCTTGGCACCGACCTCGATGCGGCGACCCAGCAGCGGCTCGACCGCGGCTACCGGATGGTGGAACTGCTGAAGCAGGGCCAATACGCCCCGATGGACACGGTCGACCAGGTGCTCTCCATCTACGCCGGCACCCGCGGCCACCTCGACGACGTCAAGCGCGAGGAGGTGGCCGATTGGGAGAAGGGCTTCCTCACGTTCGTGCGTGACCAGGTGCCCGAACTCCGCGCCCGGATCGACTCCTCCAAGGAGCTCGACGCCGAAAGCGAACGGCAGTTGGAGGCGGCGATCGCCGAATTCAAGCGGCAGCGGGCCGCGAAGGGCGGCGAGGCCCGGCACCTGGCCGGCGCCCGGTAGACGAGGCATCCAGACACCCACGCCGCAGGTCGCACACGATGGCAAAAGCCCGGGCACTCGATCGACGCCGGAAGTCCGTGAGGAACATCCGGAAGATCACGCGCACCATGGAACTGATCGCCACCGCCCGCTTCAAGAAGGCGATGGATCGGTCGGTCGCTGCTCGCGATTACACGAAGCACCTGGCGAAGATCCTTGAGAACATCGCGAGCGTGGGGGCCGACGTGGCCCATCCGCTGCTCGAGATCCGGCCGACCAAGCGGGCGGCGGTGCTCGTGCTCACCGGCAACCGCGGCCTGTGCGGCGGGTACAACTCCAACGTCGTCCGCCAGAGCGTCGCCATGCTCGGACAATGGAAGAGCGAGCAGGTGCCCGCGCACGTGAGCGTCTCGGGCAAGCGCGGCATCTCGGCGCTCAAGTTCCGCGGCGTCGACATCGTCGAGTCGTTTACGACGTTCGAAGACAAGCCCGAGTTCGCAGCGGTGGCGCCGATCGGGCGGGCCTATCTCGAGGCCTATTCGAGCGGGGCCATCGATCGGCTCGATGTCGTCTACACGAAGTTCGATTCGATCGCCCGGCAGCAGGCCGTCACCGAGATGCTCCTGCCGCTGGCGCCGCCGCGAACGTCAGACTCCACCGCAGCGACAAAACTCGCCTCCGACGAATACGACTTCTATCCCTCGGCGGAGAGCATCCTCGAGGAGATTCTGCCGGCGAGCTTCCTCTCGCGGCTCTTCAAGTGCTTTCTCGACGCCGCCGTGAGCGAGCAGGTGGCACGGATGGTGGCCATGAAGGCCGCCACGGAGAACGCCGGCGGCCTGATCAAGAGCCTGTCGCGACAGTACAACCGGGCCAGGCAGAGCCAGATCACCGGTGAGATCATGGAGATCCTGGGAGGGGTCGAGGCCCTCAAGAAATAGCGAGCACATTCCTGACAGCGACGCCCATTGGCGTCGATGCAGCGGACCTTTGGCCGCTGATCGCCGGAACCCGGAAGATTCATCCATCTGACAAATCAACAGACACCTCACACACCACTTCCCGCAGAGGCAAAGGCAGCAATGGCAAACGGCAGCATTACCCAGGTCATCGGCTCCACGTTCGACGTCGAGTTTCCCGAGAGCTCGATCCCGGCGATCTACAACGCCGTGCGGATCGACAGCGCGAAGAAGGGCGTCGATCTGCACCTCGTGGGCGAGGTGCAGCAGCACCTCGGCGGCGGCAAGGTGCGGTGCGTGGCCCTCGGCTCCACCGACGGCCTGACCCGCGGGGCCGAAGTGGTCGATACCGGGGCGCCGCTGTCGGTGCCGGTCGGCAAGGGCACGCTCGGCCGCGTGTTCAACCTGCTCGGCGAGCCGATCGACGGCCGCGGGGCGGTGGAGAGCCAGGAGCGCTGGCCGATCCACCGCGACCCGCCGCCCGTGAAGGAACTGACCACGAAGACCGAGCTCTTCGAGACGGGCATCAAGGTAATCGACCTCCTTACGCCGTTCGTGCGTGGCGGCAAGGCCGGCCTCTTCGGCGGTGCCGGACTCGGCAAGACGGTGATCCTCACCGAGCTCATCGCCCGCATCGCATCCGCCCACGGCGGCTACTCGGTGTTCGCCGGTGTCGGCGAGCGCACCCGTGAGGGCACCGACCTGTGGCTCGAGATGCAGGAGGCCAAGATCGGCGACACGGGCCGGAGCGTGATCGAGCAGACGTGCATGGTGTTCGGCCAGATGAACGAGCCGCCCGGAGCCCGCCTCCGCGTGGCCCTCTCGGCGCTGACGATGGCCGAGTATTTCCGCGACACGACCGGTGCCGACACGCTGCTCTTCGTCGACAACATCTTCCGCTTCTCGCAGGCGGGCAGCGAGGTGAGCGCCCTCCTCGGTCGCATGCCGAGCGCCGTGGGCTACCAGCCGACGCTGGCCACGGAGATGGGTGCCCTCCAGGAGCGGATCACGAGCACGTCGAAGGGGGCCATCACCAGCGTGCAGGCCGTGTACGTGCCGGCCGACGATCCGACCGACCCGGCCCCGGCCACGGCGTTCGGCAATCTCGATGCGTTCCTTTACCTGGAGCGTTCGATCTCCGAGAAGGGCATCTACCCCGCCGTCGATCCGCTCGCCTCGTCGAGCCGCATTCTCGACCCGCAGTACGTGGGCGAGCGGCATTACAAGATCGCGCGGCGCGTCCAGCGGACGCTGCAGCGCTACCGCGAGCTCCAGGACATCATCGCGATCCTCGGTGTCGACGAACTCTCGGAAGAGGACAAACTCGTCGTGCACCGGGCCCGCCGCATGGAGCGGTTCCTCTCGCAGCCGTTCCTCGTGGCCGAGGTGTTCACCGGCAAGCCCGGCGAGATCACGAGCCTCGCCGACACGATCCGCTCCTTCGAGGAGATCGCGGACGGCAAGTGGGATCACCTGCCCGAGCAGGCGTTCATGTACGTCGGCCCGATCGAGCAGGCCGAGGAGCAGGCGAAGAAGATGGCCGCCAAGGCCTGATCCCCACGACTCCGACGGAACTCCCTCCACGATGGCAAAGCAACAACAATCCGACGCGGTGCGGTGCGTGATCGTCACCCCCGAGCAGACGAGCCTCGACACGCAGGCCCGGTCTGTGATGCTGCCGCTGTTCGACGGCCTGCGGGGCGTGGCCCACGGCCACTCGCCCTTCATCGGCCGCCTGGGCGCCGGCGAAGTGCGGATCGTGGGCGAGCAGGGAGGGCCGGCCGACGCGGTCCGCCGGCTGTTCGTCGAGGGTGGTTTCGTGGAGGTGGCGCATGATCAGGTCACGGTGATCACGCAGCGGGCCCTTCCCGTCGAGAAGGTCGATGTGGCCGCCGCCCGAGCCGACCTCGCCAAGGTTTCAGGTGAGATGGCCACGGGCGACGAGGCGATCGACGCGAAGCTGCAGGCCGTCGAGACCGCCCGGGCACTTGTGCGGGCCGCCGAGGCTCGTCGATAATTCGGTGGTGCACGTTCTCTCGACCGTCGTTCTCGCCGTGACGATCGCCTTCGTTTCGCAGGGCGTGGCCCTCGCTGAGGGCACCTGCACGGCGTTCGTGGGCGCCCGGCTGATTCCGATCGGGCAGCCCGAAGTCCCGGCCGGCACGCTCGTGATCCGGGGCGGCACGATCGCGGCGGTGGGGCCCGTCGATGCGACGCCCATCCCCGCCGATGCGGCGCGGGTCGAGGCGGGCGGGCTCGTGATCATGCCGGGCCTCGTCGACACGCACAGCCACGTGGGTGGCGGGCAGGGGGGCGATGCGAGCGGCCCCGTGCAGCCCGACGTGCGCATCCTCGATTCGATCAACGTGCACGACGCCGGATTCCGCAAGTGCCTCGCCGGCGGCCTCACCACGCTCAACATCATGCCGGGGTCGGGCCACCTGGCGAGCGGGCAGACGGTGTACGTGAAGTTGCGCAAGGCCGCCACGATCGATGACATCGTGTATCGTGATGCCGCAGGCCGGCCGCACGGCGGCCTCAAGATGGCTAACGGCACCAATTCCCAGAGGGATCCGCCGTTCCCCGGCACCCGTGGCAAGTCGGCGGCCCTCGTGCGGCAGAAGTTCATCAAGGCGCTCGCCTACCGCGACAAGCTCGCGAAGGCCGGCGATGATTCCGCGAAGCTTCCCGATCGCGACCTCGAACTCGAGGCACTCGTCGATGTCCTCGAGAAGCGGAAGATCGTGCACCACCACTGCCACCGAGCCGACGACATCGTCACCGTGCTGCGCCTGCGCGAGGAGTTCGGGTTCGACGCCGTGCTCCATCATGTGAGCGAGGCCTGGAAGGTTGCTCCGGAGATCGCGCGATCGGGAGTCGGCTGCTCCGTGATCGTGCTCGACAGCCCAGGCGGCAAGATCGAGGCGGCGGACTTCTCGCTCGTCACCGGCGCTGTGCTCGAGGAATCGGGTGTTCCCTGCGCCCTCCACACCGACGATCCCGTGACTGACTCGCGGCTCTTTTTGCGGACGGCGGCGCTCGCGGTGCGGGCCGGCATGTCACGCGAGAAGGCACTCGAGTCGCTCACGCTCGCCGGCGCGAAGATGCTGGGGCTCCACGACCGGATCGGCTCCCTGGCGGTGGGCAAGGACGCCGATCTCGTCGTGCTGTCGGGCGACCCGCTGACCGCGCAGGCAAAGGTGCTGCAGACGTACGTCGAAGGCCGGAAGGTCTTCGACCGCGACGACCCCGAGGACCGGCTATTCGCCGTCGGCGGCTTCGGCGCCAGCCGCGACCAGAAGGCCGAGTCATGCTGCAATGGCCCCACCAGGCTGGGGGCCATGCGATGAGCCGGCGCTCCTTGCGCATGAACTCCCTGACCAGCCCGCTCCTCACGATCCTCGCGCTGGGGCTCCCGGCTGCGGCCCTGCCGGCCGCGGAGCTCCTCGTGGTGCGTGGCGCGACCGTGCATACGATGGCCGGCCCGCCGATCATCGACGGCGTGATCGTGATCGAGGCGGGCAAGGTGCGTGCCGTCGGCCCCGCCGCCACGACCCCCGTCCCGCCGGGTGCGAAAGAGCTACGCGGGGCCGTCGTGACGCCCGGCCTCGTCGATGCCCGCAGTGTCGTAGGCCTGAGCGGCTATCTCAATCAGCCCCAAGACCAGGACCAGCTCGACCCACTGGAGGCGATCCAGCCGGAACTACGGGCCATCGATGCCTACAACCCGCAGGAGCGGCTCATCGAGTGGCTTCGGGGGTTCGGGGTGACCACGATCCACACCGGCCACGCCCCAGGCGCGCTCGTGTCGGGCCAGACCATGGTGGTGAAGCTCGCAGGCACCACGGCCGACGCCGCCGTGCTCGCCCCCGTGGCCATGGTGGCCGCGACGCTCGGCGATGCAGCCCGCGCCTCGGGCGAAGGTGCCGACAAGAAATCGCCCGGCACACGCAGCAAGGCCGTGGCCATGCTGCGGGCCGACCTCGTGAAAGCCCAGGAGTATGTGCGCAAGCGTCAACTGGCCGACGAATCAAAACGCCCCGACCGCGACCTCCGGCTCGACGCCCTCGCCCACGTGCTCGCCGGCACCTGGCCACTGCTCATCACGGCCGACCGGGCCCACGACATCGCCTCGGCCCTGCGGCTGGCCGATGAATTCAAGATTCGCATCGTCCTCGATTCCGCCGCCGAGGCCTACCTCGTGGCCGACCGCATCAAGGCGGCCGGCGTGCCCGTGATCGTGCACCCCACGATGCGCCGCGCCGGCGGTGGCGGCGAAACGGAGAACCTCAGCTTCGAGACCGCTGCGACACTCAAGCAGGCCGGTATCCCCATCGCCCTGCAGAGCGGCTACGAATCCTACGTGCCCAAGACCCGGGTCGTGCTCTTCGAAGCCGGCCTCGCCGCCGCCCACGGCCTCGCCTTCAACGACGCCCTGGCCGCGATCACGATCGACGCCGCCCGCATCATCGGCGTGGCCGACCGCGTGGGCTCGCTCGAAGTCGGCAAGGACGCCGACGTGGCGATCTTCGACGGCGACCCCTTCGAATACACGACCCACTGCACGGGCGTCGTGATCGACGGCCAGGTGATGAGCACCGAGGCCAGGTAACGCCTGCTTCTCGGCTGTCCTGGTTTGGTCAACTTGTGCGCACCGGCTCGGGGTCGCCCCTACCATCTCGCCGGACGCTCGCCTTCGCCCTCCAGGCTACGGCTCGCTCGGATTTGCCTGCGCTGCGCCATCCATGGCTCCGCTGGTCAAATACGCCGTCTCAACGGTAGGGGACAACCCCGATCCTCCTCAACTGGTAGAGGGAGGATTCGGGGGAGTCGGCGAACGCTTCCCGAACGAGGGCCGCCGCGGCCTGAGTGAGGAGACTTTTGCCGCTCCCCCGAAGCCGGGTTGGGTGAGTCGAGGTCGAACAACCGAGCTTCACGGCCGGATTGGGCTCGTGGAGGCCTACGTGTGCCAGATTCAGATCTGGTAGTCGGCTTCCGGCGCTGGGGCCTCGCCGCGCATGCGGAGCTTCGGCCGCTCGAGGACGACCGTGGTGTGCGGGTCGATCGAGCGGGTGAGCCACACGTTCGAGCCGATCACGGAGTCGTGGCCGATGCGCGTCGAGCCGCCGAGGACGGTGGCGTTGGCGTAGATCACCACCCGGTCTTCGATCGTCGGATGCCGCTTCGTGCCGCGGACGAGGTTGCCGTCGCCATCAGTCTGGAAGGAGAGCGCCCCGAGCGTGACGCCCTGATAGAGCTTCACGCGACTGCCGATCTCGCAGGTCTCGCCGATCACGACGCCCGTGCCATGATCGATGAAGAAATGGTCGCCGATCGTGGCGCCGGGGTGGATGTCGATGCCCGTTCGTGCGTGGGCCCATTCGGCCATCATGCGTGGGATGAGCGGCACCTCCAGCGTGTGGAGGAGGTGGGCCAGGCGATGGATCGTGACGGCTTCGAGGCCCGGATAGCAGAAGATCACCTCGTCGAGCGTGCGCACCGCCGGATCGCCGTCGTAGGCGGCCTGGACGTCGGTGGCGAGGATCCGCCGCAAGTCAGGGATGCGTTCGAGAAACTCGATCGCCTTCGCCTGCCCGAGGGCTTCGAAATCGGCCTCCTCCGTGCAGTGCTGCACGGCATCGGGCAGGGCGGGGGGCTCCACGCCCTGTTCGGCCGCCGCGTGCTGCGCGGCGACGCTGTGCCGCAGCGCGCGGCCGATCTGCGTCGTGAGCTTGTCGTGCAGCCCATCGACAAGATCGCCCACATGGTAGGTGACGTTGCCGAGGTGGAGGTTTTCCCGCCGCCGATAGCCCGGATAGAGGATCTCCTTGAGGTCCTCGCAGGCCGCAATGATCGACTCGTAGTTGGGAAGCGGGCAGTGGCCGAGGTAGTGGATCGTGGGGACGGCCTGGTAGGTCGCCACGATCCGCCGCGTGAGTTCGGGCAACTGCTCCTTGAGTCGGATGTCTGTGGCCATGGTGTGGATCGTAGGATCGGGCTCCGTCGCCAGCAACAAACGGCGACGGCGGCCCGATCGATGCCCCCGGGATCGACACCCGTACGGTCGGCCTCCGACCCGGGGAAAATTGAGGGATCCTCCGGGTTTTCACGGCATCGTGACCCTGCCGTGGAAGTCTCGGAAGGCCGGGCGAACTCTGCCGGCTCGCACCTGCCAAGGCAAGCTCGACAGGATGTCGAGGCTTGCCGTGAAGGTCGCAGACAGGCGGGACGCCTGCCCTACGCTTCGCCGCAGGCGGCTGCGGCGGCCGCGAGCGTGAGCCCGCCGTCGTAGAGGGCCCGGCCGACGATGCACCCTGCGGCGCCGATCTGCGCCACACGCACAAGGTCGTCGGCATTCGAAATGCCCCCGGAGGCGACCACGGGGAGTTTCACGGCGCGGATCATCTCGGCGAGCGCCGCGACGTTAGGGCCGCCCAGGGTGCCGTCGGTCGCGATGTCGGTGTACACGAGCGCCGCCAACGGCATGTGTTCGCATCGCCTGGCCACATCGAGCGCCGCGAGCCGGCTCGTTTCCACCCAGCCCCGCACGGCGACATTCCCATCTCGGGCATCGAGCCCCAGCACGATCCTGCCGGGGAGGGCAGCGGCCATGGTTTCGAGCAGCGTGGGCTGCTCGATCGCGACGCTGCCGACCACGATCCGGGAGACGCCGGCCGCGGCATAGCGATGGGCCGTCTCGAGTGAGCGGATGCCGCCCCCCACCTGGCACGGCACTCCGCTCGCGTGTGCGATCCGCTCGACGAGCTCGAGCTGCACGGGCTCCCCGGCCTTGGCGCCATCGAGGTCGACGATGTGCAGCCGCCGTGCGCCGGCAGCCACGAACTGCCGGGCCATCGCCACGGGGTCGTCACCGAACACCGTCTCACGGGCGTAGTCTCCCTGGAGGAGCCGCACACACTTGCCACCTCGCAGATCGATCGCCGGCCACAGTTCCATCGTCATCAGGTCTCCAGGGTGGCGTCACGCCAGAAAGGAAGCGAGGAGCCCGAGGCCCGCCGCCTGGCTCTTCTCCGGGTGAAATTGCGTGGCGAACAGCCGGCCGCGCCGCACCGCCGAGCAGAACGAGCCGCCATAGTCGGTCGTGGCGGCGATCACGTCGTCATCTTTCGGCCGCGCGTGGTAGGCGTGCACGAAGTAGAAGTAGTCGTCGGGACGACCGCCCTGCCGAGCAGCATCCACGCCCCTCCACGCCACGGTATTCCAGCCCATGTGCGGAACCTTGATGCCCGCGGGAAGGTCGAACCTGACGACGTCTCCCGCCAAGACGCCCAACCCTGCATGGCGGCCACCTTCGAGGCCGGTTTCGAAGAGGAGCTGGAGCCCCATGCAGATGCCAAAAAAGGGGCGATCGGCACTGACATGGGCGAGGATGGGCTCGACGAGCCCCCTCGTCCGCAGTTCGCGCATCGCGTCACCGAAGGCACCCACGCCGGGCAGAATCAGCCGGTCGGCTTCCGCAACCCGATTCGGGTCGCCCGTGATGATCGCGGCCATGCCGAGCCGCTCGCAGGCCTTCTGGACGCTGCGCAGGTTGCCGCTGCCATAATCGACGATCGCCACCATGCCGCGAGTGTAGCGGCCGCACCGTCAGCCGCCACCCGCCGCGGCCGCGGCCGGATGTGCAGCCGCCGATCCGTCAGCCCCGGACCTTTCCGGATAGACGACCAGCTCGATCCGGCGGTTGCGGGCCCGGCCGGCCGCCGTGGCATTCGACACCACGGGGTGATTCGGCCCATGAGCGACGAGGAATAGCTGCCCCTGCTTGAGCGACGTGCGACTGGTGAGGAAGTCGAACACAGCCGACGCACGGGCGACACTCAGCTGATGCTGTGATCCCCACGACGCGTTCTGGAGCGGCTCGGTGTCGGTGTGCCCCTCGATGCCGAGGAAGTGGCCGGGGTAGACCCGCTCGACCTCGTCGGAAATCTGTGTCAGAAGTGCCGATCCGGACGGCATCAGGTTCGCCCCACCGGGCTCGAACAACTTGTCGGCCTGAATCTCGATCCGCACGACCCCGCCATCCACCCGTTTCTCGACCCCGGAAAGCGACAGCATCCCCATCGCCGACTGCATGGCGACCGGCGTCATCGTTCCAGGCGGCGTTGCCTGGGCTTGTTCGGCGGGGGCACCAGCGAGGCCTGTGGCTCGCGCCTGTGCCAACTGCGTGGACGTGCTTGCGAGTTGCTCGCGGAGCGCCACGATCTCATCCTGCATCACCTGTGCCTCTTGCCGGCTGCGTGCCAAGCCGGCTTCGAGTTGCCGAGGGTCGGCGTCGACGAACGAGGGCGCGGCCGTGGCGGCAGGCAAGGGTGTCGTCGGCGCGAAAGCGGCCATGCCGGGAGGCTGCGTGACACTCGGGGGAGCCGGGGCCACGGCCTGCCGGAATGGATTCTGCGTGCAGCCGGCCGCGCACGAAACAAGCGCCACGATCACGGTCAGGCCGGTCGTCAGGCCT
>Ga0208783_10001401_pt1 | contig 14325 bp, 1 predicted proteins | sample DEB19_08_DNA_2_FD_184529 | JGI IMG/M metagenome (GOLD analysis project Ga0208783, IMG submission 184529) | Aqueous microbial communities from the Delaware River and Bay under freshwater to marine salinity gradient to study organic matter... | ecosystem: Environmental > Aquatic > Marine > Coastal... | reverse complement strand
CCGCAACAGATCGTAAGCACCTTATCATATTACGATTTTACTGGCAGGGGATCTGGAGTGCTAGTATCCCATAGGGGATCGAGAGTTTGCTGGAGCAAGTTGCATTGGCCAGTCCTAAGGAATCAACTTTCTTTCATAGGTCTTAGTAGTTATTCTTATCACATAGAGCTTTCATCAACTCAAACTTCTCCTAGTGAAAGGAATTCAGGATTTGCGCCAGGGTGGATTGACGGTGACATAAGCAATGATGATGAGTGCATCATTTCTGGAATGACAAAGTTTCCCATAGCGCCTGGATCTGGAAATAGCTATGGCATGGCGACAGGGCATTTTGTCCTTGCCAATACAAACTCATCGATAACTAACACGAACTCTCAGATAGCATATCTATATTCTCTGGCTTACATCCAGCAGCCCAATGGAACCAGGTCTCCAGTTGACCTTTCCGCCAGCGGATCATTTTCCGTCAAGCCTGCGCTGCATGCAATTGGGTGCGCTGGAATATACATCGAGAATTCAGTCGACCCTAATGCAAATGAGTTACTAATGCTTTCCAGCGCTACATTCAGCTGTGGAGCAGTCCAAGGATCAGCAAGTAGTTCCGCCATTCCAGGAAGGCAGCATTTATGGCTGCAGAAGAGAATATTCAATGGAAATACATTCTCCAATGTGCTTGTGAATGCCGCAACCACACTGCCGCAGCCGACTGACATAAATCAGCTGCGTACTGGAGGCTGGGAGTTTAAGCCTGCCCAAGGGAATTTCCGAAACTATGATGGAATTCTTGGAATGGTTTGCGGAAGCAATACACTCCTCAAGACGATTAAGAACAATACATCTATAAATGTATGGGAGGTTGGTTCTGCCGCCGATCCTATTGCTGTGGTAGCCGTGGGCGGGCGCGCGTTTTCCATGAGGAGGAATGCTAGCGGATCGGCAGCCCTGCAGGATGCCATAGCTTCTGGATCCATATCAGGCATCATGAACCAAGTAGTCGAGGTTCCCATGCAAACTGGAAGTTATTATAACATATGGGTGGCCGCGTTTGATAATGAATCCATAAATCCTCCCCTTAATTTTGGAAGAACAGTAATGCATTCTGTCTCAAGCTCTACCGCGAACATGGCGGTTGCCTTGGGCGGAGGGATACCGTTCTACATCAATGGAGTTGCCCATGTATGGTACGCTGGATACGTTTATAGGATAGATGAAAACATATCTTCGACTGCAAATCCCATAGGCGGAGTATCGCTTACTGATGTAACTGCATTCGTTTTAGGCGATGTTATCGATATATTGGGCACTGGTTCCTCCATCGCTGGAGACTTCATACAGGGATTTGCTTCTGGATATGCGAACAAAGACTGGTTCGTAATATCGAACACCAAGGATGAAACGGACACGATAAGGGTGTTCAAGATAAATCCAGCGAATGCAAGACTGGAGTTCGATTCATCGATAGATTCTGGAACCCTTGGTCTCTCATTCAACATCATGATCAACACTCCGTATAAAATCGGAGTGATAATCAACTCATCAGGATCTTCTCTTGCCGTATGCAACCACCAGTTCGTCGCAGAGGCATCACAGAACAATCTGAGCAACGAGTACAAAACTGGATATAGCAACTCCGATGCGGTCAGTGTGTTCGTTAAATCCGGAAACTCATGGCTTAACAGCGGGACTATAGTAGCATCCGATGTGACGGGAACGGCAAATAGGTCAATATCTAATTTTGCAGAGTCAATCACCTTGAATGAGGCTGATAGCCTGCTTGTCGTTTCTTCTGGATCAGATCTTGCAAACAGGACGACCGCATCCTCCAGCGACATAGCGGAATCATTCTATCTATCGGACACCAGTGCAAAAAGGAAGCGACCAGGAAAACTCCACGCCTTCAATATAAATCCTCAGAACGCTGCATCTGAGGTCGCCGAATGCAATGATCTCGTTTCCTTCAGCACTGCAGGATTCGTAGGCTCAGCTTATAATAACTTGAACTTCTGGGCATCCGTTCCCGTGACTGCAAAAAACGGATCCCAATCAATGGCATTCTCTTCCGTAGACAGTTCCATGTATTTCAGTACGCTCGGAGAGATGATGTGCATTAAGCCTAAGAAGGAGGGTTCATGGAAGCTGGCTGGGTCTTCTAATTCAGGAAAGCAGACATCATCCCTGTCCCTTTTCAAATATCCTTATCCATCTGGAGTATGCTTTAATTGCGCAACATCGGTGGCTTCTGGTATTTTGATACCGAAGGCTCCTAGAGTTACGAGCGGACTTGCATCGGGAAATATTTCCGATGGCAAGAGAGCCATGGCGTATAGACCAACGGCAAGCCCATCCATATTGGGGGTAGATGTTGCTCCTGCAGCTTCTAGCCCTAGCGCTGGACTTTCCGATGTCGTAACTTCGTACGGAGAAAATGGAGCTGCTAATGCTCCTTATTTTAGAAAATTAAACGACAAGACTGATGCCGGAGAATGGGATCAGGTCAATGGATACAAGCTTTCATATAATCCATCTACTCGCGCTTTCATAAAGAGATATGAACTCAATTCAGCAAGCGGAATGACAGGAGTGGGAGCGTCGCTGCTGAACAGTGAGATCATAGGTCCAACTTATAAAGCATCATTCGCTACATGCCCACCAGTATGGGACGATGTGAGCGGCATGTGGAGCTGGGCTGGGATAAGCGCCATGAAGATGTCATCGTCTCCAGTGTATGACAGGGCTCTTTCCTCGTCAGGATACTTTGGACAGCTTTCTTACAGCGATGTGTTCGGATTGTCGTGCTTTCAGTTCAACACTTCATTCATATACGCGTTCAGAGAGACGAACCGCGACATCGTGTCTGCTAACGACGATACTTCTCCCGAGCATATAGCCCATTTGACATCCGTCCGTGAAACTGATATGGATTCAAGTGATGCCGATGTCACCACTAGGACTGGTCAAGTCATACTCGTTAAGTCCCCAAACGATCCAAATGCCGCAGGTAATGTTACTTCAAGTGTGGCGCTTCCCGATTTCTTCTCATCTGGAACTGGATCTAGGTTCGTCATGAATGGTCCAGGATCCGTGACCGTTGGATCAACCAACGCAGGAGCAAATTCAAAAGATCAGGCGAGGATATGCAAGTCTGGATTGCCTCCATTCGCGCGCAATAGGACGGCATCTGCACTTGGATCGATCCTGATACTTGTGGACGACAGTTCGCCGATGGATGCGTCCATCCCAGCAGCGACAGCGGCTGCGTACAACGATCATGATGACATTCCGACATCCGCACATCAGTTGATGCCGCTGGTTGTTGTCGACGATTCCCTGAACTCCAGGTTCAAGCTTTATGGCAATCCTTCAAGCAAGTACTCTGTTGACAATGAATCGCCACTACATATGGGAACGAAATTCAACAGAATAATTAGGTCGCTGTTAAGGATGCTTGATCCTTTGGAAGGAGATATATTCCTAGGTGATCAGATCCTGATATCCTGCTCTTCCTCCCTTTCGTCCCCCAATCCCACTTCACAAATATTCCCAGCGGCGCAGGCCGGGAAGGTCGCGCCTATTCTGTGCGTTTGCCAAGCGGATGCGGTCACGGCGAGCATGAAAATTGGTTCATGGAGGACTAACTCTACGTCCGACATATTTGAAAAGATAGTAAAATACGCTCCTGACGGAACCTATGCAAGAGGAACTATTTTCGACATAGTCTCCCCTCCCAGCAACACTAACAAGTTCGATCATGTCATCATAATGTGCGGAGATTTGGTTCTGCCCAGTTCTGTGTCATCCGACAGGTTTGCCGACGAAATATATGCAGAACTCACCAGGGTTGGATCCCAGGGATTGCTCAAGAACGGAGCAAATGTGCATGTAGTCGACCTTTCACCAGACGACAAGAGAGAATTCAAGGAAAAACTCGGAGCATATGGAACCTATTCCATATGGCGAGGTGGGGGTATGTAATTGGCAAACCCCTTTGATGCCAGCCAGTATAGGGACAGCCTGACATCAGGAAGCACATTCGATCCAGAATCTGCGAACCTGGCGGGAGTGACCGCATTCATGCGGTTCTTGAAAGAAGGAATACTGCTCAGGCAGTCTGCTGTCGCCAATGGATACAGAAACGATATTCCTTTCAGGAATGTGGATGTTTCCAGTCTAAGCTTAGATACCCCAGGGGGTATATACGATTCATCTCTAATCATGTATTCAGCTGTCAAGCAGTTTTTCTCTGGGCATGGTAGCGGTGAATACGAAAGGCTTGCCGACAGAGGTTGCAATCCAGATGCCGTCCTTCCTGTAGGTTTTTTCCAGAAATTCACATCTGTAAATGAGCAACTGACTCCCTCAGAAGGCTATTACCGATCAATATCCGATGTTTTTGACGATTACGTGAGCGAGAATGATCTCTTCGTGCTGGAGAATCCGCCCGTCTTTGGAAGCGATGCAACACCGACTATATCTCTATATGCCGCCGCACAGGGCAATTGGGCAAACTCCCTTATAAAAATACTCAATAAACTGATATATATACATAAGGTCCTAATCGTTTCGCTTCCGCGGGCAACATGCCTTGATTCAACCTCTGCTTGCGCCTTCAACTACTCCCTGTTCGGAGCGGACGCGAATCCAGCATGGAATGACAATCCTATAGAGATCATACTCGATGTATCCGATGCGATTACATGCGTTGATTCCATAGAGTACGGCTACGTGTGCTTGTCATTTTCGGCGCTGGCAGGCAAGCATCGTGTGGTGGTCCTTCCTACCGTCGACAGGGCATCCATCGCAAACACCGCCATATTGAGATCGAACCTATTCGGGTTCTTCAGCGTTGGCGCGGATAACACGCCCTCGGGAGGAGGAAATCCTCCAAGCGGCAATGTGACCTACAGGGGTTATCTTGATCCGTCTCAGTATGCATCTCTGTCAACCCAATCGGTGAGGTTTGACGATGCCTCCACGGGAATCGTTTGTCCAGTTGCTCCGCTAGCCGATTCAGCTTGCATAAATACAGCCACTCAATTTGCCCCTAGCCCATGGACGAAGCAGAACGATGTGGCGAAGATATGCCTTAGGCTGGATTCCAATCAATTCACCACAAACACAGATTTGAACGACGGATGGCAATATAAGATTCGTGTCATCATATTCCCCAACTGCGGTCTTGCATCCAATTTCATGAACTGGAGCGTGGCACTAAATTGCACCGACTGCGGATGCGATAGCGTGCTATGTGCAGGAGACTCTCCTCCACCTACTGGAGGCAACAGAAATCTTTGCGTATTCAACCAGACTAGATCGGGAAGCTCCGCCACTACTGTGTTCGATTATATATTGAGCATACCTTCAACTGCCTTGACATGTCCTCCTTCTGGTGCTTCTGGAAAGGTATGTCTTAGATTCAAGACCAACATAGGATCATTCGCACCAGACAGGCTGTATGTTCTGAGGACATGGTATCCTCCCGCTCATTCTGTGGATCCAGGATTTGCTTCCGTTCAGGATATGATAGCAACCGTAAGATCTCCAATATACGGGGCGAGAACCGTAGATCTTTCTGGATATGATGGCCATGTAAAGACGACCACTGGATACTACGATCAGACCTTCTATTCAGGAGAAGCCAACGCAAATAAGATAGGACACGATGGAGCCGCGAGCTTCAATCCCTACTTCTCCGTGTTATCCAGCGGAGGCACCACATGGAACAAGGTTAACTGCCCTTCAAGTGCATTGATGGTGGACAGTAGATGTGTTTTTTCAGATATTCCTGATCCCTTTGACCCTTTCGATCCTGCCTTGCCCGTTGCCGAATGGTGCTATGACAACGCCACTGGATCTTTTGTCGTATGCTTTGAGATATCGGAATCATGCTACAGCAACGATCCTGCGGACGAATGGTATAAGAAAATAAGAATAGTTATATTTGACGACTGCTCTAACAGCAATTTCGCTGCATGGCAGGCATCGGCCCAGTGCACAGGATGCTCGTGCCTTTCCTGTCCCTGCGATCCGTTTCCTCCATCATCGTCCAGCAGCAGCTCTTCGTCGTCTTCGTCGTCGTCTTCTAGTGCTGGGCAGCAGTCTTCGTCGTCTTCTTCCAACGGAGGTAATTCTTCTTCGTCATCATCTTTCTCACCACCTAGCAGCAGTAGCAGCTCGTCAATAATAGTAAATCCATGCGCTGGCGTAGCGAATTGTTCTTTAATCCCAACTGTATGCGATAATCCTACTTTGGGAGAATTAGTAGACATAACATCATTGTGTAATGATTGCGGCTATAATTGTGCAACTTCCAGCTTAACCATGGATGGCCTTGAATTATGCACTTTGTTGTCTAGTGGTGGATGCATAACAAGCAATGTATGTTGCATAAATGGATCATTATCTTCAGAAATATCAATAAATAAGCAATGCATATGCGCGGTGTTAGGGTTGGCATGCCAGGCATGGCAGGACGCATGTTCTCCTGGATGCGTTGGATTTGGCACTAAGATATTGATGGCAGACGGATCTCACAAAAACGCGGAAGACATTAAAGTGGGGGATGTACTTCTGAGCGTAGATTTTATCCAAAATCCAAGCAGCGACGACATAATGGGCAACTCATCATGTCTATTACGCAGCGAATACTGGAGATATTCCACGACCACGGTTAAAAACATCAAGTTTGGGTTCGAAAAGGAATATTATGTCATAAACAATAAATTAAGATTAACCTATGAGCATCCCGTCCTCGTCGATCATGAAAATCGCATATTTTTCAAAAGTGCCAGCATATTGACCGGGCAGGAGAAGGCTTACAACGACAGGCTGGAAGATATAAATGTAACGATAAACAAGGTGGATAAGGCATTGGCGACGATCAGGATAAACACAGAAGATTTAGACTGGTTCTTCGCAGACGGAATACTCGTCCACAACGGAGAGTTGATTGCAGACATCGGAATGCAGGTTGATCCCATGGGAAATGAAATATCTGGATTTGTGGACGGAGGCGGACCCACCCCTGAATCATCCAGCTCTTCTAGCGGACCAGGACCAAAGAACATAGTGGGCGGCGGTGGTGCCAATGCCCAATAATCCATTCGACACTACCAGCTATAGGCAGTCTATAGAGTCATCTGGAAACTTTGACGCTCAGGGCTGGGGACTGTTCGGAATTGGTAATATTATTACTACCATAAAGGACGCAGTTCTTGTTCGCCAACAAGCGGTCATATACGGATATCTCAAGAACGAGAAGTCCATATTCGTACCTGATCTACTTAATGTTTCATCCCTTATCTATGATACTCCAGAGCAGATATCCATCAGCCTTGAGAAGCTGAGGAACGCCATGCTGCAGTTTCTTAATGACTCAGCCGCGCCGCAATATGGTCAGTTCTACCGTAATATATTCGGTAACGATTGCACAGGAGCGAATGGATTCTTTCATAGGCTCAACACGGATGGCACTCCGCGCGATGGTTTCGTAAGCAAAATATCGGATCTGGTGGAGGATGGACTGGCTCAGTCTGATGCCGAGTCATTCCTATCCAGTGCCCCAAGGTTTTCAGATTTTTCCAATGTCCAGGCTTTCATATCGGCATGCGGAGGATATGCAAATAGCATATTCGCCGTGACGAACAGGATGAACTATATCCATTCGTCCCTGTCTACCCCTGTCCCCGTTGCATCATGCTCTGACGCTCATTCGGGATGCTTCTTCTCTGCGAGCATATCGAGCGTAAACTTTGACAACAACAGAAGACCAATAGACTGGATAGTGGATGTGAGGGACGCACTTGTGTGCGTGGATGACAGACCGTATGGCACTATATGCATCAAGCTTAGCTCATTTGGCACAGGCGCCAGGGTATTCATACTTCCCACCAAAGATCCCGCCTCTCAAAACAATACGGCGCATCTCAGGATGCCCATGTATGGAGATTCCCAGGTGCTTCAGGAGGGAGCCAAGCAAATTTCTCCTGGATCTATAGGCTATTCATCAGACATATATCTGAATTCAAATGTGGGCATTAATAGCCCGCATCCTTTCGTCTGGCCAGCGCCGAACGATGCACCTGTATCGGTCTCAGGAAGCGTACTTTACGACTCTGGATGCATAGTGGCAAGTGCTGAATCCCCCCTCTCTCCGTGGACGGAGGGCAATGACGACTCCGACTACCTGCTATTCAGAGTGGACGATAGGTACTTCGATACGGACAATGTCAATCAAGACGAGTTCTGGAACTACAAGATAAGGGTTCTGGTATTCCCAGGCTGCAACGGGTCGGCCTCCGCTCTAAACTCATGGGATGTGATCATGACGTGCCAAGGATGCTGCACGGAGCCGCAGGTTTGCTGCGGAGGATCTGCAGCCGCTGCACTTTCAAGCTCCTCCAGTTCCTCAGGCGCGGCTGCGGGAGGGGTTCCCGTATGCTCATTGGCTATAAACAAGTCTTTCACTACACAAATATCTGGTCAGGATCCAGCCAACGAACTGCTCATAGATCTTGCCGCTTATTTTGATCCAGCCAATCCTTCTTGCACGGATGCCGCTGGGGACTATGTTGTTCTGGAGGTAAGTTTCTATCCAGGATTTAATAGTGACAGGCTGATGATAACGAGGACATCCGCTCCCGCAGCCATCCTTGCGACAGGAGCAGGAACCACTGCCAATTTGCTTACCTTGAAGTCTCCTGCATATGGGTATTCAAATGTGCCTATAAGGTCAGACCAGGACTTCATAGTCAATGGATTCAGGTTTGGGTACGCAGATATTTCTTTGCTGGGATTCTATGAGACAAACACCCTTTGCGACAACCTTAATTTCCCTCCGATAAGAAAGCCGTCTCATTTCGCAAACAGCGCCACTCCTGATGATCCTACGAACAACCTGTGTTCCAATCCTAGCCTTCTCACCGAATCTCAACTTGGGCACCCAAAGACATGGAATCCATCCACGAGCACCACAAATGTCTTCAACATGCCTAGATGGGGCATACTTGCGGACACTGGATGCGTAAATACCTTTTCATGGATACCTCCATACACGGGATCGGAGGATATAGATGACTTGCGTTGGTTCAGAAACGGCGATGCATTCTCTGCTTATATTAAAGTAAAGAGGACGCATCTTGAAAACGCTGTAAACGATCCTCTTCAGTATAAACTCAGATGTTTCGTGTTCTCCGGATGTCTGCCTCCATCTCAGGCAGAAGTAGGAAACGGGTCGTGGAGTCTCGGAATAAGGTGTCTTGGTTGCGTTCTCCCAGAGACTCCTTCTTCTTCGTCAAGCAGCAGTAGTAGTTCATCATCTTCCTCCAGCAGTTCAAGCTCATCTTCCTCGTCTTCTTCTAAATCATCCAGCAGCAGCTCATCATCCTCTTCGAGCAGCAGTTCGTCCTCGTCCTCGTCCTCGTCTTCGTCTGGCAGCAGTTCGTCTTCGTCCTCATCTTCCTCTAGCAGCAGTTCCTCATCCTCTTCTTCGTCTAGCAGTAGTTCGTCTAGCAGCAGCTCGTCTTCGTCGTCTTCGTCGTCTTCGTCGTCTTCGTCGTCTTCGTCGTCTTCGTCGTCTTCGTCGTCTTCGTCGTCTTCGTCGTCTTCGTCTTCGTCTAGCAGCAGCTCGTCTTCGTCTTCGGGCATACAGACAGTAGAATGGAATCAATGCGGATGTCCTGACTTTAACGGTGATGGAATATTCGATAACTCAGATGCCGCTATTGGCGCTAATGTTTTTACAGTGTTTGGCGCAGTTGGAGCTGATCCCAATAGGCAGAAGGCAGATTTTAATGGAAACGGACTTGTAGATGCTGTCGATCTATTGGAATGGACTAACATACTAGGCCTTACAAGACCTTTTGCAATTAATTGTTTAAATGGAAGTTGCGTTTCCTCTAGCAGCAGTTCATCTAGCAGCAGTTCATCTAGCAGTAGCAGCAGCTCGTGTCCTCCGAGGACAATGAATAATTTCGTAGGCTACGATGATTCGCTGCCAGTGGGATCTCGATTTGGACAGAGCAATTCCGTTATTTTCTGCACCTCCGATCCAGACAACAATACTACCATAAAAATAAGCTGGAGCCCGTCGCTAGCTCTGCCGTCTGGTCTCAGGTATGCAATCACAGATGCTCCTGTCCCACTTGGAGCAGATACATCTTCATGGGGCCTTATTTTACAAAATGGATCAATAGGCATCAATGGAGGCCAATATCTTACTGTCGCTTTGGATAGGAACCAAATTCCAGCTCAAAGCAGTGTTGTCACTGTTTCTATATTGGATTTGGTGGATTTCTTCAATCCGTCTGACGACATCCCATGGGTCGCAGACTTTGAAATATCAATAAATGTAGTTTCCTCCAGTAGCAGCAGTTCCTCTAGCAGTTCCTCTAGCAGTTCCTCTAGCAGTTCCTCTAGCAGTTCCTCGTCATCATCTTCTTCCAGCAGCAGTAGCAGCAGTAGCAGCAGTAGCAGTTCTTCCAGCAGCTCTCAGCCATGTCTTCCTCCGCTGCCAGACCCAATATCTCCAAGCCCGTGTGCAATTACTTCCAGTCTTCCTGAAATGATATCGTGGAATGAATTTCAAGCAAATGGAAGACCATTTATATATAACATAGATGGAATAGCAAGATGCGCTCCTTCTTCTGTAGGATGTGGGGTAAATCAACCGTGCAAAGCGCTAGCCTTTTGTTTAAATAATGATCATTTCAGCCCAACTTGGGGTCAGACTTTAGACTATCTCAGAGGAATACTTTTCGCAGACACGGGTTATTCTTACTGCCTAAAAATAGTCTACTTGGATAGGTCTGGATTTGAAAATTCCTTCTTCTTCCAGCATACTGGATCTGCTGGTCCTACCGATGAATTTCATCTTAGGTTCGTCTATACCGATCTTCTCCAGTTGCTTCAGGGAATAAATCCAGCAATTTTAGATACAAATGTCTCCACAAGCCCTTATCTGCAGATGAGGTTTATATCCGCGCAGTCTTCGGTTAATAATGGATGTGGAGAGGTATCTTCCATTCCTGGTGGAGGAACTTTCTTCATCACTCCTAGGTATGACACTCTATTCATAATTGCGCCCATGTTCTCAAGCGGCGTAGAGCAAGACATATTGTGCAAGCTTGCTTCTTGCGGTTCTACCATCGCTCAAGCCATACTCAGGCATGGATGCAGCAATGGAACAATGTCCTGTGCGGAAAATCCTCTTCAGGCTGGCTGCCCTGGATGCAGCGCAATTCCCTGCCTTCCTTCTTCTGTAATTCTCCCACCGACCAGTCAGGCTGGGGTCTGCAACCAAGGCGTGTCGTATGATGCATTCCTGGCTGGTCTGGTTGGAGGTCCTACTGGTTCGGGAACATATAATTGCCCAACTAACTCTTCTAATTATCCACCCCAACCATGTAAGGATCCAGCACAAGCAGGTTTACAATGGAGTAACAGTGATTCTCTTGGAATGTATGTGGATAGAATAGGTCAAAGTCTTGTTAATTCAGACAATTGCATTGCAGTCCAGTTTGAGGATGACATTGGGAATATAAACACATTAGTACTAAAAGATCCTAATAATGCAAATGTCAATAGATTTAAAATAGGGTTTATATATCACGACCTTCTTGACATTATTTCTGTAGATGATCGCCAGCAAATTGACATATTTAATATATCAAATAATAATAGCATAAAATTTATTGGCACTACAGATCCGAGCTCAATTCCATGCTCCTCTACTGGAGAAGGCAATTGCTCTTGTGTACCTATTAATACGTTCTTTGGGCGTTTTCAAATACAAAGTATTGTATTAAAAAATATTAACAACTTCATATGCAGGATGGCTGCTTGCGGATCAGTAATAGCCCGGGCAATACTTCAGTTCCGATGTTCGCAAGCATCCAAGGTGGATTGCTCTACATATTCTGTTCCCTGCGATTGCGGCGTAATATATTCCAGCAGTTCTTCGTCTTCCAGTAGTAGTTCGTCTTCGTCTTCGTCTTCTAGTAGTTCCAGTAGTAGTTCGTCCTCGTCCTCGTCTTCTAGTAGTTCGTCCTCGTCTTCTAGTAGTTCGTCCTCGTCTTCTAGTAGTTCGTCCTCGTCTTCCAGTAGTAGTTCGTCTTCGTCTTCCAGTAGTAGTTCGTCTTCGTCTTCCAGTAGTAGTTCGTCTTCGTCTTCCAGTAGTAGTTCGTCTTCGTCTTCGTCTTCGTCTTCTAGTAGTTCGTCTTCGTCTTCTAGTAGTTCGTCCTCGTCTTCTAGTAGTTCGTCCTCGTCCTCGTCTTCTAGTAGTTCGTCCTCGTCTTCTAGTAGTTCGTCCTCGTCTTCGTCTTCGTCTTCTAGTAGTTCCAGCAGTAGTTCGTCTTCGTCATCGTCATCTAGCATTTCGTCATCGTCATCGTCGTCCAGCAGCAGCTCAATTTGTTTAACTTGGAATATTGCAAATTCAGCTGTTGGATTTCCAGGATATGCTGGATGTCCTTTGATCTCTAATGGAGTTGTCCAATGGGGGCAGACTGGAAATATAGCTATTGGTACGCTTAATAGCTATTTTTTAAGTGGAGATGCTTCTTTAAGTTCCGAGCTTAGGCTAGCTCTTGATTTCAATAGCACTGGATATGTAAGTTCTTTTTTTGATCCTCACGGAGAGAATCCAAATAATGATCAAACGATAGCTTCAAACTGGAATGGTTGGTGCGTTACATGCCCTCCTCAACCTTCTTCTTCATCCAGTTCTTCTAGCAGTAGTTCTTCTTCATCCTCTTCTAGCAGCAGCTCATCTTCCAGTTCTGGATGTAATGTAGTTGCAGCAAATTTCACAGCTGGAAATATAACTGATGCTACAAGTGTATCTCCTGTAACTACTAATTTTATTGCAACAGTTGATCTTGGGCAGGATGGTTTGGGTAATGCAATATGCGGTGACATATGCAATGTTATAGACAACATAGTACTTACTTTGAATCTTACTCATACAAGAAGTGGGCACTTGACGGTAATGCTTATAAGCCCTTCTGGCACTTCTTTTACTGTTTTTGATAGAATAGGATATCCTGGAAGCGCTCAAGGTGATGATTCTACTTTCTCTGGCGCTTATATATTTAGAGATAATACTGTAAACACTATTTGGGCTACAGCAGCTGCGACAGCTGCAGGGGCTGTCATTCCTCCAAGGGGATATAGATTCTCCGCTAATAACAACGGAACAGAACAGATTCTTAATGCACAAAACTCTTTTAAAGGAATTCAAGCCCGTGGAACCTGGACTTTGGCTATTACCGATAATTTCTTTGGCGTAAGCGGAAGGCTAAATTCAGCATCCATAAACATCAACTATGTTGTCTCTCAATGTCCTTCGTCATCTTCAAGCAGCAGCTCCTCATCTTCTTCGTCAAGCAGCTCTTCCTCTTCCTCTTCTTCATCTTCCAGCAGCAGCTCGTCTTCTTCCAGTAGCAGCTCGTCTTCCTCCAGCAGTTCCAGTCAACCTGCTGCGGTTACTTGCACGCTGACCCAGCCATACATAGATAATATAAAGGCAGAAGATTCATCAATTGTGAACATAGGTTTATGTACTTCTGGATTCTGCTCGTCGCCCTCCAGTGCTGTCAGCCTGACCAGTGTAATAAATCAATTTAATGGCGGAACAGGTCAATCCAATGCCGCTAACGCGAATAATTCACTTGTAGAATTGTTTGTATATTGCGCCGACGGAACGGTGACTCCAGTTGACTATGTAGATAGCTTGGGAGCTCGCAAAAACAGATTCAAGGCTTCGCGCATATTTACTGATTTATTGACTTATATATTGCAGAACTGCAGCACTCTTACTCCGCCGAGTTCTGATTTCCTATCTGCAACCAACATACTTAGCAACAGGATATTCTTCAGCACGGATCAGTGCTCTCCATCAGTTTGCGGAAACAACAACAAGATAAGCGCAGTTTATGTCACAAACGATCTCATATGCTGCCTGCAAACAAATGGATCATGCCTTGCGACACTTTATCTTGATACTGGATCTTTTGGAGGAACATTGCCTGCAATACCCCCTGAACCGGGATGCGACTGCGGTCAGGCAAAGGCGGGCTGCCCTTCTGGGTATGTGGTTGGTGTTGCTGGCTGCAATTCTATGCCTCTTTTGATTGCAGGAGGCGGCACTGGTGGTGGAACGTCATTCCCTTCTGGATGCACTGGATGTAATCAGGCAATATCCGCCACTCCAATAATGCAAAGCAGCTTCTTGTCTGCATCGGCGTGTCCGCGTGAGATGATACTGAATTTGACGACAGCAGCTCAGTGCATAAGAGGCAATATATTTCCATTAAACCCAAATTCATGTAT
>Ga0208783_10001400_pt1 | contig 14327 bp, 16 predicted proteins | sample DEB19_08_DNA_2_FD_184529 | JGI IMG/M metagenome (GOLD analysis project Ga0208783, IMG submission 184529) | Aqueous microbial communities from the Delaware River and Bay under freshwater to marine salinity gradient to study organic matter... | ecosystem: Environmental > Aquatic > Marine >... | reverse complement strand
TGACCAGCGCCTCGAAACTCTCCACCGTTTCCTCGATCGGGACGAAGATGCCCTTGAGGCCGGTGAAGACCTCGCCCACGAAGAACGGCTGCGAGAGGAACTTCTGCACCTTGCGGGCCCGGGCCACGGTGACCCGGTCCTCCTCGGAGAGCTCGTCGAGACCGAGGATGGCGATGATGTCCTGCAGTTCCTTGTAGCGCTGCAGGGTCTCCTGCGTGCGCCGGGCCACGTCGTAGTGCCGCTGACCGACGATCTCGGGAGCCAGGATGTTGCTGGTCGAGGCCAGCGGGTCGACGGCCGGGTAGATGCCGAGCGCCGCGATCTCACGGGAGAGCTCGGTGGTGGCGTCGAGGTGGGTGAAGGTCGTGAACGGGGCCGGGTCGGTGTAGTCGTCGGCGGGCACGTAGACGGCCTGGAGCGACGTGATCGAGTGACCCTTGGTTGACGTGATGCGCTCCTGCAGCTCGCCCATCTCGTCGGCCAGCGTCGGCTGGTATCCCACCGCCGACGGCATGCGACCGAGCAGGGTCGACACCTCGGAGCCCGCCTGGACGAACCGGAAGATGTTGTCGACGAAGAGGAGCACGTCCTGGTTCTGGACGTCGCGGAAGTACTCGGCGACGGTGAGGGCGGCGAGCGCGACCCGCAGGCGGACACCCGGCGGCTCGTCCATCTGGCCGTAGACGAGCGCCGCCTTCTCGATGACGCCCGACTCCTGCATCTCGAGCCAGAGGTCGGTGCCCTCCCGGGTCCGCTCCCCCACGCCCGCGAACACCGACACACCACCGTGCTGGGTGGCCACCCGGTTGATCATCTCCTGGATGAGCACCGTCTTGCCCACGCCGGCGCCGCCGAACAGACCGATCTTGCCGCCCTGCACGTAGGGCTCCAGCAGGTCGATGACCTTGATGCCGGTCTCGAACATCTGGGCCTTGGGCTCGAGTTGGTCGAAGGGCGGGGCGTCGCGGTGGATGTCCCAGCGGTCGTCGACCCTGCCGATCTCGGCCATCGTCGTGTCGAGCGGCTCTCCGGTCACGTTCCACACGTGACCGAGGGTTGCGTTCCCCACCGGCATCGTCAGGCCGCGCCCGAGGTTGCGCACCACGGTGCCGCGCTTCAGGCCGTCGGTCGGCTTGAGGCAGACGGCCCGGCAGCGGCCCTCGCCGATCTGCTGGGCGACCTCGGCGGTCACCGTCACCACGGTGCCCTCGAGCTCGATGTCCATCTCGAGCGCCGTGTTGATCTCCGGCAGGCCGTCGGGCGGGAACTCGACGTCGACGACCGGTCCGAAGATGGCGACGACGCGGCCGTCCTTGTGCGTGGTGGAGGACTCGACTGTTGCGGTCATCTCGTGCTGCTCCGTGTCAGGCGGTGTGCGTGGCGGGCTCGAAGAAACCGCGCTCGTCGACGACGCCTCGCGTCTCGAAGTGCGCAGCCCCCTTGCCCTTGTCCTGGCTCAAGGCCTCGGCCCCACCGACGATCTCCATGATCTCGGTGGTGATCGAGTCCTGGCGCGCCCGGTTCATGCGGCGCGTGTAGGTGTTGATGAGTTCCTCGGCGTTGTCGGTCGCCGCCTTCATCGCCCGCTGGCGCGAGGCGTGCTCCGACGCCGCCGCGTTGAGCAGGGCGGCGTAGAGCCGGGCGTCGACGTAACGCGGGAGGAGGGTGAGGAGGATCCGATCGGGGTCGGGCTCGAACTCGTAATCGCCCCCGCCCTCCGACGCGCCGTCGCCGCCCTCGAACCCCTCGCGATCGAGCGGGAGCAGGGGACGAACCACGACCTCCTGGCGCCCGGCGGAAACGAAACGGGTGTAGACGAGCTCGACGAGGTCGATCTCCTCGTTCTCGAACGGTTGGGTGACCGCCGCCCCGACGGTGCGGGCGTCCTCGTAGGTGGGGTTGTCGGAGAAACCACCGAACGCGGCGGCCACGGGACGCTCCCGGAACCGGTAGTAGCCCTCGACCTTGCGGCCGACGGTGAAGACGACGACCTCACGGCCCTGGTCCTGGTGCATCCGGGCCTGACCCTCGGCCGCCCGGATGACCGACGAGTTGTAACCACCGCACAGCCCGCGGTCGGCCGCGATCACGACCTGGCCGACCCGCCGCACCCGCTCGCGCGGGGTGAGCAGCGGACTCGACCCGCTCGCCACCGACTGGAGGTCGGTGACGACGGCGGTGATCCCGTCGGCGTAGGGCTGGGCCGCTTGGACCCGCCCCTGCGCCTTCACGATCCGGCTCGCCGCGATCAGTTCCATGGCGCGCGTGATCTTCTTCGTGGCCTGCACCGACTTGATGCGACGCCGAAGGATGCGCTCCTGACCGCCGGCCATGGCGCTACTCGGTCACCAGGGTCTCGGGCGACTCGGCCGCTCCGACCGGCTCACCGACGTCGGCCGCACCGGGCGTACCCGTCGACGGGGCGAAGCCCGCCGCGAACGCCGCCACCGCGGCCTCGAGCGCCGCCTCGTCGGGGAGGGCCCCCGAGTCGCGGATCGTGGCTACCAGATCGGCGTGCCGCGTGCGCATGTAGTCGAGCAGCTCGGCTTCGAAGCGCCGCACGTCGGGAACGGGAACCGCGTCGAGGTGGCCGTGCGTGCCGGCGAAGATCGAGATCACCTGATCCTCGACCGCCACGAGCTCGTGCAGACCCTGCTTGAGCAGCTCCACGAGACGCGCGCCCCGCTCGAGTTGCCCCTTCGACACCGCGTCGAGCTCGGAGCCGAACGTCGCGAACGCTTCGAGCTCGCGGAACTGGGCGAGGTCGAGCTTGAGCGTTCCCGAAACCGACTTCATGGCCTTGATCTGGGCGGCGCCGCCCACGCGCGACACCGAGATGCCCACGTCGACGGCCGGCCGCACACCCGACTTGAACAGGTCGTCCTGCAGGTAGATCTGGCCGTCGGTGATCGAGATCACGTTGGTCGGGATGTAGGCCGACACGTCGCCCGCCTTGGTCTCGATGACCGGGAGCGCCGTGAGCGAGCCCGCACCGCGGTCGTCGCTCAACTTGGCCGCCCGCTCGAGCAGCCGGGAGTGCAGGTAGAACACGTCGCCGGGGTACGCCTCGCGGCCCGGCGGACGCCGGAGCAGCAGGGAGAGCTGGCGGTAGGCCTCGGCCTGCTTGGAGAGGTCGTCGTACACCACGAGGGCGTGCTCGCCGTTCTCCATCCAGTGCTGGCCCATCGCGCACCCCGAGTAAGGGGCGAGGTACTTGAACACCGCCTCCTCCGAGGCGGGGGCGCTCACCACCACCGTGTACTCGAGCGCACCGTGCTGCCGCAGGGTCTCGACGGTCTGGGCGACCGTGGAGCCCTTCTGGCCGACCGCCACGTAGATGCACTTCACGCCCTGACCCTTCTGGTTCAGGATCGTGTCGATGGCGATGGTCGTCTTGCCCGTCTTGCGGTCGCCGATGATCAATTCGCGCTGACCGCGACCGATCGGGGTCATGGCGTCGATGGCCTTGATCCCGGTCTGGAGCGGCTCGTGCACGGGCTTGCGGCCGGTGATACCGGGCGCCTGGATCTCGAGCCGACGGATGGTGTCCTGGGCGATCGGGCCCTTGCCGTCGATCGCGACTCCGAGCGGGTTGACCACCCGACCGAGGAGTCCGTCACCGACCGGGATGGAGAGAATGCGGCCCGTCGCGGTGACGAGTTGCCCCTCCTCCACCGACTCGGCGGCACCGAGCACGACGGCGCCGATGGTGTCCTCCTCGAGGTTGAGCGCGAGGCCGAGCGCCCCACCCTCGAATTCGAGCAATTCGTTGACGGCCGCGCCGGGCAGACCGGCGACGCGGGCGATTCCGTCGCCGACCTCGAGCACCCGCCCCACCACCGCACGGTCGACCGCGGGCCGGAAGCCCTCGACGTGCTTGCGGAGAACGGACGCGATGTCGGACGCGTCGATCGTGAGCTCAGCCATCTAGATGGTCTCCTTCAACTGCTCGAGGCGGTGCCGCACCGACCCGTCGATGACGGTGTCACCGACGGTGGCGACGATCCCGCCCATGACCGTGGGGTCGACCACGACCTTCACCTCGATGCGCTTGCCCGTGGCCCGGGCCAGCGCCTCGGCGATGCGCTGCTGCTGGGTGTCGTCGAGCGCAACGGCGGACCGAACCTCGGCCACCTCGTGCTCACGCGTCGCCGCGGCCAGCTCGACGAAACGGTCGACGATCGCGGGCAGGTCGTGGCCCCGGCCCGCGCCGACGACGAACGCCGCCGCTGCCCTCGATACGTCGAGGGCCCGCTGGTCGAGGAGCTCCTCGACGATCGCGGCCCGTCGGTCGAGCGGGAGCCCCGGGTTGGCCAGCGCCATCCGCAGCTCGTCGTTGCCCTCGACCACGCGGGCGAACCGGAACAGTTCGTCCTCGACGTCGGAGAGCCGACCCTCCGCACGCGCGATACCGAGCACCGCCCGTGCGTAGGCGTCGATCCGGGGATCGGCGGCGTCGGACACGTCAGTTGCTCCTGGCGGCCTGGTCGATGAAGCTCTCGACGAGGCGACGGTTGGTGTCGTCGTCGAGGTTGCGCTCGACGATCCGACCGGCGAGGTCGATCGAGAGCGAGGCGACCTCGTCGCGCAGCTGGGCCATTGCCTGGCTCCGCTGGTTCGCGATGTCGGCCTGGGCCCGCTCCCGGATCTCCCGGGCCTCTTCCTCGGCTCGGGCGATGAGGTCCTGGCGCACCCGCTCGGCCGCCTGACGGGCCTCGTCGATGATGCGTCCGGCCTCGTCCCTCGAGCCGGCGAGTTGCTCCTGGTAACCCTGCCGCTCGGCCTCGGCCTCGGCGCGGGCCTGCTCGGCCGCCTCGAGGTCGCCGCGGATCCGGTCCTCGCGGGCCTTCTCCATGTTGCGGACGGCCGGGACTCCCCACTTCCACATCGCGATGAGAAGCACGAGGAACGCAGCGGAACCCCAGATGATCTCGTTCGGCTCGGGAGCCAGCGGCGAGGGAGCCTCGTGGCAGTCCTGGGGCTCTCCCCCCTCCTCGAGGAGCTTGATGCACTCCTCGGCCGAGTGGGAAATGCCCTCCTTGCCCTCGGCCGCGGCCGCCGGCCCGGCGAGAACGCCGAGCGCCAGGGCCGCACCGAGCGCGGCGATGAGCACGCGCATGCGTGTACGCACGGGTCCTCCCGTCAGCCCGAGATGATGAAGGCGAGAACGAACCCGAAGAGCGCGAGCGCCTCGGTGAACGCGATGCCGAGGAACATCGTGGTGCGCACGGTTCCGGCCGACTCGGGCTGGCGCGCCATCGCGGTGATGGCGTTGCTCACCACCATGCCGATGCCGATGCCGGGGCCGATGGCGGCCAGGCCGTAGACGATGCCGCGACCGATGGCCGTGAGGCCCTTCGTGCTGTCGGACGCCGCCGAAGCCTGCGCGAGCAGGAGATGAAGCAGTGCCACGGGGTTTCTCCTTGGTTGGTGGACGCTCGGGTGAGCGGGTTGACGGTCAGTGCTCGGGGTGGATGGCACCGCCGATGTACACGGCGGTGAGAACGCTGAAGATGAACGCCTGCAGGAAACTGACGAGGATCTCGAAGCCGGTCATGGCGACGAGGAGGCCGAACGAGAGCGGGGCGATCACCACCGTGACCTTCATCGCCCACAGTCCGGCGGTGAGAGCGGCGAAGGTCACGAGGATGAGGTGGCCGGCCAGCATGTTGGCGAAGAGCCGGACCATGAGCGAGAACGGCCGCACCAGGAACGTCGAGATGAACTCGATCGGCACGATGAGGATGAGCAGCGCCGCGGGCACGCCGGGCGGGATGAGCGAGTTCTTCACGTAGCGGAACGGACCCTGGCGGATCATGCCGGCCGCGTTGAACAGCACCCAGGTGGTGAGCGCGAGCGTCATCGGCATCGCGAAACGGGCGTTGGCCGGGAACTGCACCGCGGGCATGATCTCGGTGATGTTCGAGAAGAAGATGAAGAAGAACAGCGCCGTGAGGTAGGGCAGGTAGGGCAACCCCTCCGGCCCCATGGTCGAGAGGATCACCTGATTGCGCACGAAGCCGACGCCCGACTCGGCAACGTTCTGGAAGAAGCCCGTCGGCACGAGGGCGTCCTTGCGCCGGGTGCCGAGCACGAAGATGAGGATCGTCGCGATCGTCGCGAAGCCGTAGATGACGGCCGTCTTGTTGATGCCGAGCGGACCCGCGCCCCAGATGGTGACGTGGCTGATCGGCGGGACCTCGGCGGCGAGCAGGAGGTTCATCGGTCTCCGTAGGGGCCGGGCCGTACCGGGCGGAGGCCGGGTGCGGCGAGCGTGAGGCTGACGTGCTTGGTCTCCCAGGCGAGCAGTCCGAGGTGAGCGCCCACGAGGGTGACGCCGAGAACCCCGATCTCGATGAAGGAGACGTCATCGAGGAGGAAGAGCGCGAGGACGATCACTCCCATGCGGAAGATCAGTCCACCGAGGGCGGCACCGCCGATGGCGCCGGGACCACCGATCCGAGCCGCCCGGGACATGATCGCAGCGGCCACGAGGAAGTTGACGACCACGATCGCGAGGCCGATCGCGGCGCTGATCGCGCCGTCACGACCCCAACCCAGGCCGGCGCCGATCACGACGACCGGCGCTACGAGCAGACCGCGGCGGACGAGATCGTGCGCGACCTCGCGCTCGACCTCGGGCGCTACTGCGGGAGCCGTCGTGGGCTGCGCGTCCACGGCTTGCCTTCCTGCTCGCGATCGAACTCCGCGGCGTAGCGGTAGTAGGCGCTGATCCCGAGGCCCACCATGGCGAGGACGCCGAGGACCACCGTGAAGACCGGGCGGGTGTCGAAGCGGCCGTCGAGCCATACGCCGAGCAGCACGAAGACGAGGGTCGTCCCCACCAACTCGACCGCACGGCCGAGCGCATTCGAGAACCCGGACCACAGGGCCCGCTGCTCCCGTGACCCCCCTGACGGAACCACCGACGATCTCCCCTCGACGGCCCGGCGCCGTTGCCGGTGGCCGCTTGTGAATCGTTTCGCAACCTAGGAGGGCCGACGCCGAGCAGTCAAACCGGAGCCCGAGATTTCGCGAGACGGCTTCCCGATCCGATGCCTCGACCCCGCGCGGTCGTGGCTCAGGCGCGCCGCTCCCGGCGCTCGGCGAGGTCGACCACCGGATCGGCCGGATGGGCCGACGGGTGCCGAGCCCGTTCCGAGCGCTGCCGGTGGACCCGGACGCCGGGGTGGAACCACGCGAACAGCAGGAGGGCGAGGGCCGCGACCACGAACGGCACGATCGCGTTGCCCTCGTTCGTGTAGGTGGGCAGGAGCGCCACCCCCGAGAGCAGCGCCGTCCAGGCCCACAGGATTCCGACGGTCCGGCGGGGGCCGTGACCCAAGCGCATCAGACGGTGGTGCAGGTGGTCGGCGTCGGCTTGGTGCCAACGCTGCCGGCGCACCACCCGGCGGACGAACGAGAAGGCCGTGTCGATGATCGGGACGCCGAGGATCACCACCGGGATGAGGAGAGGCCCGAAGAAGAAGAACGTGTTGCCCGAGAAACCCTGGTCGGTGCGACCCCCGATGGTGATGGTGGGTACTGCGAGGAGGAGCCCGCAGAACAGCGCGCCGGCGTCACCCATCATGATCCCGGCCGGGTGCCAGTTGTAGCGGAGGAACCCGAGACAGATCCCGACCGTGATGACGGCGACGAGCGGCCCGATGTTGCCCGGGGCGAGGGCGCCGGCGTCGAGGAGGCGGTCGGCGAACAGGAACAGGGCCCCGCCCGCGATAGCCACGATGCCCGCCGCCAGACCGTCGAGGCCGTCGATGAGGTTGACGGCGTTGGTCATCAACACCACCCAGGCCGCCGTCACGAGCGGGGCCCAGGCCGAGCCCAGCACGACGGTGTCGGTGCTGAACAGGTTGAACGGCATCCGGAAGAAGTACATCGTGATGCCCGACAGCGTGAGAAGCCCCGCCGCGAGCACCTGACCCGCGACCTTGGCCGGCGGCGATACGTCGACGAGGTCGTCGAGCGCGCCGACGAGGAGGATCACCCCGGCCCCGAGGAGCAGACCCAGCGGCTCCGAGCTCTGACGGAAGACGTCGCGGAACTCGGGAAGCACCGCCGCGACGGCCATCGCCGCCAGGAACCCGGTGAACATGGCGACGCCGCCGAGGGTCGCCAGGGGCTTCGTGTGGACCCGTCGGGGGTCATCGGACGGCTGGACGACGGCACCCGAGCGCACCACGAGCCGCCGCACCAGCGGCGTGACGGCCAGGGTGACGCCGAGCGCGACCGCGAAGACGATCGCGTAGCCGACCGTCACCCGCTACCGCTCGGGGTACGGCGTGAACTTCGCGCAGAGCCGGTGCACGACGTCGAGCACCTCGTCGGCCACCGCGGTGTCGGCCGGCGCGCGCAGGACCCGGCCGATACAGGCCGCGATCTCCCCCATCTCGCCCGGCCCCATTCCCGCAGTCGCCACCGCCGCCGTGCCGAGCCGGAGCCCGCTGGTGACGAACGGCTTCTCGGGGTCGTTGGGGATCGCGTTCTTGTTGCAGGTGATCCCGGCCCGGTCGAGCGCCTCCTGGGCAACCTTGCCGTTCACTCCGAACGGGCGGAGGTCGACGAGCACCAGGTGGTTGTCGGTGCCGCCCGAGACGATCCGGAGCCCTTCTCCCGCCAGGGCCTCGGCGAGCGCCGCCGCGTTCGCAGTGACGTCGGCCGCGTAGCGGGCGAACTCGGGCTGCGCCGCCTCGTGGAAGGCGACGGCCTTGGCGGCCACGACGTGCATCAACGGTCCGCCCTGGAGTCCGGGGAACACGGCCTTGTCGATCGCCGTCGCGTGCTCGGCCCGGCACAGGATCGTGCCCGCCCGCGGACCCCGCAGGGTCTTGTGGGTCGTGAAGGTCACCACGTCGGCGTGCGGCACCGGTGACGGGTGAGCCCCGCCGGCGATGAGGCCCGCGATGTGCGCGGCGTCGACCATCAGCAGGGCGCCGACCTCGTCGGCGATCGAGCGGAACGCGGCGAAGTCGATCGTGCGGGCGTACGCGGTCGCGCCGGCGATGATGAGCTTCGGCCGCTCCCGGAGCGCGAGATCGCGCACGGCGTCGAGATCGATCCGCTCGGTCTCGGCGTCGACCCCGTAGGCGACGAAGTCGTAGAGCCGCCCGCTGAAGTTGACCGGCGAACCGTGGGTGAGGTGGCCGCCCTGGTCGAGGCGCATCCCCATAACCTTGTCGCCCGGGTCGAGCAGGGCAAGGAACGCGGCCATGTTGGCGTTGGCCCCCGAGTGCGGCTGGACGTTCGCGTGGTCGGCTCCGAACAACGCGCACGCCCGGATGCGCGCCAACTCCTCGGCCTCGTCGACGACGAGGTTGCCGCCGTAGTAGCGCTTGGCCGGGTAGCCCTCGGAGTACTTGTTGGTGAGCACCGAGCCCTGCACCTCGAGTACCGCGGGCGAGGTGAAGTTCTCCGACGCGATGAGCTGGAGCGTGGTGTTCTGCCGTTCGAGCTCGCGCCGGAGGATGTCGGCGATTACCGGGTCGGTGCGGTCGAGCGGAGACGTTCCTGACGACATGCCTACCTGCTCCTCGGGGTCCGACGGTGGTCGGAGTCTACCGACCGGTTGCCGTCGGGCAGTACGGTGCCGTCGTGGCGGACGGGCCCGGTGCCGATCTCCCGACGGTCACCGCCGCCCTGCTGCGTCGGGCCGACGACATGTGCCCCCGTCGCCTGCACCACCACCACTCGGGCGCGCGGGCGACCTCGCCCCCGGGCGGCGCCGCCTTCGCCGTCGCCAACCGGATCGTCGGGGATGCGGAGTTGTGGCACACCGCCGGCGGCGACGGGGAGGCGTTCCCGACACCGACCGACCTCGAGCCCGAGCAGCGCGCCGTCTACGCCGCGGCCGGCCGCACCTACCTCCGCCGATTCGCGGCAGCCCCTGTGCACGTGCACGACCTCGGCTGGTCCAACGAACTCCCCGATCCGGCAGTACGACTCGTCGGCCGGATCGGGCTCGCGGTCACCGGCCCCGACGGGAAGCCCGAGATCCGGATCCTGCGCACCACGGGCGACCTCGGCCCGCGGTCACTCCTCGACGACGTCGACCTCCGGTTCGCCCTGTTGCGAACCACGGAGTGGGCGCCGGCATCGCTCCGCGTGGTCGCCGCCGACCTGATCGCCGACCGCACGGTCGAATACGACCTCGATGCCGACGCCCGGACCGAGGCGCGCGCCTGGCTCTCCGAGCGCCTCGCCGTGATCCGCGAACGGGCCGACCGCGACCGGGCCCGCCCGGGTCGCGACTGCGGATCGTGTCCCTGCATCCCGGGGTGCCCGCCCCTCGTCGGCCGGTGAGTCCGCAGCCGCCGGCGATCGTCCGGCTCACCCCTACCTCCTACGCCGACTTCTGCGAGTGCCCGCGCCGCTACCTCCTCTCGACCGTGCTCCGCATTCCCGCCAGCGACACCGGTCCCGGCTCGCCCGACCAGGGCCTGCTCGTCCACGCCGTGCTCGAAGCCGTCCACACCGGCGGAACGTGTCACGACGCCGACCACGTCACCACGATCCTCACTGCCGCCGGGGCCGACACCCCGCAGATGCGCGGCTTCGTGACCCGCCACTCCCTGCGCTGCCCCGACCGGGCCGACCGTTCGGCCCACGAGGTCGACCGGGCCCGGTTCCACCGGACGCCCGCCCCGATGTTCCTCGCGGCGGCGCGCATCGATGCCGTGTGGGTGCACGACGGACTCCTCGACGCCCGCGACTACAAGACGGGGGCGATCCGCTACGACTCCCTCGGCGACGACCCCCGGGCCCGGATCCAGGCGTGGGTGCTCGCTCGCGACGCGCACCGCACGGGCCTCCGGCTCCGCCTGCGCTACGAGCACCTGCAACCCGAGATCGACGACGACCCCGAGCCCTACGAACCCGACGACGACGACATCGAGGCGATCACCGAGGAGTTACGCGACGCCGTCGCCCGCATGTGGCGCGACGACGCGTGGACGGGTGTCGCCGACCCCGACGCGTGCGGGCGTTGTCGGTACCGCTCGGTCTGCCGGGACAGCGTCGCCCCGGGCGAGGCGGCGTGGCCTGCGCTCGCCGCGCCCGATCCCGACGCCGACGGCTAGGGTCCGCGTCCCGTGATCGACCCCCGCACCCCCGTCGTCGTCGGCGTCGGCCAGACGAGCCAGCGGGTTCCGCCGAGCGAGGCTTCCGCTCCCGTAGACCTGCTCGTGGAGGCCGCCCGTGCGGCGGAGCGCGACGCCGGTCGGCCGCTCCTCGCCCGGGCCGACGTCGTGGCAGTGGTCAACATCGTGTCGTGGCCCTATCCCGACCCCGGAGCCTTCCTCGCCCGGAAGCTCGGCATCGAGCCCGCGGCGACGATGGTCACGACCGTCGGGGGCAACAGCCCCCAGCTCCTCGTCGACGAACTCGCCGCCGCGATCAGCCGGGGGGACTGCGACGTCGCGCTCGTCGGCGGCGCCGAGGCGATGCACACGCGCTGGCGCGCCCGCCGCGACCCTCCCGTCGAGTTGCGCTGGGACGACGGCGGAGATCCTCCGTGCGCCCGGGTCGTGGGCGACGACCGCCCCGGTACGAGCCCCTACGAGGAGGTCCACCTCGCGGTCGCTCCGACCATGGTGTATCCACTGTTCGAGACCGCCCTGCGGGCCGAGGCGGGCGACTCGGTCGAGGCTCACCAGGTGCGCGTCTCCGAGCTCTGGGCCCGGTTCTCCGCCGTCGCGGCCGAGAACCCGGAGGCGTGGACGCCCCGGGCCCGCACCGCCGAGGAGATCCGCACGGTCGGTCCCGACAACCGGATGATCGTGGCGCCGTACCCGAAACTGATGTGCTCCAACATCGACGTCGACCAGAGCGCGGCGCTGATCCTGTGCTCCTACGAAGCCGCCGCCCGGGCCGGCGTCGCCGCCGACCGCATGGTGTTCCTGCACGGCGCGGCCGAGGCCCACGACCACTGGTTCACCACCGAGCGGGCGTCGCTCACCCGCTCCCCCGCCATCGCCGCGGTCACGCGCGACGCGCTCGCCGCGGCGGGCCTCGGCACCGGAGACCTCGCGTACCTCGACCTCTACTCGTGCTTCCCGGCCGCCGTTCAGATCGCCCGCCGCGAACTCGGCCTCGCCGCCGACGACCCCCGACCCCTCACCGTGACCGGCGGCCTCGGCTTCGCCGGCGGACCGGTCAACAATTACCCGACCCACGCGATCGCCCGGATGGTCGAGGCGCTGCGCGCCGACCCCGGAACCTTCGGCCTCACGACCGCACTCGGCTGGTACGTCACGAAGCACGCGGCCGCCGTGTGGTCGACGGTGCCGCCCCGGCACCCGTTCGCCACGCGCCACCCGCAGGCCGAGGTCGACGCCGGACCGCGCCGCGAGGTGGCGGGGCTGATCGACGGCGAGGCCGTGATCGAGGCGACGGCGGTCGCCCACGAACGCGACGGTGAGCCGTCCGTGGCGATCGTGAGTCTCCTGCTCGACGACGGACGGCGGGCTCTCGCCAACGCCCGCGACCGCGACGTGCTGCGGTCGATGACCGACGAGGCGTGGGAGGGTCGTCGGGTCGCGGTCGGCAACGACGGCACGACGAACGCGCTGCGGTGAGCGAGCGCCCCGCTTCCAAGTTGCGCATCCTCGCCCGGGGTGCCACCAAGCGCTGCCCGCGGTGCGGGTCGGGCGGGCTGTTCCACCGCTGGTTCACCATGGTCCCCGACTGCCCGCGCTGCGGCCTGCACTTCGAGCGCGAAGCGGGCTACTGGACGGGCGCGGTCGCGATGAACACGATCCTCGTCGGCGGTCTGTTCACCATCGTGCTCGTGATCTCGCTCGTGCTCACGGTGCCCGAGGTGCCCTGGGTCGCGATCCTCGGGATCGTGGTACCGATCATGGTGCTCGGGCCGATCGTGGCGTACCCGTTCTCGAAGACGCTGTGGTGCGCCGTCGACCTCGCGCTGCTCCAGGCGCTCGACCGGTTCTGAACCGGACCGATCCCGCTCCGGCGTCAGCCGCCCAGATCGATCTCGAGGCGGAGCACTCCGTCGGTGAAGGTCCAGCGGGCGTCACCGACGATCGCGAAGTCCTGGAAGTCGAGTTGGGCCTGCTCCACGAAACGCTCGCGCTCCGGGCCGGCAATCGGCGGGAGCGGCCGCTCCCGCACTGCGGCCGCCCGATCGCGGAACCGGGCGAGCATCGCGTCGACGTCGAGCTCGTCGCCGGCGTCACCGGTCGTCGTCACGGGGCCGAACCTACCCGGACCGAGCGACGAGGACGCGAGGCCGTCCGGTGAGGTCGGGGTGCACGGCGACCTCGACCCACCCGAGCGACCGAGCCCGGTCGGCCATCGCCTCGGCCTGGTGCGGTGCGAGCTCGAGCACGAGCGCGCCCGGCGTCGCCACCCAGGTCCGACCCTCGGCGAGGAGGACCTCGAGCGCCTCGGTTCCCCGGGGCCCGGCAACCAGCGCGCCGCGCGGCTCGTACCCGACGACCTCCGGCGGCAGTTCGGGTACCTCAGACTCGGCGATGTAGGGCGGGTTGGCCACGACGACCGCGAGAGTCCCCGCGAGTTCCGCGGGCAGGGCCGCGAACCACGATCCGGGCGGCGCGAGCCGCACCCGGGTCGCCGCGCACCCGGCGACGTTGGCGGCCGCAACGGCGAGCGCGTCGGAACTCGCATCGACGGCCCAGACCTCGACCGCCGTCAGTTCGGTCGCGAGCGAGATCGCGATCGCCCCCGAGCCGGTTCCGAGGTCGGCGAGCACGGCTCGCGGCGGTCCGTCGGGAACGGCCGACGATCGGGTGGCCCGCCGGAGACCGAGACGCTCGGCCTCCCCGAGCGCAACTTCGACGACCACCTCGGTCTCGGGCCGCGGAATGAGGACGCGGGAGTCGACCATCAGGTCGAGAGCGCGGAAACCCCACGCGCCGATGACGTACTGCAGCGGCTCGCCCGCTGTACGCCGATCGAGCATCGCCTCGAAGCGGGCCGCGACCCGGGCCGAGGGCTCCGACCGGGCGATCTCCGACCACTCCTCCGGTCCCGATCCCGACGCCGCCTCGACGAGGTACCGCGCCTCGACGGCCGCGGTCCCGACTCCGGCGACGGTCAACCGCGCGACCGCGTCGGCCCGGAGGTCGCGCCAGCTCCCGGTCACCCGCCCGCCAGGCGGCGCTGACGCTCCTCGGCCGCCAACGCATCGACGATGTCGTCGAGTTCGCCGTCGAGCACCCGGTCGAGGGAGTGCACGGTCAGGCCGATCCGGTGATCGGTGACCCGGTTCTCCTTGTAGTTGTAGGTGCGGATCTTCTCGGAGCGGCCCCCGCCCCGCACCTGCTCGCGCCGGG
>Ga0208783_10001399_pt1 | contig 14328 bp, 28 predicted proteins | sample DEB19_08_DNA_2_FD_184529 | JGI IMG/M metagenome (GOLD analysis project Ga0208783, IMG submission 184529) | Aqueous microbial communities from the Delaware River and Bay under freshwater to marine salinity gradient to study organic matter... | ecosystem: Environmental > Aquatic > Marine >... | reverse complement strand
GCGCTCTGCGATGAGCAGAGGTATGCGATTCTCCGCTGCATCCCGTTCTTCAGCAATGCGAGCAACGTCAGCGTTTGCCGACATGAGCAGTTCTATCTTGCTGTTGGCCGCGTTGAGTTCGCGTTCCATCTTCTGTGCTTCAGCAAAGAGCAGGTGGAACGACCAATCATAGTTTTCCGTCCTCGGTGTATCGCTCATTTCGCCTCCTGCAATGCGTTGTGAATGTGCGGAAACTCGACAGCGAAGATCGTGTCTCGAATAGCCTCGGCGATACGGCGATGCTCAAGCTGCGTACCCTTGGCGCACCGCTGCTCAAGATAGTGAATCCATGAGCGGATGTTGCCGGTCATGTAGAGAGTTGTTCGAGTGGCGAGCGGCAGGACCATGCGAGCGGTTTCGCGGCTCACGCCCTCTTGGAGCAGGGTGCGGTACGTCTTGAACGCCAGATCGATTGACTTGGCCATCGCGTCCATAGCCCAGTCTTGAGCGTAGGTATCGCCACTAGCCTGACGGTTCTTCAGATCCTGGGTGCGGAGTTCGACAGGTTCTGCTTCGTCGCATGGCGCATATCGCTGGCTGAACTCTTGGAAGCAGAACGAGCGGTGTCTGATGATCTGCGCTGATATCGCGCGGCTCGTCTGAATCTCGACGGTCATGCTGGCCTGTTCAAAGATACTCCAATGGCCGTGCTTGATGCAGTAGGCCAGTAGCTTGGGAGCGGTGAGCAAGCTCATCTGGTTCGACGGGTTGGATACACGCGCCGCGTAGGTGATGAAGTCGCTGGCGGTCAGGTTACCGTCGCCGACAAGGGGTTTGGTGATGGCTGCAAGTTTGACTCTCATGGATGCGAATTGGATGCGTTATGGTTGATTGACGAGCGTTATCGCGGAATGCGCTCCCCTCCGTGATGAATTAGAACGGCTTCTCCTCGGTGTCGGGAGTCGTAGCGATAGGCTTCATGTTCTTCAGGCGAACAGCCTTTTTCTTCTCGCCGTTCGATTCGTAGTCCTCGAATCGCGTGGTGATGATCAGCTCAAGACCAATCATCGACTTCAGGAAGTTCGCGTAGCTGCCCTTCACTCCAAGGAAGTCAACTTGAGTACCATCTGGCACATTGTGATTCGTCGCAGCGACGAGCGAATTGACGCGCCACCAGACGTTCTCCTGGTTCAGGAATCGGTCGGAGATGCTCGCACCATCTTCAGTGCGGAACGTGAGCTTGCAGACCTCGCGGCCCTTCGGATCAAGGTTCTCCTCAACCTTGATGAGCGTGACTCTGAAATCGCCCTCGGTGTCGATGTAGCGTCCACCTGCGGCTTCTTTACGGTTTACTTGGAACATAATGTGTAGGTTTCGATTTTGGTTTAGTTCTCGGATTTATTCAGCACCCATTTTGGGCATGAAAGGGTAACGGTCGTCGTCGGATAGGCTGGCCAACTGTCCAGTGCGCGGCACTCATGCAGCGTCGAGATTGCCTTCCGACGCATGTTCTCACCGGCCTGAAGCCATTCGGCGTCGAGGCGGTAGATTCCAACGGCGTACGGAGCTTTACGCTCGACGGCGACGAATACGAAGTTCTCGGCTCCTGTCATGGCGAGATAATGCGCCGCCTGAATATGGTAGCCGAACGAAGTAATCGTGCGACTAAACGCTTCAGGCGATGCGTCGTCCGTCGTCTTCACATCGACCAGGGTATGATCCTCGACCCACAGATCGGGACGAGCTTTCAGAGCGATGCCGGTTTCAATGTCTTCAGCGAACACGCTCGCCTCAATTTTGTGGTTGAGATGAATGATGTCCCAGAAGGGATGCCGACGAACAGAGTTGGCCACACCCTGCACATCGATGTCCTCGGCATGAGTCAGGTGGATGCGGCTCTTATGCTGCTCCTTCCACGCTTTGCCTTCCTTGGTACGACCGTCGATGTCCGGCGGAATCACGGCGACAACCTGCGAGTACAAATGCGGTTCGAGAACAGCGGTATGAATCGCGGTGCCAAGCTGCATGGCCTTGCTCGGCTCCTGATGCTCGTCCAGCGCGGCTTTGTAATGCGCCGGTGACTTGAGGATCTTAGACATCATGCTTTTGGAGAGCGCATCAACGGCGTGATACTTCTCGGATGGCATGTCGAAGTTGATGTGGCGGTTTAGAATGCTCATTCGATGGTTGGGCTTGGATTGGACGGTTTCGATTCCTTAGCTTTCTGCCAATCAAGGAACGTAAACGGATTGTGGTTGTAAGCCATTTTGTCACCGGCCTCTTCTAGTCTTCGAATCCGATCGACCAGATCGAGGGTGTGCAGATTGAGTTTTCGGAACCTTTCGTTGGCCGCATCCAGTTGCTCCTGAAGCTCTTGCATAGCTTCGTCGTGCAAATAATCGGCTTCCGCCCGTTGAGCTTTCCAATCTGAGTCGCTCATTCGATGGTCGGGCTGGAAAACGCTTTGGCCTTGGTAAGGAAACCATCGGCATCGCTGATGATCATGTTGGCCACCTTGGTGGATACATCGCGGAAGTTCTGACCTTCCTTGATCAGGTTCTTCGAGAGCAGGAACGCATTGGCGATGTCCGCATGCGGTTCGAGGATTTGCTCCAGCTTCTCGACGAGCGAGAAGGTCGATTCCGGCGTCACATTGACCGTCTGGCGCGTTGGAGTCGGAGCGGTGGTGGATGTCGATGGGGTATTGAAGTCTGCCACCTCCTCGGGCGTGTATCGACCCTGCGTGATTCGCGGATCGAGCATCCGAGTCGCCTTGCTGATGACCCGCGCTCTGAGCATCTCAGCGGGGAACTTGGCCCACCCGCTTCCCGGCTTTGCGGGGATTAGACCCGCAACCTTCGCATCATCTGCGGTGAATGACACCCGAACCTTTTTCGCACCCTTGCTGAAGTCGGCAATCGCCGCCTGGGCATCGAACTGAATCCAGTCGATATCCCACCCAGCATTCATCAACCCGGAGAGCATCGACTCGCTCTTCATCGTGATGTTGCCATTGATCAAATGGTTCTCGCGCTTCCATGAAAGCGGAGTCATCCGGCTGGCGATGCATTCCAGAGCGAGGACATAACCTTGTTCAGGCTTTGTCGCCCCAAACATTCCTGAGTGTGCTATCCAGTCACCAAGCTGCTTCACGGCGTCCAGCGACGTGCATGCCTGCGAATAGAACTCTGGTCCTGATTGCGGCTGCTCCAGCGATTGAGGCTGGTTAGGCGCGACTACCGTCAATGTGTTGTTGCTGCTCATTGTTTGTGTTCTCCGATACTGTCGTTTTTGGTTTCCTTGCGAACGGGTTGACCTCACCGCGCATGCTCTTGGATTCGAGAATCGCGGCCAGATCAGACTCCGTAAAAAGAACCTTCCGACCCACTCGCCGATGAGGAACGCCCTCCACACGGACCATTCGAAGGAGCGTCTCCTTGCAGATCCTCAAGCGGTCGGCGGCTTCGGCGGATGTAAAGCACTGGGTCATTGGCTATCGAAAGCAACAGCGTTCAAGTGTTCAATCAGGGTGAAAATCCAAAATCCCCGTCGCGCCCCCTCGGCGCGCTCTATGCCTGAACGCTGTTAAAATTGTTGCGACACGTTAGCAGTCGTCTTAAGTCGTGGCAAGAGGTAAGTTGAAAATTTTTCGACCGAGGCGTTCCTCGATCCTCTGAAGGTAGGCCACCTGCTCCGGTGTTCCGTTCACGCCGCTGCCATTGAGGAACGTGACACGCTGGTCCATGAGATGGTCCTTGCGGCGTTGCCATTCCTTGTCGGATTCACCGTCGTCACGGCGGATCGTGTACGGGCCGTGATGGAGTTCCAGGGTGTACGTCTCGGCGTTCGGATTGAAAGGCTGACGCTCCGGCTTCGGGCCAAAGCCTTCGCAGTCGGAATCGTCGTCGTCTTGGTGGGAAGAACGCTGCAACGCCTCATCGATCTTGCGTTCATGCTCCTTCAGGGTCTTTTCGATTCTGCCTAAACTCTTGGTTGCTCGCTCAACGAAACCGGCGAGCGTTGCGAAATTTTGTTCAAGTTGTGTGAGTTTATCGGTTTCCATAGTCTGTTGGTTTCTGGGTTATTTCGAAGAATACTGCGGCAAGAGTCGTGCAAACTCGTCGGCCAAAGAAGGTTCGGTAGATTCAACGGGTTGCTCTTCAGCGGGTTCGTCGGCTGGCTGACCCACTTTCCTTTCATCGCCTTTCTTGCCCTTGGTCCGCTTTGCAGTCTTCCGCTTGAGGTCTTCAACATCATCCTGCAACCGGCGCACGGTTGACTTCAGAACAGCCAACTGACGCTCGAAGGCGCGATGCTCGCGGATGATCGATAGCTCACTTGTCTCCGCATCGCTGGGCCGGAATTCGCAGCCCTTCCACTGACGCTCAATCTTGTCGAAGACAAGCACCCGACACTTCGGATGCCGCATCGAATTGAAAGCCCGTATCGCCGCCGCCAAATCGCAGCCCATCTCCTGTCCGATGTAGGCCAGAACTTCCGACTTGCTCGGGTCCAGGTCATGCCGCTTCGGGGGCATCTGACTGAACATGGTTCGAGGTGTTTTTCCTGATGGTAAATAGCTCATAACGAACTCTAGTCTGCGGTTCATACCGACTCTTGTCAAGACCCAGAAGTTAGATTTCCATTTTCTCGGTTAGATTCAACTCTTCCACGGTTAGCTACACTTGCCATCTATTTCACTAAAATGAAACCCCCCTTGGGATTAAAAACCCAAGGAGGGGTGGTTTCATCCCGAAAACGGTATGCTTGTACCGCCTCCTGACGGGGCGGACGCAACCGTTCGGGATGAAAAAGAAGAAGATGCGTCGCTCAGTTGCTCGGTTCGAATGCCGCTCAAACGCTTTAAACGACGCGCTGATGCGTTTTGATTGATGGATGGTGTGATGACAGCGGACATGGGTTTTGATGCGCTAGAATCGAATCGTTTGGATGACCTAGTTTTGGCTTGGGGAGCAGTGGCCGACGGGACATCTAACTTTCTACGCGGTGAATGAACACCGGAGTCCGCTCGCCGACGTATGCTCCGGCCTGATTGAATTCATGGTACTCGACGGCTTCCTCGTAGGTCATGCCGCTTGCCTGAAGGTTGGCCAGCACCTTGTCGTAATCGTAGGCGACGACCGGGACGCTCCCGAATGCCTCGCAGATGCCTATGATGCAGTCATCGAAGCCGTCCATGAGAAGCAGGTCAGGATCGATTTCGGCCAGTTCATCTCGGATGTCGCTCATGGCTTGGTTCTCTCGGGCGTGGGGTAAACATCGTAATCCTCCGGCATCTCGACCGGAACAACCCGAATCCGGCCTTGAGTGTACTCGCCGGGGTTGAGTTCTCGCGCCGTCGCCTCAGCCTCCTTGCGCGTGGGGTATTCGAGAGTTTTGTACATGACGACCTTCTCCTTCAGATCAGCCCATCCGAGTGAGCCGTTGATTTGGACTTTGAACTTGGGCGGGGCGAATAGATTGCGGCTCATTGGCCAACCTCCTCCTCGCTGACCAATCCATTGCGCTCTAGCTGCTCAATCGCGCGCTGGAGATAAATCGCGTTGTCCAGTGTCTCCTCTAGCGCATGACGCAGCCACGCGCGGAGGGGAAGCGGATTGTCGCTGACGGTCGTGCCGTACTTTTCGACACCGCGCATCTGACGCTCGGCGATTAGCTGGCACACGCGGAGTTCGGTGCCGCTCAGGTATGATGCTGGGTCGTTCCTGCTCATGGGTAGAGTCCTCCATTCCTAAAGACCGAGATAAGATCGACCGCATCGTCAATCATCTCAGAACGGCGCGCATGACCTTCTTCGCTGGCATCCTTGTACATCCGCGCGTAAAAAAGGCTGTCTTCAAGTCTGGCAGCAATATGGGCGGCAACCGATAATCTTGTTAAAGCCTCGCGAACGATAGGAATGTCGTCGCCATCGATGATGACAAGCATCCGCATCAATTCAGCCAAACTCAGATTGCGCGCTTCGAGTTGTTTTGGAGATAGTTGCATTTTCACGGCAACTTCTCCTCATCAGGGTTTCCCTCAAACGCGGGACAGATCCTGTCGCCGGGTTCTCGCTCGATAATGAGTTCAAGGATCTGCTCGCCATTCGCGGCGACGATGCTGCAAATGTGCTTCTCCTCATCGTAGATGCTCATGGGCGTTGCTCCATGCTCCTCGGTTTCTCCGGTGATGATGGCATTGAACAGGTCGATGATCGTCTGGGCGTTTTGTTTCGATTGGATGGTTAGTTTCATTGGTTAGCGGGGTTTCAACGGGCGGTGAAATGGTCGGATTGACTGGCAACTGTAAAGGATTCCTTGACGGTTGAAATTCGGTTGAGTTCGCGCATCACACGTTTGGAATACGCGCGCGTGGAGGATTTTTGATGACCTTTTGGTCCGCCCTGCCAGATTCGAGCGAGCGATTCATCCGACAGATTCTTGCCGTAGTGGCTCAGATAGGCGGTGGCAATGAACGTGGAAACCGCGCGATTGGTGACTTGTTGGTGCGCGTAGGATGTTCCCATGATGCGGTTCACATCGCGCACGAGGATTGGTTTAATCTGAAGTGCGCCAAGTTCGCCATGACGCCCTCGGGCCAGGTCATTGCCGCCGGATTCTACCTGAATCAGGGCGGAGAGGAGGAGTGGATGCATGATTCGTTGGTTTGTTCGCGCGCGGAAGGTTTCTAGCGGCTCATTCGTCGTTCGCCAATCCTTTAGCCTTGGCGATTGCCGCGCGGGCCAGCTTGAATGACTCAGGCTCGCCGTGATACCCATGGGCGGAGTCCGAATCCTCCTTGAGGTACTCGGCGCTTTCTAGGAGTCGCTCAAGCGCGGCCAGTAGCTCAGGCGCGGAGGAGATAAGATCGGCATTGGCCTGTCGCTCAGATTCGGGCGTTTCATCGTCCGCCCAATGGTTGGTTGCGTAGCAGATAAGAGCGTCGCCAGCACGGACGTTAAGGCCGGTTGTTCGCCAAGGACCGGGGGTATGGGTTTTCATTCGTTGTCTCCAGTTATCTCTTCGATGGTTTCGCGCGCGTGTTCGATTAGCCGGTCGAGTTCCATTGCCGAATCCTCGCTTTCCCGGTTTCCACGGTGCGCCAGATCGTCAAGGCGCGTCCATTCGTTGTTCGCGTGAGGCAGTAGCGCGCGGACGATAGCCAGCAACTCAGGGGCAGCGGCAATTAGGCGCGCAGCTTCAGGATCGAATGTCTTCGCGTAATGGTTTCCCTGATTCGTTACGACAACGAAAAAGTCGTCAGCTTGCGTGATTTTGAGCGGTAAAGGACCGGGAGTGAATTGGGATTTCATGGGGTTTTCAGGCGTAGATGTTCTCGGTTTCGGGTGTTTCGGCGGGGACGATTCGGAGCGTTTCGAGGAATTCGGACAGTTCGGAGAACTCCTCGCGCGCGGCAAGGGCCGCTTTGCGCGTAGGAAATAGGCAGGTTTCGTAGGTCTGGCCGTCGTTTGCGGATTCGCGGAGGTCTGACCAGCCGCCGGTTGAGGTTGAGAGTTGGATTTTGTAGCGCATTGGATGGATTGATTGCGGATAGGTGGCCTACCCTTTCGCGCTACCAGTCGAGCCGATAGCGCGCGGAGGATGGGTCAGGAATCAGAACAGTTGAATCACCACGCCGCCTTCGAATTCGACGACTTGGGTGTGGTTGCGGAGCCAGTCAAGAGCCTCCGGTTCGCAGTCCGCGTCATCTCCGCAGACCTCATCGAAACCGTACTCTTTCGCAGCGGCCAGTGCGGACGGATGCTCCGACCATTCGCAGCAAATTGCGATGGGGTCGAGTTCGAGTTCGACACCACAATCCTCTTCGTAGTTCTCCAGATAATCGAAAAGAGCGAAAAGAGCGGGGCGGGAGAACTGGCTTTCACGGCCAGCGGCACGGAATGAGTCGACGAATTGATGGGACGAGACGGTTTGCTTCATGGGATTTTGTGTTTTTGATTCGGGCTTGATTACCCGCCGGAGGCTACCGTTGCCGATAGCTTCTCGCGGGGAATCAGAACTTCTCGATTTGATGCAATGCGGATTCAATGTCACGCCGGAGGCTGGAACGAATCGAATCGGCCAGCTTCAATGCGGCATCCATGATTCGCTCCGCATCGTTGCGCGCATCCAAGATAATCTTGTCACGCTCACGCATAGCGTCGGCGCGCATTTCCGCGCAACGGCGCGCGCAATCCTGAATCGATGCGGAGGCGAGCATTCCCGGTTCAATGTCGGAGCGAATGTCAGATTCGATGAATGGGATTTGCTCTCGGAGCCACGCGCCGCAGTAGGAATCGGAGCCGAGACTATCGGCGGCGGCGGTAAGGATTTGGATTTCGTCGGATTTGGATTTCATGGGATTTGCTTTTGATTCGGCGATTAATTCGCCGCTGCAATCCACCCTTTCGAATGGATTGGCGCGGGGAATCAATGGCGAACTCGGATTCCGGCGGCGCGCATAGCCTTCCGCCAGTATTTGTCGCGCGACGGCGGGTTTGACTTGTCGTAATGAAGGGATTCGGTCCGGTTCGAACAGTCGCGGAAGTTTTCCTCAGGATAGGACGAAAGCCAATCCCACCGGGAGCCTTCGCAAGGGAACGAGGAAGGGATTGGATGCGCGCGCATTAAATCGACCAGTTCGCGGAAGGTTACCGGCTCAGATTGGCAAATAAATCCGGCGTCGTCGGATTCCCCGAATTCGGCGGATTCGGGCGTGACGGTTTCAAAGGTGCGGGAGATTAGGATCATGGGATTGATTGGTTTTGGATTACTCGGTGACAAGCGATTCCTCGGATTCAATGGCCGAGTGAATCTCGAACCAAACGCAATCAAGTTCCGATGAAACCTGAGCGATAGCCTCGGTGACTTCGGCGGGGAAAAGGTTCGAGTTCTCACCGTCCATTCCCCGATATCGGAAAGACTCGGCAGCCGCCGTCATGAAGGAGAGCAAAGTCTCGAAAGCGGATTCGATGGACGGTTCGCCCCGTAGCGTCAAATCGGTGACTCGGTGTTCACCGAATGGGCCGTCAAGAATGAAACCGGACGGGGAAAGGGAAACGGTGATTTGTTCGTTTCCTTGGCCGATAGAAACGGCGGGGAACAAGCGGGACGAGATGATGAATGGTGAGTGTAAGGTCATGGGATTTGCTTTTGATTCGGCGTGATTGCCGATTGCTGCCCACGGTTGCCCATGGACAGGATATCGGTAATCAGACCAGTTCGGCGTAGGAATAGCCTTTCAAATCGAATCGAATCGAATCGGAAACGCCGGATTCGAAAGCTTCCCATAATTCGTTGGCGTCATCGCTTTCGTTGAATTCGTGGGCGGTGAATTCGAATGGGGAATATTCACGGGAACCGGACTCGGCGGCGAAGCAAAGGCATTCGTGATATTCGGTGATATTTTCCGCCGTGACGGTTTTGCCAAGGCCGACCCAATCGATGGAACGATCGATCGAATCGCCGATCGACGGGACATTGTGGCAAGCGATGCCATGGCCATGGTTCCAACCTAGGCGATAGGCGCGTTCCAAAGCGGAATCGGCGGCATAGGCGGTGGGGATTTGTTCAGGGTAATTCATGGGATTTTATGCGTTGGGGTTTAGAATTGAGAACGGAAGAAAATGAAGTAAAAGGCGGTGGCGGTGGCGGCGTAGGCCATGGATTGGATGAGGAGGGATTTGATGCGGTTTTTCATGGGGATTTACAGGCTTTGGATTTCATCGAAAGAGAACCGTTCCTCGGCTTGGGCAATGGTTTCTTCGCGATTGAACGGGCCGAATTCCCAATCGACGACGATGACGCAAGTCTTCGCCAAGTCTTCGAAGTGTCGGACGATACGGTACCGAAATTGACCCGAAGTGGTTTGCTGGATTTGCAGCGTTTTCATGCGTTCGATTTAAAATTCAACCGTGGGCCGCTAGGCTAGGTGAACCGGAAAACGGCGTCAACAAACTTTTCCAAACTTTTTTTCGACATGGGGAAAACATGGGGAATTCCTTAGGAAAACGGGGGAATTGAACGCCGTCACAAGCGGCGCATTGCCGGGGGAACGGAAAACGGCTACCCGTCATGCATGGCGAAGCCAAGCGAAGTCTGGGAAACGGTATCGGCCCGATACCTTGCCGGGGAAGAATTGTCGACGATTGCAAACGACTTAAAGCTATGCGTTGAAACGGTTCAAACTAAAGCAAGTCGAACTGGATTGACGAGGTTAAGGAAGCAAATGCAAACCGTTTGCAAAGAGAATAAATCTCTTAAAACGGAAAACTCGATTGAAGCTCTTTCAATTCTCGTTCGTTCGAAGCTTGCCGAGGATGCAGCGTCAACGATTGAACGAGTGAACGGATACAGTCTGGATGGAATCCGTGACGAATCCACACGGGAACAAATCCTTGGAAGCGTCGCCAAACGGTCTGCGCTTGTATTCGGCTGGAGTGAAACTGGAGAACAAGCGAGTGTTTCAATCAATTTGTTGGGGTCAATGCCGGATCGAATCTCGGAGATTCAAGTCACGAACGAATCCGATTTGAAGTAAACATAACAGTGTTTGTGCGGCATTGGCTGTCTAATGGAATGGATTAGATTAGCTAATGACAGAAAAAGGATGCTTTTTCTAGGGGATAAGTAGACATTGGACGCCGACCGGCCAGCCCCCTTTGGGGGTGGGCTTCGTTTACGATACCCCCCTCAAAAATTTTCCGCCTTTTTGACCATGCTAAATAAAATTAAAATTGGTCAAACTATTACCCTCACCTACTGCGAGCAGAAACTGGCCCACTTCGTCGCTCGTCATCGCAACGGAAACAATCGCCATTTCAATGTGACGAACTTGAAGATCAGCGCGCAGTCGCCGCTGACCGTGGATTTGGAGGGCATAGCTGGCGAGATTGCTTTCTGTCGCTTGTTCAATGTGTATCCCGACCTGGATACCGACCGTCCTCCTCCGCATCCGTTCTACGACGCGACAATCCCGCCGCCGCCGGGATATCGCATCGATGTCAAAACGACCAAGTACGATGGCGGAAAGCTGATGGTGGACGCTCGGAAGGACAGCGCGAAAACGAGCGCAATCGACTTTTACGTTCTGATGACGGGTACTTTCCCCGGTCCGTACACCTATCGCGGCATGATAGCGCGGGAGATAATCATCGCCCCGCATAGGATTGAGACAATCAAGGGTTATCGCTCGTACGTCGCCATCCAATCGGAGCTAGTGGCCAACCCCATGGATGCCACATTTTAATTGACGCGATAAGCGTTTCTATCGCTCCATCCCGCGTAACGACCTTAAGCAAGGCCACGGATTGGTCATCCATGGCAACCCGTCTAAGCGGCAATGACACTCCGCATACAGCAGGTTGGATAATCAGCCACCGTGTGGTGGATGTGTGGCCAACCATAACGTCGGTCTAACGTCGGTTTACTTTTTTAGATTATGGCTTGTCCTAATGTCTTTAACGCCTTTGCGGTGGCTACCGAGTCGCTTGCTCAGGACGTTTACAAACGCGCCTCGTACCGCTCGATGTGGTTGAACCTCATTGAGCGTGGCGAGTATCCCCAGGGTACTGGCTTGACCCAGACCTCGTTCACCACGACCAGCATCGAGCCGACTTCGGCTGAAACTTGGTCGGCCATCACCCTTGCTACCGGCAACCCCGGTGACAACGGCGGCGCTTGCGATGTCACCTACAACGACGTTCCGGTCGGCTACAATGCCGTCACCTGGAGTCCTGAGCGTTTCGCGCTTAAAGGTCCGCTCCTGTGTAAGGACGATCTGACCTTCGATCATCGCGTCGAGGCGTTCCTCCGCGTGTATCTGGAGAAGCTCTCGATCCGCGCGCAGCGGTCGTGGGAGACTCGTTATCAGAACATTTTCGCCAAGTACGCCATCAAGGCGATTGCCGATTCGAGCTTCACCCAGACCGAGACGATTCCGTCTGGCGTGAATGAGTTCCCCTGGATCGATGGCGTGTCCACTGGTCAGGCGCTCAATCAGTCCACCTCCGAGCTGACGCAGGAGATGCTGGATGTCGCCGCTGCCACGCTGATCCGTAACGGTGCTACCAATCCTGATAGCTCCGGTTTCATCAGCTACAGCAGCGACGGTCCGGTGTTCCCGCTCTACATCGGTCTGGAGGCTTCTCAGCGTATCGCTCAGAACAACCCCGCGTTCCGCGACGATCTGCGCTATGCCGACATGGGCAGCGGCAGCGGTGCTGAGTTGCTCAAGCGCATTGGTGCCAATCGGGTCATCAAGAACTTCCGGCATGTGCCGAATCTGTTCCCGCCCCGCTTCACCTATGCCGGTGGCAAGTACACGCTGGTTCAGCCGTTCACCAGTGCCAGCGGCACCAAGGGTACGGTCTACAGCGTCAACCCGAGCTGGACTACTGCTCCGTACGAGGCGGCGTTCGTCGTCACCCCGTATGTGTTCAAGAGCCATATCGTCCGCCCCGTGAATCGGGTTGGCGACTTGGCCTGGATGCCGACCAACTACATGGGCGAGTGGCAGTGGGTGACTGGTGCCTACAAGCTCAACGTGGATTGCGCCGATCCGCTGGAGAAGAAGGGCCAGCATTATGCTGAGTTCATTCACGCGCCGGAGCCAATCTTCACTTCGCAGGGAATGACTATTATCTTTAGGCGATGCACCGGCGCTTTGACCACCATCATCTGCTCGTAATTCGAGTTGGTGATTGACTCAAACTCCGTCATGGGTTACACCTGTGCCGGAGTTTTTTCATGCACATATCAAGAGGAACCAAGCGCGACGACGGGATGATTTTCTGGGGTTTTTGCGGTAAGAACCCAGATGGAAGCCCATTCCAATACTGGGTTACACCTGAAGTTTTTGAAGAAAACAGGCGGAAAAGCAGCGAAAGACTGAAAAATCGATACAGCTCGATGAAGCATAAGTACGCTGAAAATCAGCGTCAGTATCGGATCAAAAATGCAGATGCGATACGCGAACGTCGAAAACTCTATCGCGCCAAAAACGCCGAGAAAATCAAGCTGGCCAAGCAGAAGTATGGAGCTGAAAACAGGGATAAAATCGCCAAGGCGCTTGCTAAGCGCAGGGCTGGAAACCCGATTGCTAGAATGGCCAACTCCATGCGTCGCTCAATCAGGCGATATCTCGACGTTGGCCAGAAAGGAGAGATGAGCAGCTTCGAAATCATTGGCTGTTCAAAGGATGATCTTCGCAAGCACCTGGAGTCGAATTTCAGGCGAGGTATGACATGGCAGAACTACGGAAGTTACTGGCACATCGACCATATCGTTCCGCTGATTTCAGCGAAGTCACCAGAGGAAGTGAAGAGGCTTTGCCACTGGACAAACCTTCAGCCGCTAACCGCGTTCGAGAACATTTCAAAAGGTTCAAAAATGCCTCTTGCCATCGACGCATCCTCGTCTCAGCCTATCGACCGGATTGACTCATAGGTTGTTTGTCTAAAAGCCTCTATGCGAGGCAGCCCCTCATCGGCCCGAAAGGCTGGTGGGGGGTTTTTCGCATTAGCCTTGACACCAACGACCACGAAGTGATGCTCCCTTCATGCCGGTTTTTACCATCCCCAAAGGCGTTGAAATTCCCGAGAATCTGAAGGAAGGCGAGGCTTTCCAGACGATGGCGACTATCGTTCTCGGCAAAGGTGGCAAAGCTGAAGTCATTGAGATTGATGGCGTTGCCATCCCCGGTTACGAGAAGCAATCGAAGGGCAAGAAGATGGCCGAGCAGGGCGGTGAGGATGACGGCGAGATGGAATCTGAGAACGAGGCGGAGGTTTCCGGCCCTCCCGGTTTCATAGCCGAGGTGATGCGACGCGGTGCCGGTCCGATGCGCTGATCAATCGATAGGAAACCGATATGCCAAACATCACATGCGACGAGGCAGAGACGCTGATCAATGAGGCGGCGTCGCTGGGGTGTCGCTCTCCGCGCGAGATTGAGCTGGCCAAGCTGGCTCTGGAGAATCGCATTGCGACGTATCTAGCCGGAGGCGGCGCGACGCGCGGTGCGTATCGTAGCGTGACGACCAGCGGCAATGTGGTGAGCGGTGATTATCTCATCATCGCCGATGCGACGGCTGGTGCGATTACGATGACACTGCCTCCTGCGGCGCTGGTTCCAGGTCGTATCTATGCCTTCAAGCGCATCAATTCCGGCGCGAACGCGGTCATTGTTGACGGTTACGCAGCGGAGACGATTGATGGTGCCGCGACGCATACGCTGACTCCGCAGTGGAACAGCGTGACGATCATGTCCAACGGAGTCGCGTGGTTTATCCTAGCTGATCATTGATATGCCAGTCATCTCCTGCACCCAAGCGGCTGATCTGATTGCG
>Ga0208783_10001395_pt1 | contig 14362 bp, 6 predicted proteins | sample DEB19_08_DNA_2_FD_184529 | JGI IMG/M metagenome (GOLD analysis project Ga0208783, IMG submission 184529) | Aqueous microbial communities from the Delaware River and Bay under freshwater to marine salinity gradient to study organic matter... | ecosystem: Environmental > Aquatic > Marine > Coastal... | reverse complement strand
AGTGCGAGAGGAGGGCGAGGTGAGGGCCCGGCCGGTCGAGGCCGAGGGCGGCGGCCTCCGACGCGGCGGCGGTGAACGTGCCAAACTCGACGAAATGGTTTCCGCTGCCGCTGGTGCCCAGCTGCGACCGCGCCTTGTCGCGATTGCGGCGGGTGACCGGCGAGACATCCCAATCGTCGTCGAGCACCTCGTGCTCGCGGGGGCGGGCTCCGTGCCGGTCACGGCGGCCGCCAAACTCCGCGCCGATGCCGAAGCGGGTCTCCTTTTCGAGCACCGTGGCGAGCTGGTCGGACTTGGAGTCGACCCAGTCGACCGGCAGGTCGAGAACCGAGAGCTTCATGCGGCAGGCGATGTCGACGCCCACCGCGTAGGGGACGACGGCGTCGTCGGTGGCGAGCACGCCGCCGATCGGCAGGCCGTAGCCGACGTGTGCATCGGGCATGAGCGCGGCGGCCACCGCCACCGGCAGCCGCACGGCCTGCCGCATCTGGTCGACGGCTTTCTCGTCGATGTCGACGCCCCATTGCCGCCACGGGGCGGTTGCAGGATCGGGAGGTGTCATGCTCATCCTGCAGCCGCAGCGATCTCCGAGAAAGCGCCGGAGATTACCAGATCGCGTCGTCTCCGACGCGACCGCGCCGCAGGGCGAGCGACAAAGCCGCGGATCAGGTGTCGATCGTCAGCGCGGACGCCAGTTCGCCGGCGAGGTTGTTGTTGCCCGCCTTGTCGGTGAACTTGCCCGAAGCCACGGACACCGTGCCGGAGCCCTTGAAGGCCGACTTGGGCGTGAAGGTCGCCGTGTAGCTGGTGCCCGAGCCCGCGAAAGCCGAGAGCGTGCCGTTGGTGACCACGACGTCGGAGGCAGTGAACGTCGTCGACGCCTCGCTCAACGTGAACGTGATCTTGGCCTTCTGCCCAGCGGTCAACGCCGCGAGATCGCTCGTGATCAGGATCGTGGGCAGCGTCGTGTCGACCTTGATGGCGAGCGAAGCGGCCGGGCTGCCGTTGCCGGCGGCATTGCGGGCCGCTGACGGGGCCACCGAGATCGTGACGTCGGCCGTCGACGCGGTGGGGGGCGTGAACGTGGCAGAGTAGGTCTTCCCGCTGCCAGTGAACGCGGTCAGGGGCCCGCCGCTGGAGAGGACGTCGTCCACGGTGAAATCGGTCACGTTCTCGCTGAACGAGAACGTGACCTTGGCGGTGTCACCGGACTTGAGGGCGGTCTTATCACTGGTGATCTTGAGGATGGGCTGCACGGTGTTGATCGCGATCGGCGTCGTAAGTGACCCGGCGGTGTTGGGGTTGCCGACCGCATCGACGAATTTCCCGGCGGCCACGGTGATGCCACCGGCCGTGGTGGAGCCCAGCTTGGGCGTGAACGTCGCCGTGTAGGATGAGCCCGATCCCTGGAAATTCGACAGCGTGCCACCTGCGGCGACGACGTCACTCGCCGTGAAATCGGTGGAGTCCTCGCTGAGCGAGAACGTGATCACGGCGGTGTCGATCGCGGTCGGATCGGCCGCCTTGAGCGACGACTTGTCGGACGTGATCAGGAGGGTCGGCACGACGGTGTCGATCTTGAGGGTCGGCGAGAGCGATGCTCCCGACTCGTTGGCGTTGCCGGCCAGGTCGCTGAAGGTGCCCGCAGCCACCGAAACCGTGCCCGTCCCGTTGAACCCGTTGGTCGGCGTGAACGTGGCGGAGTAGGACTTGCCGCTTCCGGCGAACGCGGAGAGCGTGCCACCGGTCGCCGCGACGTCGGAGAGGGCGAATGTCTTGGAGTCCTCGCTGAGCAGGAAGGAGATCTTGGCCGTCTTGCCCTTGGCGATCACAGTCGCGCTGCTGGTGATCGAGAGCGTCGGTCGCACGGTGTCGAGCTTGATCGACGAGCCGAGCGCTCCGGCCGTGTTGGGATTGCCCGCAGCGTCCACGAAGGTTCCGGCGGCGACCGAGATCGCACCGAGTGTCGTCGACAGTGCGTTCGGCGTGAATGTGGCCGAGTAGCTCGACCCGGAGCCGACGAGGTCGGTCAGGGTGCCGCCGGTGGGCACGACATCGTCGAGCGTGAAGTCGGTCGTGGGCTCGCTCACCGTGAACGTCACCTTCGCCGTCTCGCCGATCTTGAGCGCCGACTTGTCGGCCGTGATCTTCAGTGTCGGGGCGATCGTGTCGATCTTGATGGCCGCAGGCAGGGTGCCGGCCGTGTTGGGATTGCCGGCCGCATCCTTGAACGTGCCGGAGGCGACCGTGACGACGCCGGCGGTGGTGGACTTGGCGGTGGGCGTGAACGTCGCCGAGTAGGACGAGCCGGAGCCGGCAAAGTTCGTGAGCGTGCCGCCCGTCGCCTTGACGTCGGAGGCGGTGAAGTCGGCCGAGTTCTCGCTGAGCGTGAAACTGATGATCGCGGTCTCACCCGCCTTGAGGGCGTCCTTGTTGGAGGCGATCGTCACGGTGGGGGCGGCCGTGTCGATCTTGATCGCCGGCGTGAGCGTTGCAGCGAGGCTCGGGTTGCCGGCGGCGTCGGTGCCGGCGCCGGCCGCCAGCGAGATCGTCCCGTCGGCCGTCGAGGATGTCGCGGGCGTGAACGTGGCCGTGTATTTCAAGCCGCTGCCGGCCGCGTTCGACAGGGTGCCGCCGCCGAATGCGAGGCCCGAGAGCGAGAAGTTGGTGAGCGGCTCGCTGAGCGTGAACGTGATCGTCGCCGTCTCGCCGATCTTGAGCGCTGTCTTGCTGCTCGTGATCGCGATGGTGGGGACGACGGTGTCGATCTTGATCGCCGAGGGGAGCGCGCCGGCGATGTTGGGGTTGCCCAAGGCGTCGGTGTACTTCGACGCGGCGACGGAGATACCACCGGACGTGGTGGACGAGACGGCCGGCGTGAACGTTGCCGAGTAGGACGATCCCGATCCCGCGAAGTTGCTCAAACTACCACCCGCCGACAGGATGTCATCCAGCGTGAAATCGGTCGAGGGCTTGTTGAGCTGGAACGTGATCGTCGCCGTCTCGCCCGCCTTGAGTGCGGCCTTGTCCGACGTGATGGTGACGATCGGGTCCGCCGTGTCGATGGAGAGGGCATCCGCCAGGCTCGAAGCGGAATTCGCCAGGCCGAGCGTACCCAGGAAGCCGCCGGAGGCGACGGAGATGCCGCCGGTGCCGACGAACTGGGGCGTGGGCGTGAACTTCGCGGTGTAGCTCGTGCCGCTGCCGGCAAAGTTCGAGAGGCTGCCGCCGACCACCGACACGTCGTTGACCGCAAAGGTCGTCGACTCTTCGCTCAGCGTGAAGGTCACCGTCGCCGTCTGGCCTTTCGTGAAGCTCGTGCGGTCGATCAGGATCGCGACCGAAGGCTTCTCGCCGACGGCATCCGCCTTCCACAGTTCGTAGCCGTGCTCGCCGTCATTGGCGGAGAACAGGACCTGGCCGAGGCCGCCCTGAATGTTGGAAATTCCGTCGAGTTTGTCACCCGAGGCGACGAGGGAGACGCCCGTGGACGCCGTCGGGTCGAGCGCGTAGATCGACTGAACGAAATTCTCGTCCAACGCCTTGTAGGCCGTGAAGTAGAGCGTGCCGTACAGCGAGGTGAGATTGGTTGGCTGTGCAAGCTCCGACAGGTCCTCTGCCGCCGGGTCGAGGAGCGTGACTCTTTCGGTTCCCTCGGTGGTGCCGTCGGACTTCCAGAGTGAAACATTGCTTGAATCCAGATCGAAGGCAGTGAAGTAGAGGGTGCTGCCCACCGCACGGAATTGGAGGATGCTACCCATAGGCGCGAGCTCCGCGGTTCCGTCGGCCGTGCCGTCGGAAACCCAGAGGCCGGAGACGCTCGAGTAATCCGCAAACTGAAAAAACAACTTGTTGCCGACCGCGACCTGCTGGATGATCCCACCTTCGTTCGGTGGGAAAAGGTCCTTGACGATGCGGGTGCCCGCCGGCGTGCCATCGGACACCCAGAGGCCAGCACCATCGGCGTCGTTTTGGCCCTGGAAAAACAGTTTGTTGCCCGCCGCCGTCACTTCGCCGATCAGCCCGCTCGCGGCGGCGAAGGAGGCCGAGCCGATGGGGATGGAGGAGTCGTCGATGTCCGACACGAGCGATGCCGTCGTGCCGTCGCTCTTCCAGAGCTCCGTGCCATGCGTGCCGTCGTCGAACGGGAAATAGAGCGTGCTGCCGATCACGGCGAAATCCGCGTAGCCGCTCGACCCGGACTGGTCGTCAGCTCCGGGGGTGTCGGTGCGGATGTTCTTCACCTGCGTCGTTCCGGCTGCCGTGCCGTCGCTCTTCCACAGCTCGGCGCCGGTCTTGCCGTCGTTGGCGAAAAAGTAGAGCTTGTTGCCTACCGCAGTCAGGGCCGACGGGTCGGAACCGGCCGTTCCGGCCGCGATGTCCTTGACCTGCACGGTGCCGGCCGCGGTGCCGTTGGTCTTCCACAGCTCGCTGCCGGCAGGCCCTTCGGCGACGAAGTAGAGCGTCGTGCCGACGATGGTGAATTCGCCCGGATAGGAGCTCTCGTCGCCCGGGAGGATGTCCTTGACGAGCACGGTGCCGGCAACCGTGCCGTTCGTCTTCCAGAGTTCGTAGCCGTTCAGTCCGTTCGTGGCGGCGAAATAGACCTCGCCGTTGAACACGATGGAAGAACGGCCGGCATCGATGAACGAGTGGTACGGGCTGGAAAGGCTGTCGCTCGTTTTGCCCGAGGGGTCGGCGACTCGGATTTCCGTCGTCTTCCCGTTCGTGGTGTTGGTCACGAAGGGGGACGGTGAGTAACCGCTCGGCCACGCTACGAAAAAGACGCTACTGCCGACCGCAGTCAAGCCCATCGGAAACGAGCTGTACTCGAAGCCAACGTCGCCGTAGAAGCCGTATACGTTCAGGTCGGCCGCGAGGACGGTGCCAGCGTCCGTGCCGTCGCTCTTCCAGAGTTCGACGTTATTGGGGAGGTCGTCCGTGCCGCCGTTCGCTGCAAAGTAGAGCTTTCCGCCAACATTGGTCAGCCCAGAAGGAAACGAGCTTCCTGGCGCGTTCGGCCTGTCGGGATCGGAGTTGTCGACGCTCGTGTTGATGTCCTTGACGAGTACCGTCGTGCTGGCGGTGCCGCCGCTCTTCCAGAGTTCGCGGCCCCTTACACCGTCGTCGGCCGAGAAATAGAGCGTCGTGCCAACGGCCGTCAGGTGGCTCGGCTTGGAGCCGTTTGGGTAGCTGAAGCCGAAATCGGCATCCGTCGTCGAAGTCGTGTTGATGTCCTTCACGAGGAGGGTTCCGGCCAGCGTGCCGTCGCTCTTCCACAGCTCCTCGGCGTGATCGTCGTCATAGGCCGTGAAGTAGAGCTTGCCGCCCACGTTCGTCAGCCACGCCGGCTCGGAGCCATAGGCGTAGAAGCCGGAGGGATCGCTGTCGTCCACGTACGTGTCGATGTCGCGGACGAGCGTGGTTCCAGCCAGCGTGCCGTTGCTCTTCCAGAGCTCGCGGCCGTGCTTCGCGTCGTTGGCCGAGAAATAAAGGGTGGTGCCCACGGCGGTGAGCCAACGCGGCGACGAGCTTATCACCGTCTCTTGAGTGTACGGATTCGTGTACGGCGTGGCGAGAATGTCGGCCACCATCACGGTCCCGGCCAGCGTGCCGTCGCTCTTCCAGAGCTCCTCGCCGTGGTCGTTGTCGTCGGCGACGAAGAAGACCGTGTTGCCCACGGCAGTAAGCCGACTCGGATAGGAGGAGCCGACCTCGTTGATGTCCTTGATCAGCACGGTGCCGTCTGCGGTGCCGTCGGTCTTCCAGAGCTCGGCTCCGGTGTCGTCGGCACTGCCGATGAAGAACAGCGATCCATTGGCGACCACCATCTTGGGCATCGGGTATTCGTCGTTGGATATCTGGAGATTATCAGGCACATGTGCGCCCAGGCCGGAACTCGTCTCCGAGATGTCCTTCACCATGACGGTGCCAGACTCCGTGCCATCGCTCTTCCAGAGTTCGTAGCCATGCGCGCCGTCGTCGGCTGTGAAGAAGAGCGTGCCGTTGAAATTGACAAGCGCGATGGGGTATGACGATTCGGGGCCCGGCGCAATGTCGGCGACCCGTGTTGGATTTGCCCCGGTGGCATCGGTTTTCCAAAGCTCCGTGCCGCATTCACTGTCAGTCGCCGTGAAGTAGACCGTCGAGCCGACGGCGGTGAATCCGCCCCTCGACTCGATCCGATAGGAAACGAGCTCTTTGTTGATGTCGGCGATCAGCGTCGGCGGCGTGGGCGTGGCGGAGAACGCGAGCCGGTACTCGAGCTGTTCGACAGCCCGTCCCACCGCCGGAAGCTGGCGCCGCGATCCGCGAAGCGTGCCGGCCGTGCGGCGGGAGCGGCCGCGCGATCCACGGCTGGGCCATGCCCTCCAGCGACGAAACGACATGCCCAGGCGAGAGAGGAAGGGGACGAGCGAGCGACGCATGGCGAGTGTTCCTTGCTGACGAGTGTGCTGGCGTGCGAGTCGCGACCGGATCGTGAACGGGATGTGGCATGAAGCCGGGGAACGCCGAGAGGCGGTGAACCCCCCGCGCCGGTGAGTTTATAATGCGAGCTTTCGAACGAGTCCAGTAATGGGCGTCCAGCTGCTTTCGGGGAAAAACGGAGGTTTCCGGCGGCCATTCGTGGCCAAAGCCGTCCATCAGGCTTCCGGCGGCCGTCGCCGTCGTGCCCGGTCCTCGAATGCCGCGGCCACCTGCCGGATCTGGCCCGACCAGTCGGCTTCTTCAGGCCCGCGGACGAACCGGCGGTGCGTCTGCGGATACCAGGGGATCCGGTCGTCTCCCGAGCACTCCCGCCAGGCGGCACGATGGTGCATGACGACCCAGCACTCCTTGCCGATCGCGCCGGCCACGTGCAGCACGGAGGTGGGCACGGTGACGACCAGGTCGAGCGCCGACACGAGTTCGAACGTCCGCAGGTAGTCGGCATGCCGCGTGATCTCGGGCAGGCTGACGATCTCGATGCCATGCTCTTTGAAGAATGCCTGAACTTCGTCTTCGCAATCGCGATATTGCAGCGAGACGAAGTAGGCGTCCTGCCGCAGGAGCGGCAGCCAGTCGGCAAGGGGAATCTGCCTGTGCACGGCATGCGTATAAGCGGAGCCGCCGCTCCACGCCAGGCCGACGAGAGGCCTCCCGCGGCCGCGGCCGGCCAGCTGCGCGCGCAGCCGCTGGACGGGCTCGGCTGGCACGGACAGGTAGCCGGAATGCACCGGAAAGCGGCCAGGGTCGGACCGGTAGAAGCCGCCCAGGTCGCCCAGTGGAGCGATGCGGTCGATGGGCCGCTGCCACGACCGGCGGATGGCGTCGATGTCGCCCGTGCCGTCGCCGAGAAAGCTCGCGGAAAAAGACTCGGCCAACACGCTCCTTAGCCGCGGATTGCAGTCGATGAGCGGCGTGGCCCCGCGCCGCCGCACGTCGTCGATGAACTCGCCGAGCATCCCCGCGAAAAGGATCTCGTCGCCGAGGCCCTGCTCGCCGCGGCAGACCACCGTCTGGCCCGGCCTGATCTGGTCGAGCGACACCAGCCGCGCCGGCAGGACGCCGTCGGGCCCGTAGACCGGCGGCCTGACCACGCCGGCGTCGAACCGGCAGCGGTATTCCCGCCAGCCCTCGGCCCACTTGCCCTGTTCGAGCAGGACGAGCGCGAGGTTCCAGCGGATCGCATGGCTGCGCGGGCAACGGGCCAGCGCCTCGCGGGCCACTGCTTCGCCGGCCGCCGGCTCCCCCTCGTTGACGTAGGTGGCGGTGAGGTTCAGCCACGCGTGCGGCTCGTTCGGAGTGATCGCGAGACAGCGGTGCAGCACATCGCGGGCCGCGTCGATCCGCTGGTGGCGCCGGTGCAGGAAGCCGAGGTTCAAAAGCGGCGTCGCGAAGCCCGGCGCGACAGCGGCACTGCGTGCAAAAAGATCGCAGGCAGGCTCGTCGAGGCCGCGCGACAGGGCGCAGCTGCCGGCGAGGCAGAGCAGGTTCGGGTCGTCGGGCCGGCCGGCCAAAGCCGGGCCGATCAGCGTCTCGGCTCCATCGACGTCGCCGGCGGCCAGCAGAGATGCCGCCCGGCGGCAGAGAGCGATCGTCGCTTCGGAAGACATGGCCGGCATGAGTCCGCCATCGCACGATGGCGTGGGCTTGCGCGGAGGCTGTGGCGACGGAGACGACATGGGAATCGCTCGGCAGGAGGCGACCGCGGCGTCGCGGGCAGGGGCCATGAGAGAGTATGCCAGCCTCCCATCAGGGTAATCGCATCCCCGTGGGGAACGTGCGACCGGGGCCGTGACGGCTCACGGCATGATTTGCCCCGGCTGTGGCGGAGATGTATGGTGCACCGCGTTCGCACGTCTTCGGCAGGATGTGGTGCTCGGGCGAGGTTCGGCAATCCCTCGTGTGAGATCGCGTCGGGAGGCCGGAAGCTCTCGCGCGGCGGTCTAATTTTCACTTTGGCACGAGGCCATTGAATGGCCAGACGTTTCACCCTGCTGCGCTCCGCCCTCGCGTGCGCGATCCTGGCCTCGCAGCTGGCGTCGTCGGTGGCCCGAGCCGACACCTTCAGCGTCACCTCCTCGAGCTGGGGATCGGCCACGATGGCCGGGACGCTCGCCTGGGCGATCGATCAGTCCAACAACTCATCGGCCTCGGGCAACGTCATCTCGATCGCGCCGAACCTGCTCATCAACGTGGACAACGCGACGCCGATCGACGCCGCGCTGGACCTCGCGGTATTCACCCGATCGGTGACGATCCTGGGGAACAACGCGACCCTGGTCGGCAATCCGACGTTCGTCACGAGCGGCGGCACGACGGTCACGAAGTACAACCCGCAGTCCTTCGAGCCCTCGGACATCCCCGTCACGCCCTCCTACTCGTTCGCGAAAATCGGCGTGTTCGGTCAGGACAATAGCGGCATCAGCGTCACGATGACCGGCCTCAATGCGGACGGGCTCAACCGCTTCGCGCTTCTCGAAAGCGGCGCTACGCTCACCTACACCGCGGGCTCGATCGTGAACTCGGTCAACTTTCTCGGGGTCGGCCGCGGCATCACGCCCGGGTTCGAGGTCTTGAACGCCACGCTCACGCTCGATCACGTCGTCATCAATCAGGCCTACGGCTTCGATCCCACCGCGGGCGGGCTGATCTCGGGCAGTGATTCGCGGATCGACATCTCGAACAGCAGCGTCTCGGGTGCGGACAGCGGGCCGGTCCTCGTGCTGGCCGGCGGCACCGGCAACGTCGTGAGCAGCGTGTTCGACGGGTCGGGCGGCGTGTGGGCGACGGGCGGCGACACGATCGCCAGCGGCGTCGTGAACGTCGTCAACAGCGTCGCGTTTTTCGCCGGACCAACCAACGGCGGCGCCAACGACAGCTTCCTGGAAAACAGGTTCTTGGCGGGCGCCGGCGGGACGATCAATCTCACCGCAAGCACGGTGATCGCCGACCTCGTCTCGCTGCAGGGCGCGACGGCCCAGGCCAATGGCGTGCCGCTGGATGCCGCCGGGGGCACGATCAGCCTCGCCTCATCGGCCGTGCTGGCGACGAGTGACGCGGATGGATTCGCGGCGCAGATCGCCTTCCAGGAGCGCGACGGTGGCAACCTCGCCGCGGACGCCTTTTCGTGGGTGCGGCCCACGCTGGCACAGTCGGCGGTCGACCTGCAGTCGGTGTTCGACCAGCCGGCGCTCCTGACCGGATCGCCGGGCCTGCCCGTCATCGAGATCTTGTCCGATCCGCTCATCGAGGTCACGCCGCCGATGCCGGAGGCGAGCTACCCGTACGTCGGCGGCACGCTGATCGGCGTCGTGCCGGATGCCGACGGCGCCAACCGTCTGCTCGACCCGATCGACAACAGCACGATCACCACCGACGTCTACGGATATGCCCGCACGACCGGCGGCCTGCGGAATGTGGGCGCCGTGGAAGTGCTCCAGACCGCCGTTCCGGAAATCGATTTCGCATCTGGCGGCGGCGTGCTGTGGCTGGCGCTGGCGGCGCTGGCGTGGCTCGAGCAGCGGCTGAGGCGGCGCCTGCGGGTGTGCCCGGCGGGCTGAACGACGAGGGCAGGCAAACGTTGTTTGCGGTGATCACGGTCATCCTGGCCGCGTTTCTGGCCGGCTGCATCGACGCCATCGCCGGCGGGGGCGGCCTGATCCAGCTGCCCGCCATGCTCGCGGCCTGCCCCGAGGCCCCACTCGCCGGCCTCTTCGGCACGAACAAGTTCGCGTCGGTCTGGGGCACAGGACGTGCGGCGGCCAGCTATGCCCGGCACGTCCGGCTGCCGTGGCGGCCGCTCGCCGCGGCCGTCGCCGCTGCGGCCGTCGGATCGTGCGGCGGGGCGTGGTTGGCCACGCGTGTGCCCGACGAGTGGCTGCGGGCCGTCGTGCCTGTGCTGCTCCTGCTCGTGCTCGTTTCGACGCTGCGGCACAAGAATCTGGGCGCCGTGCACGCGCCGCGATACGCCGGCAGGTCCGAGGCTGCCGTGGCGGCGGCGGGCACGGCGGCGATCGGGTTCTACGACGGCCTCGTCGGGCCGGGCACCGGCAGCTTTCTCGTGTTTCTCTTCGTCCGCGTGCTCGGCTACGACTTCCTCCACGCGAGCGCCGCGGCGAAGGTGGTCAACATCGTCACGAACCTCGCCGCGCTCGTCGTCTTCGTGCCCGGCGGCCACATCCGCTGGCCGCTGGCGATCGCGATGGCCGTGGCGAACGTCGCCGGCAGCGGCGTCGGCACTCGGCTCGCACTCCGCCGCGGGTCGGGGCTCGTCCGCGCCGTCTTCATCGCGGTCGTCTCGGCGCTGCTGCTCAAGACCGGGTACGATGCGCTTGTCCGATCGGGTTAGCGATCCGCATGACGCAGAGGGCGACATCATGAGCGCGGCGGCAAGAAGCCGTGGTGGCTTGACCGACGAAAGAATGCGGCCCTTCCGCCCACGCCGCTACCCGTTTTCGGCCTGGCTTGCCACGTGCGCCCTCGGGCTCGTCGCGTTCACCACTGAGGCGGACGAGACGCGGCTGCCCGGCGTCGGCGCCGCCATGCAGGAGCTGGTGGCGGCCGGGGAGATCGCCGGGGCGGTCACGGTCGTGGTCGATCGCGAACGGGTCGTGCACGCGGAATCGACCGGGCTGGCCGACATCAGCTCGGGCCGACCGATGAAGCCCGACACGCTCTTCTGGATCGCCTCGATGACGAAGCCCGTCACCGGCACGGCCGTCGCGATGCTCATCGACGAGGGGAAGGTGGCGATCGACGACCCGGTCGAGAAATTCGTGCCGGAGTTCGCGGCGCTCAAGACCGCCGCCGGGGTGCCGGCCCGGATCACGGTGCGGCAGATCCTCACCCACACCTCGGGACTCGGCGAGGCGGCCACCGCGGCGACGCTCGCCTCCCGCCGCCTGGCCGATCTCGTGCCGGCCTGGCTGGCGGCGCCGATGAAGAACCCGCCGGGCGAGAAGTGGGCCTACACGCAGTCGGGCATCAACCTCGCGGGGCGGATCGTCGAGGTCGTCAGCGGCCGGCCGTTCGACGCCTTCCTGCAGGAGCGGCTCTTCGACCCGCTCGGCATGCCCGACACGGCCTTCTATCCCACGGATCGGCAGCGGGCCCGGCTGGCGACCGCCTACGCCAAGAATCGTGAGTCTGGGGTGTTGGAGTTGGCGGCGACGCGGGCCGAGTATGGCGTGCGGCCGATCCCACCGCAGGGCAACGGCGGCCTCTACTCGACGCCGCGGGACTACACAAGGTTCGTCAGGATGCTCCTGGGCGGCGGCACGCTCGACGGCCGCCGCTACCTCGGCGAGGCGGGGATGCGGGCGGTGTCGACGGTGCAGACGGGCGACCTGCCCACCGGCTTCTTCCAGACGGCCGACTTCGGCCAGCGGGGCGGCAACTACGGCTGGGGCCTCGGCACCTGCGTGCTGAAGCAGCCGCACCCGGGCGTGGCCGCCATGCTGTCGCCCGGCTCGTTCGGCCACGGCGGCGCCTGGGGCACGCAGGCCTGGGTCGACCCGGTGCGGGGCGTGGCCTATGTGCTCATGGTGCAGCGGGCGAACTTCCCCAACAGCGACGCCAGCGACGTCCGCCGTCGGTTTCAGGAAGCCGCCGCGGCGGTGCTCTTCCGGGCCCGTTAGCACCCGGTTTTCGGTCCCAGCGCGGGCCGTGCCCTGGGCATCCAGCACGGGTTTTGCGCCCAAGCCGCCGGGAGGCGGCAAAAGTCTCCTCGCGAAGGCCGAAGCGGCCACACGCTCGACGAGCTTGGAGGATTTCGCATGTCCAAGACGTTGGCAGCGGCACCGACCGTCGCGCGAAATCATCCCGCGAGGAGACTTCTGCCGTCCCGGCGGTGATCGCTCCACGCCGGCCGTGCCACGCGTCATTCGCGTTCGGGCATCACTCCGGCTCGGCGGCGTCGAGGGCCTCGATCTCGCCGGCGGCGATCGCCGCCGTGAGCCGCTCGTGATCGCCCTTGACGAAGTGCGATTCGGCCACGGCGAAGACCTCCACGGCGTCGGCGAACTTCTCGCCGTCGCCGAGGTAGGCCGTGATGGCCACGGCGTCGCCGCTGCGGGCGTGGGCGCTGGCGAGCGTGCGGGCGCAGAGGTCGGCGTAGGTCTCAAGCGTCCCGTACTTGGCCGCCTCGACATTGAAGCTGCCCTTCATGTCGTGGAGTTGCCGGGCGTAGTAGTGCCGGCCGGTGCCGGCCGCGCCGTCCATCCAGCCGAGGAACAGGTCGGACACCGCCTGCATCAGCTTCTGGCCACGGACGATCCGCTCCCCCTCGTGGGCATACCGCGTGAATGCGCCGGTGTCGCCCACGTGCCGCGCGAGCACCGACGGCGTCGCTTCCTTCATCTGCAGGATGATCTGGTCGTCCTGGTCGCGACCCTCGAGGAGCGCGACCCAGCAGTGGGTTCCCACGCTCCCCACGCCCACCACCTTCATGGCGAAGTCGATCACGGTGTACCGCCGCGCGATCACCTGGCACTCGGGCGGCAGCGTCTCGACATAGGTGGCGTAGTGGGTTGAGAAACTCGCACGGATGGCCTCGTCCTCGCACCGCACGAGCACCGGCGGCGTGGTCTTGAACCGCCGCGCGCCGTCGACCACCTCCGTGAGCCGCGAGATCGCCCGCTCGTGCGTCCGCCGCCGCGCCTTGTCGAGCGCCGCCTCCGCCTCCTTGACGGCTGCCGACGACTCGGACTCCTCCGCCAGTGCGGCGACATCCTCGGCGGTCATCCGCTCGTAGAGCACGTCGAGCGTCGGCTTCTCCGCGAGCTTCGCCATCGCCGCCTGGTAGGCGTTGGCGACCCGCCGGGCCAGCTTGGCGGCCTTGTCGGCGTCGCCCTGCGCCTGGACGCAGGTCACGAACGACGTCGCCAGCCGCAGCACGTCCCACTCGAAGGGCCCCGGGTGCGTTTCGTCGAAGTCGTTGACGTCGAAGACGAGCGACCGCTCGGGGGAGCCGTAGATGCCGAAGTTGGAGAGGTGGGCGTCGCCGCAGAGCTGCACGATCAGGCCGGTGCTCGGCCGCACGGCCAGGTCGGCGGCCATGATCGAGGCCGTGCCCCGCAGCGTGGCCAGGGGGCTGGTCGCCATGCGGGCGTGCCGCAGCGGCAGCAGCTCGGCGATGCGGCCCTGTGCTTCGGCCTTCAGCACCTCGACGATGTCGGGGCGCGTGTCGCGACTGGGAGGATCGCCGAGCTGCTCGGGCGGCACGGCCTCGGCCTGCGACTGGCCGATCGCGACGCGATCCTCGAGCGGACGATGGCCGTCCGTCGGGGCCGGCGTGATCGGGACGGAGGCGATTTCCGGCGCGGCTTCGGGAGCATCCATGGCTGGCGGAGAAACCTGGCGGGCGGCAGATCGAGCGGAGAGACGACCAGTATTATGCCGTGGCGACGGACGAATGCTTGCATCCGTCCGTCAAGGTCGCGGCACGCCGCGCCTCGTGGCGGCCCGTTGTGCCGGCCGCTCGCGGGGCTCGACCAGGCTGCGGAGCCTGTCGTATTCGGGGTTCACGCACGTGTCGCCCCACTCGTAGAGCACCTGCAGGAGGCCCTCATCCCCTTCCGGTGCCTGCCCCTTGTCGCCGGTGGCGGCGATCCAGTCGGCGAGGATCCTGCGATGCCGGTCGAGTTCCGCCGCGTGCGCGGGATCGGCCACGAGGTTGTGGATCTCGTGGGGGTCGTTCTCGAGGTCGTAGAGCTCCTCCGCCGGTTTCGTATCGCCAAAAAAGATCTTCTGGATGTCGTTCATCTCTCCGGCCGCCATCATCTCGCGGAAGCGGATCGAGACCGGCCAAGGGTCCTTGTAGCTCGGCTGCATGTAGGGCCGGTCGGTGAGGTAGTTCCGGAGATATTTGTATTTCTTT
>Ga0208783_10001394_pt1 | contig 14371 bp, 32 predicted proteins | sample DEB19_08_DNA_2_FD_184529 | JGI IMG/M metagenome (GOLD analysis project Ga0208783, IMG submission 184529) | Aqueous microbial communities from the Delaware River and Bay under freshwater to marine salinity gradient to study organic matter... | ecosystem: Environmental > Aquatic > Marine >... | reverse complement strand
GGAGGTTGTGGGACCTACTCACAAATGAACAGAGGAACAACATCAATCTGTTGATGCGTTTGCTAAAAGTTCAGAAATGAAGACAAAGAGGAAACCCGGCCAACTGTGGCGCATCAATGACAACGAAGATCCAAAGTACAACTACACTTTCTATGTTCTACTGAACCTGGTTCCGGAACAGGGGCGTCCCATCACCTGGAAAATCCTTTACCAGGACAAGTTGGTGGAGTGGACGGAAGATTCAATGTTGCAAGACACGCTGGTCAGCGAACCTGGGAACTGAAATGTCAGTACGCAAGCCAGGTCAACTGTGGCAGTTCCAGAAGTCAGATGACCAAGAACCCACTACATACCTTCTGTTGGAAAGATTCGAAAAGTCAGACAACCACCAGATCTACTGGAGGGTCCTCTACAAGGGTGAGGTCCACGATTGGAGGGAAGCTGTGATGGAAAGCGACACCTTGGCGGAGAAAGCAGATGACTGAAATGGCAACACTCAGATCCGGTCAACTTCGCCAGTGGGGCAGCGAAGGTGACATGTTCCTCCTGGTTGGAAGATCGCTTAAACCTTTCGAAAATTCAATGTGGTGGTGGCAGTGTCTTCAAGTCGGAGTCATAATGTGGTGGGAGGAGCAAGACTTGGAACAAAACTCGAAGTTGTTATCAGATACTTAGTCTCATGAGAATCACTGAATCACAACTGCGACAACGGATCCGTCAGGTACTTCTAGAACAAGTCTTCGGTCACCAAGCGTTCGTCTATCATGGATCGGAACTTCCACCTGAAAAGTTTGTCCAGATCATGGAGTCTGATACCTTCATGCCCGGCAAGGGATCCGGTGCCATGTACGGCAAAGGACTCTACACAATCTATGAACCTCCAACAGGAGGGTCAGGACCGACATTCGCAGGATCCTATGGCGACTATCTCTACAAAATAAAAGTCAACCTGGATGGGTTCCTGATTCTAGACACAGATGTCTGCGAAAAAGTCCACGGCAAGCCGTTGTCTCTAAAACAGCAATTGATCAAAATGGGCAGAGAAGACATTTACAGTAGGCTCAAAAAGGACTGGCCTGATTTAGAAAGAATCGAATGGAAACAACAAGGTCTGACATTTGAGCACTTCTTTGACAGGGAACGCCTTGTCCTAGATTACACCTCAGACCTAGCTATCAGTATCAGAGATTATGTGGCCAACAATATAGCAGGCCTGATTTTCACCGGTAGGCAAGACGGAAAGGTATGTGTGATCTATGACCCATCAACCTGCGTGGTGGTAGGTGTCAGCAATTACCTGGACACGGACGAAGAGGAAGGCACATACGAGGTGGGACAGAGAAAGTTCAGGCCCATCAAGCCCGGCACCTCACAAATCCAGAGATCTGCCATGGGTGAGATCAATCCCGCTCGGCACGCTACAAAAAACAAGAAGTCATTAGAGATCATTGTGAAAGCTTTTAAAAGCTTAGGCTACAAAGTCGACACAACCAAACTTCACTTGGCCAACTCACAGTTCTTGGACGACAACCTGATGGGACAAACAACGCCAACTTCCGACGGGTCTAGTCCGAAAATTTCATGGAAGAGCGCGGCCAGAAACTTCATGTACGAAATAGTATCAAGGGAACTGGTGAACCCCAGGCCTGGATACAAAGACATGCCCAAGATTGAAACGAAGGCGGCGGACATGGCATTCCCTAACGGTTGATAAGATACTTAGTCTCATGAGAATCACCGAATCTAAACTGAGACGCTACATCCGACAGGCATTGTTGGAACAGGTCATTGGTAACCAGGCTTTCGTCTACCACGGATCGGAACTTCCTCCTGATGATTTCATCGACATGATGGAATCAAACAAGTTTGAACCTGGCCGGGGTGCAGGCGCAATGTACGGCAAGGGCCTCTACACGGTCTACGATCCCGACCCCAACTCTCCCACATTCACGGGACAATACGGCAACAACATCTACAGGATAAAAGTCAACCTCAGCGGATTCCTGATCTTTGATTCCAGCACATGTGCCAAAGTCCACGGCAAGAAGATGTCGTTGGAGGACCAGCTGAAGAAGCTAGGGATGCAGAACGAACTAGAGAAAATAAAGTGGTGGTGGCCTGACACCTACCATTCGAACGACAACTACGTCCCATACAAAAAAGCCTTCGAGGACGAGGACCTCAGCGCTAGTTTTGGGTACACATCAGACATCGCGTATGCCCTCTCCTCCAAGCTGAAGAACAGAGTGGCGGGAATGATTTTCACCGGCAGGAAAGATGGAAAGGTCTGCGTGATCTACGACCCGTCAACCTGCGTGGTGGTGTCTCACGCAGATGCGTTTGATAGCCACATGCCTAATGACGGCAAGGGCGTCCAAAAGATAGGAAACAAAGTGTTCTGGTCCGTGACACCGGGGAAGGAACAGATCCACAGGTCGGCGACTTCCACACCTGATCCTGCCCGCTACGTCACACCTTCCAAGAAGTCAATTGAGATCATGGTGAAAGCCATAGAAGGCAACGGCTTCAAGGTGAACAGGTCAGAGTTCTCAAAGCTGAGCAGCCTAGGCCTAGAGATGAACGACGCTCTGTTGGGCGGCCCACCACCCGCAGACATCCAGTGGTGGGAAAGCTCCAACCAAGTCTTAGACGCCCTGACGTCCGACGGTGGAATAACCCCAGAACCGACGTACAAAGACAGAAAGGCAATCATCAAAGCAGCTTTCAAAGCGGCGTTCCACCCCAACACCTGAGAGCAAACTTCTTTTTTGCCAAAGAAATCCCCTGACCCGCACTCCAAACCGGGGCGCTACTTCCACACAAAAAGACCGAACAACCACCAGGGGCACAGACCAAAGCCCACATCACCATCACCTCTCAGGTAACCCAGCCCACGGATACGCTCATTACGGAGGGGAGGGAGAGGACGCACACACCTGTCACATCCCAGCATCACTGCACCTGTTCACCAGCACCACAAAACTGATGTCTAATTGTCCATACACAGTTATCCACGGAGAATCCCATAACACAGCTCTTCCAGCCTCCCACTTGTCCCTCTGCTTGCCTGTCCCGTTCAGGCAGGAAACAATCTTTCCCTATTGGAACACAGCCTCACCTGCTCCAGAAAGACCCAAAATTGAATACACTCATCGGTATGAACGCGAAAGGACTTCAATGGATGGCTATGTGTTGCAACGAGTTATTATGGAGGAGAGCCTAAGCCCATCTTTTCTCACTTTTCAACGCATTTTTGATCATTCTCGCCTCCAGACCACAGCAAAAGCTCATCTTTTTGCATGCAATCGGGTCACTTTGTCCCGGCGTCACGCAGGTGAACACTGTCCCGCACGTGTGCTAAAGTAGAAAAGGAATTGCAGTATCCGACCCTCAGAGAGTGTTCATCTTTTTTGCACAAAATTGTGTAAGTGGTCCCAGAGTATGGTATGATCTAATTGTCCGGTGGAATCGGACAGGAAAAAACACCATGAAGACTCGGGCTCCCCACGCGATCTCAAACCCCAAGGCGGCGGCTGGTTTCGGCAAGGAGACCAACGACTGCGCTGTCCGGGCGATGGCCAACTCTTTCGGTGTTCCTTACGCTTACGCTCACGCTGCCATGAAGGCGGCCGGCCGAAAGGAAGGCAAGGGGACCCGGCTGGCCGACATTCACGAGGTGGTGATCTCGGAACACGGTGGCAAGCGTGGCGTTCAAATCGAGCGTATCGGCAAGGGTGTGGGGCAAAGCCAGGTCTCCATCGGGGTTTTCTGCAAGTACCATCCCCACGGTTCCTTCTACTGCATCGTCCGGGGTCACGCCTTCGCGGTGGTGAACGGTGTGGTTCAGGATTCTGGTTTCAACAAGGCTGGTCGCCGGATCTACAAGGCTTACGAGATCGTCTAACAAAAATGGAGAGCACCATGACTTACAAGTTCTACGTTGCCGGCGCTGAGTTCGACATTCCTCCTCGAATGGAGAAGTACATTGGCGACATCTCGGAAGAGTGCACCGGCATTTGGGTGGAGACTGCGCCCAGTGTCGACCAGGCGGTGGATGCACTGAAGGAACGCCTCGGTCGACAGGTGGGTTTCCCCTGCATTGACGTTGACTGCGCAATCGACGTGGTTTGAAATTACACAGAAGGAGTTACCATGCAGATTTACATCGTTCGCACCGAGGTTGATTACGAAGTTCCGGTCATCATGGGTTACTACAGCACCCGCGAGGCTGCGTCCGCCCGCATCGATCAGCTGATGGTGGAAGCCGGGGCGGAAGGTGATGACTACCCCCTGGATGTGGACACCCTGATCATCGAGGAAGCCACCCTGGACCAGGACATGGCTGAGTCTTGGATGTAGCAAAATAGTGCACAAAAAAATGTGTAAGCGGTGTGAAAACCGTGGTATGATCCTATTGTAAGGAAGGAAAACAACAACCCTTCCAGGAGCACCTCATGAAGTTGTCCACCACTCGCGGTTTTGAGTTCGGCACCTCCATCAAGGAAATCACCGTTCCCGACATTCTGCGGAAGCGGGTGAAGAGCGGCATCGACTACATCGACGACGCCTTCGGCGGCAACGGCATGACCCCTTCCCAGGTCACCATGTTCACCGGCATGGCTGGCGCCGGCAAGACCACCATGATGCTGACCATGTGCAATGGCCTGGCTGGCAAGGGCAACGAGGTGGTTTTCAACACCTGCGAGGAAAACCTCTACCAAGTCAAGATGCATGCGGAACGCCTAGGCCTCCGCAACGGTTTCAAGCTTGGCGAGGAATCCCACGTTCCCACCCTCCTGGAAAAGTGCAATGCCCTTCGGGCCAAGAACCCTGACAAGCCCTTCGTCCTGGTGGTGGACTCCCTTCAGACCATGAACGACGGCAAGTGGGGAGAAGACATGAACTCCAAGACTCCCATCCGGGCGCTGGAGATGATCACCAACTGGTGCAAGGAAAACAACACCTTGGCCATCGTCATCGGCCAGGTGGGCAAGGGTGGCCAGTTCCTGGGTTCGAACACCTTGAAGCACATGGTGGATGCCATGCTGAGCCTCACCATCGACCTCAAGGGCAAGCCGGAAACCAACCCCACCTACGGCCTCCGCATTCTGCAAATGACGAAGAACCGCTTCGGTGGCGGTGCGGTGAAGCAATACCTCAGCATCGGCAAGCGTGGTTTCACCGTGGCTGCGGTGGAAGGCATGGAGGCCGACGAGGACGAGTAAGGTGCAAAAGCCTCACACATGTGGTATGATGCTTTCAGGAGGTAACCAATGATGAAGTTCCTTGATAAGCACTTGGGTATGGGTCCGGCAGAGGTAGCTCTCTTGCTGGGCCCGACCGTGGTTGTTGCGGTTCTCTTTCTGGTTGACACCCTTCTCTAGGAGGCAACATGCAGTGGATTGACGAGAGCAAGAAAGCCAAGCCCAAAGGCAAGATGCAGGTGGTGGACCCCAGCAAGGTGAAGAAGAAGAAGAAGCCTGTCACAGCCTGGACCGTGAAGCACAACGAGGTGGAGCGGTCCTGGACCAAGAAACACTTGGACTCCATCCCTGCCGGCACCCTTTGCCAGGTACGCAAGAACAGCCAGAAGTGGCTGGGTTTCGACCTCTGCACGGTCATCCGCACCTACCACCCGGACGGTGGCCGCGGCCAGTCCCTGTGGGCGGAAGTGCTGGACTTTGAGGGCAAGCTTCACCAGGTCAACACCCTGTGGCTCCGGAACGACAATGTCCAGAACGGCAACATTGACGAAGAAGAGTAACAAAAAGAGCACAAAAAAGTGTAAGCCTAAAGAAAACTGTGGTATTATCTATATGTCAGGAGGAAATGGACATCCTCCTCTGGAGCAAAGCAAATGGCAGTTTCCGCGAAGAACCCGATGGACATCAGCACCCTCACCAAGATTGCCCCTCGCCTTCCGGCCGAGATGGCTATCATGCTTCGTGGTCCCACCGGCATCGGCAAGAGCCAGGTCACCCAGGCCATTGGCAAGGCTCTCAACCTCCCCATCATCGACGTTCGTGGCTCCACCATGGATGAGTCGAAGGTCACCGGCATCCCGGACTTCGAGGGTGGCAAGGCGTTGAAGCAGGCCATGTTCCTCCTCCCCTCCTGGTACGTCCGGGCCTGCCGGGAGCCGGTCCTCCTGTTCCTGGATGAGATGAACCGCGCAAACCCCCAGGTTCTCCAGGCGTTCTTCCAGGTGGTTCTGGACCGCTGCCTCGGCAATGACGCCCAAGGCGAACCCATGCCTCTCCACCCGGAAACCCGGGTCTTTGCGGCGGTGAACTTCGGTTCGGAGTACGACGTCATTGAGATGGACCCGGCTTTGCTCCGCCGTTTCTGGACGGTTGACATCGAGCCGGACCACATGCAGTGGTGTGACTGGGCCTCCAAGGCCCACCTCTCCTCGGTCCTTGTGGACTTCATCCGCCAGCACCCTCAGCACTGGCGTGTGGACCCCGGCGCTGGCAAGGTGACCCCGGGGCAAATCCTGCCCAACCCTGCCTCGTGGCATCGGTTCAACATCTCCACCGATCACATGGGGATTCCTCTGGACGAGGCGGCTGGCAAGAAGGATGACGGCACTGTGTACGCGGTGCTTCGCGGCTTCGTCGGCACGGAGGCGGCAATCTCCTTCATCGACTTCATGGAGAAGTATCAAAACATCATCTCGGCCGAAGACCTCATCAACGGCAAGGCCGACGAGGCCAAGCTCCGGAAGCTGAAGCAGAGCGAAATCAGCCAGCTGGTGGACAAGGTGGTTCTCCACTGTGAGAAGAACAAGTGGACGAAGGCTCAGGTGGACAAGGTGGTGTGGTGGTTGAAGGATGTCCTGCCCGGTGAGCAGCAAATGGCTCTCTACAACGGCATCCTCAACACCAAGAACATGGACAACATCCGCCCCTTCCACGCTCCCCTGGGCAACATGATTGTGGACATCATCAACGCGGCCAAGTCCAAGGCCACCAAGAAGTAGTTCACGAGGTGGTGCTGCCCCTCCAGGTGATAAAGGCGAGTACCTTCCTGGAGGGGCAGCAACATAAACAAAATGCGCAACTAGTTCAAAAAATAGTGTAAGTCCGTAGAGAACAGTGGTATGATGTATTCAGGAAGGGGAAAGGTAAACAAACCCCCTGAAGGAGTCAAGATGCAGTTCCCGATGTTCAACGGTTTCACGGCCATCTACCTGAAGGACAACATGGTGGAGATCAACCACGCTGGCAACATGGGCAACACGGTGGACCGCCACGTTCGGCCGGCTGTCAACTTCATGCTTGGCCAGGACGCCTTCGACAACCTGCAGAAGGCTGGCAAGGAGAAGGGCGCTCCGGACTACCTCTACACCCTGCGGATCCCGAAGGCCAAGTTCGACGCCATCGTCAAGTAACTGAACACCAGGACAGGAGGCACCATGAAGCGTTACAACTACCGGAAAACCACTCTGACCGCCCTGCAGGAGGACCTCATCGACGGAGGCGCCTGCCTGCTCTTCCTGGGAGTGCTTGGACTGGCGTGCCTGATCTTTGGCTAGGGGCCTAGGGGGCAAAGCCACAGGGCACAAAAACAGCTCTAGAGCCCCTCTAGAGGGGGCCTAGAATACAGTGTCCAGGGGGCCTCTCCGAGGGGCCTTCCAGGGGGCCTTCCAGAGGGCCCTTGCATACTCACCTGGAGCCCTCCCGGGCGCCGGCCCTAGTCCCCCCACACAAAATTTCCCGGGACCCTTTTGGCCCTGCCCTGCCTGTTCACCAGAATTTCCCGGGACCATTTTTTGACCCACGAGGCACAAAAAGCCCAAAATTTTCCCGGGAAAAAGTGCAAACGTTGGTGCACTGTGGTACAATGGATCCAGGAGGACCAATGAAAACGAAGGCGTTCGAAAAGTTCCAGAAGGCGTACCAAGAGGCAGTGGAAACGGTTGAGCGGGCCCTGGCCGACGAGACCCAGCACCCACCGATGAACGGCCTGGTCCGCTGGATGATGGAGACCGAGGCCAACCCCTACGGGTTCCTGCAGTGGGAATGGTGCGGGGCCCTGGCTTCGGCCGAGCAGTTCGCCAAGCTGGTGGGCCACCTGCACCACGCCCTGTACGACGACGGGGAGATCACCTTCTGCACGGTCAACGGCCAGCCCCGAATGGTCTTCGCCAACCCGAACGAGGAAAACTTTCGAGAGCGAGCCCTGCATCCTGAGGAGCGGCAACGGGAAGGCCAGGTGATTCGGATGCCGGGCGGTCGCCCGCCCCGCACGGTGAAGTACGAGGTGGTGGCCCTGAACATCACCCCTGCCGAGTTCGGCCCGCTGGTGGAGGCCCACAACGCCTCCCTGTCAAAGTGATGTTCCACCAGCCCGCAAAAACCAACCTCCGGAGGACACCGTGACCCACAGCCAGTTGGACCAGAAGCTCAACCTCGCCACCGCCGCCTGGGAGGAGGTGCCTCCCTGGACCTCCAAGGCCCCCAGCTCCCACTGGGTCACCTTCCTCAACGGGTTTCAGCTGGACCTCTTTCTTCCCCAGGAGAGGACCGGGGGACGTTGGCAGGTGGGGCTGGGTTACAGCAAGCCTGAAGAGTTCCTGGAGAAGCTGTGCCTGGCGGTCCCGGAACTGGAGGTCAACCGGACTTCCTGGTCCAAGCCTCGGGCGGTGGTCCGTTTTCCGACCCTGCAGGAGGCCCTGGACTTCATCCCCACCGCGGTGGAACGGGTCCTGGCGGCCGGAATGGAGGCCCCAGGCAGGGAAGCCGGGGCGGGGAGGACCCCGGACCCCGGCTATTTTGCCAAGCTGGCCAGGCGTTTTCTCCACGCCGCATCCGACCCCGACGGCCTGGGGAACGACCCCGGGGCGGTGGCCGGGCGCCTGGACATCGACGGCCACGATGACATTGCCTACTGCGGGAGGTCCAGGGCCGCGGCAGCGGCCGGCTTGGTCCTGGGCTCTCCGGGCTCCTGGCGAGAGCACGCGGTCCCCGTCAACGCGGTCCGGGACGAAGCCTGGCGCCGGGCCGCAGCTGGGGCCCCGGTGGCCGAGCTGGCCCAATTTTTCAAGCAGCACCTGGTGGTGGTCCTCCTCACCGAGGAGGAGGCCCGGGGGCTGGACGCCTCCTACACCCCTTCCGGCCGGTGCCTTCGGGATTTCATGCCTGACGGCTGGCAGTGGGGCCAGGATGTGTTTGCCCGGCTGCGCACCGCCCCGGGCTTTCAGCTGGAGTGAGGGCCCAAGTTAAAAGTGCAAACTGCCGCCACGTGTGGTACAATGGTCACAGGAAAACTGAGGAGGACACGAAAATGAAGAGCGTTCTGAAGTACACTGCTGCCGGCGTCGCCTGCATCACCCCTTTCTCGCTAACGACCGGAGGAGCCATCTGGCTCCTGGACAACAACCCGATGGTCCTTCAGACCGTGGGCATGGTGGCCATCGGGGCGGCAGGTGTGGTGCTCGGGTACTTTCTGGCGGCAGCGGTGGTGGAGTGACGTCCAATGCCTGAGGTCGGCAAGCTCTACCGTCACGCCTGGCTTGACACCCCCTTGCGGCTGGTGGTGAGTGTGGAGGCTGGGGAGCGTGAGCATTACCTGATGGTGGAAACCTTGGTCGGTGGCCGGCGGTTTCCGGTCTACGGCACCGCTGAAGAGTGGGACAGCATCTACCAAGAGGTGGCCTGATGCCGCAAGTCGGTCGGCTCTACAAGTACATTGGGACACGTGGTTACGAGGGTTCCCCGGGTGACCTGTGCCTGGTGCTGAAGGTGGAGCCCAATCTCACCCACGGTGACATCTTTCGAGTGTATTACTCCTGCGGCGGCACTGTCAACATTGTCTCCTACCCCATCGGCAGTGACACCTGGTGGGATTCCTGGGAAGAAGTGGCCTGATGACAGTGGTCACTGTTGAACGTGGTGAACAGTCTCTCCGGGAAAGTGCGCGAAAGCGGGCGTTGCCCGCCCCACCCCCACATTTTTGCTGTTGCTTCCCGGGGTTGCATACTTAGCATTACATTTTGAGGAACGTCATGAGAATTACTGAATCACAACTGAGAAGAGTCGTGAAGCAAATGCTCGAAGAGCAGGCTGTAGCCGGAACGGGCTGCGAGGCCGCCAAGGACTGGCTGACACAGAGAGGCTACAGGTTCAGGCCTGCCGCCCCGGATTCAGGTTACGATTTTTACGTGGTCAACTCCTCCCTGAATTCTGACGAGAGGGGTTACAGCGGCGGAAGCGAAAAGCTGGAAATTGCCTACGCTATCAAGAACTTGGGATGCGTCACCAGCAATCCTCTGTCGGCCACGATGAACAAAGGCAAACCTTTGTACGCCGTGTTCTTCAAGGCTAAACAGTAAGTGCAAATCCTCACCTCCTGTGGTACAATTGATCCAGGAGGTGGCAAATGGTCCCACAGATCGGACAGATCTACCGTTACACCGGTGCCAGTGGCGATGAGGCGCGTGTCAACAACGGTGACCTGGTCACTGTACTGAAGATCAAGGAAAGGCGGGCGCGTGGGTGGATGATATCAGACATCACCTTTCTTCATGACGGCCGGTCCATCACCTTCGAGCTTCCCTCCGTCCATCGTTACCCCGATGCCTGGCTAGGCCTCTTCGAGGAGGTGGGTTGATGGGACCTGAAGTCGGAAAGTTGTACCAGAACAAATTGTCTGGCGACGCGGTCGTGGTGCTGAGCGTGAAACCCGTCGACGCTTTTGCAAACGAAGAAATTGACGAGATGACATTCCTCTCTGTCAAGGTGATCTTGAAAGGCGATTTCACAGAGCTTCGTCACAGCCCTACAGGTTGGGCCCACCGCTATCAGGAGATGGACTGATGAGCAGACAATTGAAAGCAGGTCAGTTGCTCCGGACACGCGTCGAATGTTACCTGTGGAGCAGCAGAAATGACAATTCTGGTCGTATTCTGGCCACAGCAAGGCAGAATGACCTGTGTCTGGTGCTGGAGGATCTCATCTTCTTTGACCACGAGATGGTCAATGTGATGTTCAATGGCAGGATGGGTTTCGTCTACGCAATGTCATTGGATGTGGGGAAATCATGAACTTTCAACCAGGGCAACTGTGTGTGATCACTGCGGAGAAAACCACCCTGTTCCGTGACGGCAAGTTCTATCCCAGTCTTCCTGCTGGCACTGTGGTCACGGTGGTGACCTGGCCTCTGACTGGCAAACTGCCAAAATGGGCGACCGGTGGCCGAGGTTCATGGTGCGAAATCATGTCACCTGACGGCGGCACTTACTCTTTCTGGCCGGCAAAAACGCTGGCTCCATTGGAGACGACATGAGCGCGCCATTCAAAGTCGGTGACCTGGTCCGTCCTGCCAGTTCCGAGTGGGCACCAACCAACGTCAACGGTCCTTACGGAGAGTGGGTAGGCCTGGTCATTGGTGTGGATGCAGTCCACACAGGAAACAGAAAAAGTCCTGACGGTGTGGACTGGGAATTCACACTTTCTGTGCCAGGCCACGGTATTGTCAAGGTGTGGGATTTTTACTTGGAGGCAGCATGAAAACTCTTGAACCTGGTGATCTTTTGCATTTCATTCCTGAAGGTAATGCTCGTCTCCTGACAGGCATTGTGCTGACTCATCACGACGAGATCGCAGGACTTGAAGAACCCAATCCTTTTGACGACGGTCCCAGTGGACCAGGAGTCAGCATTTACTGGCAAACTTCAAATGTGTTGGCTCACTGGTCTGATGTTGAGATTGAGCACCAGATGAATGAAGGCACAATGAAAGTTGTTGCCAAGAGTCAGGAGGCTCGATGAAAAAGCAGAAGTTCAAGCCAGGCCAACTTGTGACCGGAAATCTGTACGACCGCCAGAGAGACCAGGTGATGTACGGTGCGGTCGCCACTCTGATAGAGAGGTGGTGGGGTCAACCTTTCACTTGGAAAGTTCTTCACAACGGGCAGATCATACCAGTCTGCGAGGAAGAATTTCGAATCGTGAAGGAAGATACTTAACGCTATGAAAAGTGTCAATATTTTCTGTACTATCAAAACATGCGTGGTGATCGATTCATGAATCGAATTTTATTTCAAAATCTCGTCAAAGAATTGTTGCTAGAACAGACAACAACTATTGACAACCAGTCCGCGGTCGCAGGTCGTAACACAAAGTCCATTCAGGTCGACAAGAGCGGCAAAGCTAAGAACATGTGGAACACATATAAGGACATGATAGATGACATTCCTTATGAATCAACAATGCAAGGTGTCGGTCCTGGCGAGCAGCGACTCGCCAAAATTTTAGGCGGGAAGGTGTTAGGACCTTCTTCATCTTACGATCTAGCGCTTCTTGGTCCTGATGGTAAAATTGTTGAAACCTGGGAGGTCAAAGAACCAGATGAACAGGGACAAATAAGACCAGGCACGGAAGGCGTAAAAATAGCCAATAAGGTTAGTTCATTGATGTCATCTGTTGTTTCCGAGATGAAGGAATTTATCAATGCCGTGTCTAGCAAAGAGCAAACACCTGCCGAATTTTTAGGTTCGAGTGTGACTCTTTATGAAGAAGTGAAAAATTTCTTGGAAGCCGTTCCTTCAAAAAGGAGCACCAAAGACAACGCAGAACTTTTAACTTCTGGCGAAATACAAAAATCTACCCTTAAAGGGCTGTCTCAACAGATCATAAACATTCAGAAAATTGTGCAAGATTTGCAAAAGAACGTCCTTCAAATCGATGTAAATGGCCGAACTTTTCAAGTTTCACCTGTGAAAATGCTAAAGATTTCTCGTTTGTTAGGTCTGGATGATGATTCTACAAAGGAAAAATTGGGAGATGCGACAGAGGCAGCAATTGCCCTGTCTTCGTTATCAAATCCTGTGTTTGAAAATCCTCAAATTCTTTCTGACTTGTGGAACGAAATAAACGCCGAGTCAGTGTTTGGCAACACGAATGGTGTTATTCTTGTTGACAATGAAGGCTTCACATTCATTCCCAAGACTAAACTAAAGTCAAGGCTCATTTTCACGAGAATTTCTCAAGGAAGACCCAGATTCGCCGTCAGCGCACAGGCTGCAAATCAAGAGTAGGTCGTTTAATTTTAGTCTAAATCTAGATTGCCCACCATCATAATCCAATGAGCTATGCTACATGAAAATTCTAACTGACATGATCCTAGGATTCCTCGCAGGCGGTGCAGCTTGCCTGGCTTTTTTCGGTGTTGTCGCGTTCGTAGCAAACACAACAGACAACCTGAAGTACAGGAACCTGAACTACACTCCGAAATATTATTCTCGAGATAAAAAGAAATAAAGTGCAAAAGTAGTTGAACATGTGGTACCATTATTCCAGGAGGTGGAAGGATGGACTACTACGAGACAAATTCCTGCGACCAGTGTTACCAGGTTCGCAAGGTTCGAATTCTTCATCACAACGGTGTGGACGTCTTGGCTCTTTGCGCAAAGTGTTCTCCCAAGCTTCACAAGACTTACCTGCCCACTGGTAAGCCGGCCCTGAAGCGCAACAACATCAAACTGTAGGAGGAAGCGATGGTTCGAATCAACAAGGGTGACCTGTTCGAAGCGAGCGGCGTGACTTTTCTGGCGATGGAGAATTCTTTCACCACCCGAATCATCATGCCTGAGGACGCTGAAGTATTCAACATGGGCATCGACATGAGTGTCATCAACGATGTGGTTTACGCTGCCCCGGTACGTGGTGACACCTTGGGAAATCCCTACCGTCTCAATCTTCACCAGGCGCGCAACGTCAAGGTGATCAAAAGTGCTGAAATTAGTGTAACTGCCTGACAGGTATGGTATGATCTAAATGTCCGGTGGAATCGGACGGTAGGAGGACAGGTGATTAAGGGAATCCGCTACGACCTACAAACTTACGTCAACAACCTGAAGGCCGGTGATGGGGACACCTGGTGGATGACTGTGATTGTGGGTATCAGCCTCTACGGTATCTACGCGATTATCACCACCCCCTGCTAAAGGAGGTTACCGTGGCCAAGGACACTCTGAAGATTCACAAAGGCGAACTGGTGGTTCTGACCTCCGACCCCTACGTTCCCCGCGATAGCGTCGGTTGCTGGCGGCGGACAAACGAGAAGGAGAATGAAGAGTGGCTCGAGTATGTCCGTGCGAACCCGCTTGATGATGCAGGTGAACCTCGAATTCGGTCTTCCAACTCTTACACCACTGATTACCTACCTGTCAATACTCCTGCGATTGTGATCAAGGCTCGTTGCACCGCCAACATCGGTTGGCACCGGTACGGCAAGTTGGTGCAGATCATTGTTCCCTCCAACGGCAATACCTACTATGTGCAACGCAAGTACGTCGCCAAGTCGGAGAACAATGAAAATTCAATTCCTCAGTGATCTGCACTGCGAAATGCACATGGACGGCGGAA
>Ga0208783_10001393_pt1 | contig 14375 bp, 7 predicted proteins | sample DEB19_08_DNA_2_FD_184529 | JGI IMG/M metagenome (GOLD analysis project Ga0208783, IMG submission 184529) | Aqueous microbial communities from the Delaware River and Bay under freshwater to marine salinity gradient to study organic matter... | ecosystem: Environmental > Aquatic > Marine > Coastal... | reverse complement strand
CATCCAGATGTGATTGGCCGCCACCCGCGCGGTGAGCGGATGCCGCGGATCGGTGATCCAGCGTGCCAGGGCCGACCGTCGCCCGCTGCTCGCCGGCGGGAAGGGGACCGGCGGATCGTCCGACCCTGAATGCTTGAACCGCGTCGGCGTCCACCGTCCGCCGTCGAGCGGCGTGAAATCGTTCCCGGGCTTCGCGGCCGCCTGCGCGGCGGCGTCGACCCGCTCGCGCGCGGCGGCCAGTTCTTTCTCGATCGCGGCCAGCCGCTTGGGCATCGCCTGCTCGGCGACGGCCGTCGCGAGCCGCTGCGTCACGCCGGCCACGTCCGCCCAGGCCCGCGCGACGGCGGCCTCCTTCTCCGCCCGCGCCGCAGCGGCGGCCGCGTGGGCCGCCGACGGAAGCGAGTCCGACGCGCCGGCGGTGCCGGCATCCTCGACGGCCCACGCCGCCCGCGTTGCGTCCGCGCGTCGTTCGACCGCGACGAGCTGGGCCCGGGCAGCGGCGACCGTTTTCGCGGCCGCGTCGGACGGCTCCTTCGCGTGGCTCGCCTCGGCAGCGACGACGGCCTGCCGTGCCGACGCCAGGTGGGCTTCGAGCACCCAAGGCCGCCGCTGCGGCTGGTAGGACGAGCGGGGCAGCGGCACGGGCTCGATGCCAAGCTCCATGAACGCGAGGACGGCGGGCACGCCCGGCGCGATCCGCTTCGACGTGTCGGGCCTGGAGTCCTCGCCGCGGACCAGCCTATACGTCGGCGGGTCGAGGTCGCCGTCGAAGACGCAGGGAATGCCATCCCTGTCGAGGTCGGCCTCGCCGGTCACCACATCCAGCCGCGCCTGGATCGGCTCGAAGAACGCGCGGAACCGGTAATAGTCCTCCTGCTGGATCGGATCGTACTTGTGGGCGTGGCACTTGGTGCAGTTGAGCGTCAGCCCAAGGAGCCCCTTGCCGACGTGCTCCACCGTCGCGTCGAGCCAGGGCCCGCGGTTGAAGATGAACCAGTTCCGAGCGAGAAATCCGGTGGCGCGCAGGCTGGCGAGGTCGTCGGGACGCAGCTCGTCGGCGGCGAGCATGAGCCGCAGCATCTCGTCGTAGCCGAGGTCGGCGTTGAGCGATTCCACGATCCAGTCGCGGAAGTGCCACATGTGCTTTTGGCTGTAGCGGTGCTGGCCACTGTGCCCCCACCAGTCGGAGTAGCGCCACACGTCCATCCAGTGCCTGGCCCAGCGCTCGCCGTGCCGGGGGTCGGCGAGCAGCCGGTCGACCAGCCGCTCGTACCAGTCGGCGGACGTGTCGGCCAGGACCGCGGTGAGCTCATCCGGCTGCGGCGGCAGCCCGATGAGGTCGAGATACACCCGGCGGACGAGCACGTGCCGCGGAGCCTCCGGCTGCGGCACGACGCCCGCCTGCTCCCGCGCCACCGCCAGGAAGGCGTCGATCGGATTGCGGACGCCCGCCGCCGTGGCGGGCCGCGGCACCTCGGGACGCACCCGCGGCTGAAAGGCCCAGTGGTCGCGAGGATCGGCCTCGGGCCGCTCGTCGGCCGGGGCCGGGCAGCCAGCCGCGATCCAATCTCGCAAGACCGCGACCTCAGCGGCCGAAAGCTGCTCCCCCTCGCCCTCGGGCGGCATCCGCACGGCGGGATCCGGCGACGCAACGCGGGTGACGATCAGGCTCTTGTCGGGATCGCCCCGGCTGACTGCGGCCCCCGACTCGCCCCCCGCCACCATGAGCGGGACCGTGTCGAGCCGCAGTCCCGCCTGCTGCTCGAGTCCGCCGTGGCAGGCACAGCAGCGGCTGGCCAGCAACGGACGGATCTTGTCAGCGTAGACCGCGAACGTGGCCACCGGAGTGTCGTCGGCTGACGACCGCCGCGCGGCTGGCACGCCGGCCATGATCAGGCAGACCGCCCACGCGAGTGGTCGACGCCGCTCCATCCCCGCGCGGCCTCGCCAGCTCGATTCGGTCACAGCCATCGGCAGCGGCCCCCATCGGATTCGCACGGTTGCGTGCGATAGAGTATAGCCTCGTCGCGGGGTGGCCCATCCAGCGCGGCGGCCGCGGAGGCTCCGCCGTGGCCATCCCGTCCACTCGTGCAGTCGCGCCGATGAAATCCATGCTCGCCACGGCGGTGATCGCCCTTCTCGGCCTGGCTGTCCAGGAGCCACCGACTGCGTTCGCAGCCGCCCCGCGGTCGCGGCCCAACATCGTCGTCGTGCTCGTCGACGACGTCGGATTCTCCGACCTGGGCTGCTACGGCGGCGAGATCCCGACGCCGCACCTCGACCGGCTTGCCGACGGCGGCCTGCGCTTCACGCAGTTCTACAACACGGCCCGTTGCAGCACGACGCGGGCCGCGCTCCTCACAGGGCTCTACCCGCATCAGGCCGGCATGGGCTGGCTCGACAACAAGGTGGAGCCGAAGTCGCGGGGCTTTCACGGCAAGCTGCTGCCGCGGTGCGTGACGATCGCGGAGGTGCTCCGCGATGCCGGCTACTTCACCGCCATGACTGGCAAGTGGCATCTCGGCCAGCAGAATGGCACCCCGCCCTGGAAACGCGGCTTCATGCGGTCGCTCAACTCGCGGTTCGGCGAGGTATTCTTCCCGCGCGAGGACGACAGGCCGGGCACGAAGATGCTCTTCCTCGACGGCCGCGAGATCCCCAAGGACTCGCCGGAGCTCGGCACCGACTGGTACTCGACCGACCTCTTCACCGACTGGGGCCTGAAGTTCGTCGACGAGGCCCGCGCTGCGAAGAAACCATTCTTCCTCTATATCGCCCAGTGCGCCGCGCATTTCCCATTGCGGGCGCCTGCCGACGTGATCGCGAGATATCGTGGCACGTACACGGCCGGCTGGGACGCGCTCCGCGAACGACGGCACGCGCGGCAGAAGCAGCTCGGCGTCGTCGACCCGCGCTGGCCGCTCGCCCCTCGGCCTGCCGACGTGGCCGCCTGGGAGTCGCTCGAGCCTCCTGACCGCGACCGCTTCGACCAGATGATGGCCGCCTACGCGGCGATGGTGGACCGGATCGACCATGCCATGGGCACGCTCATCGCGGGGCTCGAGCAGCGAGGCGAGCTCGACAACACGCTGATCCTGTTTCTCCACGACAACGGCGGCAACGCGGAGGGGGGACCCAACGGCACGACCCGGGGCACGAGCGTTGGCGGCCCCGACTCGTACGTGCTCCTCGGCATGAGCTGGGCGACGCTCAACAACACGCCCTTCGCCCGCTACAAGCACTTCACGCACGAGGGGGGCATCAGCACGCCGCTGATCGCCCACTGGCCGGCCGGCATCCCGGCGGCCCGCCGCGGCGGCCTCGAGCACCAGCCGGGGCATCTGGTCGACGTGATGGCGACGTGCCTCGACCTGGCCGGGGCGTCGTACCCGCGGGAGGTCGCCGGCACAGCGATCGAACCGCTGCAGGGAGTGAGCCTGCGGCCGGCGTTCGCGGGCCGGCCGCTCGACCGCGTCGAGCCGATCTTCTGGGAGCACGAGGGAAACAAGGCTGTCCGCGATGGCCGCTGGAAGCTCGTGCAGCGGCACAAAGCTCCCTGGCAGCTTTTCGACATGGAGGCCGACCGCACCGAGCAGAACGACCTCATCGCCGCTCACCCGGACATCGCCGCTCGTCTCGAGTCGGCATGGCATGCCTGGGCCGACCGCACCTACGTCGACGAATGGAACGGCCCCGACCACACCGACTGGGGCCAGGACATCAAGCGGGACGGCCGGTGAGGCAATGGTGCGGCCGGCCGCCTGGCATCAATGCCGGCCGCGGACGCCCTCCACCAGCCGCTCGATCCCGAGCGGGTTGCCGTCCCGCAGGGCGGGGGGCAGAAGTGCTTCGGGCACGTCCTGGTAGCAGACCGGGCGGATGAACCGCTCGAGCGCGGCCGAGCCGACGCTCGTGAATCGTGCATCCGAGGTCGCCGGCGCCGGCCCGCCGTGCTGCATCGCATGGCACACCTCGACCCCCGTCGGAAAGCCGTTGACGATCAGCCGACCCGCCTTGCGCGAGAGAATCTCCAGCAGGTCGCCGGCCGCGGCCAGGTCGTCGGCCGTGCCGTGGATCGTGGCCGTGAGCTGCCCGTCGAGGCGGGCCGCCAGCCGGCGCAGGTCATCGCCGGTGCGGGCTGGCACGATCATGCTGAAGGGGCCGAACACCTCGTCGGCGCAGGCGTCCTGCCCGAGAAACGTCGCCGCATCCGCCTCGACCACGACCGCCGCGACCTGCGTCCGCGCGGGATCGGCAGCCGCCTCGGCCCGGGCCACGACCGCCGCGCCCGGCACGGCCAGCATCCGGTCGCGGCCCCGCTCGAAGGCGGTGCGGATCTCGGCGTGGAGCATCGAGCCTGCCGGGGCCTTGGCCACGACATCGGCGAGAAGCCCACGGAAGCGGACGAGGTCTGGGCCCTCGACCGCGAAGAGGAGCCCGGGCTTCGTGCAGAACTGGCCCACGCCGAGCGTCATCGAGCCGAGAAAGCCCTCGGCGATCTGCTTCGTCCGCTCCGCGAGCGCCCCCGGCAGGACGAACACCGGATTGAGGCTGCTCATCTCGGCGAACACGGGGATCGGGTCGGGCCTGGAGGCCGCGGCGTCCATGAGCGCCCGCCCGGCGGCCCGCGAGCCGGTGAAGCCCACTGCGCGGGTAGCCGGATGCCTGACGAGCGCCGTCCCGATCACCGATCCTTCGCCGTGCAGCATCGAGAAGATGCCGGCAGGCAGGCCGCAGCGGGCGACGGCCCGCGCGATCGCCCCGGCCACCATCTCCGACGTGCCCGGGTGGGCTCGATGGGCCTTCACCACGACCGGATTGCCCGTGCACAGGGCACTGGCGGTGTCGCCGCCGGCGACCGAGAAGGCGAGCGGAAAGTTGCTGCTGCCGAAGACGACGACGGGGCCGAGCGGCAGCTTCATCCGTCGCAGGTCGGGGCGGGGCAGGGGCTGCCGATCGGGTAGCGCCCGATCGATCCGGGCGTCGACCCACGCCCCGTCCCGCGCCGCCGCGGCGAAGAGCCGCAGCTGCCCCACGGTGCGGCCCCGCTCGCCGGTGAGCCGTGCCGCGGGCAGGGCCGTTTCCTGCCCGGCCCGCTCCAGGAGCGGGTCGCCCAGTGCCAGGATCTCCTCGGCGATCGCCTCGAGCAGCGTTGCGCGGTCGGCATTGCACGTTGCGGCGAAAGCCGGCGCCGCGGCCTCCGCCGCCCGCATGCACTCGTCCACGTCGGCCGATGCTGCGAACTGGAACCGTCCCGGCAGCTCGCGACCGTCGAGCGGACTGACCGCGGCGAACGTCCTGCCGCCGGCGGCGGCACGGTGCGCGCCGGCGACGAAGTTCATCCCGTGCAACGAGCTCATGGCATCTCCTAGGAGGAATCCTGATGCAGACGGTGATGGAGGCCCTGACCTGGAAACGAGTGCGTTTCGGCCGCCGCCGAGGCGAGCGGGGTCAGACGACCGTGACGGTGTTTTCCAGCCGGCCGATGCCGCTGATGTCGATGGCGATCCGGTCGCCGGCCTGGAGCGTGAACGACTCGTCCGGCACCACGCCGGTGCCGGTGAGTAGGATCGCACCGTGCGGGAACGACTGTGACCGCCAGAGGTGGCCGACGAGGTCGCCGAACGTGCGCTTGATCTGATCGACGCCCGTCGCCCCGGAAAACACCTCGCGGCCCCCGCGGGCGATCGTGATCGACACCCGCCAGCCGCGGATCGCCGTTTCGTCGGCGACGAGCGTGATCCAGGGCCCGAGGCTGCACGAACGGTCGTAGATCTTCGCCTGCGGCAGGTAGAGGAGGTTCTCTCCCTCGATGTCCCGCGAGCTCATGTCGTTGCCAATCGTGCAGCCGACCAGCCGGCCGCGGGAGTTCGTCACCAGCGCCAGCTCCGGCTCGGGCACGTTCCAGCGGGCGTCGCTCCTGATGCCGACCGCGTCACCGGGACCGACCGCTTTCTCACCGACGGCCTTGAAGAAGATCTCCGGCCGTACGGCGTCGTAGACGCGGTCGTAGGCAGTGGCGCTGAAGTCGGACTCCTCCATCCGCGCGGCCTTGCTTCGGAGGTAGGTCACGCCGGCGGCCCACACCTCCTGCCGTTCGACCGGTGGCAGGAGCTGCACGTCGGCCAGCGCTCGGATGCTACCGCACACGGCGCGGGCCGCGCGGACGGTGGCCAGAGGATCGTCAGCGTCGAGCACCGATGCGAGCGAGCCGATGCCTGCCGCCGTCAGGTCGAAGAGCTGATCGTATGCATCGACGGCGCCGATCCGCGCAGTGCCCGTGGCCTGGTCGCGGAACCGACAGACTCGCTCACACGGAATCTCGCTCAACGCTCGGCCTCCGGGGCGGTTGCAGGCAGGGACGGTTGCACGCTTGACCGGACGCGCGTCGACCCGCATAGTCGGCTGGCCGCGTCGCAGCCGCGGCATCAGCCGTACAGGACACCATATATATGGACACGCACCCTGGGTCACAAGCCGCGCATGCGGCCCGCGACGCCGCCGCCAAGGAGCGCCGCCATGCCCGCTGAGGCGGTCCACGATCCGATGCCACCGCCCGACCCGCTCCGTCCCGACGACCCGGCGATCTACGAGCTCGTCACGGCGGCGGAAGGCCCGCAGGGTGCGCTGCCGCTCACCGACGAACTGCTCCGCTCGCGGCCCAGCGGCGACCTCTTCGGTCTGTCGCAGAACGTCGGCATGGGCTGGGATCCGCGCGGGGCGGCCGACCGTCAGTTTCTCATCCTAAGCACGCAGGGGGGCGTGCGGGCGCCGGATGGCACAGCGATCGCGCTGGGCTACCACACCGGCCACTGGGAGATCGGCCTGCTCGTGCAGGCCGCCGCCGCCGCGCTCCGCCGCGCCGGCACGATCCCGTTCGCCGGCTTCTGCTCCGATCCCTGCGACGGCCGCACCCAGGGCACCACCGGCATGTTCGACAGCCTGCCCTACCGCAACGACGCGGCGATCGTGCTACGGCGACTGGCCCGATCGCTGCCGCTGCGGCAGGGCGTGCTCGGCATCGCCACCTGCGACAAGGGTCTGCCGGCGATGCTCATGGCGGTGGCCGGGCTCGGCGAGCTGCCGGGCGTGATCGTGCCCGGCGGCGTGACGCTGCCGCCGCGACAGGGCGAGGATGCGGGCAGCGTGCAAACGCTCGGCACCCGCTACGCCCACGGCCTCGTCACGCTCGAGGAGGCGGCCGACCTCGGCTGCCGCGCGTGCGCCTCTCCCGGCGGCGGCTGCCAGTTTCTCGGCACGGCCGCGACCGCGCAGGTGGTCGCCGAGGCGCTCGGCCTGACGCTGCCGCACGCGGCGCTCGCGCCGAGCGGCCAGCCGGTCTGGAAGGACATGGCCGTGCGCAGTGCCGAGGCGCTCGTCAGGCTGGCCGACGCCGGGCGGACGACCCGCGACGTCCTCACCCCCGCGAGCATCACCAACGCCATGGTCGTGCACGCGGCCTTCGGTGGCTCCACGAACCTGTTGCTCCACGTGCCGGCGATCGCGCACGCCGCGGGACTGCCGATGCCCGATGTCGCCGACTGGATCGCCGTGAACCAGCGGGTGCCGCGGCTGGTGAGCGTGCTGCCCAACGGCCCGATCCATCATCCCACCGTGCGGGTGTTTCTTGCCGGCGGCGTGCCCGAAGTGATGCTCCACCTCGACCGGCTCGGCCTGCTCGACACGACCGCCCGCACCGTGTCGGGACGCACGCTCGCCGAGCAGCTCGCCTGGTGGGAGGCGAGCGACCGCCGCCGACGCTTCCGCGACCTGCTCCGGTCGCTCGACGGTGTCGACGCCGACGACGTGATCATGGCTCCCGAGCGGGCGGCGGCTCGCGGGCTGCGGGGCACCATGGCCTTCCTGCGCGGCACGATCGCGACCGAGGGGTCGGTGGTGAAGGCCACGGCGATCGACCGCGGCTGCTTCGATGCCGACGGCGTCTATCGGCATACCGGACCGGCCCGCGTGTTCACCAGCGAGCGGGCCGCGATGGCAGCGATCAAGGAGGGTCGCATCCGTCCGAGCGACGTGCTCGTGCTCGCCGGCGTCGGGCCGATGGGCACCGGCATGGAGGAGACCTACCAGGTGACGAGCGCCCTCAAGCAGCTGCCGTTCGCCACGCAGGTGGCGCTCGTCACCGACGCCCGGTTCTCGGGCGTGTCGACCGGCGCGTGCATCGGCCACGTGGGCCCCGAGGGACTGGCGGGAGGTCCGATAGGCAGGCTCGTCGACGGCGACATCATTGCGATCGTGATCGACACGCGGACGGCAACCGGACGCGTCGATCTGGCCGGCGACGGCACCCGGTCGTTCACGGAAGCGGAGGCGGCGGCGGAGCTCGCCCGGCGTTCACCGCGTGCCGACCTGGCCGCCGACGCCCACCTGCCGGACGACACGAAACTCTGGGCCGCGCTCCAGCAGGCCAGCGGCGGCACGTGGGCCGGGTGCGTCTACGACCCGTCGCGGATCGTCGCGAGGCTCGGCTGCAGCGGGAAGCCGCCGGGACAGGGTTGACGCGGGGCAGGCGCCGGAAAGACGATCCTGGCATGGGAGCTTCCCGCGACATCCGGCATCGACGGCCCCGCCGCGAACTACTGCGGCTGGGTGGCCTGACGGCGTTAGGCCTGTCGCTCGACGACCTGCTCGGTGCCGTCGCCGGCGGCCGCATGGCCGACGGCGGCGATGCGATGCTTGCGCCGCGGGCGACGTCCTGCATCATTCTTTTTCTGGCGGGCGGTCCGCCGCAGCACGAAACCTTCGACCCGAAGCCCGACGCCCCCGTCGAGATCCGCGGCGAGTTTCGCCCCATCGCCACCAGCGTTCCGGGCGTGCAGTTTTGCGAGCTCTTGCCGGCGGTCGCCCGACACGCCGACAAGCTCTGCGTCATCCGCTCGATGACGACGGGCATCCACAGCCATTCGGGCAGCGGCTGCTTCATGCTCACGGGACACGAGCCGCAGAGCCTCGTGGAGGGCGCGCCGGCCGGAGCCCAGGACTGGCCCAGCATCGCGGCGACCGTCGGCGGCCTGAAGCCCTCGCGACGCTCGCCGCTGTCCTCGGTGGTGCTGCCCGAGCCGATCGTCAACAACCCGAACATCCCCTGGCCGGGCCAGGACGGCGGCTTCATGGGCGGGCCGTGGCATCCCCACCTGCTGCGGTGCGATCCGTCGGCCGAGCGGCTGGAAATCGACGGTCTCTCCGCGTCGCCGGACATGACGAGCGTGCGGCTCGACGACCGCCGTAGCCTGCTGGGCCAGCTCGACGCGCACTTCCTGCGAGCCCACGCCAGCCCCGCGATGCAGCACCTCGGCCGCATGCAGCAGGAGGCGTTTTCGCTGCTCGACGCGGGCCCCACCCGGGCCGCGCTGGCGATCGACCGCGAGCCTGCCGCCATCCGCGACCGCTACGGCCGGCACAAGTTCGGCCAGAGCGTGCTGCTGGGCCGGCGGCTACTCGACGCCGGCGTGCGGCTCGTGCAGGTGAATTTTCCCCGTGAGCCAGGCGACACGACCGCCAACAACCCACTCTGGGACACGCATGCGGACAACGCCGGCAGACTGCGGGACGTGCTCTGCCCGCAGTTCGACCAGGCGTTCGCCGCGCTCCTGGAGGATCTAACGGCCAGCGGCCGCCTCGACGAGACGCTCGTCGTCGTGATTGGCGAGTTCGGCCGCACGCCGAAGATCAACGCCCGCGGCGGCCGCGACCACTGGGGCAGCGTCTTCTCGGTGGCGCTGGCGGGGGGCTCGGTGCCGGGGGGCATGGTCATCGGCGCCAGCGACTCCAAGGGGGCCTTCCCGGTGGATCGTCCGATCCATCCCCCCGACCTCGCCGCCACGATCTTCCAACTGCTGGGGATTCCGCCGGGCCACGAGTTTCGCGACGGCCTGAACCGGCCGCGGGCGGCGACGACCGGCGGCATGCCGATCCGCGAGATCGTGGGTTGAACGCGGGCCACGCCGTAGATGCGTCACCGGGCGACCGAGATCGACATCTCGCTCTTGCCCGTCGAGGTCAGCGCCGTCAACGACGCACGGGAGACGCGATCCATCGACACCGGGGCCCCATCGCACTGCCTCGGTCAGACCAATTCGGGCATTGGATCGGTCTTGTCGAGCGGATACTGCGGCCGCCCGGCATGATCGACCAGGGACGCCACCGCTGGGTCGATGCCCAGGTGACGGTAGAGTGCCGCGAGCACCTCTGCGAAATGCACTGGCCGGTCCGTGATCGAGGCGGCGTGGCGGTCGGTCGCGCCGATGACCTGCCCGGTGCGGAAGCCGCCGCCGGCGAGCAGGCCGCCCCCCACCTGAGGCCAGTGGTCGCGGCCCGCGTCCTTGTTGATCAGCGGCGTGCGGCCGAACTCACCCCACGCGACCACCGCCACGTCCTTGTCGAGGCCGCGGTCGTGCAGGTCCTCGATGAGAGCCGAGAGCCCCTGGTCGAACTGCGGCAGGTGCGTGTTCTTCATGCCATTGAAGGTGTCGCTGTGGAAGTCCCAGCGGCCGAAGTTGAGCGTCACGACGCGGCAGCCGGCCTCCACGAGCCGACGGGCCATGAGGAAGTGCTCGAGGTTCGCGGGCGCGCCGTCGCCGAACCGTTCCGGGCTGCCCTTGCCGTAGCGATCGCGCACCCGCTGCGGCTCGCGGGAGATGTCGAGTGCATCGGCCAGCCGGCTGCTCGTGAGGATGTCGAAGGCGGTCTGCGAGAGCGAGTCCATTCCGGCGAGGACACGGCTCGAGTCGATGTCGCGCCGCAGCAGATCGAGCCGCCGCAGGAGCTCGCGGCGTTCGCCAAGACGGCTCGCAGGCACGTCCGTAAGCGTCATGTCCCCCTTGCCGGGGCCGCTGGGCCGGAAGGCGGCATGCGAGACGCCCAAAAAACCCGGCAGGCCAGGGGAGCCGTAGGGCGGATGACCGGCGTCGGGCGCAAGGCCGACGAAGGGGGGTACGGCGGGGTCGGTGGCACCGAGCAGCTTCGACGTCACCGAGCCCAGGCTCGGCCAGCCGCCGGGCGGCTGATTCCTCACGGTGCGGCCCGTGTAGCAGATGAAGGAGTCGTGGTCGCCGGAAGGCGACCCGTGCACGCTCCGCAGCACCACACACTTGTCCATGATCCGTGCCATCCGCGGCATGTGCTCGCAGATCTGCAGCCCCGGCACGTTCGTGGAGATCGGCCGAAACTCGCCGCGGATCTCGGCGGGCGCGTCCATCTTCATGTCGTACATGTCCTGGTGCGCGGGCGCACCGCACATGTAGATCATGATCACCGACTTGTGCGACGAGCGGATGCCGGCGGCCTGCTCGGCGCGGAGAAGCTGCGGCAGCGAGAGCCCGCCGAGCGTGAGGCTGCCGATGCGGAGCAGGTCGCGGCGGGTGACGCCGTCGCACGTCGCGCGGCGGCCGGCAGGGGCGGGGGCGAGGATCGACAGCATCGATGCGGCTCCGGCGGCGGGCGTCACGGGCATTCAGCGTCTGTAGTCTAGCCTTGGGACGCGTGCACCCACTATCGGCTAATGGGCCGGCAGGCCATCGCACGGGGCTGGCAAAGCGGACGCAAGTTTTTATCTGCCAGAGACTTGCAGCCATGACGCACGCGCCGGCGGCCGAGGCCGTCAGCCGGCGGCCGAGTGGGGAAACTCGGCCCGTCGTGGAGCGGATGCCGATTGAAAAGGTAGGATGATGTCGAATTCCTCGGGAAGCATCTGACCATGCTCACGATCTACGGCAGTGGACGGCCGATGTGCGACGGCGGCACACGGCGGCAGTTCCTCACGATCGGCGGCCTGTCGTTCGGTGCGGGTGGTCTGTCGCTGGCCGGGCTCCTGCGAGCCGAGGAGCCAGCCGTTCTTTCCACCGGCGGGAGCGGCCGCCACAAGGCCCTTATAAACGTCTTCCTGGCCGGCGGCCCACCCCATCAAGACATGTGGGATTTGAAGCCCGACGCCCCCAGCGAGATTCGCGGCGAGTTTCAGCCGATCGCCACGAAGGTGCCCGGTATCCAGATCTGCGAGGTGTTCCCGAAGCTCGCGGCCCGGATGGACAAGCTGGCGATCATCCGCTCGGTCGTCGGCTGTGAACTGGCCCACGCCGGCTTCCAGTGCATGACCGGCTGGCCGGAAAGCAGCCTCAAGTCGCTCGGCGGTCGGCCGTCGATCGGCTCGAGCATCGCCAAGCTGCGCGGGCCGGTGGACAGGGCCGTGCCCCCGTTCGTGGGCCTCGCGGAGCGGACGAAGCACGTGCCCTGGTCCGACTCGGGCACACCGGGCTTCCTCGGGCCGGCCTTTTCCCCGTTCAAGCCCGACGGGCCGGGGCTCGACAACATGAAGCTGACGTCCATGCCCCTGGAGCGTCTCGACGACCGGCGGCGTCTCCTGGCGAGCATGGACAGGCTACGCCGCGACGTCGACGCGTCGGGGGCGATGGAAGGGATGGATTCGTTCGGCCAGCGGGCCTTCGACGTGCTCACGAGCAGCCGGCTGCTCGCGGCGCTCGACCTCTCGAAGGAGGATCCGAAGGTCCGCGCGGCCTACGGAGATGGCAAGCCCTACAAGTTCCAGTACGACGGTGCGCCGACCTGCAACGAGCACCTGCTCGTCGCCCGCCGGCTCGTCGAGGCCGGTGTCCGCGTCGTGAGCCTCAGCTACGGCCGCTGGGACAGTCACGGCGACAACTTCGGCCTCGTCCGCGACCACGGGGCGAAGCTCGACCAGTGCTTGAGCGCTTTGCTCGACGACCTCGAGTTGCGCGGCATGCTCGACGACGTGACGATCGTGGTGTGGGGTGAGTTCGGCCGCACGCCAAAGATCAACCCGCAGGCGGGCCGCGACCACTGGCCGCAGGTCAGCTCCGCACTGCTCGCGGGCGGCGGCCTGCGGACAGGGCAGGTCATCGGCGCCACCAACCGGCTGGGCGAGCATGCCACCGACCGACCGGTGCACATGCAGGAGATCACGGCCACGCTCTACCACGCGTTGGGCGTGCGCACGACCGAGACGACACTCGCCGATGCGACGGGTCGGCCACAGTATCTCGTCGAGAAGCCGCCCATCGGGGAACTCGTCTAGAGCGCATCTGTTTTTGCTCTAGCGACGACGTAGAGACCTGGAGAAGGGAGGCGAGGGGGTCGGCGAACGCTCGACGAGCGTGTGGCCGCTGCGGCCACAGCGAGGAGACTTTTGCCGCCTCCGAGCCGGTGCCGCACTCGAGTCGGACGCGCTCCAGGTTGCGCCCGATCACTTCGCCGGCAGCGCCTCGACCGCGTGGAACAGATTGCCGCTGGCGAGATCCCAGATCCGCAGCTTGCCATCCTGCCCGCCCGCCACGGCGAACGCGCCGGAGACGGCGGCCGCCTGCAAGAACGCCCCCGGATCGCGGAACTCGCGGGCCACCCCGCCATCGGGCTTGTAGAGCCGGGCTACCGGATCGCCAGCCACCGCCATGACCTCGTTCGACACGCCGACGAATCGCACGGCCGTGACCTCTTTCTTGCCAACGGCGATCGACTTGAGCTGCTCGCCGCTGGACACGTCCCAGAGCTTGATCGCGTTGTCGGCACCAGCCGACGCGAGTCGTCTGCCGTTGGCCATCCACGAGACGCCGAGCACATGGCCGGTGTGGCCTTCGTACGACCTCACGGGCTTGCCGTCCGCGACGGCGTGCACCTTGAGGAATCTGTCCGCACCGCCAGAGGCGAGCAGATCGCCGCGACGCGAAAACTCCAGCGCCATGACGGTGTCGGAATGCGGCGCAGCCAGCGCCCGCGCGAGGCTTCCGTCGGCCACCTTCCAGAGCTTGATCTCCCCCGACCGGCTGGCCCGACCACTGCCCGACGCCAGCAGCGCTCCGTCGGGGGAAAATGCCAGCGACGTCACCACGTCGATCGGGGGGCCGACGGCGTCGTCATCGGCGGCAGGGGGCGTCAGCTCGCCGCCGATCGTTTTCTCGAGCGACCAGGGCTCGGCTGATTCCCAGATCGCCGCCGGGACCGCACCGCCAGCCACGAGCAGACGCGTGCCGGCGAGAAACCCGGTCCTCCCCCCTGCCGCGGCCGGTCGGGCGGCATCCCAGGTCGCCCTGGGCATGCCGTCGATGCCCCCGAGCATCACCATCCGCCCGTCAGACTCGAGGCATGCCAGCCGGCTGCCATCGCCCGAGTACGACACCGACAGAAACGGCTTCGTCGCCGCCGCAGCCTCGGCGTCGGGCGCCTTGCGGGCCGCCTCGGCCGCGGCGAGCGCCGCCTCGGCCGACTTGAGTTCTTCGGCGCGCATGGGCACGTCGGCGGCTGTCCGCTTCTCCTGCACGGCGGCGAACTCCACCGCCCGCTTGGCGACGGTCACTGCCAGGTCGGCCTGCTTGCGGGCGTCGTCC
>Ga0208783_10001392_pt1 | contig 14376 bp, 15 predicted proteins | sample DEB19_08_DNA_2_FD_184529 | JGI IMG/M metagenome (GOLD analysis project Ga0208783, IMG submission 184529) | Aqueous microbial communities from the Delaware River and Bay under freshwater to marine salinity gradient to study organic matter... | ecosystem: Environmental > Aquatic > Marine >... | reverse complement strand
GCCGTTCAGGCCGAGGAACTTGGCCGAGATGATGGTGACGTCCCAGTTCACCCCGGCTACGCCGAGCCCGTTGCCGCCGACTCCGCCGATGGTGCCCGAGACGTGGGTGCCGTGGCTGTCGCCGCCCGCGTCGTAGACGGAGTTGTCGTTGTTGACGAAGTCCCAGCCGTGGATGTCGTCGACGTAGCCGTTTCCGTCGTCGTCGACGCCGTTCGCCGGGTCGGCGGTGTTGGTCCACATGTTGGCGGCGAGGTCGGGGTGGGTGAACTGAACTCCCTCGTCGATGACGACGACGTGGACGTTGCTGCTCCCGGTGTTCCCGGCGGCCCAGGCCTCTGCGGCCTGACTACCGAATTGGTTCGCGGGCGACGAGGCGTCGCCGTACATACCCCACAGTTGGTTGTTGAGGACGTAGGGGTCGTCGGAAACGACGCTCGTCTCGACGATGAAGTTGGGCTCGGCGAAACGGACGTTGGGATTCCGCCGCAGGGCATCCACCGACTGTGCGACCCCGCGTCCGGGCGCGAGTTTCACGAGCTCGGCGTCGTGGGCGAGGGGAGAGAGACGCTCGGCCGAGCGGCCACCGACCGATGCGCGCGCGGCGGCGCGGGCGCGGCCGGGGGTTCCGGGTACGAACCCGATGATCACCTCGCCGTCGACGAACGCGGCCGGGGGCTCGGGTGGCGTTGCGGGCTTGGTGGGGGACGGGGTGGCACTGGGTCCGCCGCCGGGCGGAACCGTGGTTCCGGCGGCCGCCGTTCCCAGGGTGCCGACGAGCACGAGACAGGCGACCGCGGTCGCCGACGAGTGCCGCGCGATTCTGCGGACCGATCCGATCACTTCCGGTTCCCCTCGTCGTCCCCGTTCCGGCACGCCACGGCGCCCCGGTCTCCGCCCCGCCCTCTCGGACCGGACGCAGTGTTCATCGTCAGTAGCGGACCGAACTTGACGATCGGGCCGCTATGGGGCGAGAAAGTACCGTCCGGTTCGTCGGATTCCGGATCGACCTAAATCCCGACTTGTGAAGTCGGGAATTACCCGGTACCGTCTTCTCGTGGCCCTCGTCCCGACCTCCGCCTCCGAACGCACGTCGGCGAATCCGGCGCGGCGATCGGGTCTGTTCGTGTTCCCGGAGACGGTCGACGAGCGGGCGGCCCGCCTGGTCGCCGCCGGCGTCGTTCTCATGGGGCTCGGCTACCTGCTGACCGGGTGGTCCGTGGTCCTGCCGGTGCTCGCTTTCGGGTTCGTCGCCCGGGTCGCCTCCGGTCCGCGGTTCAGCCCGCTGGCCTTGCTCGTCACCCGGGTTGTGGTTCCGAGGCTCTCGGGACCGCCTCGACCGGTTCCGGGACCGCCCAAGCGGTTCGCCCAGGGCATCGGCGCGACCCTCACCGTGACGGCCTGCGTCGCCGTCTTCGGGTTCGGTGGGTTCGGCGTCGCTCGGGCCCTCGTCGTGATGCTCGTCGTCGCCGCGGGACTCGAAGCCGCGCTCGGTTTCTGCCTGGGCTGCCGGATCTTCGCCGTGCTGATGCGGGTCGGCGTGATCCCGACCACGGTCTGCGAGCGCTGCGACAACCTCTGGGGCACTCCGCCCCGCGCCGCGGCCCGCTGATCGGCGTCGACGTTCGGGCGGTCAGTTCGGCCCGAGGAGCAGGGTGAGCAGCTCCTCGGGGGAACGTGCGATCTCGGAGGCGCCGGCCGATGCGAGTTCGCCCCGTTCTCCGTAACCCCAGGCGACGCCGACGAAGCGAATCCCGGTCGCGCGGGCACCGATCGCGTCGTGCTCGCGGTCACCGACGAGCACAGTCCCGACCGCTGCCCCCGGACCGAGGCGGCCGAGCGCATCGGCGACGACGGCGGTCTTCGTCCCTCGGCGGCCGTCGGGCTCGGATCCGACGACGAAGTCCAGTCCGGCGCGCAAGCCGGCCGCTTCGAGCACGATCTCGGCCGAGGCCGTGAGTTTCGAGGTCGCGACCCCGATCGGAATCCGCTTTTCGGCCAGGGCGTCGATGACGTCGGCAATTCCGGGGTACACGGTGAACTCGTGGATGCCCCCGCCCGCGTAGTGTCGGCGGTACGTCGCCACCAGCACGTCGAGCATCGTCTCGGGGGCGCCGATCGTGGCGAACGAGTCGCGCAGCGGCGGGCCGATGAAGCGGCCGACTTCGCTCGGCGCGAGCGGAGGCAAGCCGTGCTCGACGAGGGTTGCGTCCGCGCAGCGGCGGATGCCCGGGGCGGAATCGACGAGAGTGCCGTCGAGGTCGAAGAGCACGGCTCCGACGCTTACCGATCCGGTCGGTGTCACTGCGTCGGTCGGGTCGGATCGTCGCCGACGTGCTCACTGCCGCGTAGGGCCCGGGACGACGGACCGCTCGCGAAGTAGCCCGAGAGAACCACGTACACGACCAGGCAGATCGGTGGGCTCACGAAGGCGATCGGGATGGTCAGCGCGTAGACGGTCGGGCCGACGGCCGCTCTGTGCAGAGAGCGCCGGAGTCGGCCGCCGTCGATGTCGTGGCGGAGGAGGTCGGGGTGTCGGCCGAGGTGCCACCACTGGAACGTGAAGACGATGCCGATGAGCGTCATCACGAAGCTGTAGAAGGCGGTCGCCACGCTCGCGTCGCGGCCGCCGTCGTCGATGAACTCGGTCAGCAGCGCCGTCGGCCAGGGGATGAAGGCCACGAGGCAGAGCAGGGCGAGGTTGGAGAACAACAGGGGGCGGTCGACGGCCCGGAGGCGGTCGAACATCCCGTGGTGCGAGACCCACACGAGGCCGATGACTGCGAACGACATCACGTAGCCGAGGTACGAGAAGCGGGCGTCGACGATGGCCTCCCACACGTGGCCCCGGTGGGTCCGGGGGACGGTGCCCGCGATGTTGAGAACCAGGATCGTCGACGAGATGGCGAAGACGCCGTCGGAGAGAGCCTCGGCCCTCTGCGGGGCGAGGGTTCCCCGGGGTGCCGCTCCCCGACGTGATTCGGGCGGGTTCATCGTCGGGGACTCTACGAGGGAAGCGCGGGCCGCTCCGGGTGCGCGGGTCGAGCACTCCCGGTCGGGGGACTGACGGCCTGTGCCAACATCGGGGCATGCTGCCCTCGGAACACGAGATCGGTCCGATGCGCGATGACGAGATCGCGATGCTCGTCGATTGGGCGGCGGCCGAGGGCTGGAATCCGGGGCTGCACGACGCGGAGGTGGCGCGGACCTTCGACCCCGAGGCCTTCATCGCCCTGCGGGTCGACGGCGAGTTCGTCGGTGGCGGCTCGATCATCTCCTACGGCGGCTCGTACGGGTTCATGGGACTCTTCATCGTTCGGCCCGACCGGCGCCACGAGGGTCTCGGTCGAGTGCTCTGGCACTACCGACGCGACCACTTGGCGGCGCGGCTCCGCCCCGGCGCGCCGATCGGGATGGACGGAGTCTTCGACCTGGTCCCGTTCTACGAGCGAGGCGGCTTCGCCGTCGCCCACCGCGACCTCCGGTTCGAAGGGCGGGCCGTCGGCGCTCCCGATCCCGCCGTCGAGTCGCTCGCTGCCGTCGACGCCGCCGAACTGGCCGACTACGACACCGGTCGGTTCGGTGTGCCCCGCGAGGGATTCCTGGCGGGCTGGATCGCGGCGCCCGGCACGATCTCGGCCGCGATCCGCGAGAACGGCCGGCTCGTTGCCGTCGGGGTACTGCGGCCCTGCCGTGAGGGCTGGAAGATCGGCCCGCTCACGGCCGACCGACCCGATCTCGCCGAGCGGCTCCTCGGGGCGCTCTTGGCGGCGGTCGAGGGCGAGCGAGTGCAGATCGACGTTCCCGAGCCGAATGCGGCGGCGCTCGATCTCGTCGCCCGCGGCGGCTTGCGGGAGGTCTTCGGGTGCGCCCGGATGTACCGCGGCCCGGTGCCCGACCTACCCCTGGATCGCATCTTCGGCGTGACCTCGCTCGAGTTCGGATGAGCGATGACGCGATCGGCCCGCCGGTCCTCGTCACGACCGAGCGGCTCATCGTCCGGCGGTTCCACGCGGGCGACGTCGATGCGATCGAGGCGTACCGCAACGATCCCGAAGTCGCCCGGTTCGCATCGTGGTCGGTGCCCTGGACGCACGACGATGCCGTGATGCTCGTCGCCGAGATGGCGCTGCGTGATCCGCTGTTCGAACGGGGGGAGTGGGCGCACCTGGCGATCGAGCGCCTCGATCATCCGGGCCTCATCGGTGACATCGCCGTTCTCTGGCAGGCCGAAGACGACGTGGCCGAGGTGGCGTTCGCGCTGGCCCGGTCGGAGTGGGGCGGGGGTCACATGTCCGAAGCCCTCGCCGCCGTGTGCGAGCAGATCGCCCGCGAGATGGGCCTGCGGCTCGTGGCGGCCGTGACCGCCCTCGCCGACGGTCGTGGGCGATCGGTGTTGGAGCAGGTCGGTTTTCGTCCGGTCGCCGTGGAGGGCGAAGACGTGGTCTACGCCCGGAAGCCCGAGTGGGAATCCGGGTCCGTCGCCCGCTGATCAGGTGATCGCGTCGGCGAACGCGAAGAGGGCGGGCACGCCGATGATGAGATTGAACGGGAAGGTCACGCCGAGCGCGGCGCCGAGAGCCAGGCCCGGGTCGGCATCGGGCAGTGCGGTGCGCGCCGCGGCGGGGGCGGCGATGTACGAGGCGCTGGCGGCCATGACCCCGAGTACGGCGGCGCCGGCCGTCGAGAGCCCGACGGCGGTCCCCAGGAGAACTCCCACCGTTCCCGCGACGACGGGCATGGCGACGGCGAAGGCCACGACCCGTGGGGTCAAAGAGCGCGACTCGCGCAGTCGGGCGGCGGCGGTAGCTCCCATGTCGAGCAGGAACAGGACGAGGAGTCCCGGGAAGGCATCGACGAAGAAGGGTTCGACGCGGGCGAAGCCGGCGTCGCTGGTGACGAGCCCGATCACGAGGCCGCCCGCCAGGAGCAGCACGCTGCGGCCGGTCAGCACCTCGTGGAGTGCGGCGCGCATCGGTGTGTTCCGGTTGCGGGCGTTGACCACGAGGAGCGCCACGATGATGCCGGGGATCTCGAGGAGCGCAACCAGGGCGGTCATCACCGGTTCGACCCGGTAACCCGCCTCGGAGGCGAAGACCATGGCCGCGGTGAAGGTCACGACCGACACCGATCCGTAGTGGGCGGCGAGCGATCCGGCGTCGCTGTCGGCGAGCCGGAGAAGTCGGCGGGCGATTGCGAACACGGTCAGCGGGATGACCACGCCGAGCGCGAGGGTCGCCAGGGCGGGCCCGATCAGTTCGCCGCCGTCGACGTCGGCCAGTGCGTGACCGCCCTTGAGACCGATGGCGAGGAGCAGGTAGGTGGCGAGCCAGGTGTGGATCGGGTCGGGGAGCCGGAGGTCGCTGCGGACGAGCACTGCGAGGCCCCCGAGCGCGAAGGCCAGGACCGGTGGTGAGGTCAGGTTCTCGACGGCCAGTTCCAGCGATCCCACGGATTCTCCCGACTCCCGGCAGATAACTGATTGAGAATACAGGAAATACAAATCCGGTGTTGTGAATCCTATGCTGGGTCATCGAGCGGCTGGAGCGGACGGTCCGGCAACTGCGAACGGAGGGCGAAGGTGACGAACGACGACGGCGCGACGTGGACGTTCCTCACCAACCACGCCCACGTCCTGCTCGCCATAGCGGCCGAACCCGACCTCCGGCTGCGCGACATCGCCCAGCGGGTGGGGATCACCGAGCGGGCGACGCAGCGGATCGTGTCGGAACTCGAGGGCGCCGGTTACCTGAAGGTCCGGCGCGAAGGGCGACGCAACTCCTACCGGGTGCAACGGAATCTCCCGATGCGGCACCCGGCCGAGGCCCATCACCGGATCGGGGAGCTCCTCGCTGTTCTCGACCACCAGTCGGTCACCTGACCCGCGGGTCGGGCGGTACGACCGGCCCGGGTGGTCAGCGGGTTGCTGCGCTCGGAGGGTTGAAGTTGCCGTAGGCGAGGATCTTCCACCGGCCGTCACGCCACACGAAGGCGGTCAGGCGAGGAGCTCGCACGTTGTCGTACTGCCGGCCGTCGATCGTCTCGGAAACCTCGAGCGACCAGCGCACGGTGAGAGTGTCGCCGTCCTGCCGGGCAGTGATGTCGTCGGCGACCCGGAACTCCTCGACGACCGCCGGGTCGGCCAGGTACCCGGCCCGGTCGGTACCGGAGCCGTCGGCTCGCTGGATCTGGAAGTTGGGAGCGAGTGCAGCGGCAATCGCGTCGGAGTCCTCGTCGCGAAGGGCGGTGAGCCACTCCGTCACCAGCGTCCGCGCGGATGCGGCGGGGTCGGTGAGTTCGGGCGCGTCGACGCTGGATTCGCGAGCACCCCCCGAGTCGGAGCAGCCGGCGGCGGTCGCCGCTCCGATGAGAACGGTGAGGAGGAGAGCAGCGGCACGGCGTCGCGTCGAGTCGTTGTTGCGCACGGATCGACAAGGTACCGGGTGTCGAGGAGTGCGAACCGCTTCGAGCGGGACAGAGGGCCGTACGATCCGTTCATGACGACGCCGACCGACGACGCAACTCGCATGGCTTCGCTTCGCCGGTGGAACCTCGGCGTGGGGTTCGCTCACCTGGCCCAGGCGATAGCGGTGGTGGCCCTCAGTAACGGCTTCGCGATCCCGGTCGTGGCCGCGGTGCAGACCGGCCCGCCCGGCACGCCTCTCGTCGAGGAGGCGACCTTCTTCGACCTGCGGTTCAGTCTTGCGATCGGGTTCTTTCTCCTCCTGGCTGCCGTCGATCACCTTCTCGTAGCCACGGTGGCGCGGCCGTGGTACGAGTCGAATCTGCGGCGGGGCATCAATGTCGCCCGCTGGGCCGAGTACTCGGTGAGTGCGTCGGTGATGGTCGTTCTCATCGCGATGCTCACCGGAGTCACCGGGCTCTATGCCGTGATCGGCTTGTTCGCGGCCAACGCGGCGATGATCGGCTTCGGCTACCTCATGGAGCGGGTCAACCAGAATCGGGCCGAGGTGACGTGGCTGCCGTTCGGGCTCGGGTGTGCCGTCGGCGCGGTTCCCTGGGTCGTGATCACGATTGCGATCGTGGTGTCGAGCGTGAAGGCCGACGGGGTACCCGGGTTCGTGTACGCGATCTTCGTATCGCTCTTCCTTCTGTTCAACTGCTTCGCGGTCAACCAGTGGCTGCAGTATCGGCGGCGGGGTCGTTTTGCCGACTACCTCTACGGCGAGCAGGTGTACCTCGTCCTCAGCCTCGTGGCGAAGAGCCTGCTGGCGTGGCAGGTCTTCGCCGGCACCCTGGCCTGATCGGCCCCCGACCCGGTCCTCCCGTTTTCGCCGACCCCGCCTCGGGTCGGGCCTGCGCCGGAATTGCGCGCCCTGGGTGGGAATCCGGCCACGTTCCGCCGCTCGGTGGCCGGGCTATCGGCCACCTGGCCGATGGGTCGGGAAACGTCCTCGCCGCAGTGTGGTCCTCAGCGCTTCGGACATCTCGGGCTCAAGGTCTCGGGAGGGAGCGCCGATAGCACCGGGGTCCGCCCCCGGCGGCGCTGCAGGAGGAACGAGAGATGAGACTGACGACCAAGCGAGTCTGGGCCGCACCGGCGGCGATCATGATCGGCGTGGCTGCGGGAGCGTTCGGCGCGGCCCGTCCGGCGATCGGAGCCCTGCCGGTGACGATCTCGGGTCACGTGTGCACCGTGGTCGGAACCGAGGGCAACGATGTGCTCTCGGGTACGGCGGCGACCGACGTGATCTGCGGGCTCGGCGGCAACGATGTTCTCGTCGGATCCGACGGCAACGACGTGCTGCTCGGTGGCCCGGGTCGCGACCTGCTCTCGGGTGGCGCGGGCAACGATCTACTCATGGGTGGTGCCGGAGCGGACACTCTGCGCGGGGGCGCCGGCATCGACACCGCCTCGTGGGCCGACCACGCCGGATCGGTCGAGGTCGACCTCGACGGTGTCGCCGACGACGGCGCTCCCGGTGAGGGCGACAACGCGGGCGCCGACATCGAGAACATCGTCGGCGGCTCCGGCCCCGACATCCTCGTCGGCAGCGACGGTCCCAATGTGATCGTGGGTCTCGGCGGCCGAGACCTCATCAAGGGCAAGGGTGGCAAGGACGTCGTCGACGGCGGCGCGGGCGACAACACCATCGACGGCGGTGACGGCGTCGACGTGATCCGCTGCGGTCCGGGCAAGACGATGGTCATCGACGGCCTCGGCGACGTGCAGGGTGCCGACTGCAAGAAGATCATCAAGGATCTCCCGCTCTTCACGGGCCGGGTGACCGCGTACAACCCGACGGCCCGGACGCTCACGATCTCGTCGGGTGCCGTGGCGATCGAGCCCTGGATCTCCTCGGCCGAGGCAGCGTCGTGGATGACGAGCTTCGCTCCGACCGTGGGCGGTGCTACGAGCGTGTCCTTCAACACTCGGGTGGCGGCCACTCTTCGCCTGCCCGACGGCGACATCACGGTCGGCGACCAGGTGGTCGTGACTGCGGTGCCGACGACGACCTACGGCCTGGCGGCTCTGGCGATCCTGGCGACGCCGACCGCGTGAACGATCACACGTCCTGATCCCTCCCGGGACGCAGGTGACGGGGCGGGGCTCGCGAAATGCGGGCCCCGCCCCTGTCGCGTCTCCACAATGCCGGCTTTCGGAACCCGGCCGTTGCCCGGGCGCGTTTGTCTAGGCTCCGACCGCCGCCGATCGCGCTTTCGATCGGAGGCGCGACGTAAGAGACCGTGCCTCGGAGGCGCCCGTGACCGAACCGACCGCAACCCCGGCGCCGGGCATCAACGTGACGGCCCCCGCCGACTCGGAGGGAGTCGCCGTCCTCGCCGACGTCGCCCGCACCGCAGCAGCGCGGCACGCGGGCGGAGCAGAGGTCGCCGCCCTCCTCGTCCGGCTCCTGGGCGACGATGCGGTTCGGCGTTCCTCGGTCGATCGGGCCCGGGCCACGGTTTCCCTCGCGGTCGATGTCGACGGCACCGAGCTCGTGCTGTCGGTGCGCGACGCAGGCGAGCCGGTGATCGGCCCCCCGGCCGAGGTGCTCGCATTGGTCGACGTCGGTTTGGCGTCGGGGGCCGACGGCGGGGCCGACGGCACCGGAAATGCGGTGATCGCTCGGGTGCCGCTCCCGGCCCACTCCCGGGTCGTCGAGGCGGGCGACCTCGAGGTGCTGACCGAAGACGCCCCGCTCACCGATGCCCCGGTGACCGTGCGGGCGCTCACCGCCGAGGACGCGCCGGCGCTGACCCGCTGCGTGTACCGCACGTACGGCTGGAGTTACCCGTATGCCGAGATGTACTACCCGGATCGGCTGGCGGCGGCGATCACGGAGGGCACGCGTCACGGTGGGATCGCCGTCGATGGCGACGGCGAAGTCGTCACCCATTGCGGCTGGGTCGAGGTGACCGAGGGCGTGGTCATGATTGGTGGTGGAGTCACCGACCCGCGGTACCGCCGGCGGGGCCTACTAGACCAGGTGCTGGCCGGGTTCGGCGGATACATGGCGCAGAACGAAACAGTGGCGATGCTCAGCGAGCCGGTGCTCACCCACATCGTGACCCAGCGCATGGCATTGCGGATGGGTGGCGACCTGGTCGGGATCTACCTCAACGTTCGGGGTCCGATCCAGCAGGTCGATTTCACCGACGGCTTGCTCGACCGTCGCAGCTCGCTGTTGGCGACGCACCATGCGATCGCGCCGATGGAGCCGACGACGTGGTGGATCCCCGCTGCGTACGAGCCGCTCGTCCGCCACGTCCACGCGGCGACGGAGTGGCCCCGTGAGTTCGGCACGGTGCGCGGGGTCGCCGACGCGCCCGTGGCGTCGGTCGTCACTTCCTCGTACGACTCGCTGAATCAGATCGGTGCGATCCGCGTTCCGACCGTCGGCCTCGATCTCGTCGAGGCAATCGACGCCGCGCTCGGGCAACTCCAGCGGGCCGGGGCCGAGATGGTGCGGGTCTACCTCCCGGCGACCCAATCGGCGCTGGCGACGGTCGGTGCGGGGCTCGGCGCGCTCAGGCTCGGCTTCTCGGCGATCATCCCGCGCTACGGGGCGATCGGCGACGCGTTGATCCTGCAGTGGGTGCGCGACCCCGAGATCGACGATTCGGAGTGGGCCTACGCCGACGAGCGGGTCGAGTTCTTCGCTCGCCTGGTCATGGCGCAGGCCCGGGAACTCGGTGACGCGGCGACCCGCGAGCGCCGCCGGCAGGCCCGCCGGCAGCAACTCCTCGCGGCGCTACCGACCGACGAGGGCTGACGAGCCGGGCCGGTCGGGCCGCGCGGCCGGGAACCGACTCCGGCGACCGTGCGCTCGCTAGGGTCTTCCCGTTCGCTAACGAAGGATGTGGCATGACTCTCAAGCGCTTCTCGGCGGCCCTGCTCGCGGGCCTCGTAGTAATCGGCCTTGCGGCTTGTTCCGATGACTCGTCGGATTCGGGTGGCGGGTCGGATTCGGGTGTCGCACCCGAGAAGGTCGTGACCATCGGCGTCGAAGCGCCGCTCGTTGCCGGGAACACCGAATTCGGTCTCGGGATCCGCAACTCGGTGCAGCTCGCAGTCGATCAGGCCAACGCCGCGAAGCTGATTCCGGGCTGGACCATCAAGGTGAAGGCCGTCGACGACTCGTCCGACCCGGCCATCGGCAAGGACAACGTCGAGGATTTGATCGACGACCCGAGCGTGGCGGCCGTCATCGGCACCTACAACTCGGGGGTCGCAGCGGTCGTCGCACCCCGACTCAACGCGGCGGGCATCGCCATGCTCTCGCCGGGTAACACCAACCCGACCCTCACCCTCGGGGAGGACCCGGCCAGCCCGACGCGTCCGTTCGACAACTACTTCCGGATGGTGGCCAACGACTCGCAGCAGGGCCCGTTCCTCGCCGGGTTCGCGTACGAGGACGCGGGCTTCCGCACGGCCGCGGTCATCGCCGAGGACAAGGCCGTCAGTCGCGGTCTCGCCCGTGACTTCCGGCGGGCGTTCCTCGCCGCCGGCGGCAAGGTCCCGGTGCTCGAGTTCGTACCCGGAACCAACGACGAGCTGTACAAGGACGCAGTGGAGAAGGCCAAGGCAGCGAACCCCGACGTGATCTTCTACGGCGGGGAGTACGAAAAGGCGATCATCCTCAAGAAGGACGCCCTGGCCGCCGGCCTCGACGTTCCGCTCATGGGTGGTGACGGCATCCAGTCTCCGGACTACATCTCGGGGGTCGGCGCGGCCGGCGCCGGCGGCGACGTGGCCAGTTCGGTCGGGGCGCCCATCGCGCAGGCGCCCAACGGCGATGCGTTCGAGGCGGCCTACGAGGCGGCCGACTTCGACGACCCGCCCTCGAACTTCGGGCCGTACGCCTACGACGCGACGGCGATCGTGCTCCAGGTGCTCACCGCAGCGCTGAAGGGCGTCGATCGGGTCGATGCCGACGTGCGGGCGGCCGTGATCGCGGGGGTCGGCAAGGCGACGACCGAGCCGGTGGCCGCCGTGGAGCGGACGCTCAACGACGCCCCCGACGGATTCGTCAAGGGTGCGGTCACGGGTGCACTCGGTTTCGACGAGTTCGGTGACACGACCAACCCGGTCCTCACGATCTACACCGTCAAGGACGGCGAGTGGACGGCGGTCGTGACCCGGCAGTTCGCGGGCTGATCGGCTCCCGGTGAGCGGGCGCTTCCCCGGTATCGGACGCGGCGCCTCGCTCGCGGTGGTCGCGGTGGCCTACGCGACCGCGATCGGACTGGGCCTCCTGGCCGCTTCGGCGGTCAGTGGCCCGGCCGTCGGGCTCGCGGCGTGCTACTTCGTCTCGGCGCTGGTGATCTACGCCTGGAGCATGGCGGTCGACAACGGCTCGATGTTCGATGCGTGGTGGAGCGTTCTGCCCGTCGTCGGGGCCGTGTGGTTGACGGTCACTGCCGCCACCGACCCGGGTATCCGCCAGTGGCTCCTCCTCGGTGTCGTCGTGCTCTGGGGGGTCCGCCTGACCGCGAACTGGGCGACGGCCTGGCCCGGTCTCGGGCACGAGGACTGGCGCTACATCGACATGTACGAGAAGGGGCCGAAGCCCCTGATCTCCCTGTTCGGCGTGCACCTCGTCCCGGCCGCCACCGTTTACCTCGGCTCGCTGCCGCTCGTCACCGTGCTCCACGACGGCAACGGATCCGCCGATGCGCTGGCGTGGCTCGCGTTCGCGGTGGGGCTCGCCGCGGTTGCGATCGAGGGGGTCGCCGATCTCCAACTGCGGGCGTTCAACCGCACGAAGCAACCGGGGCAGGTCATCGACCGGGGGCTCTGGCACCTGAGCCGCCACCCCAACTACTTCGGTGAGGTGTCGTTCTGGTGGTCGCTGTGGCTCGCCGGTGTGGCCGCCGCGACGTCGAGTTGGTGGACCGTGGTCGGGGCGGTGGCGATCACGGCGATGATCCGCGGGGCGAGCATCCCGATGATGGACGGCCGTAGCGCCGAGCGGCGCCCGGCTTTCGCCGAGTACGCCGCCCGAACTCCGGCTTTGATTCCCCTCCCGCGACGCCGAGGCTGAACCAGGGCCGGCGATTGCCGGGTATACGTCGAGACCGACGGGTCAGAGCGCAGCGCGGCGTTCGGCTTCCTGCAGACGTGGGGCGGGTCCGAGTACGAGTCGCAGGGCCGTGGTCGCGCACCAGGTCGTCTCGGCCGCGAGCGGAAGGGCGGGCGCCGCGAGCGAGCGCAGTGACCGGGGCACGATGGCGAGGGCGCCCTGGTGGAGAACTGCGTAGGGGATTCGGTACTCGACCGACAGCGGCGGCGAGGCGAGGAACCGGTGCGTCTCCCTCCGACCGGGACTGTCGGCGACGTCCGGATGTTCGCGAACCCAGGCGCGGAGCGCAGCGGCATCGGTGGGAACGGGATCGGCGCCGAGTCGGTCGCCGACGCGAGCCATCTCGGCCACGTAGCGGTCGGCATCGCCATTGCCGATGCCGGGTCCGTAGCGCTGGTGGGCGCGCAGGAACGCGTCGACGAGGGTGTTGTGGACCCACGCGAGCAACGGCGGGTCGGACGCCCGGTAGCGCACGCCCCGGTGTGACACCCCTTCGACCGATCGGTGGACCCTCGCGAGCCCGTCGATCGCCGCCTCGGCCCGTGCCCGAGGGGCGAAGGTGACCGTGGTGACCCAATCGCTCGTCCGTCGAAGGCGTCCGAGGGGGTCCTCGCGGAACTGCGAGTGGTCGATGACGCCGGCTACGACCTCGGGGTGCATGGCCTGCACCAGCAGTGCCCGCAGCGCTCCGACGAGCACGCTCGCGTCGCCGTGTATCCGCCAGGCGACCGAATCGGGGCCGAAGAGGCCGGCGTCTCCCGGTTCGTCGGTGGGGACGTCGGGTCGGAAGAGCCGCTCCAGCGCGAACTGCACCGGAAGGCGCACGGGCGCCGTGACGATCCGGGTGACCGGCTCGGCGATGCCCGCGATCGCGTTCATACCGTGGAAGCCGACTCGCTCACCGGCCTCGGCCGAAGAGTTTCCGCAAGCGGGCACCGGCTCCGTGATCCGCGACGAAGGTCTCGTCGAGTGTGCGCCGGGCTGCCTTCTCGTAAGCGGTGGCGAACGCGGGATCATCGACTCCGAACGCCGAGCAGATCTTCGGGATGCGGGCCCGGATGAGCTCGTACTTCTGGGCCAGTTCGTGGAAGACGGACGCCCTCAACTTGACGTCTTCGGGGAGGAGTACGCGCCAGGTGTCGGTCGAGCGCTCGATCTCCTTGAGTTCGGGAGCGTGCGCGTGGCGGCGCAGGCTGCGGAACGACTCGACGTAGGCGGCGCCCGCCTCACCGGGGAGAGGGCCCCGCATCACCTCGGGGTCGGCCTTGACGATGACGTCGGCCATGGCGAGCGCCTCGGGGCTGGCGAGCGCGGTGGCGTACCTCGCGCGGTCGGCGGCGCGGCTCGCCTCCTGCTCGATCAGGACGAGCAGAGCCCGCGCCCGACGGCCCCGGCCCAGACCCCCGCCGAGGATCTCGTCACGGGTGAAGAGTTCGTCGTCCATGGCCGCCTTCCGTGCCGCAGGTGCCCGGCCGGGCCCTCACCCCGTAAAGTTACGGGAACGACGCATCGCCGTGGGGTGCTCCGGTTCCCCGGCTCCGAACGAAGGGCCCTGCCGTGACCAAGATCGTCTCCGTCCACTCCTTCCGGGGCGGTACCGGGAAGTCGAACTCGAGCGCCAACCTGTCGGCACTCATTGCGGCCTCGGGTAAGAAGGTGGCGGTGATGGACACCGACATCCAGTCGCCGGGTATCCACGCGCTCTTCGGCTTCGACACCGACATCCCGGGCCGCACGCTCAACAACTACCTCTGGGGCGACTGCCCGATCGTCGAGGCGGCGCACGACGTCACCGACGTGATCGCGAATACGGCCAAGGGCGTGGCCCCCG
>Ga0208783_10001388_pt1 | contig 14399 bp, 15 predicted proteins | sample DEB19_08_DNA_2_FD_184529 | JGI IMG/M metagenome (GOLD analysis project Ga0208783, IMG submission 184529) | Aqueous microbial communities from the Delaware River and Bay under freshwater to marine salinity gradient to study organic matter... | ecosystem: Environmental > Aquatic > Marine >... | reverse complement strand
CGGCTTCGCCGTCCGACTCGGGTTGTCGTCGGTGCGCGGTGTGGGTGACGAACTCGCGACCTCCATCGTCACCGAGCGCGAATCGCAGGGTTGCTACACCACCGCCGAAGACCTCGTGCGTCGAGTACCCGCGGTGTCACTCGCTCAACTCGAAGCCCTCGCCACCGCTGGTGCCTTCGGTGCAGTCGGGCTCGGTCGTCGCGAGGCGTTGTGGTCGGTGGGCGCGGCCTCCACATCGCGTCCCGATCGACTCCCCGGTCTCGTCGGTGGGGCGCGACCGCCGGCCCTGCCGGGTATGGAACCCATCGACGAGGCGGTGGCCGATCTCTGGGCCACCGGTGTGTCGCCCAACGGTCATCCGACGCGCTTTCTCCGTGAACGACTCGACGAACTCGGTGTGACTCCGGCCGATCGTCTGCACACCACCCCCCATACCAAGGTGTGGGTCGCCGGGGTCGTGACCCACCGTCAACGCCCGGCCACCGCGCAGGGCACCACCTTCATGAACCTCGAGGACGAAACGGGTCTCATCAACATCGTCGTGTCGGTGGGATGCTGGAAACGTTTCCGATCCACGGCACGCGGCGCATCGGCCCTCCTGATCAGGGGCCGACTCCAACGAGCCGAAGGTGTGGTCAACATCGTGGCCGAACACATCGCGCCACTCGCCGTACCGAGTGGTCCGGCGCACGCCGTGGCGGCCCGCAACTTCCGTTGAGGGTGGCGCTTACTGCGAAGCCGGTGCGGTCGTGGCGGCCACCACACCCAGACCGATGAAGACCGTGCCCGCCACATAACGCTGCACGAAGGGCAACGTCCGGCCGCTCAACAACTTGTCGCGCAATGCACTGGCCGTGAGCGCGTACAAGCCGTCGGTGACGCAACCGATGAGCACGAAGGTGATGCCGAGCACCAAGGCCTGCGACCACGCCGCACCCTTGTCGGGGTCGATGAACTGCGGCAGATACGACAGGAAGAAGAGCGCCACTTTGGGATTGAGGGTGTTCACGACGATCCCTTGGACGAAGGTGCGGCGTCTCGACACCGATGTCGATTCGGTGGCCACTGCGGACGTGCGAGTGAGGAGGGTGCGCACACCGACGAACACCAGATAACCGGCGCCGAGCCACTTCACGGTGTTGAACGCTGTCGCCGAGGTGGCGAGCACGGCCGAAAGTCCGGCCGAGGCGGCGATGGCGTGCACGAGATTGCCGAGTTCGAGTCCGGCCACCGCCGACAAGCCGACTTCGCGACCGTCGGCCACGCTGCGGTTCAGGATGTAGATCACGGCCGGGCCCGGGATCAGGAGCAGGGTCACCGAGGCGATGGCGAAGGTGATGATCGAACCGGCGTCGGGCACTTCGTCACTCTAGGGCGCGATGTCGATCGGGGTCGTGGGCATTCCGAAGCGCACGATGTCGTGCAGGAGGTCGGGGAGTCCACTCGGCGACCACGTGATGTCGGTGGCGGCGCGGATCTCGTCGACCGACCACCAGCGGATCTCGAAGAGGTATTCCTCGTTCAGTTCGGTCCACGACATCGCCGGTGCCGGCTCGAACTCATGATCCACTGGCACCGCGTAGATCCGTTCGCGCTGGCCGTCCCAGAGCCCGTTGATGAACGGAAAGATGTGCTCGCGATTCCAGATGTGGGGTCCGATCTCGGCGTCGTGCAGACCGACCTCTTCGCGGAGTTCGCGACGAAGTGCATCGTGGTGGTCTTCATGAGGTTCGAGCCCGCCCCCCGGCAGCGCCCACCGTCGACCGGCGGGAAATTCGAATCGCACGAGGAGAACCGACAGTCGGGGCGAAACGATGAGCGCCCGCGTGGCGGGCCTGATGCGCAGCGCGGACGGATCAGTCACCGGGGGATTCCCGGAGATCTCCGTTGAGGGCCCGATACATCTCGTAGATGCTCTTGCACTCCTCGCACACCGGGAGTTGTTTGGGGTCGCGCGAGGGAACCCACACGTATCCGCAGAGCGCCTCGATGGGCGTTCCCATCACGCGGGCTTCGAGGATCTTGGCGGTCGCGGTCTCGCCGGGTTCGACCTTCACGATGTGTGCACATGTCGGCTGACCGGTCTGGGGAATCTGCTCGGTCTCGGTGATCGTTCCCGTGGAGGTCTGGGTGGAGCTCAGGACGCCGACGGACATGGCATCAGTCAACCAGATGCCTACACTGTCGCCGATGCCGCTGTATGAATTCCGCTGTCGCACGTGCGAATCCAATTTCGAAGTTCGCCGACCCATGGCCGAGGCGAGCGAACCGGCCACCTGCCCCGAGGGTCACCCGGGGGCGGTCCGACTGCTGTCGGTCTTCGCGTCGGTGGGTGGAGCACCCACTGCGTCGACTCCGGCGCCGAAGTCGGGTAGCGGCTGCGGCTCGGGTTGCGGTTGCGCACACTGATTGTCGGCTCGATGAATGCGGTCGGTGAGCAGGACCGCTCGCCGACTATCTTTTCGGCATGAACTCGTGGATCGTCGAAGCCTTCGTGGTGGGGGCAGCGGTGGGCATCGGAGCGCTCGGCGCTCGGGTCCTGGGCGGCCAGCCGGCTCCGAAGCCGATCCCGGTGCGCGTGCGCAAGGAGCGTCGCCGCTGACTCTGTATGTCGACGAATGTCGCTGGTGGTTTCGTGAGCGCCGCTGGTGTCATCTGGTGAGCGACGAGAGTCTGGACGAACTGCACGACTTCGCGGCGTCGTTGGGTGTGCCGGAGCGCGCTTTCCACGGTGATCATTACGACCTGCCCGAAGAACGACGCACGCTGGCGGTGGCGTCGGGGGCACGCGAGGTATCGAGCCGTGAGTTGCTCGGTCATTTGCGGAACTCGGGGCTTCGGTTGTCGGCGACCGTGCGGCGGTCGGCCGCTACCTGACTCGTGGCCGTGGTGTCGTCGAACACCACGACATCGACGACGTGGAGCCCGTAGGTGCGGGCGCTCGAGCGGAGATACTCCACCTGGGTGATGGACGACTGCGCCGCGATGCGTTCGGCCACGACGAGGCGGGTGATTCCCGAGTCGGCTTCGGCGATCAACGGGAGTAGCGAGTCGACATCGGAGTCGGTGGCGATGATCAGGTGACCGACGAGGTCTTCGTCGACAAGGATGATCGCGTGTGTTTCGTCGGCCGAAAGGGCGGCGCGGGCGACGCGAGCAATCGCATCGGGTGAATGCAGCGGATCAATTCCGCAACGTGGTACCGATCCGAATGCGGAGTCGGGCAGATTCTGATGAGACATGGGACCTCCTCGTGAGATGACCTCGCAGGAGAGGTCACGGCGGACGGGAAGTCGCAGTGCCGAGAGTAGGGCGGGGGTGTGGCGATCAGCCGACGACGGTGACGCTCATCGCGATGCACGCGACGCCGAGCGCGACCGGTAGCACGATCGTGAGCCACGACGGCACCGGCTTGTGACGTGGGGCGAGCATCACGAAGCCACCGAGTGCGCCCACTGCCATGCCACCCACGTGACCACCGATCGAGATACCCGGGATCGTGAACGTGAGCAAGAGGTTGATCACCAGCGTGGCGCCGATGCCGGTCTGAAAGATGTTGACGCCGCGTCGTTGCAGACCGATGGCCGCCGCCGCCATGAGCCCGAACACCGCACCCGACGCTCCACCGTGCAGGCCGGTGCCATCGCCGGTGATGAGGAGTGCACCGAGTGATCCACCGAGCAGGGCGGCGAAGTACAAGAGTCCGAACCGCAGCGACCCGAGCGAACGTTCGAGCATGGATCCGAGTTGGTACAGCAGGATCATGTTCATGGCGATGTGCAGTACGCCGAAGTGCAGGAAGCCCGCCGTGACGAGGCGATACCATTCGTGGGTTTCCTGAAGCAGATACTTGTTGAGTCCGAGGTCGTATTCGCGTGGGCTCACGCGGTTGCCGAAACCAGCCGCGCCGACATCGCCCAGGATGACCCATACGAACACCGCCACGTTGATACCGATGAGTGCCGAAGTGACCAGCTGGTGCTGACGGGCGTTCCAATCGCGCGCTCGCGTGGTCATGGCCGGTCGAGCCTCGCGCCGACATTCGGGGCAATGACTGCCGACGCTCGCGCTCACGAGACAATCGCCGCACGCTGGTCGCCCGCATCGGGTGCACGAACGACCCGTGGGTCGATCGGCGTGCCGGTAGCACGAGGGCAGCGGAGGCGGAGGAAGGTTGCTCATGGAGTCTGGTGCATGAAACGGCGCGTCCTCGCCGTAGGAGTGACGGTAGTCAGTCGCGCTACGGTCGGTGAGGTCGGGCGCGGGGGTTGTCCGGCACACGCCGAGTCGGCGCGCATCACGGGGGTGGAACATGGCCTGGGACTTCGAGACCGAACCGGAATTCGAAGCGAAGTTGGAGTGGATGCGCGGGTTCGTGCGCGACGAGATCATTCCGCTCGAAACGCTCGCTGATGTCTGGCGCGAGCCGGGTGGTTGGCAGAAGTTCGCCGCGATCACCGCGCCGCTGAAGGAAGAAGTCAAGAAGCGCGGTCTGTGGGCCGCGCACCTGCCGCCCGACATGGGTGGACTCGGTTTCGGTCAGGTGAAGTTGGGCCTGATGCACGAGATCCTCGGTCAGTGCGGTTATGCGCCGAGCATCTTCGGCAACAACGCGCCCGACAGCGGCAACGCCGAACTTCTCGCCGTGGGTGGCACACCCGAACAACGCGAGAAGTGGATGCATCCTCTGCTCGATGGTCGCCTGCGTTCGTGCTTCAGCATGACCGAGCCCAAGGCCGGTGCCGACCCGACGTTGTTGTCGACCACCGCGCTGCGCGATGGCGACGAGTGGGTGATCAACGGTCACAAGTGGTTCTCGTCGAACGCGTCGGTGAGCGACTTCCTGATCGTGATGGCGCGCACCGGCGACGACGACACGAGTTCGTACAAGGCGTATTCGATGATCGTGGTGCCCACCCGCACGCCCGGCGTGAACATCGTGCGAGACGTCCCCACCATGGGTGAGCCCGATCACAAGACGGGTGAGCCCGGCGGACACGCCGAGATCATCTACGACAACGTGCGCGTTCCGTTCGAGAATGTCGTCGGCGGCGCCGAAGGCATCGGGCAAGGTTTTGCATTGGCGCAGAAACGACTGGGACCCGGTCGTATTCACCATGCGATGCGCTGGTTGGGTCAGAGCAAGCGAGCCTTCGACATGCTGTGCGAGCGGGCGCTCACGCGCTACACGCACGGGAGCATCCTGGCCGACAAGCAGATGATCCAGGACTGGGTGGCCGAGAGCTATGCCGAGATGCAGGCCGCCCGTTTGCTCACGCTGCAGGCCGCATGGAAGATGGACCAGTTGCACGCCGCCGGCAAGCACTACAGCGATGCGCGCGTGGAGATCGGTGTCATCAAGTTCTGGGGTGCCAAGGTGCTCTACAACGTGATCGATCGCGCCATCCAGATCCACGGAAGCCTCGGCTACACCACCGACCTGCCGCTCGAATCGATGTATCGCGCCGCTCGCGCGGCACGCATCTACGACGGTCCGGACGAAGTGCACAAGGTCACGGTCGCCCGCCAGATCCTGAAGAACTACCGGGCGAGCGACCCACCGCTCGAGCATGTGCCCACCCGACGGGCCGCGGCCCAGGCGAAATTCGCCCACATCCTCGACGCGGCGGCGATCAACGGCTGAGCAGTGCGATGAGGTCGGCAGCCGCGGCCGGTCGACCGATGAAGTTGCCCTGAACGAAATCGCAACCCAACGATTCCACGCGTTCGAGTTGTCGGGGATCGGTGACCCACTCGGCGATCACCGCCATGTCGAGGCTGTGGGCAAGTTGAATCACACTGCGCACGATCGGTGCGTCGCGCTCTTCGACCCCGAGCGACCTGACGAACGAGCCGTCGAGTTTGAGGTAGTCGGCGGCCAGCGATCGAAGATGCACCAGCGACGAATACCCAGTGCCGAAATCATCGATGGTCAATCCGACGCCGAGCCGCTCGATCGACTGCAGCGTGCGAAGGGTGTCGTCGCGCATGAGCGATCGTTCACCGAATTCGAGAACGAGGTTCTCGGGACGCAGACCGTGACGTTCGATCGTCGAGATCGTGTGCTCCACGAATCCGGGATCGGCGATCTGGCGGGGGCTCACGTTGACGTGGATCCGGAAGCGAGGATCGACGCGCCGTTGGTCGACCCAGTGACGCAACGACGCGGCCGCCTCGTCGAGTACCCAGCGGCCGATCGGCACGATGAAACCGGATTCGTCGGCCAGGTCGATGAACTCCGATGGTGTGAGGAGCCCCCGGTCGGGGTGGGTCCAACGCAGGAGGGTTTCGACGGCCACGACGCGACCGCCAGGAACCGATGCGATCGGCTGGAAGACGAGGTGGAGTTGACGGTTGGCGAGGGCACGTTCGAGGTCGGCGGCCAGCGCGGATCGTCGACGGGCTTCGTCGCGCATGTTGGTGGAATACACCTCGCAACGCGAACGCCCGCGTGACTTCGCGTGGTACATCGCGGTGTCGGCGTTTCGGACGAGTCCGAGGGCGACCTCGTTGGCGGTGGGTTCTTCGTAGTCTCCGCGCCCGACGACGAGGCCGATGCTCGCACCGGTTCGGGCCTCGACACCTTGTAGGACCACCGGCTCGGCAACCGCGGTTCGGATTCGTTCGGCGATGTCGAGCGCCGAGTGATCGTCGACGCCTTCGCACAGCACGAGGAATTCGTCGCCACCGTGTCGGGCGACGACGTCGCCGGGTCGGGTCGCGGCCACGATCCGACGACCGATCGCGTTGATGAGGACGTCTCCGTTCTCGTGACCGAGGGTGTCGTTGACGTCCTTGAGGCGGTCGATGTCGACGTACAGCACCGCGAGGCCGGTGCGACGCACTCGACTTCGTTCGATGGCATCGGCCAGTCGGCGCAGGAACAGAGAGCGGTTCGGGAGGCCGGTGAGGGCGTCGTGGGTCGCCTGGTGAATGAGTTCGGTCTGCAATCGGCTGCTCGCCGAGGTGTCCCGACACGCAACGGTGAATCCATCGGCCGACGACATGGACGAACTTCGCGTCACGACATCCACGTCGAGGGTGAGGTGTTCGCCGTCGGATCGACGAATGCCGACTTCACCCCGCCAGTCCGCGTCGGATTCGATGACCGAACGCGGAATCTGATCGCGAATGGCCAAGGCGAGATTCCGAAGGGCCGGCGCACCAACGCCGTGTGCCGACGGATCGAGTCCGACGAGTCGGAAGGCGCGCTCATTGGCGAAAACGACTCCGCCATCGGCATCGACGGTCAGAATCGCTTGCGAGGTGCGGGCGAGGAAATCACCGATCGGATCGGTTCTCTGCACGTCCGATGAACGCGTGACCAGACCCGAATAGCCGATGAGTGTGCCGTCGTCGGTGAATCGAGGAGCAAGCACGAAACGCAGGCGAACCGCCCGACCGTCGCTTTGGGTGACGACGGCTTCGGTGTCGAACTCGGTGCCGGCCGCTTCCACCCACGATTGTTCGATGGCGGCCCGAACATCGGGAGCGGCGTTGGCCCATGGGGCGCGTCCGATGCCCACCGAACCACCGGCCAGGGCCAAGGTTCGGAATCGGTCATCGGCCCACGTCAGGCGGGCGGCGACATCGGTCTCGAAGAGACCCAGGGAGGGAGCGAGGGGACCGATGAGGGGATTGTGGCACGGAGTGGTCGGCCGAACGCGGAGGGTGGCGCTCAGCCGGCGACCACACCCGAGGCCGTGGCCCGACCGACGCTGGCCAATTCGATGGCCGTCACCATGTCGGCCGCCGGGGTGCCCGATGGGAGTTCGATCGATTGACCGAGTGCATGGAGTTCGAACGAATACGTGTGCGTCTCTCCGGAGGGCGGGCACGGCGCCCCCCACCCGATCGACGGTGAGGTCGGGGCGGAGAAGTCGTTGGCCGCCTCCATTGCTCCAGCGGGTGGCGACGCCATCGTCGAGAGCGTTGGATCGATGTTGGTCACCGCCCAATGGACGAAGGGCAGATCGGGACGATCGGCCATCGGCACATCGAGGTCGGTCACGACGATCGCCAGAGCGACCGCTCCGGCGGGAACGTTCGCCCACGAGATCATCGGGGCCTCGCCACCGCACACGTAATCGGCGGGGATCGCGCCGCCCGATGTCCACGGGAGGGTCAGCGCGAAGGCGGCCTCGTCGGGTGCCGCGGTGTCGAAACCGACCGGCTGCGTGGCCGGCTCGGTGGGCGGGATGATGGTCTGATTCTGGTCGGGGCGCGGCGGGCGCATCTCGCGGCCGTCATGGGAGCACGCGGCGAGCGCCAATGCCAATGATCCGATGCCCGTCACGACCGCAAGGGACGACCATCGACGGCTGACTGTCGGCGCTTTCACATCCGTCACGCTAGGCGCAACGGTGAGTCGACGAAGGTCGGCAAGTAGCGTTCGGTGCATGCGCATGGACGGTGATGGCACGCAGTTGTGCATCCTCACGGTGCACGCCCATCCTGATGACGAGGCGTCCAAGGGTGCGCCGACCTTGGCGGCCTACCACGATCTTGGCGTCAGAACGATCCTCGTGTGCTGCACCGGCGGCGAAGAGGGCGACCTGCAGAATCCCTCGCTGCGCGAACCCGGGCAGCCGTTCCATGGTCTCTCACCCGAGGAGGAGCGTTCGATGATGGCGCGAGTCCGGCCGGTGGAACTCGACCGATCGGCCCGCATCATCGGTTTCGACGAAGTCGTGATGCTCGGCTATCGCGACTCCGGAATGCTCGACTCGCCGGCCAACCAGCACCCCGAGTGCTTCCACAACGCCGACATCGACGAATCGGTCGGACGTCTGGTGGCCGTGATCCGTCGCACCAAACCGCACGTTCTCATCACCTACAACGACGATCAGCGCGGCTACCCGCATCCCGACCACGTGAAGGTGCACGACATCTCGGTCGTCGCCTTCGCGCGCGCGGGTGATCCCACGTGGTACCCGTGGGCCGGGCCGGTGTGGCAACCGCTCAAGATGTATTACACGGTGTGGTCGAAGACGCGTCTGCTGGCCGTGCACCATGCGATGATCGCCAAACTCGGCAAGTCGCCCTACGACGAGAAGTGGCTCGCCCGGCCGAGCAATGACGATCGGATCACGACGCGGCTCCACGTGGCCTCGCACATGTCGGCGCGCTCCGGCGCGCTCCGCGCTCATGCGACGCAGGTCGATCCCAGCGAGCCGTGGTGGTTCGGCCTCGACGACGACGAAATGTCGGCGATCTATCCGTGGGAGGACTGGGTGCTGGCTCGGTCAGCGGTTGGCGCACCCTCCGATGGTGACGTCGAGACGTGTCTCTTCTCCGGTATCGACGAAGTCCTCGGGATTCCGGCCGGTGTCGAACCTCCGGCACGTCTGCGCGATCCGAGCCTGGCGGAGTCGTCGTGACGATTCAGTACCGCGTCGTGATGGGCAAGAACGACGAACGCGTCGACGGACCCGACGAAGCCGACGTCGTGGTCACGGTGTCGGCCGCCGATGCCGCTCTCGATCCGTCCGAAGCCTTCATGCTTGGCAAGTTGAAGTCCACCGGTCCGACCGGCCCATTGTTCGACGCCTTGTCGTCGGGGGACGCGGCGCGCGTGATCAGGCGATTGCTCGACGCGTCAGCGTGAACCGGCGCGCATCGCGGTCCGCAGATCGCGATACCCGATCAGCACCACTCCGAGCTCGTCGATCAGGGCGCGCAATGAAGTATCGGCGGTGACCAGAGTGAGGTCGTCGATCCAGCCCTGAGCCGATTCGGGAGCGAGGGCACGAACCTCAGCGGTGTCGATGGCCGGTTGCACGTGGATCTCGGTGACGCCGGGGCGTAGATCGCGCAAAGCCGTGAAGACCCGATCGCGACTGCCGGCGTTCCAGCTGTGGTCGAAGTGATCTGGGAACACCACGCCTTCCTCGGCGGCCAGACGACGGAATGGGAAGCCCGCCTGGGTCTCGCTGATGGTGGAGGGCAAGCGGATGGGAAGTTGGAACTCGACCGCCAGATCGAGATACACGTCGAAGAACTCGGGGCGGAGCGTGATCGCCGAGAGGTGCGGCGCGAGGTGACTGATGTCGAAACCCCACAGGATCGCCCGTTCGATTTGGGCGCGACATTCGCGCAGGACCTCGGACGGGTCAGCGTGTTCCCATAGATCGTCGATTTCACGAGGGAATCCGCCGTCGCCCGAAAGCAAGGATGGAGCGTGAGTGATGGGGCCCCATCGGTAGAGCGCGTGCTCGGCGTTGAGCGTGAGGTGTACGCCGATGTCCTCGCCGGCGTACATCATCGCGGCGTGGCGAGCCCACGGAGCCGGGACCATGATCGAGGCACATGTTGCGACACCATCGCGGATGGCCGAGTAGACGCCGATATTGGCGGCGTGGCACGAACCGAGGTCGTCGCACGACAGAATCACCAGCCGTGTGTCGGCGTCGTAGCCGAGGCGTTCGGCGAGTTCGGTCACGGCGTCACGATACCTTCGGCCTCCTGGAAGCAGGAGCCCCACAATCCCCGGCGCGCGGAGCGAGCGGTCGCCTCGACCATGGCGAAACGAGACCGCAATCGGTTGTTCGGGGCGATCGACAGGGTGGTGGCCAAGCCTTCGTCGAGCAACTCCTCGTTGACGAACAATCCGTCGGCTGTACGGATGACGTAGGCGAGAAGCCGGCCGTAGTCGTCGCGTGGTTCCACGTCGCGGTGCACCATCACCGGCGTTCCCGCCGGCAGGAGTTCCGATGTTCGGTGGGACGCTTCGGGGCCGAAACACTCGACGGGTGAGCCGGGCTTCTTGGTCTCCGGTGTGTCGATCCCGATGAGACGCACCCGATCGTCGGAGGTGTGGTCATCGATGACGAACTGCACGTCGATCGTGTCGCCGTCGATCACCCGCGTGACTCGAGCGTTGGCACCTTCGGGGAGTGGTGCCGGTTCAGCACATGATGAAACGGCTACGACCAGGACCATGCCCGAGACCAGGACTCGCATGTCTCCATGTGGCGACGAGTCCGGTCAAGCGACGCGGTCAGATGCGTTCGATGAGAGTTCCGGTGCCGAGTCCGCCACCGCAACACATCGAGACGATGCCGTACCGACCACCGGTGCGCTCGAGTTCGTACAACGCCTTGGTCATGAGGATCACGCCGGTGCCACCGAGGGGGTGGCCGAGGGCGATCGCGCCGCCGTTGGGGTTGGTCTTGTCGAGGTCGGCGCCAACTTCCTTGGCCCACGCGAGAACCACCGACGCGAAGGCTTCGTTGATCTCGAACGTGTCGATCTGATCGATCGTGAGGTTGTTGCGCTCGAGGAGGCGCTCGGTCGCGTCGATCGGTCCGGTGAGCATGAGCACCGGATCGACGCCGACGAGGCAACTGTCGACCACGTAGGCCCGGGGCTTGAGACCGAGTTCCTTGGCCTTGTCCTCGGTCATCATGAGAACCGCGGCGGCGCCATCGGAGATCTGCGACGAGTTGCCGGCCGTGTGCACGCCGTTCTCGCGGGCGACCGGCTTGAGGGTCCCGAGCTTTTCGAGTGTGGTCTCGCGAATTCCTTCGTCGCGCGAGACGCGGTGCGAGGTGCCGGTGGGCTTGCCTTCTTCGTCGAGATCGGGGGCATCAACATCGATGAACTGGCCGTCGAAACGTCCTTCGGCCCACGCCCGCGCGGCGCGCTCCTGCGACGCGAGACCGAACGCATCGGTATCGGCACGTGTGATGTTCCACTTGTCGGCGATGCGCTCGGCACCTTCGAACTGGGACGTGAATTCGTATTGCTCGAAGTACGACTTGGGAACCGGCACTCCGAGGCCGAGGCCCTTCGACGAGTTGCTGCCGATCGGAACCCGACTCATCGACTCGACTCCGCACGCCATCGCCACATCGACCACACCTGAGGCGACGAGAGAAGCCGCCAGACCCGTGGCCTGCTGACTCGAACCGCACTGGGTGTCGACCGTGGTGCACGCCGTGGTGAGGGGGAGTCCGGCCGACAGCCACGCGGTGCGGGTGATGTTGAAACTCTGCGCGCCGACCTGGCTCACGTTGCCGCCGACGACCTGTTCGATCTTGGCCGGGTCGATTCCCGTGCGGCGCACGACTTCCTTCTGGACCAAGCCGAGGAGCTCGGCCGGATGCAGGGTGGCGAGTCCTCCGTTCTTGCGACCGACCGGTGTGCGGACCGCTTCGACGATGACCACTTTGCGCGCGTTGGAGTTCGACATGAGTTTCATCCTACGGTGGGGTCTCGATGCCCACCGAGTCCTCCTCCTCGCCGGCCGACGGACCGTTCGCACCCGGTGTGATCAGCCGTCGGAGTCGCTTCGAACCGGCCATGGCGCCGTCGTCCGACGTCGCTGGGCACCGTTACATCCATGTCGTGGAGTCGAAGGTCTGGGTGCACCATGAGATCGCCGATCCGTCGTGGGGCCGCCACTTCCTCGGACACCTCGACGGTCATGCGTACTGGGGTGTCGACGTGCCTCGTTCCGACGACCCGTCCGACGGTGGTGCACTCGATCTGTTCAGTTATTTCGGTCGGGCCTCGGAGGACGAATGGTTGGTCGCCGGTCGAGCCGTGCAGATCATCGACTGGGCGCGGACTCACCGATTCTGTGGGCGATGCGGAAATCCGACCGAGCTCGCCCGAGGCGAACGCGCCATGAAGTGCTCATCGTGCGGACTCATGGCCTTCCCTCGTCTCGCGCCGGCGATGATCACTCTCGTCACCCGCGGCGAACCCGGACCCGATCAGGAGGCGTTGCTCGCGCGAGGTGTGCAGTTCCGCGCACCGATGTTCAGTTGTCTGGCCGGTTTCGTCGAGCCCGGTGAAACTCTCGAAGGTGCCGTGGTTCGTGAAGTACGCGAGGAGGTTGGAGTCGCGGTGGGCAACGTGCGATACCTCGGCAGCCAGCCGTGGCCGTTCCCGCACAGCCTCATGCTCGGCTTCCGTGCCGATTGGGTGTCGGGCGACATCGTGTGCGACCCCAACGAGATCCTCGAAGCCAACTGGTATCGCAAGGACGCGCTGCCCCCGATTCCGCCGGGTATCTCCATCGCCCGCAAACTCATCGATCACTGGCTGAACGAGGACTGACTAACCCGTCGTCCGATGGCGTGCCGTGGGTGGCGGCAACCTAGGTTGCTCGCATGGCATTGACGCGTGACTCCCTCGGCAAACTCGGTCTCTGGACCTTCCAACTCGACATGCAACCCATGCGCGAAGCGCAGAAGTACGCGGCGCAGATCGAGGAGCTCGGGTTTCGGTCGGTCTGGGTGCCTGAGGCCGTGGGCCGCGAACCCTTCGCCTCGACGTCGCTCCTCTTGTCGGCCACCGAGCGACTCATCATGTCGACCGGAATCGCCTCGCTGCACGCGCGCAGCGCGATGACGATGCAGGCCGGATGGAAGACTGTTACCGAAGCCTTTCCCGATCGCTTCCTTCTCGGAATCGGCGTGAGCCATCAGCCCGCCGTCGAGGGCTTCCACGGAGCCAACTACGGCAAGCCGTACACCAACATGGTGAATTACCTCGATGCCATGGATCGCGGTCTGTACTTCGCGGCGCAGCCGTCCACGCCCCCTGCCCGCTGCCTGGCCGCACTCGGCCCCAAGATGCTGAAGCTCTCGGCCGAGCGCTCGTTGGGTGCTCATCCGTATTTCGTGCCCGTGGAGCACACGCCCATCGCCCGCGCCGCTCTGGGTCCCGACGCATTGTTGGCTCCCGAGCAAGCGGTGGTGTTCTCCACCAACGCCGACGAGGCCCGGGCGGTCGCTCGAGGGTTCATGAAGACGTACCTCGGACTGCCGAACTACACCAACAACCTGCGTCGTCTGGGTTGGACCGATGCCGACATCGAAGGACCCTCCGATCGGCTCGTCGATGCGATCGTCGCGTGGGGCACCCTCGACGACATTCATGCCCGCATCAAGGCCCACCTCGACGGTGGCGCCGATCATGTGTGCGTGCAGGTGTTGTCGGCCGATCCGTCGGCCGTCACCATGAACGAGTTCCGCGAACTCGCGACTCTGATCCCGTCGCTCTGAAAACTGGGTGAGCGGTGATCAGCCGCGACTGGTGAGGGTCTGCGACAACAGAGTGGCCAGCGTGTCGCGGATCTGCTGACGAGAGGCGCCTCGCTTGGCCATCTCGCTCTGAAAGGCGAGTAGTCGTTCGATCATCGCGACCAGGGCCGCCGACGTGGTGAGCGGATCGAGAGATTCGGGCAGGCGGCCCGACGCGACTCCGTCCCGAATCATGCCTTGCAGCGCATCCATCATCAGGAGGTTGGCTTCGGTGCGCACGGCACGGAAACGCTTGTCGCCCTCTTCGGCCTTGAGGTTTCGAACTCTGAGCACCGCGGCATGCGAGTCCCAGTACGCGATGTACGCGTCCACGAACGCTCCTGCGCGTTCGAGCCCGTCCTTCTT
>Ga0208783_10001386_pt1 | contig 14404 bp, 14 predicted proteins | sample DEB19_08_DNA_2_FD_184529 | JGI IMG/M metagenome (GOLD analysis project Ga0208783, IMG submission 184529) | Aqueous microbial communities from the Delaware River and Bay under freshwater to marine salinity gradient to study organic matter... | ecosystem: Environmental > Aquatic > Marine >... | reverse complement strand
GCCGGCCCTCCGGTCGTCGTTCACACGGTGGCCGCCCCGCGGGCGGCCGGTGGGAGGCTACTCGCCGCCCGGGGTGACCTCCACGGTCCCGCGCACGAAGCCCTCGCCGGTCGTGTCGCCCTCGATGAGCGCACGCGCCTGCTCGGCGAGATCGGTGCGGTAGGCACCCTCGGCGGGATCCTTGGTCAGGAGCCCGGCGTCCTTCATGATCGAGACGGTCGTGTTCCAGGCGTCCTCATCGAGGGCGCCGATCCCGGCCGGCGCCGGCCAGATCAGGGGGTTGACCTCGTTCATCATCCAGCGCTGGTGGCCGAGGCCGAGCGTGGATCCGGCGTCCACCGTGGCCTGGACGCACGCCTCCGGGTTATCCCGGCAGAACATCCAGCCCTGGAAGGCGCCGGCGAGGAACTTGACCGCGATCTCCTCGTTGCCGGGCTCCGCGAGCCACGACGCACGCGCATGGATCGCGTCCTGGAGCATCGCCGTGCCGACCTCGTTGTAGTCGATGACGACGAGATCCTCGGGCTGGTAGAGCTCACCGGTCTCCGGGTTCACGGTCTCGAGGACCTGGGCGTACTCGTTGTAGATCATCGCCTGGGCGGCGTCGACCTCCCGGTTGAGGAGGAGCGACATGTCGAACGGCTGGATGGCCTTCTCGAAGTGGACCCCGGGCTCGAAGCCCGCCGCCTTGGCGGCCGCCGTGACCTCGAACTCGTTGCCGAAGTCCCAGACGCCGATCTTCTTTCCTTCGAACTCCTCGTGGCTCGTGACCGGGTTGTCCGCCCACGAGACGGAGAGCGTGCCCGAGCGCTGGAAGATCTGGGCGATGTTCACGAGGTCGGACTGCCCCTGGTCCACGACCGCGAGGACACGCGGGACCCAGGAGGTGGCGAACTCCGGACCGTTGGGATCCGAGCCCACGACCTGCGGGGCGACATCCGGGCCGCCATCCACGATCGTGACGTCCAGGCCGAGCGCCTCCCAGAAGCCCTGCTCCTTGGCGGCGTAGTAGCCCGCGAACTGCGCCTGGGGCACCCACTGGAGGACGACGCTCACCGGCGTGAGGTCCTGCGCCTGGGCCGTGGTGCCGAACGAAGCGGCGAGCAGAAGGCCGGTCGCCCCGACGGCGATGATCGGCCTGCGCGTGTTCCTCATGGAGACTCCTCCGTCCGCCGGGGGTCCTCCGAGGCCCCGGCTCCCTCGGCCCGGCCCGGCCCCGGAGGGCGGGTCGCGGCTCACCCGGGGACGATACCGCAACCGTCCGGGCTGGACGAGAGGCGGACGGGTGACGATCGGGTGGCGGCCGATCAGGCCTCGTCGCCGCGGAGCGCGGTGTACCACGGGATCGCCACCCGCTCCACGAGGACGACGACGACGTAGGTGAGCATCGCGCCGATCGCCCCGATGAGGATCGCCGCCCAGGCGACCGCGAACTTCCCGTTGCTCATCGACTGGAGGACGACGCGCCCCAGGACATCCGAGGTGCCGCCGAAGTACTCGCCCACGATCGCGCCGATGAAGGCGAGCGTGGTGGCGACCTTCAGGGCCGTGAAGAAGAAGGGGAGCATGTTCGGGATCCGGACCTTGACGAGGACCTCGGTGGGCGATGCCGCGACCGAGCGCATCAGCTCCAGGGCGGCCGGCTGGACCTGGACGAGACCGCGCGTCACGTTGATGACGATGGGGAAGAAGACGAGGAGCGCGGCCATCATCATCTTGGAGAGCGGGTTGAGGACCCCGAACCAGTTGTTGACGATCGGCGCGATCGCGATGAGCGGGATCGTGCTCGCCCCGATCGCGATGGGGAGGAGGACGTCCCGGGCGGTCGCCCAGCGCGCGGTGGCGAAGCCGATCGCGACCCCCGCGAAGGTCCCGATCGCGAGCCCGCCGAGCGCCTCCACGAGGGTCGCCTGGGCCGAGCGCCAGAGGAGCGCCTGGTCGGTGCCGACGGCGGCGGCGATCGCGCTCGGCGCGGGGATCACCCGCCGGCCGGGGCCCGCGGTGAGGAGCTCCCAGATGACGAGGATGGCGACGAAGACAAGGAGCGGCGGGAGGATCCGCACGAGGCGCGCGCCGACCCGCTCCGCCGCGGACGGCCGCGCCCCCGCGGAGACCGCCGGCGCGCTCATCCGATGCCGCCCTCCGCGCGCGCCCGCTCGAGCGAGGCGACGGAGCCGGCCGCCGGGCCGTGATGGGCGCGGAGCGCCTCCCGGACCTCGGTGACGAGCTCGTAGTAGCGATCGGTCTCGCGCGTCTCCTCGTCCCGCGGCTGCGGCAGGTCGATCGGGATGACGTCCGAGATCCGGCCGGGCCGCGCGCTCATGACGACGACCCGGGTGGAGAGGAAGACCGCCTCGGGGATCGAGTGGGTGACGAAGATGACCGTCGTGCCGGTGCGCGCCCAGACGCGCAGGACCTCCGCGTTCAGCCGCTCGCGGGTCATCTCGTCCAGGGCGCCGAAGGGCTCGTCCATGAGGAGGAGCGCGGGCTGGAAGGCGAGCGCGCGGGCGATCGCGACGCGCTGCTGCATCCCGCCGGAGAGCTGGTGCGGATAGTGCTTCGCGAAGCCACCGAGCTCCACGAGCTCGAGCATCTCGCGCACCCGCGCATCGCGCTCGCTCCCGCCCACCCCCTGGATCTCGAGCGGGAGGCGGACGTTCGCCTCCACGCTCCGCCAGTCGAAGAGGACGGGGGCCTGGAAGACCATCCCGTAGTCGCGGTCGAGACGGGCGCGCGCGGCGGGCTTCCCGTTCACCTCCACGCTCCCGGCGCTCGGCGCGACGAGATCGCCCACGACACGCAGGAGGGTCGATTTGCCACAGCCCGAGGGTCCGATGAGGGAGATGAACTCGCCACGCTCGATCGTGAGGTCGATCTCCTCGAGCGCGACGGTCTCGCCGCCCCCCTTGACGGGGAAGGCCTTCCGGACCCCAGAGACGCGGACGGCGGGGACGGCCCCCGCGGCGACCGACCCGCTCATGCGCGCTTCCCTCCACCCATCGTCAGGCCTCCTGGCGCCCGCGGTCACGGAGGACGAGGACCTCCACGATCCGGACGACGACATAGAACGAGATCCCGGCAAGCGCAGCGACGAGGATCGTCCCCCACAGCTTCTCGGGCCCGGTGATGTACTGCTGGTTGAAGTTGACGAGCGCCCGCCCGAGCCCCTCCTTCACGCCCCCGGGGGCCTCCCCGATGATCGCGCCGACGACGCTCGCCGCGGCCGCGATCTTGAGCGCGGTGAAGAGGTAGGGGATCGAGGCCGGCAGCCGGACCTTGCGGTAGATCGCCCAGCGCGATGCGGCGTAGGAGCGCATCAGCTCCAGCGCACGCGGATCCGGGGACCGGAGCCCGCGGACCATCGCGATCGTCACCGGGAAGAAGGTGAGGTAGGTCGAGATGATGACGACGGAGGTGAGGCCGCGGCCGAAGCTGACGACGATGATCGGCGCGAGCGCGACGATCGGGATCGTCTGGCTCGCGATGACGTACGGGAGGAGCGCCCGCTCCGCGAGCCGCGAGTGGACGAAGACCGAGGCGAGCGCGATCCCGATCGCCGACCCGAGGAGGAAGCCGATCAGCGCCTCCGCCAGCGTGTAGGCCGCGGCCCCCACGAGGTACGTGAAGAGCGAGGTCTCCTGGGAGCGCTGGACGGGCGCCGCGAGCGCCTCGGCGATCGACCACAGGTGGGGGAGCTGGAGGTCCGTGGCCTGGAGGACCCGGAAGGGCGGGAAGTGCTCGTAGGAGAGCGACGTGCCGAGGATCCCCTCGAGCCGCCACGGGTCCCCCGCCAGCCACTTGAAGGCCTCCCACAGGACGGCGACGACCGCGAAGAAGGCGACGAGCGCGAGCGCGGTCCGGAGGAGCCGGCCACCCGGCGAGGACCAGCGCCCGACGACCGCCTCGGCGCCGCGATCCGAGCCGGTGGCGAGCGCGTCCGCACGCGCCTCCACGTCCGCGGCGGCCGTGGGGTCGTCCGCCTCGGCGACATCCACGCCGGGCGGGAAGGGAGCGTCGCCCGGGGGCGGCGCGCTCATCGGCAGCGGCCCTCCGGCGCTAGGCGCGGACGCCCTTGTCGGCGAAGGCGAGCGCCTCGTCGATGATCCCGAAGGCCTCCGCCATCTCCCCCTCCGTGATCGTGAGCGGCGGGTTCGTGGAGATCGCGTTCCAGCGCACGAAGGTATAGAGGCCCTTCTGGCGGAAGTGGTGGTGGATCGCCTTCATCTCGTCGCTCGTGCCGTTGTACGGGGCCATCGGCTCGTAGGTGGCGCGGTCGCGGACGAGCTCCAGGAGACCGAAGAGACCGATGCTCCGGCCGGAGCCGACGGAGGGGTGCTTCGCCTCCATCTCGCGGTGGTAGCCCTTCAGCAGCTCGCCCATCCGCTTCGCCCGCTCGATGAGGCCGTCCTCCTCGTAGACCGCGATCGTGGCGAGCGCGGCCGCGCAGCCCATGGGGTGCGAGTTGTAGGTGAGGCCACCGTAGAAGACCTTCTCCTTGAAGGCGTCCGCGATCGCCTGGCGCATCCCCACCGCACCGAGCGGCAGGTAGGAGGAGGTGAGGCCCTTGGCCATCGTGAGGAGGTCCGGGACGACGCCCCAGTGGTTGACCGCGAACCACTCGCCGGTGCGCCCGAAGCCGGACATCACCTCGTCCGCGATCATCAGGATCCCGTACTTGTCGCACAGCCGGCGGATCCCCTGGAGGTAGCCGTCCGGCGGGATGAGGATCCCGTTCGTGCCCACGACCGGCTCGAGGATGATCGCCGCGATCGTGTGCGGCCCCTCGAACATCATCACCTCCTCGATGTCGCGGAGGCTCTGCTCGACGGGCTCGGGGTCCTTGCGCGCCCAGCGGTGGGAATCCGGGATCCGGACGATGCCGGAGACCCCGGCCTCCGCCGCCCAGCGGCGCGGGTCGCCGGTGAGGGCGATCGCCTGGCCGGTGGCGCCGTGGTAGGAGCGATAGCGGGCGAGGATCTTGTGGCGGCCGGTGAACTGGCGGGCGAGCTTGATCGCGTTCTCGTTCGCCTCGGCGCCGCCGTTCGTGTAGAAGAAGACGTCGATATCGCCCGGGGTGATCTCCGCCAGCTTCGCGGAGAGGCGCGCCCGGGGCTCCGTGGCCATGAACGGGTTCGCGTAGCAGAGGACGTCCGCCTGGGCCTTGATCGCCTCGATGACGCGCGGGTCGCCATGACCGATGTTCACGGACATCAGCTGGCTGTTGAAGTCGATGAAGCGCTTCCCGTCCGGGGTATAGAAGCAGGAGCCCTTCGCGCTCGCGACGGGGATCGGGTCCACCGCGCTCTGTGCGGACCACTCGTAGAGCGAGTGGCGGCGGCTGAGGGCGACGATCTCCTCGGCGCTCATCGTGCCCGGCGCGACGTCGATGGCCATTCCTTGCACCTCATCCGGCGGCGCGGCGGCCACCGTCCTCCCGGCGGCTCCGCGGCCGGGTGCCCGGCCACTACCGCACGCTCCCGCGGAGTGTGCCACGGAACGCGCTCCGGGCGGGATGGTGGCATCCGGCGCTGCGGAGGGGTAGAGTCGCCCTGCCAGCGTGGAGGTGGACGATGACGGGACCGGGCGAGGACGAGAAGGACCGGACGGGGCCGGAGGGCGGGACGGATCCCGTCGCGAGCCCGCCGCCGGCACGTCCGGCGACGCGCCGGGCATCCGCTGCACGGGCCGCGATCGGGACCCCGGTGCCCGCGGCCCCGGAGCTCCCCGCCGCTCCCGCTCCGGAGCCGGTGCCGGCAGCGGCCGGTGAGCCGGAAGCGCCGCCCGCGGCCCCCGGCCCGGCGGCGGCCCCCGGGGCGCGCCCCGCCCCCGTGACGCCGGATATCGCCGCCGCGGTGGACGATCTCGTCGTCCGGCTGCGCGGCCAGTACCGGAACGGCGAGCTGGTGGCGGGGATCGGGGCGCTCCTCATCCTCGGCATCTCGTGGCTCCTCGTGGGCGTCATCGCCGGCGACCGCTCCGGCGCGGGCTCCACGATCGTCATCCTCGCGGCGGCCGGGACGCTCGGCGTCCTCTGGCTGCGCGGCCGGAAGGATCCGCCCGCCTGGGCGAGCGATCCGCTCGTCCTCAACGGCCTCGCCCTCCTCGCGGGGGCCACCCTTGTCGTGGACGGCCTCGTCACCCTGCGCACCTGGCTGGGCGGCTGGCGGATCGACCCGCTCGAGATCGTCTGGTGGGTCGGTGCGGCGCTCATCGCGGCGGGCGCCTGGCTGGAGCACCGCGGGACCCGGCGCCCCTGACCCGGACCGGGCGGATGCGGCATCCGGGACGCGCGGCCCCCATCGGCGGGCCGGACGGCAGACGACGGGAGGGCGCCGGACGCGGAGATTCGCGGCACGGCCGCGGGGGTGCCGTCCGGGGGGACGGTGACCCGCCCGTCAGCGCCGGGGTGCGCACCGATGGACGACATCACGCTGCACGAACGGATCAACGCCCTCTCGCGCGAGGAGGAGGCGCTCTACCGGGAGGCGAACGAGGGACCGCTCGCCCCCGCCCAGCTCGACCGGCTCCACGCGATCGCGCGCGAGCTGGAGCAATCGTGGGATCTCCTCCGCCAGCGCCAGGCCCTGGAGGCCGTGGGGATGGACCCGGACGAGGCGCATCTCCGTCCGGTGGAGCTCGTGGAGGCCTACGAGCAGTAGGGGCCGGCGCGCCCGGGGCCTCCCGGTGACGCCCGAGGCAGGCCGTCGGATCGCGATCGCGGTCCTCGTCGGCGTCACCCTCCTCATCGCGACCGGGATCCTCCTCGACGCCCTCGCCGCTGCCTGAGGCCCGCGCACGACCTCTCCCCCCGCGGGTGTAAGGTGGCGCGCACAGTGGCCGTGCCCGCGGGGGCTGCGGCGGTCGAGGGAGGTCACCAGATGGCGCGCACGGTGCGTGGCGCGCTCGTCCAGGCGTCGTGGACGGGCGACAAGGAATCGATGATCCAGAAGCACGAGCAGCGCGCCCACGAGGCCGCCAAGCAGGGTGCCCAGTTCATCCTCTTCCAGGAGCTCTTCTACGGGCCCTACTTCTGCCAGGTCCAGGACCCGTCGTACTACAAGTACACGGAGCTCATCCCGGACGGCCCCACGACGAAGCGGATGCAGGCGCTGGCGAAGGAGACCGGGATGGTCGTCGTCGCGCCGATGTACGAGGAGGACTCGACCGCCTCGGGCATCTACTACAACACCGCCGCGGTGATCGACGCGGACGGGAAGTACCTGGGCAAGTACCGGAAGACGCACATCCCGCACGTGAAGGGCTTCTGGGAGAAGTACTACTTCCGGCCAGGGAATACCGGCTACCCGGTCTTCCAGACGGATATCGCGAAGTTCGGCGTCTACATCTGCTACGACCGCCACTTCCCGGAGGGGGCCCGCGCCCTCGGCCTGAACGGGGCGGAGATCGTGCTCATCCCGTCCGCCACCTCACGCGGTCTCTCGGAGTACCTGTGGCGGATCGAGCAGCCCGCCCATGCGGTGGCGAACGGCTACTACGTGGGGACGATCAACCGGGTCGGGGTCGAGCCGCTCGGCGAGGACGACTTCTACGGGCAGAGCTACTTCTGCGACCCGCGCGGCCAGTTCGTGGGCGCGGTGGGTGACGCCTACAAGGAGGAGCTCATCGTCCGCGACCTGGACCTCGAGCTCATCGAGACCGTCCGCCAGACCTGGCAGTTCTACCGCGACCGGCGGCCGGACGCCTACGAGGATCTCGTCCGGCCCTGACGGCCGGCCGGCCGGGCGCGGGATGCCCGGCCGATCCACGGAGCGGCGTCCCTGCGCCCGGGGGCGCCGCTCTCCCCTCCCCGGTGATGCGGAGCCTGGAGGCTGCGGCGCTCATGGACTTCGGTTTCACGATCAAGCCCGATCACGCGATCGAGCGGACGCTCGCGCTCACCCGCCAGGCCGAGGCGGCCGGCTTCGGGTACGGCTGGCTCTTCGATTCCCACGTCCTGTGGCGCGACCCGTATCCGATCCTCACCCTCATGGCGCAGGCGACGACCTCGATGCGGCTCGGGACCTGCGTGACGAATCCCGCGACCCGGGAGCCCTCCGTCACGGCTTCCTCCCTCGCCGTCCTGGACGAGATCTCCGGCGGGCGGATGGACCTGGGCATCGGCCGCGGTGACAGCGCCCGGCGCGTGCTCGGCAAGCCACCCACGACGATGGCCACCCTGGAGCAGGCGATCGTCCTCATCCGGGACCTCGTGGAGGGGCGTGCCGGGGCGGACGAGGGCAAGGAGATCCGGCTCCCCTGGACCGGTTCGTGGAAGCTCCCCGTCTGGGTCGCCGGCTACGGTCCGATGGCGCTCTCGATGACCGGCCGGGTGGCGGACGGGGTGATCCTCCAGCTCGCCGACCCGGACCTCGTCCGGTGGATGGCCGGGATGGTCAAGGAGGCCGCCGCTGCGGCCGGGCGTGACCCATCGGCGGTGAAGGTGCAGGCGGCGGCGCCCGCGCACGTGGGCCCGGTGGAGGCCTGCCGGGACCGCGTCCGGTGGTTCCCCGCGCTCGTCTCGAACCACGTCGTCGATCTCGTGAACAAGTACCCCCGGGAGCAGCTCCCGCCGTCGCTCACCGGCTACGTCCGGGACCGCGAGGGCTACGACTACCTCCACCACGCGGAGGTCGGCTCGAGCAATGCCTCCTTCGTCTCGGACGAGGTCGTCGACCGCTTCTGCATCATCGGTCCGGTGGAGGCGCACCTGGAGAAGCTCGCCGCGCTCCGCGATGCCGGGGTGGACCAGTTCAACATCTACCTCATGAACGGGGACGAGGAGGAGACCCTCGCGGCGTATGGCCGCGCGGTGATCCCGGCCTTCCGGGGCGCACAGGCCGGATGAGGACGGCGTCCGCCGCCCTCCCCGCCCCCGGCCATCCCGTGGCATCATCGGCGGGATGAGGATCCCCGGAAAGCGGCGCGGCCGCGATGGATCGCCGGACGGGCGGGTGACCGACCAGGTCGTCTGCCCGATCTGCGGGCTCCACAACGAAGGACGCGCCCGCTTCTGCCGGAACTGCGGCCTCCCCATGGGATCCGGCCAGGACCCGGTCCGCGGGACGCGGAGCCGGAAGCCGGACCTGCCCGGGTCCGGGTCCTCCGGCCTCGCCGTCCTCGTGGGGCTTGTCGCGGCGATCGTCGTCCTCGTTGGCGCCGGTGCCCTCCTCCTCGGGTTCGCACCCGGATCGCCCTCCGCCACCCCGATCCTGCCGCCCACGGCGGCGCCGGCCGAGGCCACTGCCTCCCCGGACCCCTTCGCCCCCTCCTTCGAGCCGGTCGTGGAGCCGTCCGCGGGACCGGACGAGCCGCCTGCCTCCGCCGAGCCGCTCGTGGCGGATACCGGCTTCACCTGCGATCCGTCCGGGATCGACGACCCCACCGGGGGCTCGTGGCGCGTGGTGGACGCGGCGTGGGAGGCCCTCGAGAGGAACGACCGCCTCGTCCTCACCCTGGAGCGCGTGGAGGGTGAGCGGGCGACGCGCGTGGAGATCGAGCGGCTGGCATCGCGGGATGCGGAGCTGATCTCCGGGCTCGCGGCGCCCACGACCGACCTCAGCCTCCTCCTCACCTTCAACGGTGGCGTCACCGCGAAGGGGTCGATCGTGGAGACTCCCGGCCTGAAGGCGATCGACTACGTGAACGTGGAGACCTCCCCCGCATCCGAGACGCTCTACGCGGTCGTGGGGGTCGCCAGGGAAGGCTGCTTCCGCCTCTCGTCACCGGAATGGAAGAAGGGGAAGCCGGTCGCCGTGGGCGAGACCGTGCGGCTCATCGTCGACGTCCGGTTCCGGTAGGCCACGGATAGCGGCTAGACTCGGGGACGTTGTGCCGATCCCCCGGCACGGATGACCCTGCGCGAGGCGTCATGAGCGACCACATCGTCTGTCCCGGCTGTCGTGCGAGGAACTTCCCGGTCGCTTCCGTCTGCGCGTCGTGCCGCGCCCCGCTCACCGCCGCACCGGCCGGTCCGCCGCCGGGATGGCCCGCCGTCGGCGGGGAGGTCCCGCCCCAGGCCGCAGCGGAGCCTGCTGCCCCGCTCGGGAAGCGGGAGCGGAAGGCAGCCGAGAAGGCCGCGAAGGAAGCCGCACGGGAGGCGGCGAAGGCCGAGAAGCGCGCCGGAAAGGACGCCGACAAGGCCGCCAAGGAAGCCGCCCGGGAGGCCGAGAAGGCCGCGAAGGCGGCGGCGAAGGCCGAGAAGCGTGCCGCCTCCGGATCGGGGAAGCGCGGCCGGCGTGGCGCCACGGAAGCCGCCCCGGACCCGCGGACGCCGAAGGGGACCGGGAAGCGCCGGCCCGGACGCTGCTGGAACTGCGGCGAGACGAACCCGCCGGAGCGCGAGTACTGCAAGCGCTGCCGCCAGCGCCTCGATTCGGACCTCGTGCGGGAGACGGAGCCGCCGAAGCGCGGCTGCTTCGGTGCCCTCGTGCGAGCGGTCTTCGTCGTCCTCCTCCTCGGCGTCCTCGCCCTGACCGTCCTCGGCGGCATCTCCTACACCGCGGGGGTCCTCCCCCGCGTCTCGCCCACGCCGACGCCCCTCCCCACGCCGACGCCGATCGTGACGCCGGCGCCGACCGCTCTCCCCTCCCCCTCGGCCGCGCCGACCCCCACCGCCGTCCCCACGCCGGCGCCCACGCCGACGCCGGCACCCACGCCCACGCCGACGCCGACCCCGGCGCCGGTCCCCTCGCCGGTCCTGCCGGCGCCCGCGGATGGCTCGTTCGCGTGCACCGGGGTCGCAGCCCTGGCGGACGCGGAGGCGCGGGGCTGGACGGTGAGCAGCGTCTTCCACGCCCGGGCGGAGGGCTATGACCGGGTGACGATCCGCCTCGTGCCGGATCCCGACCCCGCGCGCGCGGCAGCCAACGCCTCCCTCACCGTGGAGACGGTCCCGCGTGCCCAGGTCGAGCGACGTGGCCTGCCGGCCCCGTCCAAGGGGACCCGCGCCGTCCTCGTCGGCTTCTCCGAGACGGTCGGCCTCCTCCGGCCGCTCACCTTCGCGGCCTCCGGGAAGGTGCTCAAGGAGATCGTTCTCGCGGAAGGCGACGGACGCGCGTGGGTCATCCTCGCCGTCAACGGCGAGGGGTGCGCGGTCGCCCAGGCCCCCTCGTGGACCGCCCCCGGGTCGCAGGGGACCCCCTACACGGACATCACGGTCGACATCCGCCACTGACGGGAGGAGGAGAGGTCATGCGCACGCTGATCACGAACGGGACGGTCGTCAACGCGGACGGGTCGCAGCAGGCGGACGTCCTCGTGGACGGCGAGACGATCGCCGCGGTCGGTCGCGGGCTGGGCGCCTTCGTGGGCGCCGTGGACCGGACGATCGATGCCACGGGCAAGCTCGTCATCCCCGGCGGGATCGACGTCCATACGCACATGGAGCTCCCCTTCGGCGGGACCTTCGCCAAGGACACCTTCGAGAGCGGCACGGTGGCGGCGGCCCACGGCGGGACGACCACGATCATCGACTTCGCCGTCCAGACGCGCGGACGGAGCCTGCGCGAGGGGCTCGACGCGTGGCACGCGAAGGCCGAGGGGAACTGCGCGATCGACTACGGCTTCCACATGATCATGAGCGACGTCAACGAATCGACGATCGCGGAGATGGACACCCTCGTGAACGAGGGGGTGACCGACTTCAAGCTCTTCACCGCCTACCCGGGCGTCTTCTTCTCCGATGACGGGGCGATCTTCCGGGCGATGCAGCGGACGGAGAAGAACGGCGGCCTCATCCTCATGCACGCCGAGAACGGCCTCGCGATCGATGTCGTCGCGGAGCAGGCGGTGGGCGCGGGCGAGACCGACCCCTACTACCACGGCGTCGTCCGCTACCCGATCTTCGAGGGCGAGGCGACCCACCGGGTGATCCGGCTCGCGGAAGCGGCGGGTGTCCCCGTCTATATCGTCCACCTCTCCGCGCGCGACGCCCTGAACGAGGTGCGTGCCGCCCGGGACCGCGGCACCGCCGCCTTCGCCGAGACCTGCCCCCAGTACCTCTTCCTCTCCCTCGAGGATATGGGGAACGGCTTCGAGGGCGCGAAGTTCGTCTGCTCGCCGCCGCTCCGGCCCGCGGACCACCAGGCGGAGCTGTGGACCGGCCTCGCCAAGGACGACCTCCAGGTGGTGGCCACGGACCACTGCCCCTTCGACTTCCACGACCAGAAGCAGCTCGGGCAGGGCGACTTCCGGAAGGTCCCGAACGGCCTGCCCGGCGTGGAGGACCGGATGGACCTCCTCCATGACGGCGGTGTCGTGGCGGGTCGGATCAGCCGCGAGCGCTGGGTGGAGATCACCTCCGCCGCCCCCGCGCGCCTCTTCGGGCTCGCCGGCCGGAAGGGCGTGGTGGCGGTGGGTGCGGACGCGGACCTCGTCGTCTACGACCCGCAGCGGCGGCACACGATCTCCGCGGCCACCCACCACATGGATGTCGACTACTCGTGCTACGAGGGCCGGACCGTCCAGGGTGGCTCGGATGTGGTCCTCTCGCGCGGCCGCGTCGTCATCGAGGACGGGCGCTACGTGGGGAGCAAGGGCCACGGCCGCTTCCTCCGGCGCGCGGTCGCTCGCGCCTACCACGTCTGACCCGGGCCAGGCGATGTTCGTGACGCTCGTCCATGTCCACGTGAAGCCGGAGCACGTGGACGCCTTCCTGGCCATCACCCGGGCGAACCACGAGGGCTCCGTGGAGGAGCCGGGCAACGTCCGCTGGGATGTCCTGCGCTCCGTGGAGGACCCCACCCGCTTCGTCCTCTACGAGTGGTACGTGGACGAGGCGGCGGCGCTCCGCCACAAGGAGACCGCGCACTACCACGCGTGGCGGGAGGCGGTGGCGGACTGGCTCGTGGAGCCGCGTGTCCCCGTCCGCTACACCGGGATCCTCCCCGAGGACCCACCCGTCCGATGACCCCCGGCGCCCCCTGGTCGCTCGGGCGCCTGCCGCGGATCCGCTTCGGGGCGGGGGTGATCGCGGAGCTCCCGGCGATCGTCGCTGCGCACGGGCGGTGCGCGCTCCTCGTCACCGGCGGACGCTCCTTCGACGCGGACGGCCGCGGCGCGCGGATCATGGCGGTGCTGGAGGCCGCCGGGGTGACGGTGGCCGGGCGGGTGATCGCGAGCGCAGAGCCACCCCCGGACGAGATCGATGCGGCGGTCGCGCGCTACCGGGATGCCGGTGTCGAGGTGGTCGTGGCGATCGGTGGGGGGAGCGCGATCGATTCCGGAAAGGCGATCGCAGGGCTCCTCCGCACGGGGACGCGGATCGCGGATCACCTCGAGGGGCTCCCCGGGGCCCGTCCGTGGCCGGGACCCGCGGTTCCGGTGGTCGCCGTCCCCACGACCGCGGGGACGGGGAGCGAGGCGACGCGCAACGCGGTGATCACGGAGCGCGGCCCGGAGGGCTACAAGCGCTCCTTCCGGGACGAGGCGCTCGTCCCGGCGGATGCCGTGGTGGACCCCGATCTCCTCGCCGGCGCACCCCCGGCCCTGATCGCCGCGAACGGCCTGGACGCGCTCACCCAGCTGATCGAGCCGCTCGTCTCCCCGCGGGCCACGCCCGCCACCGATGCGCTCGCGCGGGAGGGTCTCGCCGCGGTCCGCGACGGGCTACGCGCGTGGCACGCGGACCCGGACGGTCCTGGCGCGCCGGCCGCCCGTGCGCGGATGGCGGAGGCGGCGCTCTTCTCCGGGATCTGCCTCGCGAACGCGGGGCTCGGTGCGGTCCACGGCTTTGCCGCGCCGCTCGGGGCGCTCGTGCCGATCCCCCACGGGATCGCCTGCGGGGCGCTCCTCGTCCCGGTGACGGAAGGGACGATCGCGGCCCTCGCGGCGCGCGCGCCGGCCGATCCGGCGCTCGCGCGCTACGCGGAAGCCGGCCGGATCCTCGCCGGGGCGCCGGACGGGGACGATGCGCGGGCACGGACGATGCTCATCGCGTGGCTCCGTGCCACGGTGACCGCGCTCGCGGTCCCGCCGCTCGCGGCCTTCGGGATCGGCGAGCCGGAGATCCCCGGGCTCGTCGCGGGCGCGCGGGCGGCGAGCTCGATGCGCGGCCACCCGGTCGTGCTCACGGATGCGGAGCTCGCCGGGATGCTGCGCGCGGCCGGCGCCCGCTGAGGGACGCGGAACGAACGACACCCCCGGCGTCCGCCGGGGGTGGGCTCCGGTGGGCCGGACCCCTGCGCGGGGCCGGCGGACCTAGCGGGTGCGGGGGAAGCCGAGGTCGACCTTGCTCGTCGCCGGGTCGGGCCAGCGCGAGGTGACGACCTTGGACCGGGTATAGAAGGCGATCCCCTCCGGCCCGTACATATGCAGGTCGCCGAAGAGCGAGGCCTTCCAGCCGCCGAAGGAGTAGTAGGCGACGGGGACGGGGATCGGGACGTTGATCCCCACCATCCCGACCTCG
>Ga0208783_10001384_pt1 | contig 14412 bp, 18 predicted proteins | sample DEB19_08_DNA_2_FD_184529 | JGI IMG/M metagenome (GOLD analysis project Ga0208783, IMG submission 184529) | Aqueous microbial communities from the Delaware River and Bay under freshwater to marine salinity gradient to study organic matter... | ecosystem: Environmental > Aquatic > Marine >... | reverse complement strand
GATTGCTCGGCGGTTCACTCCCCGAAGGGAGCCTATTAAGGATGGCTGGTGTTGCTCGGTCGGGCCATCCGCCAGATGATGCAAGAACTCCCTTGCACAGGGAGAGCCGCACCTCCGTCCAATATGTAAAGCCTAGGACGGCGTAGGACGCACCATCTTACAATGCCTTTGACGATGGTAGCACCATCTCAACGACATCACCCTTGAAAAGATCGTTGTGCATTTGTGCAGCCTTCTCCGAAGAGGAGGCCACAATCCATCGCCATCCCCTGCACAACACGCGAGGGCCATCCTTCTGCTTACGAAACACCCTGTTCCCAGCCATGAGCCTTGCTCTCCAATGCACCTGCCATTTTGTTTCCATGCCAGCAACAGGAACATCCTGTTCCATCTTGTCAAATAAAAATCCCCACCCGCTACGCAGGTGGGGACTTTCGCCAAGGAGGACACAACTCCTCGGACTAATGAACATGGAACACAACTGGCAGGACTCACATTCTACCACCGTTTCAAAAAAGCAAGAAGTTTTTACGGCTTGGGGTGTGACTATCATGCCGGTGGACCCACCGAAATGATCCCCCGCCCATCCCGCCAGCGGCCAGCCAGAGCGGCCCAGCGTGGGACTAGGCTTTGGCTTGGGGTGTGACAAGAGCCGCCGCCCGAGGCCAGCCGCCGGTCGGAAGAAAAAGAGACTGAGACCCAATCGCAAGAAGGGAAGGGGAGGATATGTAAAGCGATATGTAAAGTCGATATGTAAACACCCCGAAATTTGCTATAGCTATAGCAAGCGCCCACTATAGCAACGCCCCGCCGGAACGTCGCCGCGCGTATGTCATCCAGCCCACCCTTCGCCACATGTACGTCAAACGGCGCGCACCGATTGACAAACAAAGAAACGAACACGCCGCCGATCTCCACCGGCCCGCTCAGGCCGCCGCCGATCCGGCCCCGCTCGGCGCTTGACACGCCACCGGCCGCCACCCATGACGAAAGCCGCAGGGGCACCACGCCCCGCCGCCCGCCAGCGATCCGGCCGGAGCCGACACAGCCCCGAGAACCAGCGACACAGCACATGAACACGAACACGAACACCGCCAGCACCGCCACCGTCCGCCGCCTGCCGAACGTGACGCCCACCGCGTCCCTCTGCTGGCACCTCGCGGAGACGCTGCTGGGCACCGACCGCAACGCCTTCCTTCACGGCCCCGCCGGAACAGGGAAGACCTACGCGGCCGCATCCACCATCAACCCCTACGGCCCCGCCGCCGTTGTCGTGACACTCACCGACGAAACCAGCGCCGCCGACCTGCTAGGCTACTTCGTGAACACCCCCGAAGGTTTCAAGTGGCAGGACGGACCCGCCACCGCAGCGATGCGTTCAGGCGCGCGCCTTGTCGTGAACGAGATTGACCACGCTTCAGGCGACGCACGCGCCGCGCTCTACGCCATCGCCGACGAAGCCGCCACCGCGAACGTGGCCGGAATCCGACTGGGCAACGGCGAGACCATCCGGCCCGCCGCCGGTTTCCATGTTGTCGCCACCAGCAACTTGAGCGCCGAGGAAGCGCTGACCGGCGAGGGAATCCTTTCCCGCTTCACCGTGCGCGTCCACGTGAACGAGCCGCATCCCGCCGCACTCGCCGCGCTGCCCGAGGACCTACGCGCAGCGGCCCGCGCTTCCTGCCAGAATCCCGACGACGCCGAGCGCCTAACAATGAGGACGTGGCGCGCCTTCGCCGACTTGCGCGCCCAGTTGGGCGACGCCCTGACCGCCGCGCAACTCGCATTCGGCCCGACCCGCGCACAAGCCGTCATCGACTCGCTCGCCGTCGCCGCGATCTGAACCCATCGCCAGTTCAAAGATCATGAAACGATCCGACTTCATCACCACCGCCGCATGGCTAGTCGCCGTCGCGGCAATCGCCTGCTTCGCCATCATCCAAGCGCTCACCACATGAACACCAACCGACCCATTCCAGAAGCCATCGACGGCCTTCCATGGACCGTCACAATCCGGCCCCCGATCAACCACGGAGGCGGCATCCTCTACGGCATCACCGACCTTAGCAGCCACGCGATGACGCTCCCACCGGAGGACCACACCAGCGCCCGCTTCGTGCGCCTGCACGAACTCGCGCACGCAAAGTGGACGCCGCGCAACATCGCGCCGCACGCCGCAGCGAAGAAGGCGAAGGCGACGATCACCGACGTGCAGATGGCCGAGGACCTGCGCATCCAGTCGTTGCTCCACGTTCACGGCCTGCTCCCGTGTGACCTTCGCCACCGGACCACGGAGGACCTTCAGCGCTTCGCCGCAGCGGTCGCACAGCACGTCACCAGCGGCCAAGCCCACACGGCGCTTGAGGTGCTCACATGGGCCCGCGTCGCATCCGGCGTCGCCGTCCACCGGAGGAAGGGAACGGTGCGCCCACGCCACCGGCTTTCACACCTGCCCGAGATTGCCGACGAACTCGACCAGATCGACGCGCACGCCCGCGCCCTGATCGACCAGACGGGCAACGTGGCGCACGCCCTTGCGCTGGAGAACGCGACCAACCTCGCGCACCAGATCGCCGCCGAGGCAGTCGAAGCCGCGTTGCCGAAGCGCTACAGCGCGCGCCTTCCGTTCGCCAAGGTGACAATCCCCCTTGCGCGCAAGCTTCGCGAGTTGCTCGACGCGGCCAAGGACACGTTCACCCAGCCCAACCCATGCCCGCCGCCTGACCAGACGCGCGGCAACGGAGAATGGGGAACGCTGGAGACGCTCCCGCCGCTCCCACTCAGCACCACCCACCAGCCGAAGGCCCAGCCGCAGCGAAAGCGCCTCGCCCAGCTTCAGGGGAACCGGCTTGGCTCGCTTCGCCGTCTCCTGACGGACGGCCGCGCCTTCCGTCGCGACGTGAGGAAGCCCCAGAAGGGCGGCACGGTGCTCATCGACGCCAGCGGCAGCATGAACCTGAGCGCCGACGAAATCCGCGCCATTCTCGACCGCGCACCAGCATCAACCGTCGCGATGTACTCCGGCAACGCTCGCGGCACCGGCACCATCACCACCATTGCCAAGGCTGGCCGCATGGCCACCGACCGCGAGATTGACCGCCGCCGCTCTCAGGTCGGAGGCGGCAACATCATCGACGGCCCCGCGCTCCGCTGGCTGGCCAAGCAGGCCGAGCCGAGGACGTGGATTTGCGACGGCATCGTCACCGGCAAGGGCGACAGCCGACGCCTCAACCTGACGCTGGAGGCGAACAGCCTTGCCAAGGCCGGCCGCATCACGCGCCACGGATCGGTGGGGCACTACCTCGACACCCTCAGCGCCTAACCCGCCATGCTCGACAAACTGCACAACATGCTACTTGGAGCGCTGGCCTTCGCGGCCTGCGTGATTCTCGCAATGCTCTCGTTCGCTTTCTATAGGAGCCGAGACGACGACAAGCCGCCCAAACCACCGACGCTATAACAAGCGCCGATCCCCACCACAGCCCGCCGGAAATGCCATCCGGCGGGTTTTTCATGCCCACCAGCGCGGCCCAGCCGTCCACAAGTCGCGTTCCAACGCCTCATCCGCAGGGCAGGGGAGCACCAGGAGCACCGCCCCAGGGCAAAAAGCGGTCTCCCGGCATCCGAAACAGGGCAGGGGAGTGCCTGCGGAAGGGGTTTTCCGTCACTTTTTCATCATCTCGCGGGCATTTTCACGTCAAAAAGCAGGGGAAACCATGCAGCGTCCAAAAATTTCCCTCGCTTCGCTCGGGGATAGGACAGAGGAGCAAAGCTCTCCTCGCTCAAACTAGATAAAATACATCGGGCTATCGCCCTCTCAGGGGAAACAGCGGCGCTCCAAGCAGCGCCAGTAAGCTCGCTGGCGCTCGTTAGTGCTTTGGCATCACCACAGCTCCACTCAATTTAGACGGGGGGGAGGGGGTCAACATCAGGGGTGGGGTGGCCAATCCATCGGGTCAACCAATCAGTTTAAAAAAAATTTAGACAGGTGCCATGTTGCCAATCCTAGCCACTACTACCTAAGTGGGGTGTTTTGGTAACACTCTCCATCAGTAGTTTTGGAATTAGGGGACGGGGGAGAGGGCACTTTAGTGACAAACAATTTATTGCGATCTCACAAGTTCTTCGTTATCAGCAATTAAATTGTTAATTTAATTGGAAGCTCTTCCTGTGTATGGGCAGCTATGAGGTCAGACTTGGCCAGATTGTCCTTGGCCCATAGCGGCTGGAGGTTGGTGTAGTGGCAGCATCGAAGAAGTTGGTCCTTATCGGAGAGGTCAAATGCTGAGCATGGAACAATGTGGTCTATATGCCACGCGCCCATGTTTGACCAAGACATGCCATCCTGAAACTTACTCTCAAGCCACTTGGCTAAGAATGCTGGCGTGCATCCAATAAGCTCGTAGTTGTTGTCAGACACCTTGGCCGATATGACAAGACTCCTGAGCCTCCTTCTTATGCGCTTTCTTAGCCTAGCCTGAGGGCTTGAGAACTCGCGCTTGCGGCTCTGCTTTCCAGCCTCGGTCTTTCTCCACGCCCTCTGCCACTCCCTGCGCTTCTGTAGCAGCTCATCTCTGCTTGGCTTAGGAGGCTTAGGGGGAAGTGAAGCCTGCTTTTCTTTTCGCTTTTGAGTAGCAATGTCAGACCACTTTTTAACGTAGGCTCTTCCCTTTTCAGTTTTTCTCCATGCGTAAATTTTGGCCAACCTATTAGGGTCTGTTTTGGTAACTTTCATAGTAGTACTCCACATTATCATATGTTTGGAGGTGTAGGTATAAAGTTACACGCTAAAGATTTCCTAGCTTGTATTTTAGTAATAGCGCTGCTTAGATTGGCTTATGACAGAAGGGGCAGCCGTTAAGAAGGAGATGATGAAGGCCATTGTTGCAGCCGGAGAGAATCGACGGCTGGTGGAGGCCCGTGATCCGAGGAAGGCGGCTAGGTGTTTGGAGCTGATGGCGGAGGGCAAGCCTTGGAAGGCCATCATGCGGGAGGAGGGCATTGATTGGTACACGCTGGTGGGCCTCAGGGCTAGGCACAAGGACCTGCTGGACAAGCGCAGGGAGATTGTGGCTCAGGATGCGATGGAGCTGATTGAGGGGGCTAGGCTGCTCCAGCAGGAGAAGATGAAGATGCTGGCGGAGGATGAGACGGCCCTGAAGCGGGTGAACATCCGCGACCTAGCCATGAGCTATGGCATTTACGCCGAGAAGTTCTTTATGGCCACGGAAGGCAACAGGGTGGTGGTGGAGCACAGGAGTGGTGCTCCCAGCCTTGAGGATGCGGCAAAGGCCATAGAAGAGGCCAAGAAACGGGCAAAGCGGGCCCCCATTGAGGTGGATGTGACGCCAGCCAAGGAGGATATTTCCCATGAAGAAAACAAAGAAGAAATCAAAGCTGAAGAAGGAAGAGACGTTCGACAAGAAGCAGGTGGCGGGGATGCTGATGGGCGTCCTTGACTCCTTTGAAGGCCTTCTGGCTGTCCAGATAGCCTTGCAGAAGCAGGTGGACCTGCTGCGTCAGGACATGGAACAGGCCTTGGGCCGTTCCCGCAGCTACGTCTGGTCGCTTAACGGCAAGAGCTGATGCTTAAGTGGGAGCCCCATCCCATTCTGAAGCCGCCCTCCGACGAGGAGATGGCGGCTTTGGAGCCTAAGGAGCTGGTGAAGCTGTGGAAAATCTACCATGAGGCCATAGCCAACGCCCGCAAGGACTCCTACAGGTATGGATGGAAGCTGCCCCATTGGAAGGACGCGGAGGAGCTGTTGTCTACACACTCCGAGCTCCTTGTCAGCGGGGGCAATCGCAGCGGAAAGACAAGCTGGGCGGCCCATGCCGTGGTGAAGGCTGCGGTAGAGAACCATCAATCTGTCATAATGTGCTTTGCACAGAATGCTGATGTGTCCATTCGTCAGCAGCAGAGTGCCGTGTATGATGCGCTTCCCGAGGAGTACAGGGCCAAGGTGCTGGGAACGGAGGAAAACGTGTCGTACACAAGAAAGAATGGATTCAGCAAGTCCAGTCTTATTCTTCCAAACAGTAAAAGCTCCATCATCTTCAAAACCTATGCACAATATCTCAACAACGATACTATTCTTGAAGGTGCTGAGCTTGGGTGCCCTGCTCCTAAGTGGATTAATATTGGTGCATGGTGCGACGAATACCTCATTGGACCGGAGCTTCTGGCCACCCTACGTTTCCGGTTGGCTACTCGGAATAGCAAGCTCATTGTTACTTTTACACCTATTGATGGGTACACCGAAGTCGTGCGGGACTATGTGCAGGGAGCCACTACCTTGCAGGCAAAGGAAGCCGAATTGCTCGCAGGAAAAAGCGTGCCCTACCTCCAAGCATCCCGAAACCGAGATGCGGGGATTATCTACTTCCACAGCAAGGACAATCCCTTCGGTGGCTACGAGCGCATCGCCAAAGACCTTGCCGGACGACCAGAGAATGAAATCCTGACCCGCGCCTACGGGATAGCCACCAAGTCCTTCAGCACGAAGTTCCCCAACTTCTCGCTGGAGGTGAACGTGGTGAGGCATGAGTCCATCGACCTGAAGGGCAAGACGAGGTATATGGTGTTGGACCCTGCCGGACGTAAGAATTGGTTCATGGTGTGGATAGCGGTGGACGAGACGGGGACGTGGTGGGTGTACAGGGAGTGGCCTGATGGCAGCTATGGCGATTGGGCGGAGATGCGTGGCGGCAAGTGGATGCCCGGGCCTGCGGCCAAGGGACTGGGCCACGGCATACGCGACTACGTTGACCTCATCACGGGGCTGGAGGAGCAGACGGCGGACAACATATTTGAACGCCTGATTGACCCGCGTCTTGGTGCCCAGAAATACCAGACGCAAACCGGAGCATCGTCCATCATAGAAGACCTTAACGACGCTGGCTTGGTGTTCGTTCCAGCGCCCGGGCTGGACATTGAGGACGGGCTACAGGCCTTGCAGACCAAGATGGCCTACAATCGCAAGGCTCCGATGGACAGCCTCAACCGCCCCCATTTCTACATTTCCGACCGCTGCACCAACATCATCTCCGCCTTGCAGGAGTACACGGCTGATGGAGGACTGGACGAGGCGTGGAAGGACCCCGTCGATGTCCTGCGCTATGCAGCCATTGCCGATATACGGCATGTCAACCCCAACGACATGCGGGTGAAACGATTGGCGTCACAGGCTTACTAAGACAATGAATAGAATTACATTCAAGGATTTGGCCAATGAGCTCGGCCTGAAGAACCATGAGCTCATCCAGCTCAGGGCTGAGAAGCTCTCCGAAGAGGAATGGGGCAAGGACAAGGACGGGGCTTGGTTCACGGAAGAGGGTGCGGACAAGCTGCGCCTGTACAAGCAGGTGCCCCTTGCCGTGCCATCCCGCGTGCAGATGATTGTGGTGAGACGTGCCCCCAATCCGCATTGGGTGTATGCCCATCTGGGCAAGGGTCATCCGCTGGTTCCGGTGGCTATCAGACCGAGCTGGTGTGATAGGCTTATCGGCAAACCAATCTACGTCAACATCATCAAGGACGCTCAAGGCGGAACCACCTATCGGCATGAGGCGCTCGGAAAGTGATATCACCCTAAATCCCGAGTGGCAGGCCGAGCAGATGGACCGTCTTCTCGGCTTTGAAATTTTGACTCGCGCCCTTCAGGCCCGCTACCACCCCGTCCCCCCGGAGTTGCTGGCGGACAAGGTGGGTGCGAACAAGGGATTTGCCAACAACATCATCGTCAAGATTCAACGCCGCTTGAGACCTAATGAAAAACGACCAAACTGAAGCCCTGACGTTCGCATCGGGCAAGCCCGACGTACCGGCGCTGAAGAACGCTTACGAGCGGACGATTGGCGATTTGGATTGGTATTTGCAGAGCACGCGGGACAGCTTCGACTATCGCCGCAACATCTGGCCCGGGAAGTCGAAGGACCTGCGAAAGCATGGCGCTGATGCCTTTCCGTTTGAGGGAGCGTCGGACACGGAGGCTGGCATCATTGACGAGCGCATCAACACCTACGTTGCGCTTTGCATGGAATCGCTTGAGCGGGCGAACATCCGAGCCTATCCCGTTGAAATGGGGGATATGGCCCGTGCCCGTGTTACGTCCGCCTTCCTGAAATGGATGCGTTCGTCCTACATCAAGGACTTCAAGCGCCAGATGGAACTGGGGGCCAACTACCTCTTCGAGCGCGGCATCATGGTGAGCTATGTCGGCTGGATGCGTGAAAACCGCACCTTTCTACAGCAGCTCAATCTCCAGCAGATTGCCCAGCTTAGCCCCGACTTGGCGCAGCTGATTGTGGACGGAAAGACAGACGACCAGATTGCCACCTTGCTGAAGGAGCAGTTTAAGGGCGTTACGGATGCCCGTGCGAAGAAGGCCATCAAGCAGCTTCGCAAAACCGGCATGGCCGAGCTTCCCGTTGTCAGGCAGTCGGTGAATGCGCCCAAGGTATGTGCCCTTGCCCCTGATGGCGACGTATTCTTCCCCGCTTACACCACCGACTACCAGAAGGCACCCTATTGTTTCTGGCGCGTGTTGATGACGGCTCAGGAAATCAACAACAAGGTGGCCACGGAGGGTTGGGATGCTGATTGGGCTGATGCCGTAATCAACAACTTCGCCACGTCCGTTGACATCACGGACCCGCGAGCCAACACGCAAATCAGCCGGGCTGCCTCCAACGAGACGGATGAGCTCTATGAAATCATCTATGCCTACCAGCGCCTCATCTCGCAGGAGGACAATTCGGAAGGCATCTATTGCACGGTGTTCCATTCCATGCAAACGGGCACTTCCGAGGAGCCGAAGTATGCCAAGCATGAGCTCCTCAACGGCTACGATGACTATCCCTTCGTTGTCACCAAGCTCAGCGAAGACAACAAGCGGCTGTACGAGCTGAACACCGTTCCCGAGCAGCTGAAGGGCCTGCAATGGGCCGTCAAAGCGGAGCGCGACGCCCGCACCGACCGCAACAGCATGGCCACGCTGCCGCCCATCCTCCACCCCGCTGGCTTCCCGCCGAATGACTGGGGTCCGGGTGCGCGTGTGCCCTATCGCCGTCTGGGCGAGATTCAGTTTGGTCCCGTTCCGCCCTACAACCCGGGCAGCATTGAGATGGAGCGGGTGCAGATTGACCAAGCCGACCGCATCATGGGGCTGGACCACGCCAATCCGATGTCGCGGGTTCGCCAGCAGTACTATGTGGATAAGTTCCTTGGCCATGTACGCGACGTTCTGAAGCTCGCGTTCAAGTGCTACCAGCGATTTGGTCCCGAGCAGGTGTTCTTCCGCGTCACGGGCACGTCCGATCCGGTGCGCTACAGCCGTGGCGACCCGAATGAGGACTTCGACATCAACATCACGTTCGATGTTCTGAACACGGACCCGGAAACGCTTGAGGCCCAGCTTCAGCGCTTTGTCAGTTTGGTGCAGCTCGACCGCAATGGCCGCATCAACATGGACCTTTTGCTGGAGGCTTTGGCTTCTTCGGTGAATCCTGCCCTTGCTGACGCTGTTCTACAACCTGCCGGAGAGGCTCAACAGCAGATTGTGAAGCAGGTGACGGATGACCTGTCCAAGATTTACGCTGGTATCGAGGTGGGTGCGCGGCCCAACGGGGCGCAGGTGGCATTGCAGGTGATACAACAGTACACCCAGCAGCCTGATGTCATGCAGCGCTTGCAGCAGGACGAGGCTTTCCAAGCCCGTCTACAGAAGTACATCCAGCAGTACCAATTCCAGCTGCAACAGGCGCAGAATGCCCAAATCGGGAAGATTGGCACGGCTCCGGCCCAGATGGGCGGAGTTCAGACGCAGGGAATGGCTCAGTAGCTATTCCTTCATCCGCTTCCACTTCTCAGACAGCTCCCTATACTTGGCCACGTTGAGGATTTCCTCCGTGGCCAATATGCGTCCACTCAGCTGCTGGAGCCTTTCCGTGGGTATGTCGTGCATCTGCGAGATGCACCATTCCCGAATCCCGTGAACGTAGTCAAGAAACTTGAGGAAGTCTTCGCTGTTGTGGAGACGCTCTAGCGATTTGTCGTCAATCATGGTGTCTTATACAGCCATGTCATGTGGCTTATGGTCAAGCACCAAAAGGCTTGTGATAGCATTCGCCCAATCGCAGTCGCCGGGGCGTTAAATACGGCGGATAGCCACTCTTATGTCAGAAGTCACTACGTCGGACGCGGCAGACGTTAAGCCAGCCGTGGAAACAGAAACTAAGCCGATGACGGAGAAGGATTTCCTGTCCTCCCGAATCGCCAAACTGAGTGCCAAGGCTCCAAAGCCTGAAGCCGCCCAGTCTGAATCGGCTCCCAAGGCGGAAGCTCCCAAGGCGGAATCCCCCTCACAGGAGGGCGAGTCCAAGCCGAAGGAGGTGTCCCCGAAGGAGGTTCTTTCAAAGGATGTTGAGGACCTTACGGACGATGAGATTGCCGAGCTGGCCCAAAAGGGCAAGAGCGGCTTGCTAAAGCGGATAGCGGAACTGACAGCCAAGCGAAAGCTGGCCGAAGAGAAAGCCGCCGCGCTGGAAGCAGCCATTCAACAGGCTCAGCGACAAATCCCCGAGACCAAGGTTGAGAACAACCCTTACGAATCAATAGACAGCGAGGAAGCCCTGCTGAAAGAAAAGGCGGAGGTGGACAGCTTCGTTGAGTTTGCTGAGGACGTTCTTTTCCGGTCGGAGGACCTTGGTGCTGATGACGTAGCCTACGAGGCTGACGGAAAGCAGTATTCCAAGGCGGCTGTAAGGGAAATGCTCCGCAACGCACGCCGTCGTCAGACCAAGTTCATTCCTGCACAGTATAAGGAATTGCAGGAACGGTCCAAGAGGGCTGCGATGGAGGAGAATTTCAAGAAGCTGGCCAAGCAGGAATTGCCTTGGCTGGAAGGAGACGACAACGACACCCGTAAGCGTTTTGAAGCGATGGTCAATGACCCTCGACTCAAGAGGATGAAGGAGTCGGTGCCGGAGATTGCTCCACAGATTGAGTATTTGGTGGCCCATGCCGCCAACTCCATCTACGGCCGCAAGCTCATTGATATGGATAGCAAACCAAAATCGCCATCCATCAATCCTCCCTCAACCCCAAGTACTGTCGCAGCTGCCCCTGAACGCACGGAATCCCGTGCGGACAAGAGCATCAAGGACATTGAAAGCCGATTTAAGCAAACAGGAAACCCTAGTGATTTCATCGCCCTCCGTGCAGCTCAAATCTCAAAACGTAAATCCTAACTAGTCATGTCATTCAGCAATACCTACGATACTACCTCCCCCGGTAGCGCGGCCCTCAATCGTGAGGACCTTCAGGACGCCATGTCGATGCTGGCTCCTTCTGAGACGCCCGTTCTCAGCTCCGCCGACAAGTTCAAGTGCAACGCCACCTTTGTTGAGTATGGCGTGGACAAGCTGGCCACCCCGTCCTCGACGGCGGTGAGCGAAGGCGCGGATGTCACCGACTTCGACGACAAGTTTGAGTCGGTTGCCCGCCTTGGCAACTATGTCCAGAAGCTCCGCCGCTCCTATCGCGTGTCTGACTTCCAGCAGGCCGTCTCCTCGGTTGGACCGCAGGACATCGCCCGTGCTGAGATGAAGGCCGTCAAGGAGCTCAAGCGTGACGTGGAGAAGACCCTCCTCGGCACTCAGGACCGTGCGGCTGAGAATGGTGGCGGCGTCGCCTACACCCTTCGTGGCCTCGGCAACTGGATTAACGCCTCGGGTCCGGCGGACGTTCCTGCCGACTATCGCACTCCGTCCACCTCCATCCACGGTTCGGGCACGTTCTCGGAAACCGTCCTCAACAACCTCATCACGTCGATCTATCGCGTGAGCGGTGTGACCAACAGCCTGACGCTGGTTGCCGACACGGCCCTCCGCCGCGTCATCAGCGACTTCGCCCGCGCTGATTCGTCCACCGGCCCGATCCGCAACTTCAACAGCAATTCGGCCTCCGGCCTTATCAAGCTGTCCGTTGGCCAGTATCAGTCGGATCATGGCATTGTCACCATCGTTGACATGAACCCCGATTGCGCTCCCGACACCACGAACAAGGATACGGGCTACCTGCTCAATCCTGACTTCTATTCGGTTGGCGAGCTCATTCCGCTCGGCTCCACCCGTCTGCCGAATCTCGGCGGTGGCGAGCGCGGCTATGTTGACTGGACCGGCACGCTGAAGGTGGCTCACCCCGGCGCGCACGGCAAGATCACCGTCCTCAGCTAACCCAAACCAAGGAGACCACTACAATGGCTAAAGTTGCTATCAACGAACTCGGTGCTTTCACCGATGTGGTTGTGCTGGATTACAATGACCTTATTGCCATCGGCAACGGCGGCACCCGCGTCATTGCGAAGATTCCGGCTCATGGTGCGGTGGAGTTGGCTGGTGTTGCCAACACCGTTGACATCGCGGGCTCGTCCTCGCTGGTGATCGACGTTGGCACCACCTCGGCTGACCCCGATGAGTTCATCAACGCCCTTGACGTTGATGCCATGACCACCCCGGTGTTCAACACGGGCGACCAGTTTACCGCTGGCACCACGGTGAGCACCTCCGGCCTGTCTCAGGCTGTGAAGTTTGTCACGGCTGACACCGACATCTACATCAAGGTAACTGACTCGGCCGTCGCGTCCCTCACCGCTGGTCAGATTGTCATTGGCCTGCGTATCCTTGATCTGGCGAAGTTCGCCTAAGACCAAGACACGCTGCTAGAATGGGGGCGCATCCTTAGGGGTGCGCCTCCTTTTTTATGCACATCATCACCAGCCTTCCCGGGGAAGGGGCCGTAAAGGATGCCCTGATTCGGGAGATAAAGACGGGATTTGAGCTCATCAAGGCCAACGAGAAGAAAGAGGAAATCGTTGCCGCGCATGAGGCCAGCAAGTGGAAGAACCACAGGACAATCCCGGGTTTGGGTAAGGCCGTAGCCTTCTACCCCAAGGACGAGTATTTCAGATTGTTACGGAAGTATGGCCGGCATGAGGTAAACAGCAAGGAATTCATCCGCTACCATCAGAAGAAGTTCCCCCATTTGGCTCCAAATAAGATTTGATGCAAACCGACACCTACAGCAATCTTCTCTCCTTGGTGAAGGGGCTGAGCGGCAACACGTCGTACACCTCCGCTGAAGAGACGCTGGTTGGTAGTTTCATCAACCGTCGCATTTACAATGCCTACCGCAGGAGCGCCTATTGGCCGCGCTACCTAGTGCTGGGCGAGGCTAGGGCCGCATCGGGTAGTGTCATACCGTTCGATCAGGCCACGCTCAACGGCATTGACACGTTCCTGCGTGTCTACGACGAGGCCCCTTACGTCACCAATAGCGTTGATGAGTTTGAGTTCGTGGTAACTGCCAATGGGGCCAAAGTGATTAGCAACACGGATAGTCTCACCACATTCTACGTCGATTACAAGAAGCGCTGGGACGGGGACTACAACAGCACCACCAACCAGAACATCCCTCTTGAGTTCTTCCATTACGCCGCCCACTCGGCCTTTGCCGACTTCCTGCGGTATGACGGGCAGAACGAGAAGGCGGCGGCTGAGGAAGCCTATGCCGAGAGCCTTCTTGTGCTAGAATTGGAGAACGCAATGAACCAGCGCAATGCCAACCGAGTGGCTTCGCGGTTCCGCAGTCACGCTACATCTCAATCCCGTTTCTAATCATGGCTAACGCACGCATCGTAAACACTCCCTCGCAAGCTGTCCCCCAGAATGGGGTTAGCCATGCCCAAGTGACCATCAGCAGCACCGCCGCAGCTATCTGCTCGTCGCTCAATGCAGACACCACCCATGTGTTCGTCCAGTTTACGGGGGCTAACGCCCGCGTGACGTTCGATGGGTCCACCAATCCAACCACCTCCCTTGGCTTCCAGTATCCCGATGGTAGTACGGCCTATTGGACCCGTACGATGGCCCTGAAGGCCAAGGCCATTCGGGATGACGCCACGGACGTTGTAGTGGAAGTGCAAGAGCTTAACTACCTGTAATGCAGTTGGATGTTCCAATTCTGATACGCCCATTTGTTCCTAACAAAACCGTAGTTCCTGTTTGGGTGGATCAGGAGTTTTGGGGCTCCGTGATAATGACTCGTCCCTAATGCAGTTTGACGTTCCAATCCTCACCCGCCCATTTACGTCCAACAAGGGGCTAACCCCTTTAGGAGCAGACAGGGAGTTTTGGAGTGATGTCTTGATGAGCCGTCCCCAGACGGTGGAGCCCGACATCATCTACAGCTTGGTTACGTCTTCGGGAGATAGGTTTATCGACAGCAGCAGCAATCAATTTATAGCCGTCACATAACATGGCCGACATCCGCATCAATTCCCTTTCCACGACGGCTAGTGCGTCATCCTCAGACGACTTTATCGCTCTTGACGGAACGACGAACGGCACGCG
>Ga0208783_10001382_pt1 | contig 14423 bp, 11 predicted proteins | sample DEB19_08_DNA_2_FD_184529 | JGI IMG/M metagenome (GOLD analysis project Ga0208783, IMG submission 184529) | Aqueous microbial communities from the Delaware River and Bay under freshwater to marine salinity gradient to study organic matter... | ecosystem: Environmental > Aquatic > Marine >... | reverse complement strand
AAGGGCCGCGGCGGCGACCACTCGGAGCGGGGAGCCGTCGACGCCGGGCGCTTCTGCCGGGCCCACGGCCTCAGCCGAGCGGACACCCGACTGGTGCAATGGCTGGTGGAGAGCCACCTGGTGATGTCAGCCACGGCCCAGAAGCAGGACATCGGCGACCCCGAAGTGGTCTCGGAGTTCGCCGCGCGAGCGGGCGACGAGCGCTCCCTCACCGCGCTCTACCTGCTCACGGTGGCCGACATCCGGGGCACCAGCCCCAAGGTGTGGAATGCGTGGAAGGCCCAGCTCCTCGAGGACCTCTTCCTCGCGGCGCGCGACATCCTGCGTGGCAACGCCGACTTCGCCCAGCGCTCGATCGAGGCGAAAAAGGCCGAGGCGCTCGGCGAATTCGAGCAGTACGTGCCCGGCCCCGGGCGCCACGAGGCGCTGTGGGCGCGGTTCGACGACGATTATTTCCAGCGCTTCGGCGCCCGGGAAATCGCCTGGCATGCGCGCGCGCTCTGGGAGCGCCCGGAGCCGGAGGAGCCCGTCGTGCGAGCTCGCCTGTCTCCCGTGGGCGAAGGCCTGCAGGTGCTGGTCTACGCGCCAGACCAGCCCGGCCTCTTTGCGTCGATCACCGGCTTCCTCGACCGCCAGCAATTCAGCGTCGCGGAGGCGAAGGTCTACACCACCACCCATGGATACGCGCTCGACACCTTCCAGGTGCTGGCGCAGGCCCGAGGGCTGGAATCCCCCCGCGACCTGATCGAGGGTGTCGAGCGCGGGCTGCGCGCGCAGCTGGCCCAGGGCTCAACCCACTCCGCGGCAGCCTCCGGGCGCGTCTCCCGCTGGGTGAAGCATTTCCCGATCGCCCCCCAGGTGTCGATCCGGCCACGCCGGCGCAACAACGGCTGGCAGGTGTTCGTGAGCTGCGCGGATCGGCCGGGGCTCCTGTCGCGTACCGCGCAGGTCTTCCTGCGGCACGGGTTGAACCTGGTCGACGCCCGCGTCACCACGCTGGGCGCGCGAGCCGAGGACACCTTCGAGTTGACCGGGGCGCTGCTGGACTCCGACGAGGGCCGCCGAGCGCTGGCGGACGACCTGGAGCGAGAGCTCTCCGCCTGAGCCGGGCGCCGCTCAGCGCACTGGCACCCCGTCGTTCAGCTTCAGCCAGCCGCGAATCACGCGGTAGAGGTACCAAACGAACAGCACGGTGTAGGGAAGCCACGCGAGCCAGACAAGCAGGATCGTGAGGATCATCAGCCACGTGAGCACGAAGCACAGCACGATCCACAGCAGGCCCCACCAGAACGTGCGCGCGAGCCACGAGAAGTGGGACTCGAGGTAGGTGCCGCGCACCTCGTCGCGACGCGCCATCCCGAGCACGATCGCAAAAAGCGCCAGCAGCCAGGCGGTGAATGGCGCCAGCGCATGCAGGATGTAGAGGACGTGCGCGAGGCGCTTGTCGTTGTCTCGGATCGGATCGCTCAAGGGGTGGCTCCTTTCGGGGAAGGGTTGGCGCGCGCCGCGCGCGGCGCCACGCACTCGAGAATGCGAATGACGCGCTGCATCGACTCGCGCAGGATCGGGCCCATGGCTTCCTGGGAGATGCCGCCGGCGCTCTCACCGCGCCCGGCCGCGGCGTTCACCACGACAGCGATGGCGGCATAGGGAAGCTCGAGCTCGCGAGCGAGCACCGCCTCCGGCATTCCCGTCATGCCGATGAGGTGCGCGCCATCGCGCTCGAGGCGGTCGACCTCCGCCGCCGTTTCCAGGCGCGGGCCTTGGGTGGCGGCATAGGTCGCCCCCTCCACCACGGGCACGCCAGCCTCCACGGCCGAGTCAAGGATCAGGCGGCGCGTCTGCGCGCAGTACGGGTGCGTGAAATCGACGTGGACCACTGCCTGCTCGGCGCCTTCGAAGAAGGTGGCGCTGCGCCCCCACGTGTAGTCGATGAGCTGCGTGGGCAGCACGATCGAGCCGGGGCCAAAGCGGGCGTCAATGCCGCCCACCGAGCACACGGAGATGATCCGCCGCGCGCCCTTGTCCTTGAGCGCCCACAGGTTGGCGCGGTAGTTGACCTCATGGGGCGCGAGCGTATGCCCGTAGCCGTGGCGGGCGAGGAACATCACCTCCACGCCGTTCAGCCGGCCCACGGTGATCGGGCCGGAGGGCTCGCCATAGGGCGTGCGGGCGATCTGTTTGCGGGTGACGGTCAGGGGCGCGAGCTCGGTCAGGCCCGAGCCGCCAAGGACGGCAAGCATGGTCAGGATTCCCTCAGGGCGTGAATGGCGGGAAGGTTCCGCCACAGGCCGCGGGCATCCATCCCGAAGCCGAACACGAATCGGTTGGGCACGCGAAGCCCGACGAAGTCGGCGGCCACGGGCTTGGGCCGGCCCGTGTCCTTTTCCGCAAAGACAGCCACCTGAACCTCAGCGGCCCCCATGGCGCGAACCCGGTCCACGATGGCGCGTAGCGTGATGCCCTCGTCGAGGATGTCGTCGAGCACCAGCACCGTGCGGCCGCGCACGTGCTCGCGCGGCGCGAGCCGCCAATCGATATCGGCTCCCGACAGGCGTGGCCCGTAGCGCGTCGCCTCGATGGCGGCGAACTCGAGGGGAAAGGCAAGGCGCGGCAGGAGCTGGCCAGCGAAGACGACGGCTCCCCCCATGACGCCCAGCACAAGCGGAAAGCGCTCCGTCAGGCGAGCTTCGATCTCGGCGGCCAGGCGAGCGAGTGCCGCCTGTACCGCGTCGGCAGAGTGAACGACATCGGATTCAGCGAGCATGCGCTGCGCATCGGCGCTCACGGGCGGGCTGATTTCCGGGCTTGGGCCGCGGGCCTCGTCTTGGCTTTGGCTGCGGAGCGTGAAGCCGTCGGCGCGCCGTTACGCTTTGTCGTCGACTCCAGGTAAGCGCGGAATCCGTCGGCTACCTCGCTGTGACGCAAGGCGTAATCGACGGTGGCCTCGAGGTAACCCAGCTTCGAGCCGCAGTCGTAGCGGCGCCCCTCGAAGCGATACGCCCAGGACGGCTCGTCGGCGAGCAGGCGCGCGATCGCGTCCGTGAGCTGGATCTCGCGGCCCGCCCCGGGCTTGGTGGCAGCGAGATGATCGAAGATGCGCGGGCTCAGGATGTAACGGCCCACGACGGCAAGCGTGGAAGGGGCCTTGCTCGGGTGCGGCTTCTCGACGATGCCGCTCATGCGGGCCACGCGGTGGCGCTCGGGCCCGGCGGAGACGATTCCGTACGAACCCGTCTGCGAGCGCTCCACCTGCTGTACCGCGATGACGCTGCCTCCGTGCGCCTCGTGAACATCCGCCATCTGCGCGAGGGCGGGCACGTCGGCATCGATCAGGTCGTCAGCCAGCAGCACGGCGAAAGGCTCATCGCCCACCAGCCGGCGCGCGCAAAGCACGGCGTGCCCGAGACCCAACGCCTGGCCCTGACGAATGTAGGCGCAGTGCACGCCCGCCGGCAGGAGCCCCCGGACGGTGGCGAGCAGGGCGTGCTTGCCGCCCGCCTCGAGCTCGCTTTCCAGCTCATGGGCGCGGTCGAAGTGGTCCTCGATGGCGCGCTTGCCGCGGCCGGTGACGAAGATGAGGTCCGTGACACCCGCCGCGACAGCCTCTTCGACGGCGTACTGAATGAGGGGCTTGTCGACGATCGGCAACATCTCCTTGGGCGAGGCCTTCGTCGCCGGCAGGAAGCGCGTGCCGAGGCCCGCCACGGGAAACACGGCCTTGGTGATGCGCGGGGTTCGTGTCTTGCGGGCCATCACTGCTCCTCAGTTGGTCTCGCCAAGCCAGGCGAGCATCGTCGCCTCGTCGATCACCGCCACGCCCAGCTCGGCGGCGCGGTCGAGCTTCGATCCCGCCTCCGCGCCGGCAATCACGACATCCGTCTTTTTCGACACCGACCCGGTGACTCGGGCGCCCGCAGCCTCGAGGCGCTCCTTGGCATCTTCCCGGGTGAGCGTCGCCAGCGTGCCGGTGAGCACCACAATTTTACCCGCGAAGCGCCCGGCAACCGCGGCCTGCCGAGGCGCCGATTCCGGCCAGCGCACGAGAGCCTGCCTCAGCCGCGCGATGACCTCCCGGTTGTGTGGCTCGGCAAAGAATCGCGCAATGCTCTCCGCCACCACGGGCCCGACGTCCGGCGCGCCCTGGAGCGCCTCCGCGTCCGCCGCCATCAGCGCTTCCAGCGTGCCAAAGTGGGCCGCAAGGTCTTTCGCGGTCACCTCGCCCACTTGCCGAATGCCAAGCCCGTAGAGAAAACGGGCGAGCGTTGTCTCCCGGCTCTTCGCGATCGACCCGTGAACATTTTGTGCCGACTTCTCCGCCATGCGCTCGAGGCCGGCGAGCTGCTCGACCGTCAACGCGTACAGGTCGGCGGGCGTATGCACGAGGCCGGCATCGACGAGCTGGTCCACGAGCTTGTCGCCCAACCCCTCGATGTCCATGGCACGGCGAGACGCAAAGTGCAGCAGCGACGCCTTGCGCTGTGCGGGGCAAACGAGCCCGCCCGTGCAGCGGGCCACGGCCTCGTCCTCGAGCCGAACGACGGCAGAGCCGCACTCGGGGCAAACCGATGGCAGGCGGAAATAGTCCCCGTCTGTCCTGGGCCCGGGCGTTGCGACCCGCGCGACTTCGGGAATGACGTCGCCGGCACGCCTAACGACCACCTCATCCCCGCGCCACACGTCCTTGCGGCGCACCTCGTCCTCGTTGTGCAGGGTGGCGTTCGACACCGTCGTCCCGCCGACGAACACCGGCTCCAGCCGCGCGACGGGCGTGATGGCGCCTGTGCGACCGACCTGCACCCCGATGTCGAGCAGGCGGGTGGTCGCCTCCTCGGCAGGAAACTTGTGCGCCACGGCCCAGCGCGGCGCGCGAGCGACGAAGCCCAGCGCCTCCTGGTCGGCGAAGCGGTTCACCTTGTAGACCACTCCGTCGATATCGACGGGCAGCGCCTCGCGACGTCCGCCGATGTCGCGGTAGAACGCGAGCAAACCCGCTTCGCCGCGTACTACCCGCCGCTCCCGGGCGACCGGGAAACCGAGCGCGGCAAGCGCATCCATCAGCTCACCGTGCGTGGCCGGCAGCGCGAAGCCTTCATGGGCGCCAATGCCGTACGCGAAGAACGACAACTTGCGCTGCGCGCTAAGGCGCGGGTCGAGCTGGCGCAAGCTGCCCGCGGCCGCATTGCGCGGATTCACGAAGGCCTTGTCGCCCGCGGCCGCCTGCCGCTGGTTGAGGGCCTCGAAATCCTTGCGACGCATGAGCACCTCGCCGCGCACCTCGAGCCATGCCGGCGCGGGCCCGGGCAGCGACAACGGTATGGCAGGAATCGTACGGAGGTTCGACGTGACATCCTCTCCGGTTGAGCCGTCGCCGCGCGTTGCGCCCTGCACGAGCCGGCCGCGCTCGTAGGCGAGGCTCACGGCGAGCCCGTCGAACTTGAGCTCGCACGCATAGTCGACACACTCGACGCCGAGACCCTCGCGGCAGCGGCGGTCGAACGCCGCGACATCGTCGTCGCTGAAGGCGTTGGCAAGCGAGAGCATCGGCACGCGGTGGTGAACCTCGGCGAACTCCTGTGCCGGGGCGCTGCCGACGCGCTGCGTGGGCGAATCCGGCGTCACCAGCTCCGGGTGCGCGGACTCGAGCGACTGCAGCTCGCCGAACAGCTCATCGAAGGCGGCGTCGCTGATCTCGGGCGCGTCCTCTACGTAGTAGAGGCGGTTGTGGCGCTCGATGTCGGCGCGCAGGCGCCGGATGCGATCGGCGGCCGCGCGCGGCGCCGCCATGGTCAGCTGAAAAGCCGGCGGGCGAGCGGGCTGCCCGCGGGAATGCCGCGATCGGCGAGACGCGCCACCACGGGCTCGAGGGAGCGCCGGATGGCGGCAAGGCCCGCGGGCGTGAGCGGCCGGCCGCTGTCGTCGACGACTTCGCCCGACAGCGCCTGGGCAAACCGGCCTGCTGCCGCGGCGAGCGCATCGAGTGCGGCAAGAGGCTCTGAAGCGTGGGGTACGTCGAACGCGAACGTGAGCCCGGTGGCATAGCTGCTTTCACGGGGCGGCGGCACATCAGCAAAGCGCAAGCCGAAGATCGCGTTGCCATCGTCACCCATGCGGGCGAAGCGGCCAGGCCCGGCGGGCTCCAGGCCCTCCTCAGCGGCGAGCGCATGAACCCGTTGTACCGAGAACGTGGCCCCTCCCCGCCCCCGCACGTTCAGCACCAGCTCGATATCCGTTTCCGCGCAGAGTGCGTCGAGGCCCCGGGCGCGACCCGCGGCTTCCGCGGGGCTCTCGCGCTGGGAGGCAGCGCCTGACCGCGTGGCGAAGTCCGCAACCGCGTCGTTGAACGCGGCGACCACCTCCTCGGAAGCCGGGCCGGCGCGATTGGCGAGCTGCAGGCCCGCGCGGATTTCCCGCCACGCATCGCGGTGGGACATCGTGAGCGGCACCCACCTCTCGTCCTCGAGGCCTTCCAGGTGCACGGGCCGCTGCAGCCGCTCGAGCGCTGTCTCGAGGGGCGCGAGCAAGTCGCGCGTGAGCGGGTCATTGGCCACCACCAAGGCAACCGTGTCGACAGCCGAAGAAAGCACCGGGTCGGGAAAGTTCGGCGCCGAGTCCGCCTCCGGCGGGGCGGCGGCGGGCTCGGGCGACGCCGGCGGCGACACCTCGCCCATGGTCGGCTCGACTCGGGCCACCCCGGCCTCGGTCAACGGATCCCTCGCCGGCGCACGGAAAGCGTCCTCCGCCCGGCGTCCTGCCCGCCACTCCGCAACCCGGTTGAGCGCCAGGACCAGCGCGACGAGAGCCGCGCCAGCGCCGATGAGCCAGAGTTGCAGGTCGCTCATGGCTTGTCCCTCAGGCGGCCTGCTTGCGGGCGAATTCCATCGCCGCCTCGATGTCGACTTCGACGATGCGAGATACGCCCGGCTCCTGCATGGTCACGCCGATGAGTTGCTGGCCCAGCTCCATCGTGATCTTGTTGTGCGTGATGAACAGGAACTGGGTCTGGGCCGACATCTGGCGCACGAGGGCGCAGAAGCGCTCCGTGTTCGGGTCGTCGAGCGGCGCGTCCACCTCGTCGAGGAGGCAGAAGGGCGCCGGATTCAGTCGGAAGAGCGAGAACACTAGCGCGATGGCCGTGAGCGCCTTCTCTCCCCCGGAGAGCAACTGGATCGACGCATTCTTCTTGCCTGGAGGCTGCGCGAACACCTGCAGGCCCGCGTCCAGGATTTCCTCACCGGTGAGCTTGAGCGACGCCTGGCCGCCCCCGAAGAGCGCCGGGAACATTTCGCGAAAGTGCCCATCGACGGTGTCGAAGGTGTCCTGCAGCAGCTCGCGCGTCTCGCGGTCAATCCGCTTGATTGCCGCCTCAAGAGTTTCCACCGCTTCCGTGAGGTCGTTCGCCTGGGCGTCCAGGAAGTCCTTGCGCTCCTTTGCCGCGCCCAGCTCCGAAAGCGCTGCGAGGTTCACGGCGCCGAGGGCGGCGATTTCCTCGGTGAGGCGGTTGATCTCGGCCTGCATCCCGGCGGAGCGCACCCGCTTCTCGATCTGCTCGGCAAGCGCCTCCCGCGTGGCGCCCGCCTCCGTAATCTGCCCCTCGTATTGCTCGGCGTGGGTGGTTGCCTCCTGCTCCTTCACGCGCAACTCGGTGATCCGCTCGCGCAACGGGCCAAGCGCCTGCTCGGCCACGAGGCGGGACTCATCGAGCGAGCGCAGCTCGTCGCTCACCTGCTCGAGCCCGGCGCGCGCCTGCGACAATGCCGCTTCGCGCTCCGCCTTCACGGCAAGCGCCGACTGAAGGCGCGCGCGCACCGAGCCTTCTTCCAGCCGACCGAGCTCGCCCGCGGCCGCGTCGCGCGGTGCGGCGAGAGCCGTAAGCCGCTCGGCCAGCGACGCGACCAACCGCGCCTGCGCCTCGACCTGGTCGTGGCACCGCTTTTCCTGGAACCGGGCCTCGGCGACGGCGCGCTCCGCCAGCACGGCCGCGTCGCGTGCGCGCTGCAGCACGGCTTGTGCTTCCCGCTCGGCCGCTTCAGCCGCCTCCAGCCGCTGCACGATCGCCGCGATGCGCTGCGAGCCCGCCTCGAGCGCGTGCTGCGCCTCCTGCAGGTTCAGGCGCTCGGCTTCCTCCTCCTTCTGGATTTCCGCCAGCTCGACGCCGATCGCAGCGCGGCGCGCCTCGGCCTGCGCGGTGCTTTGGGCGAGCTTCACGCTCTCGACCTCGAGGTCGTGCGCGTCCTTGCGAAGCGCCGCCAGGTCATCGCGCATGCGGCGCGCCGAAGCCTGCGATTCGGCAAGCTCGCGCTCCAGGCCCGCGAGGCGGGCTTCCGCCCCGGCCCGCTGGGCCGACTCGCCCGGCAGCCTGCCCCGCAGCGCCTCGATATCCCGCTGTCGTTGCAGCACGCCGTGCAACTCCGACTGCGGGCCGTGAAAGACGACGCCCGACCGGCTGAAGAGGTGGCCGGCGCGGCTGACCAGCAGGCCACCGGTTGCCAGGGCGCGCGCCGTGGCAAGCCCGTCCTCCCCGTCCGGCAGGATGAACACGTTGGCGAGCGCTTCCCGCACGTAGGCGAGCACGCCGGGCCGGGTTGCCGTCACCACCTCGGCAAGCGGCTGCAGGCGCGCGCCGGGGGCCTGGGGCTCGGCGGCGCCGCGTTCCACGAACACGGCGAAATTGCCCGGGGGCGCATCGGCCAGCAACGAAGCGACGCCACCGTCGTCGGCAACCCTCGCCGCATTGAGGCGAACGCCCAGGGCGGCTTCCACTGCGTCATCCCAGCCTGAGTCGACCTTGATGGCCTGCCACAGCCGCTCGGCGCGGTTGAGGGCATGCGCCTCGGCCCAGTCGGCGAGGCGAGCATTGTTGTCCAGCTTGGCCTGTTGGGCCTCGAGCGCCTGCAACTCCGCTTCCAGCTGGGCGAGGTCGCGAGTGCTCGCTTGAAGGGCTTCCTGGGCCGCGCGGCGCGAGGCCTCGAGGCCCGGCAGCCGTCCATCGACCTCGGCGAGCGCCCGCTCCGTCTCCCGTAGCCGGCCCGTGAGGGACTGCTGCCGGGAGTCGAGGCCCGCCACCTTCTCGGGGTCCGGGAAGACGAGACCCATGTTTTCCTGCTTCAGGCGGTTTTTCCGGGCCTCCAGCTGCGAGAGGATCTTGAGCGCGTGGGACTCGCGCGTCTCCTCGACGCCTTGGGCCTGCTCCGCCGTGGTCACTTCAGCCGACGTCGCGCGCACCTGGTCTGCCGCCGACCGCGCCGCCGCTTCGGCCGCCGGCACCGCCTCGCGGGCCGTGGAAGCCGCCTGCTCTGCCGATGCAATGGCCGACTGCGCCCCGGCGATCTCGCCTTCCCAGCGCGAGCCTTCCGCCCGCGCCACGTCGACGCCGCGCTCGACCTCCGCCATTTCCGCCACGAGGCTTTCTATTTGCGAGGACAGGCGCCGGCGGCTCTCACCCAGAAATGCGATCTCCTGCTCCAGCGACTGCACCTCGCCGTTGGCGGCGTACAGGGCGCCCTGCAGCTCCGAGAGCCGGTCGGTTTCCTCGTAGTGCCGGCTGCGCAGCGACTCGAGCGCCCGCTCGGCTTCGCGCAGCTTGGCGGTCTCGGCCTCGAGGGCCACCATCGTCTTCTGGATGTCGTTGGCGAAACGCGCCTTGGCCTGCTCCGCCTCGCGCAGGCGAGTGAATGCGAGCAAGTTGTGGTTCAGCGCGAGCTGGGCCTGCAGGTCCTGGTAGCGTGCTGCCACCTCGGCCTGCTGGGCGAGGTGCTCCAATTGCCTTTCCAGCTCGGAGCGGATGTCGCCAACTCGCGCGAGGTTCTCCCGCGTGTCCTCCAGGCGCAGCTGCGTCTCGCGCCGCCGCTCGCGGTACTTGGACACGCCGGCCGCCTCCTCGAGAAACACGCGCAATTCCTCGGGCTTCGACGTGATGACGCGCGAGATCATCCCCTGCTCGATGATCGAGTAGGCCCTCGGGCCGAGGCCCGTGCCGAGGAAGATGTCCTGGATGTCTCGTCGCCGTACGTGCGAGCCGTTAATGAAATAGCTCGAGTCGCCATCGCGCGCCAGGACGCGCTTCACGCTGATCTCCGCGTACTGCGACCACGGGCCGGCCACGCGCCCGAGGCTGTTGTCGAACACGAGCTCGACGGAGGCGCGCGCCACGGGTTTGCGATCCGCGGAGCCGTTGAAGATCACGTCATGCATGTGCTCGCCGCGGAGCTGCTTGGCGCTGGATTCGCCGAGCACCCACCGAACGGCATCGATGACGTTGGACTTGCCGCAGCCGTTGGGGCCAACCACGCCCACCAGTTGGCCGGGAACGGCAATCTGGGTGGGCTCGACGAACGACTTGAAGCCCGCCAGCCGGATGGAATTGAGTCGCAAGGTATTGTTTCTTATGAAGAAACCCCACCAGCCGGACGACCGATGGGGTTCGGGGGTTCGCGTACAATCTGCGATTTTACCGGATCGCCCTCCCCCTCCCAATGCCTCCCCGAACCCCCGCGCGCACCGCCCGGCCGGGCCCGAACCGCTCCGACACCTCGGGCCTCACGAGCCTCGGCAGCGGGCCGAGAGCCCAGGCCTCGCGGTCGCTCGAAACCTTCCCGAACCCCAATCGCAACCGTGACTACGTGATTCGGATGGAGATGCCGGAGTTCACCTGCCTCTGCCCGAAGACCGGGCAGCCGGACTTCGCCACCCTGCACCTCGCCTACATCCCGGACAGGCTCTGCGTGGAGCTGAAGAGCCTCAAGCTCTACATTTGGTCCTTCAGAAACGAGGGACACTTTCACGAAGCCGTCACCAATGCGATTGCGGACGACCTCGTGCGCGCCATCAGGCCGCGATTCCTGCGCCTCACCGCTGATTTTTATGTACGAGGCGGCATTTACACCACCGTCGAGGCCGAGCATCGCGCCAAGGGTTGGCAGCCTGAGCCGCGCGTGGACCTCGGCGTCGAGCCCAACTCGGCCGGCTGACCGGTCACGACTTACCCTCCTCACTCACTGACCCATGACCATCTCCCAGGCAGAAAAAAAACTCCTCGAACTCGGCCACCGCCTGCCCGTCGCGGCCGCCCCGGTCGCCAATTACGTTCCCTACGTCCTGAGCGGCAAGACCGTCTACCTGTCCGGCCAGCTCCCGTTTCGCGACGGGAAGATTGCTTACACGGGGCAACTCGGCGAGGATCTCAGCACCGATCAGGGCTACATGGCAGCCCAGCTTTGTGCGCTCAACCTGCTGGCCCAGCTCAAGTCAGCGTGCGGCGGCGACCTCGACCGCGTCGCAAGGGTGCTCAAGATCACGGGCTACGTGAGCTGCGAGCACGACTTCACCGACATCCCGAAGTGCATCAATGGCGCGTCCGACCTGCTGGTCGACGTCCTCGGCGAAGCGGGGCGCCATGCCCGAGCCGCCGTCGGCGTTGCATCGCTGCCGGCCAACGCGGGCGTCGAAATCGACGCCATTGTCGAGCTCAAGTAAGCCCCGCCTCGCGAGAACTGTCGACGCCGCGCACGTGAGCGCTCCCACGCCCGCTGCATCGCCTGCGCTTGCCTTCACGGGCGAGCGCTTCGTGCCAGGCATCCAGGGCGAGATGTGGCTGGAGCACTGGCACCGGTACCACTTCGCGTCGCGCCTGGCAGCGGGTAAGCGTGTTGCCGACGTGGCTTGCGGCGAAGGCTACGGCTCGGCGTTGCTCGCGCGAAGCGCCAAAAGTGTCGTAGGCGTCGATGTGTCGGCCGAAGCGGTGGGTCATGCTCGGCGCGCCTACGAGGGCGTTGCCGGGCTGCGCTACGAGCAGGGCTCGTGCACCACGCTGCCGCTCGAGGCGGGTAGCATCGACCTGTTCGTGTCCTTCGAGACGCTCGAGCACATCCACGAGCACGGGGCATTCCTGGACGAGATCGCCCGCGTCCTTGCCCCAGGCGGCACGCTGCTCCTGTCCTGCCCGAACAAGCTGGAGTACTCGGACCGGCGCAACTATCAGAACGAGTTTCACGTTCGCGAGCTCTACCGCGACGAGCTGTCGGCGCTGGTCACTAAACGGTTCCCGCACGTGCGCTGGTTCGGCCACCGGCTGGACTTTCACTCCGTCATCACCCCGGAGTCGGCGGCCACGCGCGGCGAGTTCTTCGAGGCAACGCTGCAAGTGCCGGCACAGCCGACGCAAGCGATGGCCTCGCCGCTCTACTTCATCCTCGTCGCCGGGCGCACGCCCGAATCCGTTGGTGCCGATGCAGCCGTGTCCGTGCTCGGCGACCAAGATCATTTCTTGTACGCGGATTACTTTGCCGTCACCCGTGCCCACCGCGAGGAACAAGCGCGGCGCGAGCAGCTGGAGCGCGATGCCGGCGCCCACGCAGAAGCCTTGGCGGCAGCGCAGGCTCAGCTTGCGGCGCGCGAGGCGCAACTGCGCCGACTCTCCGGCATACGGGGCTGGCTACGCCGGCCGCTCGTGCACCTCGGCTTGCTGCGCGATTGACGCAGGGCGCGCCCGTATAATCGGGGCTCGTTTTCGCTCACTGCGTCGCGGCCGATGAATCCCCGCCTGGGGCTGCTCCAGCCCTACCCCTTCGAACGACTCAACGCGCTGCTCGCCGGGGTGAAGCCGCCTGCGGGCCTCACGCCCGTGAGCTTGTCCCTGGGCGAGCCGCAGCACCCGACGCCGGAGTTCATCAAGCAGGCACTCGCCGCGAACTTTGGCGGCCTGGCCCGCTACCCCCTCACCAAGGGCTTGCCGGAACTGCGCCAGGCAATCGCCGGCTGGCTCGCGCGGCGGCACGCCATTCCGGCGCTCGATGCGGAGACACAAGTGCTGCCGGTGTCCGGCACGCGCGAAGCGCTCTTCTCCATCGCACAGGCGGTGCTCGATCCTGCCGATACGCAGGCGCGCGTCATCTGCCCGAACCCGTTCTACCAGATCTACGAGGGCGCGGCGCTGCTGGGCGGCGCGAAGCCGCTGTTCGTCAACGCCGACGGCGCGCGTGGCGGCGCGCCCGATTGGGACGCGATCACGGAGGCAGACTGGGCCAACACGCGCCTCGTCTATGCCTGCTCGCCGGGTAACCCCACTGGCCGCATCATGCCGCTCGACGAATGGGCGATGCTGTTCGAGCGGGCGGACCGGCATGGCTTCACGATCGTCGCCGACGAGTGCTATAGCGAGATCTACTTCGACGAATCGGCGCCTCCCCCGGGTGCGCTCGCCGCTGCGCACCGCCTCGGCCGCGCGGGATTCCCACGCCTCGTGGTGATGGGCTCGCTTTCCAAGCGATCGAACGTGCCCGGCCTGCGCTCGGGCTTCGTGGCGGGCGACGCGCAGGTGCTGAAGCCCTTTCTTCTCTACCGCACCTACCACGGCTCGGCGCTGTCGAACACCGTGCAACAGGCCTCGGTCGCCGCGTGGAATGACGAGGCACACGTGCTGGAGAACCGGCGCCTGTACCGCGAAAAGTTCGCCACCTTCTTCGACCTCGTGAATCCCGTGCTGCCCCTGTCGCGGCCCGACGCCGCCTTTTACTTCTGGTGCCGCGTGCCCGGTGATGACGAAGCCTTCGCGCGAGAACTCTTCGCCGCCACCGGCGTGACCGTGCTGCCGGGCAGCTATCTGTCGCGCGAGGCACATGGCACGAACCCGGGCCGTGGCTACGTGCGCATGGCGCTCGTCTCCACGGTAGCCGAGGCCGCCGAGGCCGGGCGGCGCATCGCCGCCTTCGCCCGTGAGCGCAGCGTGGCCAAGGCCCCTTCCTGACCCTCACTTTGACTACGAGCCCGCCATGAGCGCCCTGCAAACCGTCATCGAGCAAGCCTTCGAGAACCGAGCGAGCCTGTCCCCGGGCTCCGCCAGCGCCGAGATCAAGGATGCCGTGAAAACCGTGATGGCGGGCCTCGACAGCGGCCGCCTGCGCGTGGCCGAAAAGCAGGGCGCCGACTGGGTCACGCACCAATGGGTGAAGAAGGCCGTGCTGCTCTCCTTCCGCCTGCGTGACAACGAGATCATGCAGGGTGGCTACACGCACTACTTCGACAAAGTGGATTCGAAATTCGCGCACTTCTCGCAGGCGGATTTCGCTGCGGGCGGCTATCGAGTCGTGCCGCCGGCAGCCGTGCGCCACGGCGCATTCATCGCGAAGAACGCCGTGCTCATGCCCTCCTACGTGAACGTCGGCGCCTACGTGGACGAAGGCACCATGGTCGACACCTGGGCCACCGTCGGCTCCTGCGCGCAGATCGGCAAGAACGTGCACCTCTCCGGCGGCGTGGGCATCGGCGGCGTGCTGGAGCCGCTGCAGGCGAACCCCACCATCATCGAGGACAACTGCTTCATCGGCGCCCGCAGCGAGATCGTCGAGGGCGTGATCGTCGGTGAGGGCTCCGTCGTGTCGATGGGTGTCTACATCGGGCAATCGACCAAGATCTACAACCGCATG
>Ga0208783_10001378_pt1 | contig 14440 bp, 18 predicted proteins | sample DEB19_08_DNA_2_FD_184529 | JGI IMG/M metagenome (GOLD analysis project Ga0208783, IMG submission 184529) | Aqueous microbial communities from the Delaware River and Bay under freshwater to marine salinity gradient to study organic matter... | ecosystem: Environmental > Aquatic > Marine >... | reverse complement strand
TGGCACGAGGTGTTCACCAACAAGGTCAAGGGCTACGATTGGCACACCTGCCGTCGTGCCTTGTTCGACTGCCACGACACGCTGGCGCTGCACAAGGACCTGCCCACCGACGACCCGTACTACGTCAAGCTGTGGGCCGAGATCGACGCCCTGCGCGAGCGCCAGCTCAAGATCAGCAAGGTGGCAGCATGACGCCGTTCATCCGCTCAACGATGCGCTGGATGGTCGAGGCGGGCATTGACCCCACCGAGATGCAATGGTTCGACATCTCGGGCACTCTCGATCAAAGCACGGTAGATCAAAACTGGCTGCATGAGTACCGGCCACCGTTTGAAAAATGCATGGTCGTTTGGCAGGGGAAATCCAAAACGCATCAGGTTTACGAGTTTCTGATGACCGTTGTGGGCACGGACCCAGAGGAGGGCATTGTCCTGTCAGTTCATAAGGGGCCGCATGGGCAGATGCCTACCAAGCTGCCCCTGATTGTGTACGCGCTCGACGACGGGATGATCCGTTACGGCCCGGTCGATGAGGGAGACATCATCGAAGAGAAGGACGCTCAGATGGTGCTCGGGGTCGTGGGCAACTGGTACAGGCTGCTGTCACAGCGCTGCCCGTCCTACAAGCCGACGATGCGCGACACCTTTACGAACCGGCGCAAGGTCGCGCAGGGGAAGGCCCCAACCTACGACTGGACGACGGTCTACATCGAGCCATCCAAGCCCCGATCCGAGTCCAAGGGTGGGACCCATGCATCACCCCGCCAACACGACCGCAGAGGGCACCTACGCAGGCTCAGGAGCGGAAAGAATGTCTGGGTGAAGCCCTGCAAGGTTGGAGACCCGAGCAAGGGCGTGGTGTGGCATGACTATGCGATTAGGGAGGCAGCATGAAAGTCAAAGAGCTGATCGAGCGGCTGCAAACCCTCGACCCCGAGCTGATGGTCGTGCGCCCCGGGTACGAGGGCGGCGTCACCGAGGTCACCCACATCAACGCCATCGTGGTAGCGCTCAACGTCAACGAGGAGTGGTACTACGGCGAGCACGAGCAGATCGACGAGTTTTCCCACCGAGACCACAAAGGCGCAGCTCGCGCCACCGTATTGGAGCTGACATGAACAAGCAAGAGATCGACGAAATGATGCGCCACCTTCCCAGCCAACAACCGCAAGAATCATTGCGCGACAAGCTGGTGATTGGTACAATGTTCACTGTGTTTTTGATCGTGGTCTGCATGCTGCCCGACATCATGCGATAGCGAATCAAAAGCGAGTCGGTTCCCGGTGAATGCCGGGGCCAACACGCATGGGGATTGCAGAGATAGGTATGGAGCGAGCCTACGCTATCAGTCTCGGGTCGGAGCAGGATTACTAAGCCTTGTCCCCTTCCCAAGCAGCCCCCAGCCGTGTTGGTGAATGCGCAGGCTGATGCGCAGACTTTGCGGGACGCCGTGATGGCGTGATGTATTCCACATCGACCCACCCGGAAGACGGAAATGCCGGAGATCAGCACCGGCCACCAACAACACATAGCGAACTGCAAGCGATCCGAAAGCGAAGAGAAACCGACTCGGTTTCGACCGGCACAAGGGGCCGGGTACACCAAACAACACGGAGAGCCAAATGGCAGAACGCATCTACATCGTCCACGGCCCGCAGGGCACCCGACTGGTCAAAGCAGGCCTGCGCCAGCAAGCCCTGAGCCACGTCGCCAACAGCACCTTCAACATCCGCGTGGCCACGCAAGACGACCTCGTCCAAGCACTGACGGCCGGAACCAAGATCGAGCAGTACCGCGCCCCCGAGCAGCAAGAGCTGATCGAGGACAGCGAGTCGCCCGGGAACTAAGCGAATCGGTTACCATCTGGCCAGATCAACGGACGAGGAATACGGTCATGCCAGAAACCGCCGCCACAAAGCCACGGAAACAGCCCCAGAAGGCCGCAAAGGCCTCAGCCAAGGGTAAGGGTGCATCAGCGCCCGAAATCGCGCCAGAAGCCCCAAAGAAGATGGGAGCACCCAAAGGCTCCGGCTCAAAGTACACCGAAGAGATCGCAGACCAGATCTGTGACCTCGTCTCCAATGGGGTGAACCTTCGCAAGGTCTGCCGTATGGAGGGGATGCCAAGCTGGCGGACTGTGTACAACTGGGTGGTGGAGAAGCCTGACTTTGCTTCACGCCTCGCACGCGCACGCGAGCTTGGCTACGACGCGCTGGCCGAGGAGGCGCTGGAGATCAGCAACACGCCGGTGATGGGGACCAAGAAGGTTTTCAGCTCCGGGGCCAAGGAAGGCGAGGACAGCATGACGGTGACTGAGGACGACATGCTCGGCCACCGCAAGCTGCAGATCGAGACCCGCCTGAAGCTGCTGGCCTGCTGGGACCCCAAGAAGTACGGCAACAAGGTGCAGCTCGGCGGGGACGCTGACAACCCGGTGAGGATCGAGGCCGAGGTGCAGGCCGAGAAGCTGCTGGGGGCCATGCTCAAGAACGTAGAGCTGAGATCGCAGGCCGACGCACATGAGTGACCTCGCCGAGATTCTGGCCGACCCGCAGGTTCAAAAGAGCCTGAAGGTGGCGCGGCCAGAGTACCGGCTGGCGTGGGCGTGGCGCATGAGCTGGCTCACCACCAAGCACAAGCACCAGACCCTGCCGCCCGGGGACTGGTGGTCCATCTGGCTGATGCTGGCCGGACGCGGGGCAGGGAAAACCCGCACTGCTGCCGAGCAGATCGGCTGGTGGGCATGGGAGGAGCCGAACACCCGTTGGCTGGTGGCCGCCCCGACATCGGCCGACGTCCGGGCCACATGCTTTGAGGGCGACTCGGGCCTTTGCACCGTCGTCCCCTCTGCCCTGATCGCCGACTACAACAAGCAGCACCACGAGCTGCGCCTGATCAATGGGAGCCTGATCAAGGGCATCCCGGCCTCGGAGCCCGAGCGCTTCCGGGGTCCGCAGTTCCATGGGGGCTGGCTGGACGAGCTGGCCGCGTGGGACTACCTGCAAGACGCGTGGGACCAGATCCAGTTCGGCGTGCGCCTTGGCCAGCGCACCCGGCTGATCGCCACCACCACGCCCCGGCCGAAGGACCTGATCCTTGAGCTGATCGCCCGCGAGGGTGACGACGTGGTGATGACCACCGCCTCGACTTACGCCAACCTCAAGAACCTGTCGGACAACTTCAAGAAGCAGATCCTGCAGTACGAGGGCACCAAGCTCGGGCGGCAGGAGATCTACGCCGAGATCATCGACCCGGAGGAGGGCGGCATCGTCAAGCGCGACATGTTCAAGCTCTGGCCAGCGGGCAAGGAGTTCCCCAAGTTCGAGTTCATCCTGCAGAGCTACGACTGCGCCAACACCGACAAGACCCAGAACGACCCGACGGCCCAGATCACCTTCGGCGTGTTCAAGCCGCTGGACGGGCCCATGAGCGTCATGGTGATCGACTGCTGGCAGGAGCACATGCAGTACCCGGACCTGCGCCCCAAGGTGATCGAGGAGTACGGCGCGGTCTTCGGCGAGGGCAAGGAAAAGAAGCGCGTCGACCTGATCCTCGTGGAGGATAAGAGCGCGGGCATCTCGCTGATCCAAGACCTGCAGCGTGCCCACCTGAACGTGCGGGCCTACAACCCGGGCAACGCCGACAAGACTCAGCGCCTGAACATCGTCTCGAACATCATCGCCCGTGGCCGGGTCTGGATACCCGAGTCAGATCGGCGTAAGGGCTACGTCAAGGACTGGGCCGAGGGCTTCGTGAGCCAGATCTGCAGCTTCCCAGAGAGCACGCACGACGACTTCGTGGACGCCTGCACGCAGGCCCTGCGCTACCTGCGCGATGCTGGCTGGCTGGAGATCGACCCGCCGCCGCAGGACGACTACGACGAGGACGACTACGCAGACAGCGGCCGCAAGCGCCGCGTGAACCCATACGCGGTGTGACCATGTGGATGAACATTACAGGCCCAACCGGAACCGGCAACCTCGTGACGCACATTGTGCCGGTGGACGACCTGCGCCCGCATGAGCTGACGTCGGAGTGCTGGTGCCATCCTCACCTCGACCACGAGGATTGGATCGCCACGCACCAGAGCGCGGACTGCCGCGAGGACTTTGAGAACGGAAAGAGGAGGCCATCATGATCCACACCATCGCCGAACCCGGCTGCAGCACCGGCCCGAGCTGCCTGACGGCCACCACCTGCCTGAACCGCTTCGAGCTGGTGGCATGCTGGGGCGCGTCCCGCACCAAGCTGGCCGAGCAGGCGCACGCGGAGCTGGACCGCTGGCTGCGTCAGAGAATGGACTTGACAAGCCCCAGCGTTTATGATTCGGGAAACAAAGGGAAAGGTGGTGACCATGGCTGACGAAATGCGGGCGTACGACCCCACCATGCGCGAACGCATGGCCAGTGCTTTGCAGAGCGGCATGGAAGGCATGGGCGTGAATCGATACAAGGCCCGCAAGCATGCGCAGACGATCATGGGCGGCGAGAGCAGCAACCTGCCCGGCGGCGTTGGTATTGCCGATGCGCTGGCTGCCGTCAATCCTGTCGCGGCTGTGGCAATGTCTCCCTTCTACGTTCAAGAGGGTGCCCGCAGCGTTGAGAGCGCCGCTGACGCAGTCAAGCGCGGTGACTACGTTGACGCTGGCATCGAAACCGCTTTCGGGGCTGCAAATATCATTCCCGGGGTCCGACAGTTGGGCAAGGCTGGCAAGGAGGTGATCAAGAAGCTCAAGACCATCGACCTGCCGAAGCTAAAGCCAATCGGAACCGACTCGGTTCCCAAGAAGCAATCGTTGCAAGAGTGGGCCATGGCCGGTGGCGGCGTGCCCCTCAGCCACAAGGACCGTGCCGACGTCTGGCACAAGAAGGTGCAGCGCCTTGCTGCTGGCGGTGAAGTCTTCAACACCAACCCCGACATGAGCGACGGCGGCCAGATCATCGACGGCCCGGCTTACGCTGGCGGCGGTGGCGTCAAGAAGATCATGAAAGAGGTCATCACTACGGCGGCCGAGAAGGCGGGCATGAAGGCCCCGACGGTGGCGACCAAGGAGCTGACCACGCTGCAAGACTTCCATACCTCGCTGGGCGACCGCGTCAGGCAGGGCGCAACAGAGATGCGGGACCTCATGGAGTCTATGCCCTTCAAGTACGACAAGGGCCAGCGCGTGTTCACTGAGGACAGCGCCAAGAAGAACAAGCCGCCCTACACCATCATCGAGCGCACGCTGGTGGGCAACCAGCCGATGCGTGCCGATCACCCGCAGCTTGGCCCCGGTCTCGGCAAGGTCATGAAGGACCCCGACACCGGCAAGACTATGCGCACCCCGTACGAGCCCGGCTACCGCGTCCGCCACGAGGCTGGCCCAGATGACTGGAGCGAGTTTCACATTCCCGAGTCGGCCATCAAGGGCGACGTCGAGCTGGCCAAAGGCGGCTTGCCTCACTTCGACATTGGCGGCTCGGCCAAGCGCGAAGGCAAGGACATCATCAAGAAGGGCCTCAAGAAGCTCTTCGGCGTGGCTGATGAAGCGCCCAAGGGTGTCGAGCCCATCGTGGTGCGCACGCCTGAAGAGCGGGCCGTGATCGAGAAGTTCGGCCAGAAGCACGAGCAGGAAGCTGCCCGGGCCAAGAAGGTCGAGAAGCTGTCCAAGGAAAGCGCTGGCAAGAGCCCCGAGGAGCAGGCCGCCAAGCCCGCCAAGTCAAAGGGGCCGCGCAGCAAGGTCGAGCCGGACGTCTACCGCAAAATGGCCGAAGAGCAGGGCGACGAGGCCGTGCTCAAGGCTGCCCGCGCTGGCGAGCACCTCAAGCCCACGCCCGGCGGTTACGTCGGAGCACCGCGCACCGTGACCAGTGGCCAAGGCCTTGGGGCCATGCGCAAGGCCATGGACAAAGACTTCGCCGATTCAGTGGAGGCCGTGCGCCTTGCAGACCCTGACCGGCTGGGCACATGGTACGACCGCGCCAAGCAGGGCATCGCCGAGAGCGTCGAGCCCTACCAGCTTGACCGGGCGCTGGAGCAGCACGGCGTCTATTCCGCCGGTGTCAGCCCCGAGTCAGAGTTGGCCTTCGCGCTCAAGCACCGCAACAGCCGCGTGGCCGGTGAGCCGCAGATGGCCTACCGTGGCGCTGGCATGCGCAACCTTGACTCGGCCGTGGCCGAGGACCGCCCGGCCAACATGGGCTTCAAGATCGGCGAGTACGCCAACAAGAACGACCCGCGCATCCCCAACGAGGGGCTGTTCGGCGTGAACGACTTCCGCCGTGCGCAGGGCATGGGCTACACCGACCCGCAGGGCAACCCGTGGAAGGCTGGCGTGTCCGAGACCATGCACCCGTTTATGGACGCCGAGACCGCGCTGCAGGTAGACCGAGCCAACAAGGCAGGCATCGGCGGGCGCACCGACTGGGCTGGCCCGCACATTCAAGAGGTGCCATGGGTCTACGGCAAGGCGCAGGACCTGCACAGCCGTGGCGAGATGGGCCGCTACAAGGGCGACGAACTGGAGGGCATCAAGCAGTCACTGCGCGACGCCAACAACACTGCCCGCGACTACTTCTACAAGCACGCCGCATCAGCCACGCACGAGGCCATCCCGGGCGCAGGCACTGGCCACGTCAGCCAAGCGCTGAACATGACGCCAGAGGAAAAGCTGGCCTATGGCCGCAAGGGCCGCTGGGACCAGCCATCGCCCGAGGCTGCACTGAACGAGTATCCCGAGGTGGGCGCAGGCAACCGCGACGTGATCTATGGCGCGATGGGCTACCGTCAGCTTCCGTCCCGCGAGGCCGAGGGCCTGTACATCAACAGCTTGGGCAACGTCGAAAACAACCCCATGACGATTGCCCGGCCGCTGATGGACTTCCCCACCGGCGGTGGTGGTGGTCGCATGGCCGACGAGTCTGCCCGCATGATGGACACTGCCGAGCAGTTCCGCGCCCTGATGGATGCGCAGGAAGCTGGCGCGTACAACCTGCCCAACACAATGGCCGGGGTCAAAGGCAAGAACGCCATGATGCTGGACACCCGAGGCCTGAGCCCCGACAAGCTGGCCGATCCAAGCGCTGGCGTGCTGCCAACCGCAGAGCAGCTCAGTCGCCTCAACAGCGCACTGGGCAGCGCCAGTGAGAAGGCCAAGGTTGACGTCAAGAAGCTGCGCGACGAAATGCCGATGGGCCCGCCCACCAAAGCGACCGCACGCAAGATGCAAGATCTGGACGAGGCCGCCAGTGGGTACGGCGTAACGGCCACCAACCGTGGCGCGTTGATCTTCCCGTTCGACTCAAGCTCAAGCCCCGGCGGCCTGAGCGTCATCATGAAAAACGCAGGCCGCGAGCTTGGCGAGGCTTTCCCCGGTGCCGAGCGCCAGAAGGCAATTGCCAGCACAGGCTATGTGCCCGGCGTGGGCAAGCGCACCCCCCAAGGCCCGTTGGCCACCGCGCCGTACAGTGGCGAGGCCACCAGCGACCTGCTCAAGGCATTTTCAGAGCTGCACCCCAGTGTGGCGCAGAACGTAAGCGAATCGGAAGCGGTTCGCCAAGCGATTCGCGACAAGGCGCTGCGCGACAGCCTGATGGGCGGAACACGCGGCGACATCCAAGAGACCCGCCGGTTCTTCAGCGAGGCGGACTGGCCCAAGGCGGTCGAGATGATCCGCCGAGGCATGAGCCCTGCAGCAGCGCTTGCAGCCCTCGGCTACAGCGCCAGCTCCATGGCAGGGGAGCGTCGGTGATCAGAGCAGCCCGCGCACCTTGGCGTAGTACCGCGCCCCGGCATCCATTTGCTTCAGCCGGGCAAGGTGTGCTGGCGACGGCTTATGCTTCGCGGGCTTGCCCAGTTCAATCTGAGCCAAAAGCTCTTCCATCAAAGCCGCGCACTCGTCAAAGTAGCTGCCCGGCTCGACACCTTTCAAGAACTCAATCGCTTGATCGTATTTATCCATCTGCACTCTCCATGCGTGTAAGGTGGTATTAAATCATAGCACAAGGATTCCAGTATGGCTACAGAATTTCCAATCGACCCTGAATACGGACGCTTCGTAGGCGGCCAGCCGCAGGATCAAGACGAGGAGCAGGGTGTCGCAGTTGACATGCCGCTGGACGATGCCGAGCTGGAAGAGCTGCCCGACGGCCGCGTGCGCGTGCGTCTGGACACCAAAGGCCCACGAGACGACGCCGACTTCTACGCCAACCTCGCCGACGGCGACGACATCAACCCGCTGGACCTTGGCTCGATGGCCCTGCGCTACCTTGAGCTGATCGAAAAGGACAAGGAAGCCCGCAAGCAGCGCGACAAGCAGTACGAAGAGGGCATCAAGCGCACCGGCATGGGCAACGACGCCCCCGGCGGAGCCAATTTCCAAGGCGCATCGAAGGTCGTCCACCCTGCAATGGCCGAGGCCTGCATCGATTTTGCTGCCCGGGCCATCAAGGAGATGTTCCCACCCGACGGTCCAACCCGTACCAAGATCCTTGGTGACGTCACTGAGGAGAAAACTGCCATCGCCGAGCGCAAATCGGACTACATGAACTGGCAGTTGACCGAGCAGATCGAGGAATTCCGCGACGAACAGGAGCAAATGCTCACCCAACTGCCGCTCGGCGGGTCTCAGTACCTCAAATTGTGGTACGACGAGAAGAAAAAGCGCCCCTGTGCGCAGTTTTTGCCCATCGACAACGTGCTTTTGCCGTTCGCGTCGGCCAACTTCTACACCGCGCAGCGTTTCACCGAGATGGACGACATCTCCGAATGGGAATTCCAGCGCCGAATCAACTCCGGGCTGTACAAGGACGTGTCTTTGTCCCGTGCGACCATGGACCCCGAGCCCACAGCGTCGCAAAAGGCCACCAACAAGATCGAAGGCAAGTCATCGAGCACCAATGACGACGGCTTGCGCCGCGTTTTCCACGTCTACACATGGCTGGAGCTGGAAGACGACCCCGTGACCAAGGGCGAGATGGCCCCCTACATCCTCATGATCGACGATCTGTCGTCCGAGGTGGTCGGCCTGTACCGCAACTGGGAAGAAGGCGACGAAACCCTGACCAAACTGGACTGGGTGATCGAGTTCAAGTTCATCCCGTGGCGTGGCGCATACGCCGTCGGTCTGCCGCAGCTCATTGGAGGCCTCTCAGCGGCCCTTACAGGCGCTTTGCGGGCCTTGCTGGACTCTGCCCACATCAACAACGCCGCGACGCTCCTGAAGCTCAAGGGCGGCAAGATCTCGGGCCAGTCGGCCGAGATTGAAGTCACGCAGGTGGTGGAGATCGAAGGCGCTCCGGGCGTCGATGACGTGCGCAAGCTGGCCATGCCCATGCCGTTCAACCCGCCCTCGCAGGTCCTGTTCGAGCTGCTGGGCTGGCTGACCAACGCGGCCAAGGGCGTGGTGACCACGGCCGAGGAAAAGATCGCCGACGTCAACAGCAACACCCCGGTGGGCACGACGCAGGCCCTGATCGAGCAAGGCGCTGCCGTGTTCAGCTCGATTCACGCCCGCCTGCACGAGTCGCAGGCCCGTGTTCTCAAGGTCCTGAGCCGCATCAATCGCTGGTATCTGGACGACATGACACGCGGCGAGGTGGTCGAGGACTTGGAGATCAAGCGCGAGGACTTCTCGCGGGTGACGGACGTCATCCCCGTGTCCGACCCGCACATCTTCAGCGAGACCCAGCGCATGGCGCAGACCCAAGCGGTCATGGCCATCATGGACAAGAACCCCGACCTCTTCAACAAGCGGGCGGTGATCCAGCGCTTCCTCAAGCAGATCAAGGTGCCCGGCATCAACGAGCTGATGACCGACGTGCCGCCTCCCGTCAAGATGGACGCGGCCAACGAGAACGTGGCCATGGCCATCGGGCAGGCTGCATTCGCCTACCCCGAGCAGGACCACCTTGGCCACATCCAAGCCCACTTGGACTTCGCCAAGAGCCCGATCTTCGGCAGCAACCCCATCGTGGCCCCGCAGTTCCTGCCCAAGGCGGTGGAGCACATCAAGCAGCACTTGGTGCTGTGGTACTTGAACCGCATGAACGGCTACGTCCAGAAGTCGTTGGGCGACAAGCTGCCCGACTACGACCTGCACGACGATCCCAAGATCATCGACAAGCTGTTCGGCGCGGCCTCGCAGCACGTCGAGATGGACGCCGACCAGACCCTCAAGGGCATCATGCCGGTCATCCAGCAGCTCGTGGCAGGCCTCAAGCAGTTCCAGCCCCAGCCCCAGCTCACGCCCGACGCCAAGGTTCTGCTGGACACCAGCATGGCCGAGACCCAGCGCCGTCAGGCCCGCGATCAGGCCGAGCTGCAGCTCAAGGACAAGGAGCTGGCCGCCAAGATCCAGATGGACATGGCAGAGTTGCAACAGCGCCAGCAGCGCGACATGGAGGAGATGCAGCTCAAGCTGGCCATCGCCACCGGCGACAACGAAATGAAGGAACGCATCGAAACGGCCCGCCTAACGCGAGATGCTGCCAAGCTCAATTTCGAGCAAAGCAAGGCTGTACCAACCACAGGAGGCCAATATGGCAACGAGTGACCAAGAGCAGAAGAGCATCAACGTGCCGCAGCACAAGCGCATCGCCATGGGCGAGAAGCTTGACGGCTCCAGCATGCAACCCAAGGGCGGCTCGCAGCCGTCTAAACCACAAGGAGGCCTGTCACAAGCGAAGAGCAAATGAAAACCCTCGGCGATCTGATTGGTGGAGTGAAGTCTAGGCAGGCTGAAATAGCCGCGTCCCTCGCTGCTGGAAATGCGGCGAACTGGGAGGCTTACCACCGCATGGTCGGTCATTACGCGGGCTTGCAGGAGGCCCTTGACATCCTGAACAACCTCATGGAGGAAGATGAAAATGAGTGAACCGGTAGCTTCTAACGAAGCTGAGTTGGCTTGGGCATTTCCGAGCGTAGACCCCGGTGCTAAACCTCTTGGCGGACGCGTGCTTGTGCAACTGCGCCGCACCAAAAAGAAGGCAACAAGCGCTGGGATTATTTTGGTCGAAGAAACCAAAGAAACCGAAAAGTGGCAAAACATGGTGGCCAAAGTCGTCGAGATTGGTCCGCTGGCATTCAAGCATCGAGACACGATGCAGAGCTGGCCGGAAGGGTCTTGGTGCGCACCGGGTGATTTCATCCGCGTCCCCAAGTGGGGCGGCGACCGCTGGGAGGTGAAAGTCCCGGGGGATGACGACCTTGAAGATCCGGCACTGTTTATGGTGCTGAACGACCATGAGGTGATCGCAAAGCTCACCGGTGATCCACTAGCTATGAGGGCCTTCCTATGAGCACAGAAAAAGACCAAGAAGACATTGCAGTCGTCGAGGAAAAGGACGGATCGGTCACCGTCCAGTTGCCCGACAGCATCGAGTCGCCCACCAAGGACGAGGATGCTGGCGACCACCAAGACGACGGCGGGGATGAGGACCATCCCGACGACACCGACGCGATCCGCGAGGCCCGACGCAACCGCCGCCGAGCCAAAAAGGAGTACATCAAGCGCACCAACGAAGAAAAGGACGCCAAGCTGCAATTGCTGGAGCGCCAGAATCGTGAGCTGATGGAGCGCCTTTCCGTCGTGGAGCGTAAAACTCACGGCGCGGATCTGGCCAGATTCGAAAAGGCTATTGAGGACGAGGAATATCGTTTGCAATATGCCCAGCAGAAAATGCAAGAGGCCACGGATAACTCCGACGGCGCGGCATTTACCAAGGCCCAAGAGCTTTGGTATGACAGCCGCCGCAAGCTCGAAGCAATGAGGGATTACAAGGAGCGTGCAACCCGCGCATCGTCGCAGGAAACCGCCCCGGCCAATCCCAAACTCGTCCGTCTGGCAAATAGCTGGATGGAGCGCAATTCTTGGTATGACCCGGACTCCGGGGACGAGGATACCCAGATTGCCAAAATCATCGACAACCGCTTGGTTGCCGAGGGGTGGGACCCGTCAACGCCCGATTATTGGGATGAGCTTGACAATCGCTTGCAAAAGCGCTTACCCCACCGTTATACTCGATCACAAGACGAACCGTCGTCCAGAAGGAGCCCTCGAAGCTTCGTGACTGGGTCGAGTCGAGAGTCAGTTGGACGCGCAAGCGGCAACGAATTTGTTTTGGAACCTGAACAGGTCCGAGCAATGAAGGAAGCCGGTTTCTGGGATGACCCAGAAAAGCGCAACCGAATGATCAAACGATACGCCCAAGAAGCACGAAACAAAAGGAGCTAAACATTATGGACACACGTCTCAAAAAAACTCTCAACGCCGGTGGCCGTGAGCAACGATCTTCGCAAGATCAGACCCGAGCCGCTCCCGAGGAGAAGTTCATGTCAGCGCAGGAACGTCGAAAGATGTGGAGCGATGAGTGGACACAAAGTGCGCTGCCAAAAGTCCCGGAAATGCCGGGGTGGCACCTTTGCTGGTTGTCAACGACCAATGGCTACGACAGCATCGATAAGCGGATGCGACTCGGCTACATACCTGTTCGCGCAGATGAGTTGCCCGGGTTCGAAAATTACCGCGTAAAGGCTGGCGAAGACATCGGGTTTATCGCATGCAACGAGATGCGCCTGTACAAGATCCCAATGGAGGTCTATCAGGACATCATGCTGCAAATGCACCATGAGGCTCCCAACGACGAGGCGGACAAGATCCGCGTCCAAGCTGAGAACCTACAAGGCGCTCGCGATAGCTCAGGGAAAGCTCTGGGCAAAGTTGAAGGCGAAGGTTTTGGCAACATGGACCGAACAGTGAAAACCCCTGTATTTCAGGGTTAACTTCAACCAAGGAGTAAGACTATGTCTTCAAGTAATGCTCCGTTCGGCTTGCGTCCTGCGTTCCATCCTTCCGGTCTGGATCGCGCACAGGCGCTGGCTAACGGTATCGCGTCGGGCTACGGCACCGACATCCTCAAGGGCCAACCGGTCAAGCTGAACTCCAGCGGCAACATCGTTGTCGCAGCCGCAGGCGATGCCTTCCAAGGCGCTTTCGCTGGCGTGGAGTGGACTGACACCACTGGTCGTCGTCGCGTCTCGAACTACTGGCCCGCATCCACTGCGTACCAGACCGGTTCGTGCGTCGCCTACTTCTACAACGATCCCAACATCGTGTATGAGATTCAGGCTGACGGCTCGCTGGCTCAGACCTCTGTCGGCGACATGGCCGACCTCAGCAACACCACCGCTGGTTCTACGACCACCGGCCTGTCGCAATGCACGCTGTCCACCACTTTGGCTGGCGCGGGCAACAGCGCTCAGATGCTGATCCGTGATCTGGCTCCGTACCCCGATAACGCTTGGGGCGATTCGTACACGATTGTGCGAGTAACCATCAACGAGTCGCAGTTCAACGCGTCCGTTGTCGCCATCTAAGGAGGGGTGAATCATGGCAGCTCCGATGCGCAGTACCGACTTTCGGTCAATTGTTGAACCTATCCTGAACGAGTGCTTTGACGGCGTGTACGATCAACGCACTGACGAGTGGAGCCGAGTGTTCCGCGAGCAGGAAGGCATCCCCCGTAACTACCACGAAGAACCCGTCCTGTACGGTTTTGGCGCGGCCCCCCAGTTGCCTGACGGCACTCCCGTCAGCTACCAGCAGGGCGGCGTGCTGTTCCTCAAGCGCTATGTGTACAACGTGTATGGCTTGGCCTTCGCGTTGACCAAAGTGCTGGTTGAGGACGGCGACCATATCCGTATTGGTCAGGTGTACGCTCGTCACCTCGCCCAGTCGCTGATCGAGACCAAGGAAACGCTGTCGGCCAACGTGCTGAACCGCGCTTTCAACAGCTCGTACCCCGGCGGCGACGGCGTGGCTCTGAACAGCGCTTCGCACCCCATCGTGAACGGCACCGCCAGCAACCTGCTGACCACTGCCGCCAACCTGTCTCAGACCTCTCTTGAGCAGATGTTGATCCAGATCCGTCAGGCTGTGGACAACAACGGCAAGAAGATCCGTCTGGTGCCCCGCCAATTGGTCGTGGCTCCCGGCAACGTCTTTCAAGCCGAAGTGCTGCTGAAGAGCGTGCTGCGTGCTGGCAACGCCAACAACGACATCAACCCCATCAAGTCCATCGGCTTGCTGGACGAGGGTGCCGCTGTTATCTCGCGTCTGACCAGCGCCACTGCATGGTGGGTCCAGACCGACGCTCCCGAGGGCATGAAGCTCTTGATGCGTCGCCGTCTTGAGAAGACCATGGAAGGTGACTTCGAAACTGACTCGATGCGCTACAAGGCCACCGAGCGTTACGATGTCGGTTTCACTGACTGGCGTGCGATGTACGGTACTCCCGGCGTCTAAACCTAGCGGGGGCCTCGGCCCCTGCTCCTACAAGGAGAAAAGACATGGGAAATATCGTAACGAACATCGGCGGCGTACTGTCTGCCGTCACCAACACTGTCGCGTATACCGACAGCTCGGCGGTGACGATTGGCACGATCCCCGCTAATGCTCAGAT